>Ga0315288_10007005_pt1 | contig 14284 bp, 13 predicted proteins | sample YL17G11_20_MG_FD_203454 | JGI IMG/M metagenome (GOLD analysis project Ga0315288, IMG submission 203454) | Sediment microbial communities from Yellowstone Lake, YNP, Wyoming, USA - YL17G11_20 | ecosystem: Environmental > Aquatic > Freshwater > Lake > Sediment | place: USA: Wyoming | collected... | reverse complement strand
AGAAAATAGAAACGAAGTCGCTCGCGGACAGGTTCATGATCGTAGTGGAGCTCTCCAGCTTCGTCCCTTATGTCGTAAATCCCGCGACCGGGGGGATCATAGTTGAGCTGCCGAACACGAATTCCACAATAAAAAGCAAGAAGATCGTGACGCGCGACAAGCTTATCCCCAGGATCAGCATTGACCAGGTGGGGCAGTCCACCCTCATAAGCATAAAGCAGAACTATCCTTCCTTTTACCAGATATACAAGCTGGAGAATCCCGCAAGGCTGGTCGTTGAATTTGACCGCACCTCCAAATCCACCCTTGCGGCAAGGGACATCGCCGCCGGCCTCAGGTATGTTAAGCTCCTCAAGGGCACGGAAGAAGGGCCTGTTACCGTGAATAGTTTGATAGTGGAGCAAAAGCTCCTGAGTGTCTTCCCTTACATCACGGAGAAAAAGGAAGCGCCTCCGGACATCATCGGCATTTTAGGATCGTTCTTCACATTTATAACAAAAGAAGAGCTGCCAAAGCCCCGCAGGGACAAGGTCAGCAACATGGTGCGCGACGCGGGTGCGATGGCGGGCATCAACGGCACTTTCTTCGGCATGGCCGGCGAGCCCCTGGGAATTCTCATGAAAGACGGGGAGCTTATATCCTATTCCATCAATGACAGGACAGCGCTCATCATAGACAGGAATAACTCCTGCTACATCGACAATGTCTCCCTTGTGGGAGAGGTGACCGTTGAAGGGGTCGTGGTGCCGCTCTCCGGCATAAACAGCAGGCGCCAGGCCGGGGAAGCTGTAATATACACGCCCAGGTACGGCAGCCAGACCGACGAGGACAACCCGGGGATAGTCCTCACCGTCATAGGCAATGAAGTTCAGGGCATAAGCAGGGTGCGCGGCTCGATCCCAAGGAACGGCTACGCGCTCTCGCTCGACCCGAATTATTACGACCTTCTGGGGAAAAAAATAAAGACGGGGAGCAAAATTCACGCGGAAATGAAATTGATGCCGCTTTCGGGGATTGCGAATTTGGAGTTAAAACACGTTATCGGCGGCGGGCCCAGGCTGCTCAAGTCCGGTCAGGTGTATATTTCAAGGAACAGCGAGAGATTTAAAAGCGACATAGCGAAAAGCCGCGCGGCAAGGACGGCGGTCGGCATAAACGCGGACGGCAACCTTGTTTTCGCGACGGTGGATAAATGCCCGCAGGGTGAAGAGCACGACAAAAGCGTGGGTGCAACGCTTGAGGAGCTTGCCCAGATAATGAAGGACCTGGGCTGCGTTGATGCAATGAACATGGACGGCGGCAGCTCTTCAACTATGGTGATAAGCTCGGAGGTCATAAACGCGCCTTCCGGTGGGGCCGAAAAGCCCGTAAGCAACGCGATATTGATAGGAAAATGAACTAGGCGGCGAGAAGTTCCTCGAAGTGAGGCTTAAATTCCTCGGATACCGGCACTTTCCCGTCCCACCTTGCCAGCACCTGCCCGTCCCTCTCGATTATCGATGTCGGGACCTTTGAAACGCTTAAGAACGCCCCTTCCGCGAGGCCGTCCACGGTCTCCATGTCGAAGAAAGACAGCTCCACCTTGTCCTTTATCTTCCACAGGGTGAAGAACGTCTCAAATTTCTTCATTGTGGTCTTGCAGAACTCGCATCCCGGCTTCCCGAATACTTTTACTTTCATTTTCATGACCGCCTTCCTTAACTTTAATGCACACCCGGACTAATTTGCTTCGCTCTTGATGAAATACTCCTGGTTCTTGTACCTGTCGGCCAGCTCCCCCAGCTTTCCCTTGTTCCATCCCGATATCTTAGAGAAATATCCCGTGATCCTGGTCATGCACTCTATCTCGGTGCTTCCGCAGTGGGCGCATTTATCCTTTATGCCCCTCACGGTCTTCCCGCAGGAATTGCACGTTGTGAATTCCGGCGAAAAAGCTATCTGGCTGTTCGATGAATTCCTGAACGTCTTCACGACAAAATTGGATATCGATGCCGCGGATGGCCTCGCCTCCCCCAGCCACACGTGCGTCAGCGCCCCTGCATCGATAAGCGGATGGAAAAGCCCTTCCTTCACCACCCTGTCAATGGGGTTCATCGGGCATGAAATATTGAAATACGTCGAATTGGTGTAATAAATGTCCCCGGTCGCATGGTTGCCTTTCACAATGCCTTGCGCGTTGTCTCTGTGGTGCTTCATGTCAAGCTTCGCGAACCTGTAAGCGGTGGATTCCGCGGGCGTCTGCTCAAGGACAAAGTGCATATTGTGGACCTTGGAAAACTCCTCGCATTTGAGCTTCATGAAAGCTATTACCTTCATCCCGAACTTCACGCTCTCGTCATCCTCATGCATTTGCTTCCTCGTGTGGAACTGCACGAGCTCGTTAAGCCCCAGCATTCCGATCAGGTGCGTCACTCTCCTCAGCCTCAAATACGGTTCCCCGTCCTTTTTCATCGCAAGAAGAGAGAGGGGGCCATCATTGCCCATCCCCAGGAGTTCCTCTACGAAATTCCTTTTCTGTTTGTGCGCGAGCACTGCCAGTTCCATCTGCCTTGTGAGTTCCGCGAAAAGCTTCTCGTCCGATCCGCTCGCCTTATAAGCGGCTCTCGGAAGATTAAGCGTTATGTTCTGTATCGCGGAATATCTCATCTTCCATGGTTCTTTCGCATCTTCAAGGTCTGATTGCTCCAGCTTGAAGGACAAACGGCAGCATTCCGATACCTTGGCCGTGTCGCCCCTGTCAAAGACGTAATAGGTATTTCCCTTTTCCGCGGCGACATCCGATATCAGGTCAAGGAATTTCTCGTGGCCTTCCGTCTTGAAGAACTTCTCGGTTATGTGGACCAGCGGTTTCGGGAAGAAATAAGGCCTTCCGGCCCCGTCGCCCTCAAGGTACACTTCAAAAAGCGCTTCCGCGAAAAGCTGTGCTTCTTTCTGGTAGTCGCCGTAAAGTTTTCCCGTGTATTTCCCGCCCCTGCCGATAGCCGGCACTTCCTCGAAATGCTTGGGGATCTCATAATATATGTTAAGGTCAGAGAACACTCCCTGGCCGCCTCTTGCCACCGCTATATGGGCAAATTCCTCAATAAGCATCTTGGCAAGCTTCTTGACGTGACCCTTACCGAAACCTTCAATATACGGGGCCAGGAAAACATTGACGGCATCCCAGCCGATGGCCCCGGCAAAATTCCCGTGAAGCGCCAGAGAAAACTTGACTATCTGGGCGATGAGAGTATCTGCTTCTTCCGCAGGCGGAGAAATGAAGCTGGCTTCCGGAAGGGACAATCCGAACTTCTTTATGAATTCGATCGATTGCCCGCTGCAGTACGGCCTGTCTATGAACCCGAGGTCATGGATGTGTATGTCGCCCACCATGTGCGCATCCGCGACCGGCCCCGAAAAGACATTGAGAAGTGCGAATTCTTTTTTGATGTTCTCTGAAAGCGTGAGGTTCGTAGCCTCCGGGTTGTGCGGTGTGTTCGCGTTCTCCTTATTCTTGTGGAATATTATCTGCTTAACATCGTATATCGGAACGCCGAGGCGGGTGTGCTTCTTCCTGGTTTCCTCCAGGCTGTACTCGAGGAGCTTCACGTCCACGAGCTCCCTTACAAGGGGCGCCGTGATGTAGTCGATAGAGAGCTTCTTGACCTGCTTTTCCACTTCAAGGCCGATTATTTCCGCGAGCTCCCTCTTTACCCCTGTTTCCTTGATGAGCGCGTCCACTATCCTGTCCCTGTTCCATGCGACTATCTCATCCGCGGAAGTGCGGACGAACATGGAAAGGTCGGTCGATTCCTTTTCGGAAACAGGCATGTCGGATGCCGCCGCCGCCAGGGGCGGAGCGTTCCTCATGTCAACAAGTTCGTTCCTGAGCAATTATGCGGTCTCCAATCTTACCCTGTATCTGTCCTTCAGCTCGCCGAGCTTGCCCTTGTTCCAGCCGGATATCTTGGAGAAATATCCCGTGATGCGGGTTATGCCCTCCACGTTCGCGGAATTACAGTAGGAACAGGTATCCCTCAGTCCCCTGATTATCTTCCCGCAGTCATTGCAGGAAGTGAATTCCGGGGAGAACGCTATCTGGCTGTTCTGGGAATTCTTGAACGTCTTCACCACGAAGTTCGCTATGGACGCCGGCGACGGCTGTGATTCGCCGAGCCACACGTGCGTCAGCGCTCCTGCGTCGATGAGAGGATGGAATAGCCCTTCCTCCACGACCTTGTCTATCGGGTTCATCGGGTGCGAGACATTAAAGTATGTCGAGTTCGTGTAATAGACCTCTCCTGTCGCCTGGTTGCCTTTCACGACCCTTGATGCCGCATCGCCGAAATGCTTCAGGTCCAGTTTCGCGAACCTGTAAGCCGTTGATTCGGCGGGCGTCTGCTCAAGGACAAAGTGCATCCCGTATTTCCTGGAGAGCTCCTCGCATTTAAGTTTCATGTGGGAGATGATCTTAAGCCCGAATTTGACCATATCCTTGTTCTCGTGGAGCTCTTTTCCTTTAAGTATCTGGACAACTTCGTTAAGGCCGATTATGCCGACAAGGTAGCTTACCCTCCACATCCTTAAATATGGATTGCCGTCCCTTTTCATGGCCAGAAGCGAAAGCGGGCCCCTGCTCTCCAGCGCCAGGAGCTCCTCCACGAATTTCTTTTTTTCCTGGTGCGCCCTGGCCACTATTTCCAGCAGCGCATCAAGTTTAGTGAAGAACGCCGATTCGTCATTTTTCGCGCGCAGCGCCACTCTGGGAAGGTTCACCGTCACGTTCTGGAGCGCCGAATACCTCATCTTCCACGGCTCGTTCGCGTCGTCAAGGTCCGACTGTTCAAGCTTGAATGACAGCCTGCAGCATTCGGATATCTTAGCCGTTTCTCCGCGGTCGAAGACATAGTAGGTATTCCCCATCAGAGTGGAAACTTCCGCTATGTGTTCAAGGAATTTCTCGTGGCCTTCGGTCTTGAAGAACTTCTCCGTCATGTGGACGAGCGGCTTCGGGAAAAAGAACGGTCGGCCGCATCCGTCGCCTTCCTTGTAAACATCGAAGAGTGCCCACGCGAATTTCTGCGATTCCTTTAAGTAATCGGAATATTTCTTTCCCGTATACTGGGCCCCGGGACCCAGCGCCGGAACGTTCTCAAAATGCTTCGGCATCTCCCAATAGATGTTTATGTCGGAGAATATCGCCTGCCCTCCGCGAGCGACGGCCTGCTGCGAATATTCGTAGATCATCATCTGAGCCAGCTGTTTTATTTCCCTGTCCGACATCCCGACCAAAAACGGCGCGAAGAAAATATTGACCGCATCCCATCCTATTGCTCCCGCAAACTGCCCCTGCAGGGCCGCGGAGAATTTCACCATCTGCGCCAGCAGCACGTCCGCGTGCTTTGCCGGCCTTGCATTGGATAATGAGTTCGGAAGATCGAGGCCGAATTTCTTGACATATTCCACGGATTGTCCGCTGCAGTAAGGCCTGTCAACGAACCCGAGGTCATGCAGGTGTATATCGCCTATCATGTGCGCGTCGGCTATGTCCTGAGAAAAAACATGAAGGAGCGCGAATTCTTTCTTTATGTTCTCAGCAAGAGTAAGGTTCGTGGCTTCCGGCCCGTGTGGAACGTTGGCATTCTCCTTGTTGCGGTTGAATATTATGTTCTTAACGTCGTAGAGCGGAGCTCCGAGCCTTGTGTGCTTTCTCCTTGCGTCCTCAAGCCCGTATTCAAGCAGCTTAACGTCTACAAGTTCCCTGATCAGCGGCGATGTTATCACATCTATGCTCAGGGACTTTATCTGCTTCTCCACCTCCACCCCTATTATGTTCGCCATCTCCGGCGCTATTTCTGTCTCTTTTATCAAGGCCTCCACGATCTTCGACCTGTCCCATTTCACCATGTCATCCGCGGAAGTGCGGACGAACAATGCCAGGTCAGTTGAATCTAATTTTTCCGCCGTCGCCTGTGGATTCATTTTATTCCCCTTTCTCCAAAATCAATTCTTTGGGCATGGACTTCACTTCATCGACAAAATCCTTCACGTCCTCGAACTGCCTGTACACGGACGCGAACCTCACGTAAGCCACCTTGTCTATCTCGTGCAGTTTCTCTATGACAAGTTCGCCTATCTCCATTGTCGGGACCTCACCCTGGTATTTTGAATGTATCTGCTTTTCTATCCCGTCAACGACCTCATTGACTATCTTCATCGGCACGGGCCTTTTCTCGAGCGCCTTCACTATCCCCGAAATTATTTTTTCTCTGTTATATGTCTCCCGCCTGCCGTCGCGTTTCACCACCATCAGTTCGACGCTCTCGATCTTTTCGTAAGACGTGTATCTTTTCTCGCACTTGAGGCATTCTCTTCTTCTTCTTATGGCTGTATCGTCCTGAGTGGCGCGTGACTCTATGACTTTATCTTCATTAAATCCGCAGAACGGACATTTCACTCTGACTCCCCCTTAACCCTATATCTAGAGGTAAGGGGGAGTGTACCACGCTACATATAGCTGTCAAGCGGATTTTTTACTCTTTTTTGCTTATCGCGGATGTGGGGCAAACGTCCACGCATTTTGCGCAGTCGGTGCACTTGGAAGGATCGATAATATACTTTGAGTCTCCCTGGCTGATGGCCTTTTCCGGGCACTCCGGCTCGCAGGCTCCGCAGGAAATGCAGTCATCAGAAATTACATGCGTCAATTCTCACACCTCCTTGGATTAAAAAATATTTAACTCGGAAGAACATCCCCGACATTCAATTCATGTCCGGCGATGAATTCCCACGCGCTCATTTTTCTTCCCGACTCGGGCTGGACTTCGGTGATCAATAATGCTCCTTCGCATCCGCCTACCACGAATCCCCGATTTTTTATTATCTCGATCACCTTGCCTTCCGGACAGCCTTCTCTTGGCTTATGCTCTGCCTTCAATATCCTGAGTTTCTTGCCTTTATAATATGTATACGCGCCGGGCCAAGGATCGAAGGCCCTTATTTGGTCCGATATATCCGCCGCTTTCTTATTCCAGTCGATAATGCCGTTCTCTTTTGTTAGCGGCGGCGCGAACGATACCATTTTTTCGTCCTGCTTTATGTATTTTGTTTTTCCGCTCTTTATCTGCGATACCGCTTTGACCAGGAGTTGCGCCCCAAGCTTGAAAAGTTTTTCCGTTAATGTCGCCGTATTGTCCGTTTCATAAATAGGTATCGATTCCTGGAGGATGATGTCGCCGGCATCAAGTTCTTCCGTTACTTTCATAATAGTGATGCCTGTGAATTTTTCTCCGTTCAGCAGCGCCCGCTGTACCGGCGCGGCGCCCCTGTATTTCGGAAGCATGGACGCGTGCACATTTATCGTCCCGAGTTTCGGGATATCGATGATCTCTTTCGGGAGGATCTTCCCGTAAGCGACGATAACTATCAGGTCCGGCTTAAATCCCCTGATAAGTTCGACGGCATCCTTATCTTTTATCTTATCCGGCTGGAAGACGGGTATATTATAATGTATGGCGGTTTCTTTTACTGGTGATAGAGCGATCTTCAATCCCCTGCCCTTCGGTCTGTCCGGCTGCGTGATGACCGCCACTACTTCTTCCCTGGCGTTGATCAATGCCTCAAGGCATAATTTGGCGGGCTCCGGGGTTCCCATGAAAAGTATCTTCAAATCGCTTCTTCCTTCGGAGTCTTTGGCTTGTAGGTTATAAGATTAGGATCGGCGACCCTGTCGACGAAAAGTTTTCCGTCAAGGTGGTCTATCTCGTGCTGGAAGACCGTCGCGAGAAGGCCTTCGGCTTCGACCTCCACCGTTCTGCCTTTAAGGTCGAGGGCCTTGACCGTTACTTTATTCGCTCTTTCAACGGGACCTTCAATTCCGGGAAGGCTGAGGCATCCTTCGACGAATGTCTGCGTGCCGCTCTTCTTTATTATTTTGGGATTGATAAGAACATGGAGTCCCTCGCCTATATCTGCGACGATAACTCTTAGAAGCTCTCCCACCTGCGGGGCTGCGAGGCCTATCCCCGGTGCCGCCATCAAGGTCTCCTCCATGTTCGCCGCAAGCTCCCTGATCTCCTTCGTGACCTTTGCCACAGGCCTGGAGATCTTGCGGAGAACCGGGTTCTGGTTAGTCAATATTTCGAGCAATGCCATGTTTCTCCTATAACATATTATATGGGTCTACGTCTATGCTTATCCTCACGCCGCCTAATTTTACAATAGACGCGGTGCTTTCAACAACCGCTTTTCTCATACTATCGATCTTACTGCCTTTTAACAATATCTGGTACCGGAAGTTGTTCTTAAGCTTAACGATGGGCGCTTTGGCCGGCCCGAACACTTCATCGGCGGGCAGCCTTTTCTTAAGGAACTTCACAAGCTCCTTAGATACCTGTTCCACGCTTTTTTCGCTCTCCCCGTGAACCACCACATTGATAAGGCTTCCGAAAGGCGGATATCCTAGCGACTTCCTGGTCTTGATCTCTTCTTCATAAAAGCCTTCATAGTCATGCTTCGAAGCGAACATTATCGCATAATGTTCGGGATCATACGTCTGGACGATCACTTTTCCCGCAAGCTTGTGCCTTCCCGCCCTTCCCGCCACCTGGGTCAAGAGCTGGAAAGTGTGCTCCGCCGCCCTGAAATCAGGAAGATTAAGGCCGATATCCGCCGCCACGACCCCGACAAGCGTGACGCTTCCGATATCAAGCCCCTTGGTGACCATTTGCGTGCCTATCAGTATGTCTGCGCTTCCCGAGATGAAAGACCGGATGATGTTCTCGTAGGAGCCCTTCTTCGTCACGGTATCCCTGTCGAGCCGGAGTATTCTCGCCGTCGGGACGACCTTAGCCACTTCCTGCTCTATCCTCTGCGTGCCTCCGCCGAAGAATTTTATCTGGGAGCTCTGGCACTTCGGGCATATGACCGGCGCTTCCGACGTATAGCCGCAGTGGTTGCACCTTAATTTCTCGTCTTTCATATAATATATGAGGGACGTTGAACATCTTGGGCACTGTATCGCATGCCCGCATGTCCTGCACATCACGAAAGAAAAATAACCGCACCTGTTAATGAAAAGTATCACCTGTTCTTTTTTCTGTATGACCGATCTGATATCTTCCTTCAGTTCCCTGCTCAGCACATTGTAATTGCCGGCCTTGAGCTCGCTTCTCATATCAACAACCTTTACCGGAGGCAGGGGCCTGTCGTCTATCCTTTTCGGGAGTACCAGCAGCTTATAGTCGCCTTCCTTTGCGTGGTAATAGGTCTCTATCGACGGCGACGCGCTTCCAAGGACGACGGCCGCGCCGGCTCTTTTTGCCAGCTCAATAGCCACTTCCCTCGCGTGATATCTGGGATTCTGTTCCTGCTTGTAAGTATTTTCGTATTCCTCATCGAGAACTATCAATCTCAGGTTTTTTACCGGCATGAACACCGCAGACCTTGTGCCCAGGACTATCTTTTTCTCGCCTGTTGCGACTGCAGCCCATTCCTTCTGCCTTTCTTTTTCAGGCATATCGCTGTAATAGACCGCCAATCGATCGCCGAAGTGCTCGCTGAATCTCTCTATTATCTGCGGAGTTAATCCGACTTCCGGCACGAGGACAATGGCTCCGCCGCCCATTTCAGCAACGTGATCCGCAGCTCTCAGATAAACCTCCGTTTTTCCCGATCCCGTGATCCCATAAAGCAGCGAGACACCGAATCTCTTAATATCGATATCCGTCGCGATCGATCTTAATGCCGCTTTCTGCTCCAGCGTCAGGCTGAATTTGTTTTGCTTGGTTTCTGGAATTTGTGATTTGCTTGGCACTTGGGATTTGGTCATTGGTAATTCTTTATAAAGAGGCTTTTTTATCCCGGCTTTCATGGCCCTTCTCTCTATGTGTGTCGTCCCCGGAGGCATTACCGCCCTCAAAGCGGTTATGAAGAACGAGTTATAGTAAGCTGACATCCATTTTGCGATCTCTACTGAATCCCTGGTGAACAGAGGATAAGGGCTTAATATCTTCGCCACGTCCTTGATGCCCTTGACGTCGCTCTTCTCCACCATGCCGACGACGTAGCCGACACCGCTGCTTTTTCCGAACGGGACAAGCACCTGGTAGCCGATATCAAGCGTTTTTGCCAGCTCTTCGGGGATGGAATAATGGTATACCTTGTCGAGGCCCGGGTTGACCCTTCCGAGGACTATTTCTGCATACATGAGGCTGCGCTCAATAGCTTTAGATGGGATCCTTCTCTGTTTTGGGGCTTGAACTTGCCGGCGACGAAATCGATTATCTTCCCGGCTATGTCGTTCTTTGAGACCAATCTTGTCCTGTCTATCTTGCCGTCGTCATATATGAAATAAGCCCTGCTTGAATCTGAATCAAAGGCTTCGTCCGTATTGGCGACGACAAGGTCGAGGTTCTTGCTTGCCAGTTTCTTCTTTGAATTCCCGATAAGGTTGCTCGTCTCAAGTGAAAAGCCCACAAGCACCTTTTTTCCCTTGTTCTTTCCCAGGCTCTCAAGGATATCATCGGTCTTATGGAGCTCGATCTTCACTCTGGAGCTAAGCTTCTTCATTTTCCCTTTGAACTTTTGAACGGGTCTGTAATCCGCCACCGCCGCCGCCATTACGACCGCGTCACATCTTTTCGCTTCGATCATCACGGCCTGTTTCATCTGCGCGGCTGTTTCCACCTCGATGATCTTGCAATTGGATGGCTTTTCTATCTGCGTCGGTGTGGTTATCAATGTAACATGAGCTCCCCTCTCGACCGCCGCCCTCGCGACAGCGTATCCCATCTTCCCCGATGACCTGTTCCCGATGAACCTTACCGGGTCAATGGCTTCCCTTGTTCCGCCGGCAGTTATCAATATCCTGACGCCACTCATATCTTTTGAAGCTTCGATGATCTCAATAGCCCTTGAGATTATCGTCTGGACCTCCGCCATCCTGCCGATCCCTTCATCTCCGCACGCAAGCCAGCCTGTATCGGGGCCTATCATCTGATAACCCAGGGTTTTCAACTTTGAAACATTCTCTTGGACGACGGGATTGTCCCACATGTTCTTGTTCATCGCCGGAGCTATGAGTTTCGGCGCTTTTGAGCCCATGACCATTGTCGACAACGCATCGTCGGCTATCCCCTGTGCCATCTTCCCGATGATATTGGCAGTAGCGGGTGCAACAATAATTAGATCAGCTTTTTCGGTTATCGAAATATGAGGGACTGATATGCTTGCAAGTTCTTCGGAGAATAGGTCGGTTATGATCGGATTCTTTGAGAGCGTCCTGAAAGTTAGCGGTGTTACAAGTTTTGCAGCTTCGGCTGTCATCGCTACCCAGACGTCGGCGCCCTGCTGGACAAGTTTGCTGACCAGGTCCGCGGATTTGTAAGCGGCGATCCCGCCAGTAACTCCTACAATAATAGTTTTATCTTTGAAAATATAATTCATATTGTTTTTCGGGAAATGCCCATCGGTTTTGGTGTGGGTGTGGATGCGGGCTCGGTTTTGTCTTAGGTTTGGTCCTTGGTCTAAAGACCAAACCCAAACCTCATTCCAATCTTGCTTCCAAACCTAAACCTAAAACTTATTTCTTCTTTGCTTTTGGAGCCTTGGTCTTTTTCTTTTCTTCTTTGGCCAGCGAAGGTCTTTTCTTGACTTCCGTTTCCACTAGCTCCGTGGGCTTTATTATCTCCTTGCCGATCTTTATCTTTATCTTGTCGGCGGAGATCTCCTTTAATGCGGTGGTTATGGAATCGGTCGGATCGAAGTCGTCAACATACGGCAGCGAGCCCGCCAGTATCTGTTTCGCCCTCGTGATGGTGGCGTTAACCAGCAGGAATTTATTCTTGATCTTGGACATTATGTCATCAACCCTTAATGCTTTCAATTTAACAACATCCTTTCCTTTTCAACATTGATTATGGCTTTTATCTTCTCGGCGGCCGTTTCCACCCTGTCGTTGACCACTATATAATCATATTTTTCCATGACTTGCAATTCCGCAATGGCGCTCCTGAGGCGGTAGTTCTGCTCTTCCATCTTTTCGGTCTTCCTTTTCTTAAGCCTGAACGCAAGTATGTCCACCGACGGCGGAATGAGAAAAACAAAGACCTGTGAAGCGGTTTTCAGTTTTCCCCTTAAGGCGAGCTCCTTGATGCTCGAAGCTCCCTGAACATCCACTTCCAGCACCACGGTATTGCCCTTTTCAAGCTCCTTTTCTATGTAATCGCGGGGAGTACCGTAGTAATACGCGTGAACTTTCGCCCATTCGACGAATTCCCCGTTCTTTTCGCGCTTGAAAAATTCTTCCTCGGAAAGGAAATGATAATCCTCTTTGTCTTTTTCAAAGGGCCTCTTTGGCCTGGTGGTCGCGGAAGTGGAAAGCTTCAATTCCGGGCAGATCTTGAACAATCTGGCCACAATGGTGCTTTTCCCGACACCCGAAGGACCTGAAATGATGACAAGAAGACCCTTTTCCTTTTTTTTCACAACCCGTGGAGTATAACAGATTATTCTTTACTTAACAATACCCGCGTGTTAAGATTCATCGTTGTAAATATCCATCGAAGGGGGTAAAAATAATGAAAAGAACGATGTTTTTGGCCTTTGTGTTGATACTGGTTTCCGCGGTCAGCTGTTTCGCAACAGGTGCCGGAGTGGGGGTAAGGGCCATGGGCATGGGAGGGACGGGTATTGCCACAGCGAATGACATTACCGCGGCTTATTTCAATCCGGCGGGACTTATGTACGGGCCGGAGAACTTCGAGTTGCAGGTATTCGCGGGCGGAGCCACGCAGGGGTTGACCGATATTATGGAAATGGCCGGATCAACATCAAACTTCATTGAGAACACTTTTGCAAATGACCTTAACGTCGGCGGCTCTTTAGGGCTTGGGTTGGGCACCTCTATTCGAAAAGTCGGGCTCGGCGCTTTCGTGAACGGCGCCGTTAGTATGTCCCACAAAGCAAAGACCTTAGCATATAGTACATATCTTACAAGCATGGCATCCGTGCCGCTCACGCTTGGCTCCACATTCAGCACACCCGGGCTGCCAATTGCCTCAATGTCGGTCGGAGTAAACCTGAAATCTCTTGCGCTTCTTAATGCGTCGGCAAGTATAGCTCAAACCGGCCCGGCAACCGGCGCAGGAAGCATGAATATATCTTCAGGTTCGGGATTCGGGTTCGATATAGGCGCGCAAGGAAAGATCACTCCTTTGATCACGGTCGGGGCCGTTATCAGGAATTTATCCGCATCAGCGAATATTATAACCAAATCAACAGCTGTAACTGTAGCTCCGGATCTTTCGGATCCGACAAAAGCAGTGGTTACAGAAGGAGCAGAAACTGAACAGAAATCAACATACACTCCGCCGGCGGAAGTGGGTGTCGGAGTTGGAGTGGTCGTTCCGATAACCGGCACATTGATCGCCGTAGATCTTGAAAACTATAGCTTTCCGGAAGATAATAATGAAAATAAAGCTACCAGCTATACGGATACCCATATCGGTTTGGAACAAGGGGTTTTATTCAATCTTGTCATGCTTAGGGCCGGATATTTCACTGACGGGCCAGCAGAGGACACTTATTATACCTACGGTCTCGGATTCAACTTAGGGCCTGCGAGTTTAGGGGTAGCGGCAGCCAATAGCGTGAAAGATTCTGTGAACAGCATCGCGTCGGTTCAGCTCGGAGCCGCTTTCTAAGTCCTCTGCCGATAAAATTTGGCGGTTTGAATTGGCGTAGCTTCTACGCTATAATCTCCATGTGCTGGCCATTTACCAGAAAATACTGATCGCTGCGCTTATTGCCGTTTTTGGCGGGGATATAATAATATTTTACCTTAAAAAGCTCCTTGTCGATCCGAAATCGGCATTCATTATCGATATTTCCGGCATTATCGAGCGTATAGCGCTGATACTTGTCATTGCCGCCGGCAGCTTTTACATATTTCTAATTCCTGTCATTGTCATGATAAGGGCATTGTTCCTCATGGGAGAAGGCAGGATGAGGATGTTTTCCGACATCATCAAGAGGGAGGGGCCTGCTATCCAGTTCCAGAAGATCCGGCTTAAAAGTGAACTCGCGGTAACACTGCTTGCCAGCCCAACTATTGGAATATTACTCGGGATAGCCGCTAAGTTCTTATAATCATATATATGAAAAAGATCATATTTTTATTTCTGCTCGTTATTTTTGCATCCGGCTGGTCCCCCATGAACATGGTGCCCGCGTTCAAGAACCTTAAGTCGGACATAACGGCGCAGCTTAATGACATCTTTGACAGGGAAATTTCAGTCGAAAGCAT
>Ga0315288_10007004_pt1 | contig 14284 bp, 14 predicted proteins | sample YL17G11_20_MG_FD_203454 | JGI IMG/M metagenome (GOLD analysis project Ga0315288, IMG submission 203454) | Sediment microbial communities from Yellowstone Lake, YNP, Wyoming, USA - YL17G11_20 | ecosystem: Environmental > Aquatic > Freshwater > Lake > Sediment | place: USA: Wyoming | collected... | reverse complement strand
GTCAGGGTTGGTGAAGAACAGCTTGAGTAGGCTGCGCTTCGTCTTTGAGGTTATGAAGTATTCCAGCATCGATTTAGTTGAACACAATTTATGTTCTATTGTATACAAATTGTGTTCGATTGTCAAACCGTGTTCTCAAGAGACATTTGAATTTCCTTCACCTCTTCAGAATCTCGTGCATTCCGGAGGGCATAGTACCTGATTTGTAGTAGGCCTGATCCTTCACCTTGTGAAGGATGGTGTCCCTGCAATTAAGTGTAATAATCGTTTCTTGATATGCTAACTTAGCCAGAATAGAATATGCAGTATAAGAGAGAGATTGTGCGGGGAAGAACTATGACAGGAGCACCGGAGTGTTAGCTCTTACAAACGTTAGATTGATTGACGGTACCGGACATGGTCCTATCGAAAATATGGCCATTATCATTGATGGTAATCGCATCAAAAACGTCGGGCCGGTGACCGGTTATCCTGATAATACGAACGTAGTCGACCTGCGGGGACTTACGGTTCTGCCGGGACTCATCGATTGTCATCTTCATCTCGGTGGGCTTACCGTAGATAAGCCAGGAAAAGCAATTGGAAAAGTCTCGCTTAAGGACATGGCCTCATTCTTCTGGGACTATTTCCGCAACTATGCTCACCGGAGGCGGTTAGCAATTGAAAACGGAGTAACTACAATAAGAAGTGCCGGCGACCATTATCCCCACATCATAGGGCTTCGTGACAAAATTGCTGCTGGCAAGCTTTCAGGACCACGAATATTTGCCCCGGGACCAACCATTACAGCACCGGGAGGACATCCGGCCGGCACTATTTACAAGGGTAACCGCTATATCATTAAAAACGCTACAAGAGAGATCGCCGACGTTAGCAGCGCTAGAGAAGAAGTCAGGAGACTTGTCGAAGGTGGAGTCGATTATATCAAGGCTATTTACTCAGATAGCAACCCTATGGATATTACTCACAAAGTCCCCAGACTATCCCTCGATGTCCTGGAAGTGCTGGCCGATGAAGCACACCGACACAACCTTAGATTGATGGTCCATACAGGAAGCCCAAAGGAAACTATGGATGCCATAAAGGCAGGAGCCGACAGCATCGAGCATGGGATACTGCCAGGGGGAGACTCCACTGAGTTTGAAGATGATCTGGTCAAAATGATGCTGGATAAAGGAACCTTCTTTGTCCCGACCCTGGCTATAGCCTGGGCTTACAAGGAAGCATATCCTGCCGTGTTTTCCGGCCTAAAGCAGACTGTCAAGACATTGCATAGCGCAGGGGTGAATATAGCTGCCGGCACTGATTCCGGGACTCCGGGAGTGGTCATTGGAAAGGGCCTTCACAAGGAGCTGGAACTCATGGTAGAGGCAGGGCTAAGTCCTGTGGAAGCGATAACAGCCGGGACAAGAAATGCCGCTGATAACCTGGGAAAGGCAAACGAGCTGGGGACTATTGAGCCAGGAAAGTTAGCTGATATCATTGCCGTTTCCGGGGACCCTCTGAAGGATATTAGAGATACGAGCGAAATCAAGCTGGTCATTAGAGATGGAGAGATTCTAGTCAATAAGATAAACACCTGATGCTGTCTCGTTTTACATTTAGGGAGATAATTCGAGATGCTAGAAGTGTATTTCTTTATCCTCGGACTGGTAAATAGCGTCTTTCTGATTTTGCTCTTTCTTGTCCGAAAGAACAGGCTGGACCTTGTTTATCGATTCGGTTGGATTTATTTATTGTTGGCTATTCCTGCAGCCTATGGAATTTTCCTGGTGCAACAGGAAAATGAAACAGTACGATACAGCATCTTTCTCGGGATTTTCCTGGCCTTTTTACTTGTAGAATGGCTGTTTGATTATGTTTTGAAAATCAATTTTCGTGAGAATTGGAAGCAAAACTGGAAGTCGATAGTACCGTACTTGAGTCTCTATTACGCCATGAATTATGGATTTGTGGTGATGCCGTGGAAGACTTCCCTGGTTTGGGGACTCGTCATGCTTGGCCTTTTCATTGTTCAAATAATCGCAAACCTAAAGGGTCACCCCAAAATGAGTGAATGAAGCGTTACTTTGAGTAATATTCCGGGGGCATAATGCGTGATTTGTGGCAGGCCTGATTCGGATGGTGTGCCTGGAATTCGCGGAATCCCCGAGGAGCCATTTCGAGAGCTGAACTCCAATTATCTAAAAGGCCTCTATTGAGTAGTCAACAACTCCACAACCCTCTTGCATATTTCCGGGTTGTATTCCTTGTAAATCGTGGTTCGCCGCTGAACTCCGGCATCAAACTCTTCTTTAGTGTACTCCAATTCAAGAAGTCCCTTGGCATCATATTTCAGCCACTTGACCTCAAGGCAGTGGCCCAGGTTTTTTAAAGGCTTAATTGTATTGTCGGTGACTATGCCAACGCCCTTAATTCTGAGAACCTGCTTCCCGCTTCTCTGGAAAAACGCTTTGATGATAACAATATCCCCGATGCCTATTTCCTTCATGATGCCAAACAGGTAAGGTTTATCTTCCGGTTTCCAGCCAATACACGCTACACCTTTTGTATAGAAATCGTTACCAACATCTTTGCCATCATAATCACAGCCAATGCCATAAATTGCCATGTCCCACCAACTCCATTATTGGATACTCTCAATATATTGCAGAAACTGCTCCTTCTTACTCCAGCCCCGGACAGCAGAAACCCTTTCCAAAAGAGCTACGTCTTCTGCTTTCCATGAATAGTCTATATCATTGAGCAAGCTCACCTTACTTTTGGTTCCATCGATATCAAACCACATTCTGAAAACTCGATTAATCATAGTGGTCATTGCCGCCTCTTGAGAAGGAGACATAGTTTCTATGAGAGTTTCCTTAGGCCTCTTTCCATTGATGCGCAAACTCACCCAGTACCTCTTGCCTGTTGCTCCAGACACGAGAGGACGCTTCTCATGCTCAATCTTGTGCTCAGATAGAAAGATACTTACCTCTTCTGGGAAAGTAGCTGGCTCATACGCTTTGGATGTATAGACCAGGTCTGCAGCACCCTGAGCGGCAGCTACCACATCCATAAGTAAGATACCAAGGTTCCCCATTGAGCCTTCTTTTTCTAGTTTGCCACGCTGTATATCAACGTGAACTCTACCCGTTATTTGTTCTAGAAGAAACCGTCGTTTACTTGAAGCTAAGACGTCTATGCCTAGAGACTCAAGGTGCCGCAACGTCTCTCCCAAGTCAGTAACTCGAACCCGGTCTGGGCTAATCTCCTCAACGAATACCTCGACCAAGTCGTTATCTGGGTACAAATATGGTGTAATGATACTTATACGCCTATCTGACGGCATGCATTTGAACCCGAGCCTCAGATTTTCAACCGTTCGTTCGATAATTTCCGTACATTCCATAGGCTATATCCGCGGAAGCTGGGGCTGAGTCGGAGCTGGACTGAAGTGTCCTCGAAAATCTATATTACATTCTCTGCAAAACTGCATAAACACCTCCTGAAGAGTTGTGCTGGTAATATCTGTAGGTGTATAGGCATGACCGCCAGGACAAGAGTCTGTCCAGGGATGCTTGTGGGTTTGACAATACCATCGCTGTTGGTCTGAACACTTATTATGGTGACTTCCCTGCACATCCAAGCCGCGGATCCTATGTGCACCATTCAAGAGCAATGTGATACTAAATTTCGAAGGCTCCTCAACGTTCACGGTTGTTATCAAATGTAGTTGCCCTTTGAAGTCGCTTTCGACAGGCACCTTACTAGTTACCCAGGATTTATTGGGGTTTTGCACCCACGAGATATTAGCTCTCACCCGCTTTGGTAGAGCGATGACGTCATCACACTCACTCTCGGTGACAGGAAATCTTGGCATTGAACCCCTTCATCTCGTTCATAATAGCATTATACCAAGATTATACACTACCTGCCTTCACCAGCCGGTTTTTGACGAGCTCCACCACCGCAATCTCCCCCGGCGTAAGCCCATAGAGCTTATAGATCAGCTGGTCAATCTGACACTCCAACTCCTTAACTCTGGCTTGCTTGGTGGGATTAGAGAGGTAGTCTTCATCCTTGAAGTATTTCACGCAGGACATATACTTCGATTGTGTCTATCCCGATATCCAGATGATAACGACCTTGCCCTTTTTTCGTAAGTTTCGCTTCTTCTCCACTGGTAAATGACTGTTTTTCTTGAACTTTACCCAAGTCCCAACAAATAACTTTGTGGATACCCTCCGGTGGATGCGCCCACGCGAAGAGATTTCCAAGAGTGACAACAATCTCTGCCCAATTAAGCGAATGTATCCCTTTGCTTGTACACTCTACTATCAAATCAGTTCCCTCAGAGGTCTTATATTCGCCGATTCTAAAATCAATACCCGGGTGTTTGGACGATATCATAGCTTGGAGAAGTAAGGCGGTCTCAGCTTCGCTTCTTGGTTCTTTAACAGGGGCGGCAGATATACTGGGCACACTCAGGTCTGGCCGTCCTCTATACTCATTTAATCTCTTCTCTAACTCATTCTTTACGGCTTCTTTGTCTTTTGTTCTTCTATCTTGCTGCTCCTTTATGTGCTTCAGTAGGTCTTCTTCCTGCTTTATCCTAAAGTAAGAGATACTAGCTGGATTGCTCTTAATCTCCTCAATGAATTTCTTAATACCCATTATAGCCAAGTAATATTCCTCCTGCTCAGTTCTGATATTATTTCTATTTGCTGTTAAATCAAATTGCTGGCAGTTAGCAAATATAAGCATATTTCGGTACCAGTATTGCCCCTTAAATACATCTTCCATTATGAGGTTATTTCTCTCTACCCTGATAAAGTCCTTGCATAACCACAGCCCCATATTTTCATAAGTATGCGGTATCGATTCCCTGTTTTCCTCACCCAATATGGCTCCAATCACATTTATGGTTACAAGTTTTTCCTCGCTTGTCCGCCCACAGTCAATAGCCGTTGGTCCAAAAATCTTGCAATATTTACTACTGCCCTTTGAGAGGTCGATATCTTCGTTTGGGAATCTGAAGCCAAAAGGAATGGGTATGGGTGCTTGTATTGGAGAGTTTGCTGGCTTTAACTCGACGTCCATCTTCCTAGGGCTGCCAAAATATTGCCCGAAAGAACCTACAACTGTGTACCACAAAATGTATTGAGCCAATGTCTCAAGCGAATCAAATTTGAATTCAGCTTGTCTACCTTCGAATCCATCTACAACTATGCTTGTGCCCTTTCCGTCAGCTATGTCCTCATCATATCTATACGTTGGAACAATACCCTTCCTTAAGGTTTCCCATGGGGGAACCTCGGTCTCAGCGCGAATGTGTTTTCCATTTTTCCACGTATCAACAGATATCCCGCTACTTTTGTAATATATTTTTGTGCCGTGACCCTTTGTCCCGATAGACCCGTAGGGTTTAGTGGAGTAACCCAAACTAAAAAAATCCTGAAGTTCGCTGGTGTTAGCCTCACCCCTCTTGGTACTGCTCATTCCTTCGCCGTCATCAGTAATTGAAACTACTATTTTTTTGCGGTATGTCCCAGGTATTTGTATTAAGTCAAATTTTAGGGTAACCCTTGAAGCTCCCGCATCCCAGGAATTACTGAGGGCTTCTCTGATTATTTCCTTGGAGTCCCTAAAGTTCTTGGCAATTTCGAGAAACTCTTTTGCTTCATTCACCCCCGGTTTTTGATTTGTTGGCATTGTGCACCTCCTCTTATCCTCTTGTCATATTATGCCAGAATACTTTTTACAGGACTATCAATCTCAGCCAGTTCGTCAGCGATATTGTGCCCGTAGGGTATTCTGGGGGCATAATACCTGATTTGTAGTAGGCCTGATCCTTCACCTTGTGAAGGATGGTGTCCCTGGAATTCGAAAGCTATACCTCTGTTAGAGACTGCGAGATGGTGGTGAATTGGTCCAGGGCGGATTCGAGGTTCTCGACGATCTCATCGGCAAGGACACCTGGGGCTGGCAGATTGGCTGAATCCTCAAGGCTTTCATCTTTGAGCCAGAATATATCGAGATTCACTTTGTCTCTTTGTACCAGTCCCTCGTAGGTGAAGACGTGGAAGCGCTCGGTTTCTTTGCGGTCGTGGCGGTTCTGAGGATTGTAGCATTTCACAAAGTCTAAAAGGTCCTCGTATTTTAAGGTATTTGTTTTGAGGGTGAAGTGCATGTTGGTGCGGAGGTCGTAAATCCAGAGTGTCTTTGTCCAGGGGGTTTCGCTGGCAGGTTTGCGGTCAAAGAAGAGAATATTTGCCTTGACGCCTTGGGCATAGAACACACCAGTGGGAAATCTCAGAAGTGTGTGCACATCACACTCGTGAAGCAGCTTTCGCCTTACTGTCTCGCCGGCACCACCTTCAAATAGAACATTGTCGGGGACAACGATAGCAGCCCTGCCATTGATTTTGAGTAGCGTCTTCACGTGTTGGAGGAAGTTCAACTGTTTATTGGAGGTGGTGGCCCAAAAATCCTGACGCTCATAAGTTTGTGATTCCCTATCACTTTTCTCTTCACCATTGGATATGGTATAGCTGCTCTTCTTACCGAACGGGGGATTGGTAAGCACCATGTCAAAGCGTTCTCCGGGGTCGGCAATGAGGCTGTCGCCTGATTCCACAGGAGTCTCAATGCCATGCAGATAAAGATTCATCACGCATAGCCTGACAACGCCGTCAACGATATCTTTACCTTTGAACGCGTTGAATTTAAGGAATCTCTTTTGCTCTACATCTAGCTGATAGTTTTTGGGAATGTAGTCATAGGCGAGCAGCAAAAAGCCACCAGTGCCGCAAGCGGGGTCGCAGATAGTTGTATCCGGTTGAGGACGCATAACCTCAACAATAGCTTTGATAAGAGGGCGGGGGGTGAAGTATTGGCCGGCACCACTTTTGATATCTTCGGCGTTTTTCTCGAGGAGACCTTCGTAAATATCGCCCTTGACGTCTATGTCCAAGCCAACCCAGGTTTCAGTGTTGATGAGTTCGATGAGGCGTTTGAGCTTAGCAGGGTCTTGAATTCTGCTTTGAGATTTGCGGAAGATGATTCCGAGCATGCCTGGTTTTTTGCCCAGAGTTTCCAGAATGTTTCGGTAATGGGCTTCCAGCTCAGCGCCGTCTTTTTTCAGAAGGCTTTGCCAGTCGAAGCCTGTGGGAATTGTCGATGGTTTGTTGAAAGGCGACTTGGTTTGCTCATCGGCCATTTTCAGGAAGAGTAGGTAGGTTAGCTGTTCTACATAATCGCCGTAGCTGACGCCGTCATCACGGAGGACGTTACAGTAATTCCAGACTTTCTGGACGATTGCCGATGATTGATTTGTCATTTTACGTGAACCTCATCTGTTTTGTGTTCACTTCTTTCTGTTGCTCTTTGTGGGTTTGCACTCAGCCTGCTGCCTTACTCTCTCCTGTCTAATTCTTTCGAGGAGTTTTTCGGCGGGTTCGCCGTTGGGGTCTTGGGGGACGAGCTTGCCTTCGAAGGCTCGCTTTAGTATGCTCTGACGGAGTCTTTCTGCTTGCTTGAGGCTATGGTCAACGGTCTTTTCAATTTGGTCGGCTACGGAAAAGCGACGCTCGATTTCCTCAACGATGCGGTGCTGCTCAGGGAGTGGGGGTAATACAATACGCGATTCCTCGAATTTGCCCTTAGTGATATGAGCTAGTCCTGCCGTACCATGTGACTTCTTAATGAACTCTGCTACGTTTTGGTTCAACACATGTTTTAGAAATCTCTTACCTATGTAGTCTTCGTTGATCATAACCTTAAAAATGTGTTGGTTCAGAACTGCCTTGCCCCTATGCCATATATGCGCGCCAAAGGAGGTCTCAGGAGTACCTGACCATGCAAACAAAAGCTGCCCATCATGGACAACAAATCCGTCGCCTACTTCAAAATTGCAGTAGTTGAAGTCTGTGTCTGGATCATTCAAGTTTTGGATTCTGATAATGGGGAGCCCCTGCATTGACCATTCTGACGGTTTGAAGGCCCGCCCATTAATAAGCGTGCATATTTCCACAATCCTTGCCCACACCCAGCCTTCTGGTAGCCCTGGCAGGTTGGGGGTGTCTAGCGGAGGCAGTTCTTTGAATTTGGCTTGGGCGGTTTCGTGGCGTTCCTGCTTGATGCGCTCTAAGAGAACGGAGGCAGGTTGGAGCTCGTCTTTATGGGCTTGGCGCCATTCTTCGGTTAGTTTGCCTTCGAAGGCATGCTTGAGGACAGACTGGCGATAGCGCTTTAGCTGGGCTTTAATTCTCTTCAGGGCTTCGACGCCGGCATCGAGCCTTGTGAAAAGCTCCTCGATTTTGGCGACGATGCGTTGCTGCTCGGGAAGTGGGGGAAGGGGGAACGCAATATGCTTCACGTCACCCAGACTCACATTATTCATTCCGACGCCCCTTGGTTGTCTCTCTAGTGACGAACGAGCTATTTGTGAATTGAATACTATCTTTAGGTAGTCTGGATTAACGAATTCCCAAGGGCAGCGGATGATAGCTATAGCCTGATTAATATTTGCTGGTAGGTCATCACTATGGACAATTGCAACCTTACCTATTGTCCCCGCAATAGAGAATAGGATATCGTCTTTAACAAGTTGTGACCGTTTCAGGAAGTCATGCGTATCCTTTGTTACAAACTCCAATAGAGAGGATCTGTCCAGTCTGCCGTTTCTGAGGTTTTCAACCTTTATAAAGTTGATTCCGGCTGGAACGTAGCCGAAGTTGTAAGAGGTGGGAGTAGACCCCTTGGTTACTAAAATGCTGACATCATTCACTGTTGTCTGCGTCCAACCCCTCGGCAGTTCAGACAAGCTAGTTACCTCGTCATTCACGCTACCAGCTCCTTATTTAGCTCTTCAAGAACCTTATCGAGTTGTCGCTGAAAGACAGCATTTGCCCTGACGGCGCCGCCCTTTTGAGCAAAAGGAGGTAACTCGAAATCGTCGACTCCAATGGTCAGAGAGGTAGCGATGTGCCCTTTTATCATGCTGAGCCATAGCATTTGCTCTGGATTGAATTGCCTGCCAAGCCCCCGCTGGACAGAAAGCCAGTAGTCGAACCGGCGGTCGACGGTCTCGGAGAAAGGTTCAAGCACATCAGCCCGGCCGACAGCGAAGCGGATAAGGGAGACAATGTTGGTGAGCAGCTTTTGAGGGCCGGCACCCCTGACCTTGGAGCTCTCGAGCTGCTCATAGGCGTGCCAGAGAAGCTCGGGGGTGAGCTTGTAGGGTGGCTTTTTGATGGCATCGGCGAGCTGCTTTATAGAGCTGTGGGTAAGATGGCGCTTGAGATAGGGCTGGCTGTAGAGTATCTGGAGGGCAGTAAGTTCGTTCTTGTTGTCTTCAATAAACTTTCTAAAGGTATCAACAATGGCTTGAGCCTTTTGTTTTGCCTGAGGGTCAAAGCCGACGAAGATGAGCTTGTCCTGGCTGACGGTATCAATAACCTGCTCGCTTTTTCTCTTGAGTTCGATGAGGAGTTCGCGCAGTTTTGGATTATCGAAAGGCGTACAAACAGTTTTGGCTAGCCCGTGGTAAGCCTTTTCCACCTGTGATTTGGTCGGTTCTTCTGTATTGAAAAGCTCCTTTGCCTTGTCTATCTGCTTGTCAGGGTCTAGCGCGTCGAGTAAGCGATTCACCATATCTTTCAGTGAGACGCTCTGGGCGGCGGTCTGAATTTGTCCCTTGTCCGGGTCTTCGAGCTGTCTGTCGAGCCGGGCAAGCCGACTTGCCAGAGAAGACAGGGTATCTTGGTCTCTATTGCCCAGGGCGACGGACTGGAGAAGCTTATCGAAGGGAATGTCCTTTTTCCTATCGAGCGGGCGCGAGTCCGTCTTATCATTTTCGCAGACGCCAATGGCATCGACGATGACACAGTGGGTCTTATAGGTGGCATCGGGGTTAACGCTGTGAAATTCGGTAGGCAAGATGGTGCGGGTGCCGCGGCCTTTCATCTGCTCGAACAGGATGCGAGATTTGACATCTCTCATGAATATGACGCACTCCAGAGGTCTGATGTCGGTGCCGGTGGCAATCATATCAACGGTTACGGCGATTCTGGGATTGTATGAATTGCGGAAGCTGGCGATGAGGTCTTCAGGCTTCTCGCCGGTGGTCTTATAGGTGATTTTTTTGCAGAACTCGTTGCCCTTGCTGAACTCTTCTCTGGCGATGTGGACGATATCTTCAGCGTGGGAGTCATCTTTGGCGAAGATGAGCGTTTTGGGAACCTCGGTTCTGCCGGGGAATATTTCGGCGAACAGCTTGTCCCTGAAGGTCTTGATTACTGTTCTTATCTGGTCTGGGGATACTACTGAGCGGTCAAGCTGCTCCGGGGGATAATCAAGGTCTTCATCCAGTTGCTCCCAGCGCACCTTACGGGTGAGCTTATGCCGTTTGTCCACCCAAAAACCTGTTTTACCAGGCTGCCGTGCTTGGTGATATCCGTTATGATGCGGTAGACATCATAACCGACGCCGACGCCATCGGCTACGGCGCGCTCGTGACTGTATTCCATAACAAGATTCTGGTTGAAGAAGCCCAAGGTTTGCTTTGAGGGAGTCGCAGTGAGCCCGATGATGAAGGCATCGAAATACTCGAACACCTGGCGCCAAAGATGGTAGATGGAACGATGACACTCGTCGGTTATTATGAAGTCAAAGGTCTCTATGGGAATGGTGGTGTTATAGGCAATTTCTTTTGAGGGAAGAACTGTCGGCGATATATCGAAGAGTGAGCGTTCTTCAAGCTCGGCATCGAACTCTGGTTCTCCTTTAAGCATAGAGTAAAGCCGCTGTATGGTGGTGATGCAGACGCGGCTCACGGGATCTAGCGTGTTGGAAGTCAGGTGCTGGATATTATAGAGCTCGGTGAATTTTCTACCGTCGTCGGGAGTGGTGTAGTTCTGGAACTCGCTTCTGGCCTGGCGGCCGAGATTGCTTCTATCGACAAGGAATAGCACTCTTCTGGCATTGGCGAATTTAATAAGTCGATAGACGAAGCTGACGGCGGTGTAAGTCTTGCCGCTGCCAGAGGCCATCTGGATAAGGGCGCGCGGTCTGGCTTCAGCGAAGGATCTTTCGAGATTTGTGATGGCTTCAATCTGACAATCTCTTAGGCCATGGGTTATCAGAGGGGGGATATTTCTGAGTCTAGCTCTGAGGGTGTCCTTCTGTGGTAACAATCCTTTGAGCGTTTCAGGTTGATGGAAGCTGAAGACACGGTGGGAACGGAAGTCCGGGTCCCTGAGGTCACGAAACATCGTCTCAATGCCAGTGCTTTCGTAGGCGAAAGGAGGAGATTCCTCCACATGTGGTAGGCTTTTGGGGATGCTGGCTAGATAGCCACCGGATTGTTCGGCTACACCACTTAGAGTAGTGCCAAAGGGCTTAGCCTCGATGACGCCGACAGCTTTCCCATCAACGAAGAGCACATAGTCGGCTGGTCCTGTTTTGAGCGAGAGGTCGCACACGGCCACTCCGAGCGAGGCAGTTAGATTCAGGTGCGCTCGGTCCTGAACAGCCCAGCCCGCAGCTTCCAATAGGTGGTCAATCTTTTGCCTCGCCTTTTCCTCTGGTTTCATGCAGCCACCCTAGGTCGCCCGTCGTGAAGCTTTGGATAATACCTGTCTTATTTTAGTATATCGAGAGAGAAGTTGGAAGTACCTTGATTGTGTCGTAGGTTGGATCAAATAGCTTCGCATTCAAGTATACTGCAATGCGCGGCTATTAGGTCATACAATCTGTCAAAAAGGTTAGACAGGCGCGGTGTCCTCGGGTTTCAAGCAGACCCGCCTGCCAGAGAAATCAAGAAATTTTTTGCCCTGGGCACGGAGACCCCTCGCTTGCGCAGGGATGACAAGTTTGGGAGCAGGTGTTCGGCCTGCTTGCGGCGAAGCTCCCGCCTCCCATAGCTGTGCGTCGGGCAGGTCAGCGGAGGCAAGCGGGCAGGTGCTCCGGTTAAGAACAGTAGTCAGGAGTCAGTGATTAGTGATTAGGGATTAGAGATTAGGGATTGGAGACAAGGTGGGTTTGTTGAGTTCATAGAGTTTATAGAGTTTATAGAGACTGGAGATTAGGGGACAAGCCCAAATGACAAAGCTCAAATGTCAAATCAAGTTCAAAATCCAAATGACAAAGCTCAAAACCCAGAGGACAAATAAAGGCCAAAGCGCAAATGACAAAGCTCAAATGTCAAACGAAGCTCAAAATCCAAATGACAATTGGTCCCCCTCACTCTAACTCTCTCCCGCCAGGGGAGAGAGAATCATAAGGTGAGATTGCCACGCTTCCCCTTCGCTATGCTCAGGGCTTCGGCTCACCGCAATGACAAGACGGAAAGGGCTCGCAATGACACGGGAGATTAGTGCTCCTGTTAAAAATACCGGCAAGACAAGGTGGCCGGCCTGACCGGTACATTGTCCCCGAAATCCGCTACACCTTTGTCAGAGTGTTTTTTCTCGCCTTTCTTAAGTGAGTGGGCTCTTTAGTTATACCGACTGACGTCGCCAGTGCCGTACCCATATATTGATTCAGGCTCATCCCTTCCGTTTCAGCTCTATATGCCAGCAGTTTATGAAGTGAAGGCGAAATTCTGAGTCTGATTTGACCGCTGTATTTGCGCGGCCTCGGCTCAGGAATACGCAGCCCTCTTTCCAGATTGGACTTTATCCAGTCCATCTTGACTTCCTGAACCTGTTTTATGGCTTCCTCGGGTGTATCTGCGTGTATTAGACAATGCGGAAGCTCTGCAATCTTGGCAACCCAGTAAGGACCCTCACCGTCATCCCATTGCTCGACTATAACGGTGTAAGGCAACTTCGCATAGTATTCTGACTCTTTCTCTTTATTGACTTTGGTTGCCATTTTTAATCTCCTTAATTGTAATCTACAACCAGTTATCCCTCTTGTTCTTCAATAATCTCTAATAACTCTTTTACGTAGCAGGATTTTACTGGAGTTTCTCTTTTGTAAGGCATCGTGCGCGTTCCTATGATAGCCTTGGGATGCTTTGCGCCTTCTTCGACATAGCCGTACCGTTCTATCAGTGCCTCAAAGTCGCGCAAAGCCACATTTCCAGGATTTCGGCGGATTGCCTCCAAGGATTTTTTGGCGCGCGTCACAGGACACAAACCTCCTTAACATACTCTGCCTCCTTTCCCGGTCTTCTATCTGTTATCAATTTACCTTAGCCAGGGCGACATTATGGTATCATATATGACACCACCTGTCAATACCGTTTACCCTCCTGGTATTCAGTGGGTATGATGCCTCATTTATGGTAGGCCTGAAAGGTATCGTGTCCTTAGAATTCGCTGGGAATTCGCCACCCCTCCACCCTCACTCCGCCCCAAGCCGCTAAAGCGCTTTCAGTTCCGCCATGATGTGATTCTGGCCGATGTCCTCAGGCTTCAAGCAGACCCGCCTGCCAGAGAACTCGAGAAATTTTTTGCCCTGGGCACGGAGACCCCTCGCTTGCGCAGGGATGACAAGTTTGAGAGCAGGTGTTCGGCCTGCTTGCGGCGAAGCTCCCGCCTCCCATAGCTGTGCGTCGGGCAGGTCAGCGGAGGCAAGCGGGCAGGTGCTCCGGTTAAAAATGCCGGCAAAACAGGGTATACCAACTGAGTGCGAGGCACAGCTATGCGGTATTCCGGGGACGTAATACCTAGTTTGTAGCAGGCTTGATCGGCACGGTGTCCCTCGAATTCTCGCACAAGGCTGGGTGGATAGCCTGCGATCTCCAGGACATGCTATGGAGTTAAAGATTCACAAAACAGTACATTGTTGAGTAACAGCACAAGTCTTTAGCCCGACATGCGCAAAGCTAATGTTTGCCTGAGTGCAATTTAGCCCGAATCTCATGTTCTCGTTGCTTCAGCGTATCCAATTGCCTGGCAGCCGCCGCCGCCTCAATCATCCGCTCCTTCCCTGCGATGAAGCCAGCTCCTGGCTTTCCCCTTGAGCTTTCCGTCGGATGTCTTCGCAGGGCCTTCAAGTCCCTCTCGGCCTTGCCTATTTTGGCAACGATGTCCTCGAGTTGCTTATTGAGCTCTTCTTCTGTCTCCATGTCCTCAGCCTTTAGTCATCTCCCTTTGCCTGTCTTATCCATAGTAAGCTAACCGGCGGTCACAGTCAATACCATTCTCTCACACAAAAGCCGGAAAGGTGCAGCGACCGCTAGCTGATAGCCATGTATACGCTCCGCCCATCACGAAGATAGGAGTCATACACATGCTGGTACATCTTCCTCGGTCAGGTTTTCTGTACCTCTTTTCTCTTTAACAGAAGCCAA
>Ga0315288_10007003_pt1 | contig 14285 bp, 15 predicted proteins | sample YL17G11_20_MG_FD_203454 | JGI IMG/M metagenome (GOLD analysis project Ga0315288, IMG submission 203454) | Sediment microbial communities from Yellowstone Lake, YNP, Wyoming, USA - YL17G11_20 | ecosystem: Environmental > Aquatic > Freshwater > Lake > Sediment | place: USA: Wyoming | collected... | reverse complement strand
CGAGAAACTGGTCCTGGCGCTGGACCATCCCGAGCCGGAAACGCCCATCCGGGCGGCATGGATTCTGGGGGAGCGGCGGGAGGCGGAGGCGGCACAGGCCCTGGCAGTGCTCGTCAGACGAACGCGAGATGTTTATGTGGCAACGGCGGCCGTCGAGGCCCTTGGCAAGATCGGCACACGGGAGGCCCTGGGATTCCTGAACACGCTTTCGTCTTACCCGGCCCGGATGGTCCGGGAAGCGGCCAGGGATGCCCTGCGGCTGCACGAGGCGAAGGCGGAAGGGCAAGCAAGAGCGGCTCATGAGGATTGACTCCGGGGCGCCAATGCGGCACTTGGCAAACGGCATCGAAAACAGGAACACGAAAAAGGAGATGGCGATGAAGCCTGAGATCAGCAGCATCCGCGCGATGGAGATTCTGGACTCAAGAGGCAACCCGACGCTACGGGTACACGTGACCCTTAGCAACGGCATCGAGGCGTCTGCCTCAGTGCCCTCAGGCGCATCGACGGGCGAGAACGAGGCTGTCGAACTCCGCGACGGCGACAAGAAGCGCTACGGCGGCAAGGGCGTACTGAAGGCCGTCGGCAACGTGAACAACGTCATAGGTCCCGGCTTGGTGGACGTGGATCTGTTCCACCAAGCGGAGATTGACCGCATGATGATCGACCTGGACGGCACGCCGAACAAGGCGAAACTCGGCGCGAACGCCATCCTGGGCGTGTCGATGGCCGTGGCGCGAGCCGCGGCGCAGGCGGCGGGCCTGCCGCTCTATGCCTACCTCGGCGGGCCGGGGGCCACGCGCCTCCCCGTGCCGATGATGAACATCCTGAACGGCGGCAAGCACGCCGACAACAGCGTGGACTTCCAGGAGTTCATGGTCATGCCCATCGGGGCACCGACCTTCACCGAGGCGCTGCGCTACGGGGCCGAGACGTTTCATGCCCTCAAGAAGATACTGGCCAAGAAGGGATACGCCACCAGTGTGGGCGACGAGGGCGGCTTCGCCCCCAACCTCAAGAGCAACGAGGAGGCCTGCGAGGTCATCGTCGAAGCTATCAAGGCCGCCGGCTACAAGCCGGGCAAAGACGTGGCCATCGCGCTCGACCCGGCCGCGAGTTCCTTCTACGAGGACGGCGCCTACAATCTTGCCAAGTCCGGCCAGGGCAAGAAGACCAGCGCCGAGATGACGGACCTATACGCCAAGTGGATCAAGAAGTACCCAATCGTTTCCATCGAGGACGGCCTGGCGGAGAACGACTGGGAAGGGTTCAAGGCGCACACGGCCGCGCTGAGCGACAAGGTCCAGATCGTCGGCGACGACCTCTATGTTACGAACACGCGGTTCATCCTCCGCGGCATTCAGGAGAAGTCCACCAACGCCGTGCTGATCAAACTGAACCAGATCGGCACGGTGACCGAGACCATCGAGGCCATCCAGTTGTGCCGCAAGGCGGGCTGGGGCTTCGTCATCTCGCATCGGTCAGGCGAGACGGAAGACGCCTTCATGGCCGATTTCGCCGTGGCGATGGGCGGCGGGCAGATCAAGACGGGTTCCGCCTGCCGCAGTGAACGCATCGCCAAGTACAACCGCCTGCTGGAGACCGAGCAGGAACTGGGAAAACAGGCGTGCTTCGGGCGTTGATGCGGAGGCAATGCATGACGCGGTACAGCTACCACCCACAGGGCTTCGGATATCCGCCACCGTCGCGCAATCCGTTCTGCCAGTCAGCCACCGTCCCCATGCGCTTCCATAGCATTCTGTTTGCAGGACCCTATGACCCCGCCGGGCAGGAAACAGGCGAAGCGCCTGTCTTCTTTCATGATCTGAATCTCGATCAGATTGTGGAAGCCATCACGGCCGGCTGCCGGGACTACGATCTCGCGCCCTTCTTCCATACTCGCCTGAATGATCTCGACGCGATCGCTTATCGCCAGGAAATCACGCAGGATCTTGAAGACAAGATCCTGATGCAGGCCGTCAAGTCGTTCTGCCAACGGATGCACGCGATGCGCGCCCATCTACCTCAGGCAAAGCAGCACTATTACAAGTACCACAAGGAACGCCTGTTCCTGGGCGCGGTGGGAATCTATTGCGAGGCCGTCGAGGGCCTCGCCCGGGACCTCGCCGAGTTCGACTTGAAATCGCGCGGCATGCGCGCCTTCCGCGAGTATCTGACGGAGTATGTCGCATCGGACTCCTTCCGAAGGCTCGTGACGGAAGCGGCAGCGCTGAAGTCGGGTCTGTCCGCCATCAGGTACGGCCTGCTCATCGACAGGGGCCGCGTTACGGTGCGCCCTTACGAAGCAGAAAGCGACTACAGCGTCGCCGTCGAGAAGACTTTCGAGAAATTCAGGCGGGGCGCGGTGAAGGACTATCGAGCCAAGGACTTGTACGCGGGAGGCATGAACCACGTCCAGGCGCAGGTGGTGGAGCGGATCGCACGCCTGCATCCGGACACGTTCCGGGCCCTGGAGACATTCTACGCGGAGCACGCGAAGTATCTCGACGAGACCCTATCGCAGTTCGACCGCGAGATTCAGTTCTACGTCGCCTATCTGACGTACATCGAAGCATTCCGACGCGCCGGTCTGAACTTCTGCTACCCGCAGCTTTCCGATCAATGCAAAGAGATCGGCAGCCGCGAATCCTTCGATCTCGCTCTGGCGGGCAGACTCATAAACGATAAGAAGACCGTCGTGACCAACGACTTCTTTCTGCGAGGCCCGGAGCGCCTCTTCGTCGTCTCCGGCCCGAATCAGGGCGGCAAGACGACGTTTGCCCGCACGTTTGGCCAGTTGCATTACCTGGCCAGTCTGGGCTGTCCGGTCCCGGGCACGGAAGCACGGCTCTTTCTTTTCGACCGTCTCTTCACGCAATTCGAAAAGGAAGAGGACATCGAGACGCTCCGCGGCAAGCTGGCGGAGGACCTGGTCCGGGTCCGCCGGATACTCGATCAGGCGACGCCGAACAGCATCATCGTCATGAACGAGATCTTCTCGTCCACGACGCTCAAAGATGCGGTCTATCTGAGCAAGGAGATCATGGCAAGAATCTGCGCGTTGGGCCTGCTCGGCGTCTGCGTCACCTTTCTGGATGAATTGGCGTCATTCAATGAGATGACGGTCAGCATCGTCAGCGCGGTCGATCCGGACAATCCGGCGATTCGAACCTACAAATTGGAGCGAAGACCGGCCGACGGAGTTGCGTACGCCCTGGCGATAGCGGAGAAGCACCACGTAACCTACGACTGGCTGAAGAGGCGGATCAAGGCATGAAAGTGCTTTTGATGTATCGGGACCGGGATTTCGACCTGCGGCAGGAATTGCCGTGGAACGAATCCGCGCTGATGCAGGACCTTGAACTGGGCACGCTGTTGCGCGCCATGGCGGGCGACGACGAGTTCCTGTTCGACGTGGCGCGCAGCGCACTCCTCTCGGGTCTGCAGAATGATGTGGATACGATTCTGTACCGACAGGAGATCTTGAAGGACTGCCTGAAGAACCCGGCGATCGTCAGGGGACTCTACGACCTTGCGGGGGAGACGATCGAACAAAAATGGAGACATCGGTTTGGCATTATCAGCCGCTCTCCGGATGGAATCCTGTACGAGGCGATCAAGCTGCTCCAGATGTTCATGGGCATGCTCAGAGAACTGAGAGGTATCGCCGAGGCACATGCAGGTCGATTTGAGTCGGAGGGTTTCGCGGCGCTTTTCGCGATGATCGAGAGGGAATTGAGCGACGAGTACCTCGCCAGCATCCAGGATCATCTGACGGAACTTAGGTTCCGCAAGGGCGTCTTGCTGAACGCCGAACTGGGCGATGGCAACGAAGGCACCAACTACGTGCTGCGCCGGGCGCGCGGGAAAAGGCCGAACTGGCTGAAGCGGATCTTTGGCCGGAATCCGCCTGCCTATACTTTTCGTCTCCACGAGCGCGACGACGCCGGCGCAAGGATCCTGTCGGACCTGCAGAACTGCGTGATCAACCTGGTGGCGAACGCGCTCGCCCAATCCGCCGACCACGTCCTCAGCTTCTTCGACATGCTGCGGACAGAGTTGGCCTTCTATGTCGGCTGCCTGAATCTGCACGGGCGACTTGCGTCCAAGGAAGAGCCGGTGTGCTTTCCCCGCCCGGCGCCTGCGGGCGAACGCCGGCACCGTTTCAGCGGGTTGTATGACGCGTGTCTTTCGCTCCTCATGGAGCGTAAGGCGGTGGGTAACGCCGCCGCCGCCGACAAGAACCTCGTGATCATCACCGGCGCCAACCAGGGCGGCAAGTCGGTCTTCCTGCGCAGCATCGGCCTGGCGCAGATGATGATGCAATGCGGCATGTTTGTCGCAGCCGAGTCCTTCGATGCCGGGCTGTGCACGAGATTGTTCACCCACTACAAGCGGGAAGAAGACGCGACGATGAAGAGCGGTAAGCTCGATGAGGAACTGGCCCGAATGAGCGATATCGTCGACCATCTCGCGCCGAATTCGATGTTGCTCTGCAACGAATCATTCGCCGCCACAAACGAGCGAGAAGGGTCCGAGATCGCGAGACAGATTGTCTGCGCCTTGCTGGAAAGGCGCGTCAAGGTCTTCTTCGTGACGCATCTGTATGCATTCGCGCACGGCCTGTTCGACAGGAAGACGGGGGATGCCATCTTCCTGCGCGCCGAAAGACGGGCCGACGGGACGCGAACCTTCAGACTCGTCGAGGGCGAGCCGCTCCAGACCAGTTATGGTGAAGATTTGTACCGGGAGATATTCCCGGTCGAAACAGTCAACTGAACGTGGGATGGCTTTTCACAAGGGCGACACCGTGACCGAAACGATTGAGGCGGCGGCGCTTTGTCGCAAGGCTGGCTCGGGCCATGTGACCTCACATCGCAGCGGCGAGACGGAAGACGCCTTCATGGCCGACTTCGCCGTGGCGATGGGCGGCGGGCAGATCAAGACCGGCTCGGCCTGCCGCAGTGAACGTATCCCCAAGTACAACCGGCCGCTGGAGATTGGGGCCGACTTGGGCAAGGCGGCGGTCTTCGGAAACGTGCTCTATCCCCCCAAAGCGGCGGTCGGCGAGAACAAGAAACAGCAGTCTCGCAGGTCCCGGGCTTGAACGCCTGTGTGAAGGAGGCAGACGATGGCGTACGGGAAGATCCTCCTGGGACTGGACGGTTCCAAGGGCTCCTTCAAGGCGCTGGAAGAGGCGGTCGCCCTGGCCAAAGCGTTTGGCGCGGAACTGCACACCCTCTCGGTGGAGGAAGTCCCTCACTACGCGGGGACGGTGGGCGAGGTCGTGGAAACGAAGGACCTTGCCGACCACAAGTTTCATGAGGCGATTGTGCAGGCCCGCGCGATGGCCCATCGCGAGGGCATCGAGGTTCGGCCCCACGTGATCGTCGGCCACGAGGTCAAGACGATCCTGGAGTTCGTCAAGAGCCACGACTTCGACCTGCTTGTGGTCGGCTTTATGGGACACTCGGCGATCTATGATCGGATGATGGGAAGCACGTGTCAGAGCCTCGTGCGTCTGGCGCCGTGCACCGTCATGGTGGTGAAGTAACGCGGGTGCCGAGGATGGGTCCAAAACCGGCCAACGTGAAGTTCCCGACTTTGGGCGAGAACCACAAGCGAGCCATCGGAACCGTGGCATTCATGCTGGACCAGATGCTCTGCGACTTCGAGGCCTACGCCAGGGGGCGTGAGTTGCACGGACTGCTTTGCCACGAGCGGAACCGGCTCTCGCCGAAACAGCGCCGGGCGATCCTGGACGAGGCCGGGCGCATCCGGGCGGTCTTGAAGGAACTTCAGGAATCGCTCGGTCTTGAGCCCAGGGTGGAGGATGTTTCTCGCGACATCTGGGGCCGCGGTTCGATGTTCTGGGAAAGCCTCGTCGAGACGGAAACCAAGTACCTGCGGCGGTACGGCGAGACGCCGCCGGGTCTGGCGGACTACCTGGACCCCAAGATCGAGACGCTCATCGAGCACCTGGAGACCATCGTACGCATCGCCAGTGGCAAGACGCCGGGGCGCGGGCCTGACGCGGAAGAGCTGCAAACCAAACCGTAACGGGGACTTTAGATGCCCCGCAAGAAAGACGCGCGGGACCGGAACGAGAGGGTGGAGGACATCCTGCGTCCTGCTCCCTACCTTGGCCACGACCGCGACATGCTGGCGCGGCACCTGATGGCCTGCGGGGCGTTCCGCATCGCCGAGTCGCAGTTCCGCCGAGCCGTCTGGCTGAATCCGTTTGAGGCGAGGTTCAAGCAGCACCTTGCCCTGTGTCTTCACGCGGAGAAGCAGTACGCCGAGGCCAGGGACTGGATCACAAAGTCCCTGGAACAGGAACCCGATAACGCGGAGAGCCGGCGCATCTTGAAGATGATCGAAGAGGGCCTCCGCCGCATAGCGGCGGGTCAGGCCGCCAGTCCCGGAAGTTGACACATGGCCCCTACAGACTTGACAATCGTCCTAGGCGCCGAGGTCGCCCCTGACGCCACGGCGCTCAAGCGGTATACGAAGGCCAAGCAGGCCGTGGTGCGTGAAGTTCGCGGCCTGAAGCGGCTCTTCGCCGCGGGCGGCAGCGGGCAAGCCGACGACGCCTGCCAGGACCTGATCGTGCGCCTTGCGGAGGACCGATTCACGCTGGCCGTGGTGGGCCAGTTCAAGCGCGGCAAGAGTTCGGTGATGAACGCGGTGATCGGCCGCGACTTACTGCCCACGGGGGTGCTGCCGCTGACGTCGGCCATCACGGTCCTGCGCTACGGCCCGCAGGAGCGGCTTATCATCCACCGCGACGGAACCCAGTTTGCCGAGGAGACGCCCGTCTGGCGCCTGGCCGAATACGTCACGGAGAAGGGAAACCCCGGCAACCAGAAGAAGGTCCGGACTGCGTGCCTGGAACTGCCTCTGGCCTTCCTGCGGCGCGGCCTGGAGTTCGTGGACACGCCGGGCGTGGGGTCCGCCATCGAGGCCAATACGGCCACCACGTATGCCTTCCTGCCCCAATGCGATGCCGTGCTTTTTGTGACCAGCGTTGACACGCCGCTCACGAAGACCGAGATCGAGTTCCTGGGCCGCATCCGAGAGCACGTCCGCAAGGTCTTCTTCATCGTGAACAAGACGGACCTCCTGGCCAAGGCCGAGCGCGAGGAAGTTCTTCGTTTCGTCGCCGATACGCTGAAGGCCCACGTTGGCGGGCAACCCATCCGGGTGCTCCCGCTTTCATGTCGGCTGGGCCTGGCGGCAAAAATGGCGGGCGACGCCGACGGCTATGCCGCAAGCGGCCTCAAGGCACTGGAGGAGACGCTGGCCGCGTTCCTTTCCCGCGAGAAGGCCGCAACCTTCCTTGCATCGGTCATCGACAAGGCGCTGAGGCTCCTCGCCGAAGAGGCCGGCGGCACGGAGAAGGGGCAGGCGATTGGGGAGCGGCTCGCGAGCCTCCGAGCGAGGGTGACAGACCAAGCGCTCCCGGAAGTTGAGCCCGCCGCGCCGCCCGCGCACACCGCCCCGGTCCCACCGCCGCCCGAATCCGTGCCGGCGGCGATCCAGGAAGCCGACCTTGTGCAAGACCTCCAGACGCGCGGATGCCCCGTGTGCCAGCGTCTGGGCAATGCGGCCGCGGATTTCTTCGCCCACTGGCAGTATGCACTTTCGTCGGACGAGGCCGCGCAAAGCGCCTTTGCCGCCGAGTCGGGTTTCTGCCCGCTTCATGCGTGGCAACTGCTCGCCCTGTCCTCGCCACAAGGGATTTCGCAGGGGTATCCGAAACTCGTGGAGCGCCTGGCGCGGGAGATCGCGCCACTGGCTGCCGCCCCGGCGGCGGCGCAGTTACCGCGTGTCCCGGATTCCGGCAACTGCCGCGTGTGCGGACTCCTGCGGGCGGCGGAGAAGGCCTACATCCAGCGCCTGGCCGGCTTCTTGCAGACCGCCGAAGGTCGCCAAGCCTACGCACAGTCGCAGGGCGTGTGCCTGCGGCACCTGGGGCTACTTGTGGAAGCAGTCGGGGCGGATGGCGCCGCCCAGTTCCTTCTCGGCGAAGCTGCGCGGCATTTTGAGGAGGTGGCCGAGGACATGCAGAGCTTTGCCATGAAGCGAGAGGCCATCCGCCGCACGCTCCATAACCGCGACGAAGAGGACGCCTACGTGCGCGCGGTCATCCACATCGTCGGCGAGAGCCGCGTATGCGCCCCGTGGAAACAGGACGGTCCGGTATGACGCCCCCGACCGCCGGGTTCGACCATGAAGCGTAAGCCCGAAAAACATCTGCCCTACTTCAGGGTCCTGGAGGCCTTCCAGAAGGCCAAGGGCTGCGCCCTGTGCGAACTGGAGGCGCAGGACACGCGCCGCTATCTGGATTCGCTCTTGTACGAGTCAGTCAACGACCCCGGCGTGCGCAAGAACCTGATCCGCTCCAAAGGATACTGCCTGCGCCATGCTCATCTGCTGGTCGGGTTCCAAGACGGCCTGGGCACAGCCATCCTTTACCAGGACCAGGTGCGGCTCTTCCTCGGCTTCTTGGCCCACCTCCAGGGCATGAAAGCGAAGGTTCTCAAGAAGAAAGGGGCGGCGGAGTGGGACCGACACCAGACGTGCCCGGCTTGCCGCCTCCAGGTCGAGGGACGCCAGTACCACACCGACGTTCTCCTGGAGGGGCTGGCCCACGAGGAGATGCGGGCGGCGCTGGGGGCCAGCCCCGGCCTGTGCGTGCCGCACTTCCTTCTGACGCTCGAACGGACCCGCGATGCCGAGCGACAGCAGTATCTCATCCGGCTTGAGGAGAAACGTTTCAGGGGACTCCTGGGCGAACTCGAGGAGTTCTGCCGCAAGCACGACTACCGGTTCCGGAAGGAGGGCTTCGGCAAGGAGGGCGACTCGTGGATTCGGGCCGCCAAGATGATAGTGGGTTCCAGGGACGTTTTTTGAGTCAGCGGGCGCAAGGGCGGGTTCGTCAAGTAGTGCTTGACGAGCCGCAGGCACGCGGCTATAGTTAGACGCGTTCGTAGCGGGGATGGAGTCCCCCTAGACCGCCAGAGTGGCTGATGACTCCTGCTGCGTGAACCATGCGGTGGGAGTCGCACACTTTATAGACCCGCCGCACGGCGGGTTTTTTCGTCCCGCCTTCACGCCGGTGGTGGAGTCCACCGCAACCGCCTCGTTGGCTGATGACTCCTACGCATGCACGGATCCTAGGTTCGTCAGTGGTCTTGCGCAGGCGTGGGGTGGCCGATGGAAAACACCTGGCTGGTTTCGGCGCTCTGGATCGGTCTGGCCCTTGCGGCATCGCTCATTTCGATCCGCGTGGGGCTGTCGGTTGCGCTCGTTGAGATCGTGGTCGGCGCCGTGGCGGGGAATGCCATCGGCCTTGAGGTCACGCAGTGGGCAAGTTACTTGGCGGGCGTCGGGGCGCTGGTGCTGACGTTCCTGGCGGGCGCCGAGATCGATCCGGTAGTCGTTCGCAAGCATTTCTGGCCGAGCATGCTCATCGGCCTGATGGGCTTCGTGGCGCCCTTCGTCGGCGTGGTTCTGTACACGCGATACGTCGCCGGCTGGTCCTGGCCGCAGGCCGAGATCGCGGGCCTGGCCCTCTCGACGACCTCGGTCGCCGTCGTGTACGCCGTGATGCTGGAGAACGGCTACAACAAGACGGAACTCGGAAAGATCATCCTGGCGGCCTGTTTCGTGAACGACCTGGGCACGGTGGTCGCGCTGGGCGTCCTCTTCGCCAACTACAACGTCTGGCTCGCCGTCTTCGTGGTGGCCACCGGCCTGGCGATGGTGCTCTTGCCGCGGTTCGCCCCGTGGTTCTTCCGGAAGGTCGGCAACCGCGTCAGCGAGCCGGAAACGAAGTTCATCCTGCTGGCACTCTTCGGGCTGGGCGGATTGGGGAGCGTCGCCAAGGTCGAGCCGGTGCTGGCGGCATACCTGATAGGCATGGTCTTGGCGCCGTACTTCCTGGCCGAGCGGGTTCTCCCCCAGCGCCTGCGCGTGACGGCCTTCAGCCTCCTGACGCCGTTCTACTTCCTGAAGGCCGGGTCGCTGGTGAAGGTCGAAACCGTGGTCTTCGAAGTCGGCATTATTGCGATCTTGCTGGGAGTTAAGATGGCGACCAAGTTCGCGGGCATCGGGCCGCTCACCAAGAAGTTCCGCTTCACAGGGCGCGAGGCCATGTACACGATGCTCCTGATGTCCACCGGCCTGACGTTCGGCAGCATCGCCGCCCTCTTTGGCCTGACGAACGGCATCATCGACCAGGACCAGTACACCGTGCTGGTAACGGCGGTCATCGCCAGCGCCGTCGTACCGACGCTGATCGCCGAGAAGTGGTTCCGGCCCAAGGTCGAACCTATCGAGGAGGAAACCAATGGGTCTTCGGGAGTCGGAACCGGCTGAACCGCCGCCGAAGCGCTGGTTCAACCGGAATGTCTTCGGATTCGGCCTCACGAGTTTCCTGGGCGACTTCTGCCACGAGATGGCCACGGCCGTCCTGCCCCAGTTCATGCAGGCCATCGGCGCATCGGCCGCGGCCTTGGGATTCATCGAGGGCGTGGCGGACGCCCTGTCCAGTTTCGTCAAACTCGGCGCCGGCTATCACAGCGACAAGATCGGCCACCGCAAGGGCTGGTCGGTCCTCGGCTACGCGATGACGGCCGTCCCCAATGCGATCTTCGCGTTCGCCTTCGCTTGGCCTCTGATCCTTCTTGGCCGGTCCATTGGGTGGCTTGGGCGCGGCATTCGGGGACCCTTGCGCGACGCGATGCTGGCTGACTCGGTCGCCCCCCAGGATCGCGGCAAGGCATTCGGGTTCCATCGCGCCGGCGACACGGCCGGAGCGGTGGCGGGTCCGCTCGCCGCCTATGCGCTGCTCAGTCTGGCGGCGGCCTATCCTGGCATCGAGAAGACCTTCGCATCGTGGTTGCCGGCTCTCTCAGGCGCGGCAGGCTGGGAGTTCCGCATCATCTTTCTTCTCACGCTTGTGCCAGGCCTCCTGTCGGTCGCCACGATGGCCTTCATGGTAACCGAGAAACGCCGCACGCGAAACGAGAGCCTGCGTTTCTGGGGGGCGATGCGGGCCATGCCGAAGGAATACCGATGGTTCCTTCTGGCCGTGGGCCTGTTCGGCATGGCGGACTTCGCCCCCACGCTGATGATCCTCCGCGCCACGACAGCACTTGAGCCCCAAATGGGTCTCCTGGAAGCGGCCCGCGTGGCGGCGCTGCTGTACCTCTTGCGCAACATCGTTTATTCCCTCGCGTCGTTCCCCATCGGGGCCCTCAGCGACCGGTTCTCACGGACGCGATACCTGGCCGTCGGCTACGGCGTGGCAGTGGTCACGTTCCTGGGATTCGCTTTTGTCGTACCGTCGGTGTGGTGGTTCGCGATCTGTTTCAGCCTGGCGGGTGTTTTCATCGCCTGGGAAGACACGATGGAGGGCATCGCGGTCCGCGATTACGTCGCCAGCGAGATCGCCGGCACGGCCTACGGGACGCTGGGCGTGGTCAACGGCATCGGCGACTTCGCCTCCAGCATCATCGTCGGCGTTGTGTGGGCCGCCGTAAGCCCCACGCTGGGCTTCTGCTACGCCGCCGTGGTCGGTCTGGCAGGCATGGTCCTGATGGCCGGCCTCGGCAGGCGCCACGCCCCGCGCCGGGCAGGATGAGGTCGGGAAAGCGACATGTGGCCTTTGACCATCATGTGGGGGCCGGTCATGCTGGCGGACATCGTTCCCCAATCTCTGTTGAGCGAACAACCGACATGGCTGCTCTGGCTGATCGTGCTGGCCTCGATTGGCCTGCTGGTCTTCGGCGCCAACCAGACGGTTTCGTCGGCGATCCGGCTGGCTCGCGCGCTTGGCGTGTCGAAGGTGATCGTGGGCGCGACGATTGTCAGCCTGGGCACAACCACGCCGGAGACATGCGTCTCGGTCGCCGCGGCCTTCCAGGGCAATCCCGGTCTGTCGCTGGGAAACGCCGTGGGTTCCATCCTCGCGGACACCGGACTGATCTTCGGCCTCTGCTGCGTCATCAAACGCCTCCCGATGGACCGCTTCGTGGTGAAGCGCCACGGCTGGCTCCAACTGGGCGCGGGAGTCTTGCTCGTCGCCACGTGTCTCGGCCTGTGGGCCTTGTCCGGCGATATCCATGACGTGGTGATTCCTCGGTCCGTGGGGTTCCTCTACGTCGTGCTCCTGGCGGGATATCTGTACCTCTCGGTCAAGTGGGCCAGGCAGCACCCGCAGTTGATCCCGGAAGAGGCTAGAGAGGCAAACAGGGCCGCCTGCAAGGGCGGCGCCTTGCCGAGAAACCTCGTGCTTCTCGTGGCCGGCCTGGCCGTGGTGGTCCTCACATCAGACTCGCTTGTCGGCTCCGTCGAGGTGATATGTCACAGGAGCAATATCCCCGAATCCGTCCTCGCCGTCACGCTGGTGGCGGTGGGCACGTCCTTGCCCGAACTGGCCATCGCCCTCGGCTCGCTCATCAAGGGGCACGAAGACCTGTCAGTCGGAAACATCCTGGGGGCCGACATCCTGAACGTTCTGTACGTCAGCGGCGCGTCGGCCGTCGCCTCGCCCCTTCGTGTCGATCCCGCGTTCTTCTACCTGTACTTGCCGAGCATGATGGCGGTGCTGGTGCTTTTCAGGCTTTACACGCTGCTGGGGCGAGATCACTTCCACCGATGGCAGGGCGTGCCCCTCATGGCGGCATACGCGATATTCGTGGTATTGACACTGGTTCTCGCGCGTTCCTGAGTCCGGAGGGATCGTGGGATGGGGCGGGGCTTCCGATTCGCGGGCAGGTTCACGAGCGTTGAGGAAACACCGGAGCCGTTCCGGCAGGTGCTGCTGGAGCGGGTCTTGCCGTAGGAATCCGTCCGACTCTTGGTGCAAAGCCCGCCGGACCTTATCCTCAATGAGGGCAGGGTTTCCCGTCACGGCACGAGTCAGGAACTCATCAACGACCCCGACGTCAAGCGTGTTTACCTCGGCGCGACATTCCGCGGCGAGGAGTTCGACGACCATAGGCAGCAGTAGCAGTTCACACCGCCCCCGCGGGTAACTCGTGCGGCGAGACGATGCGCATGCGGCCTTGGCCGGAGGGGATGAGGACGAGTTCGGCACGGCGGCCGATGACGCCGACCTGGAGGGGGACGACGGGGCGGGTCTTGAGCCTCGGCATCGAGAGATGTGCCGGCGAGCAGACTGTTAGAGGCTGGCAGGCCGCAGAACCTACTCGTTGGGCCAGTACTGGTAGCCCCGCGGTCATGTCTCCGACATCTCCCTCCTGAACCGGTGAGAGACCCTCCAGGCACTTTCCGCCGTCGCCCCGCTCCGCCGGCCTCGGGTTCCGGACCAAGCCCACCGGCACGCCGAGTAGGCGGGCCACGTCGGCCACGCTGAAAAACGCCGGGTTCGCGGCCGGCCGGTCGTCGTCGGTCGGATTTCTCGCCAAGTCCCCGCCCATGTGTCGTAACTCGCGTCCCGGGCGTGACATGTGTCGGCCGAATTCATGCTGAATCCTCCATAATTGCCCTTGCCTTTGGGCCAAAAGCAGGCATTGATCCATGTAGTATGGCAATAGGAACGCGAAAGGAGACGCAGATGAGAACGACGCGAACGAGACCCAAGACTTACGAGGCAGACATGGGCGGCAAGAAGGTCCGAGTGACCGTGCCCGAGTCCGACGACACGGGCGCGGCTGCCCCCACCAAGGACGGCCAGACGGCCGCCGAGGTGTACGCCGAGCGCCGGCGGGACATCGACCGCCTGCTCGACTGGCTCGGGCAGGAACTCCGCAAGCACGAGAAGCAGGCCAAGGCGGACCCAGGCAACTGGGGCGCGGCGGGCGACCTGTACCGGGTGCGTAGCGGGCTGCTGGAGGTCCTGGCGGGCCTGCGCGGCGTCGAGATCGCGGACATCGAGCGGTGCCTGTAACGGCCTGCAGAAAGGAGCGTACCCATGATTACCACGAAGCAAGCCGAGACGGTCCTGCCCGCGATGCGGGCGGCGGTCGCCGCCCTGCACGAGGTCTGGGCGAAGTGCCGCGAGGTCGAGCGGGCCCTCGGTCACGACCTCGATGGCCTGGAAGGTATCGTTCAGGACATGGCGGCCGGCGTCGACGACGCCGAGTCGGTGGACGTGGACTACGTCCGCGACGCCCTGAACGCCCAACTCGACGACGAGGTGGCCGAGACCGACGCCTGCCCCGGCTGCGGCGAGCGGAACGTCGACAACCTGGTGTGGCAGGACGACGGGGCGGTCAAGTGCAGCACCTGCGGCAAGCGGTACACGCCCCCAG
>Ga0315288_10007001_pt1 | contig 14286 bp, 8 predicted proteins | sample YL17G11_20_MG_FD_203454 | JGI IMG/M metagenome (GOLD analysis project Ga0315288, IMG submission 203454) | Sediment microbial communities from Yellowstone Lake, YNP, Wyoming, USA - YL17G11_20 | ecosystem: Environmental > Aquatic > Freshwater > Lake > Sediment | place: USA: Wyoming | collected... | reverse complement strand
GACACGTGCTGGTTCATCAGCGACGCTGGCTCTGCGAATAAATTGGCTTAATAAGGAATGGGACGAATTATGGTCAAAAAAGCCTTTAGCCGCCTGAAAAATCTACCTACAATCGTGAAGTGCACCCCCTACGACCTTTCCATCAAGATTAAGCAATGGTCCGCCCGAATTGCCCGGGTTTATTGCCGCATCGGTCTGGATGAAATCTTCATAAGTTGCCAGACCTACCCCGCTTCTGCCCTTGGCGCTTACGATACCTGCGGTAACAGTATGGCTTAGGCCGAACGGATTTCCGATAGCAAGTACCCATTCGCCCACCTCAACCTTATCCGAATCCGCAAATTCAAGGAACGAAAGGTTCTTTTTATCAATTTTTATGACAGCAACGTCGGAATCAGGGTCGGTGCCTATGATTTTTGCCTCGACCTCAGCTTCGTCACGCACCTTTACAAGCACCTTTTCCGCTTCGCCTACGAGATGATTGTTTGTCAGGATATAACCGTCTGCAGAGATAATAAACCCTGAGCCCTGTGCGGTCGAGCGAGGTTGTGGTCTTTGCTGGGGTGAACGGCTGCGAGGCATTTGTCGGCGGAAGAACCGTTCAAAAAACTCATCGTTGCCGAATGGGTCGAAAGGTGAGTCAAATGGAGATTGCATCGTCGGATAATCCTGTCTGCGAGCCTTGCTTTCAACCTTTATACCGACCACGGCAGGCGATGCCTTTCCTGCGATTTGAGCAAAGGCCTTACCCATCTGACGAAGCGTATTTATGCTGTTGGTATCCTGTGAAAACGCCGACAGGGGGGCAGTCAGTAAAAACATTAGAAATACGATTGGAATTGCGGGGTTTCTTAAGTTTCTTTCATTCTTTTTGCAGATTGCGGTCTCCATTGTTTATCTCCTGATTTTTTAACAATAAAAAACACCTGAACAATCGAAAGCGAAAAAATATTCATACCCGCTAACTACGGATTTTATTGCTGAATTGTTCATATTGTCAAATATTTTTGCCAAATAAATAAAAAACAAAATTAAGGGTGCATCTACTGTTTGTAAGTGGTACATAAGTCCTTATTTGGCAAAATGGGTAGGATTTTCCAGAAAATTGTTGTTAGTCGTTAGCAGATAAGGGGTTAGGACGTTTTTAGCGTTTTGCAAAAAGTGACAAAAATTGACATAAATTGACAAGAAATGCGCACTTTTTGACAAAAAATGAACACTTTTTTACACTTTTTTACAAAAATAGCCAACTTTTTGACACCACGTTAAAAAAAGCATACCTGTGTTAAAATGGGCAGAGTTTTTTCACCAAGAGGCACAAGTGCATAAGTCATAAGAAGGAAAAAAAGGGCGGGAAGTAAACCCCGCCCTTGTGAGTTCAATCATGAGCAATGGTTCGACTTCGCTCACCATCCCATGCTCATGCTACTTTCTACTACTGGCCAGACCTGAGGAGGTCAATGAACTGCTGCCACTCTTCCGGGGTGTTAGTGGCTCTTATCTCAGCATCTTCAAGCCAGATTTTTTCCAGCCAGTCAGCTAACTCGTTGACATCGACCGCCTCTGATTCGGCTGTCATCACAGCATCATCGGCTTGCGATGCCATCAAAGAATTTTCTGGTGCGGCGGTTTTGGCTTTCCATGCAGCAACCGATTCAACCGTAATCGCATAGAAAGCATCGGTCTTACGAGTAAGACGTTTCGGCCTTAACGCCTTGCTTGTCTGCACATCAGTGAGCCTTAGAGAATTGCTCGCGGCTGTTGGTACATCTGTAGTCATAGATTCACTGTCTGTTGCGGCCATCATCACCATAGTATCCATCTCGCTGCTACCGCCTTGAGACATTGCCCGCATTCCCTGCATCCAGCCAAGCTCAGGCTGTTTTTGCCATAACCAATCCGCACAGAATAAAACAAGGTCGTCAATATCGACATCGTTATCGCCGTCAAGACTTATATTAGCGTCATTGGTCCGCCATGCATGAGCGAAGGCGGCATAATCAGCGAAGTTTACTATCCCATCCTTGTCGTAATCAGCGGGACTCCAATAATATTCATCTGCTCCAACGTCAACCCTGCCGTAATAAATACGGTTCTCATCGTCAATATCCTTTTCATTCACATACACGCCGCATGGGTCGCCGGCATTGACACACGGTGAATCCTCGTCAATATGCAAGTCGTTATCATCGCTTAAAGTAAACAGCGGGTCTGCTACAAAGTTGCCTATGCCTGAAGAATGAGTATTCTGGAGGCAGCAGTAATTTACCGTGCTGAAACTGCCGGATGTACGGTAAAAATCATTGCTGTCATTGCCATATAGAATACAGTTAAGCACGTTCGGGTCGGGACCGTACTGATTGGCCTGAATGCCATAGGTCCAGTTGTCATAGATTGTAACATTCCTGATAAGCGGCGTCTGTGTGGTATTGGCAAGATAAATGCCCGCACCGCCATAAGGTGAGTAGTGTTGTGTACCATTGTTGTGTATCCATGAGTTTTTGACCGTTGTTGTTGTGTCGTCGTTAAGCTCAAGGCCGTGGCCATTGCTGTCGCGAACAATGCTATTTTGCACAGACAGATTACAGCCATTGCTTATATAAATGCCGTTATCTCCATTGCGATCCAGCAGACAATGCGAAACAGTAATATCAGAATTGCCCGCATTAATGCCGCTGGACTTGCTGTTTTTGATTGAAGAGTAATCAATAGCAACGTTGGAACTTGAACAATACAACCCATTGTTAGTACTGTTTTTGATTGAAGAATTATCAATAGTAACGTTGGAACCTGTACAGTAGAAGCCATAATACGTCGAGCTTTCAATCTCGCTATTGAGAAAAGTGGTTGTTATATCAGAGAGGTACAGGCCGTAGTAGTTATTGGTAAACTGCGAATCTGTGGCGGACAAGTTGCCATTACCTATGCCGTAGATGCCGTAGTACTTATTATTTTTGAAGACACTATTGGTAACAGTAACAGCACAGTTGAAACTCATTGAGAGACCTTGCGTACCATTGACATTGTTGCCATCGAAGACGGAATATGAAATTTCCGGCTGGCAGTGGCTGCTGCTGTAACATCCCGCCGTCGTATTATTAAAGAACGTGCAGTTGTGAATGCCGGGGTAGGAATAGTTATTAGCGGAAATGCCGTACGAATGATTTTTTTCAAGGCGGCAATTGACAATCGAGACATCCGCATCATAGAGATATATACCTGCACCGTTATAGCTATTGCAGACAGTAAAACCATCCACCAAAGCATTAGTAATACCATTGGCATATACTACATTCTGCACTGCCTGCGATTGGGTGGTGCCGACCCTGCCTTCGAGAATGGTCGTATTGTTGGCATCAGCAAGATTTCGCTGGTCGGGGCTGGTTTCATACGTCCCGATACCGCCGAAATGGCCTATTAACGCCAAATTGTTCAGAAGATTGAACCTCTTGGACTGGTAGCCGCTATTCATGTCGTAGACCGGCTTATACGTTCCGGCTGCAACCCATATAGCGATTAAATTTTCACCAAGTCGCTGTGCCTCTGTCAACCCATCCCGCAGTTCGCTATAGGCATCATCCCATGATGTACCGTTCTTTAGACCGTTGGCATCATTATCCACATAAACAATTCCGCCGCCCCAGTTACAAACCTCAACTGTAGCGCTGGCAAAACACCCGTAATACTCATCTGCTATGATTTCTGCGAAATTGTTGATCTGACTCATGGGGATGGCGTGGCGATTCAGTTGGACTGTAATTTCATAAACGAACTCGCAGTTTGGGTCGAGTGCGTCTAAATTCCAGTAAACGCTGTGCGTTTGCGAATCGTAAGACCCGCCATCTGACGCCGAAACAAAATTGACTTCCACCGGCAGGTGGTCAATAATGTTAATATCATAAACGGAATTCGTTAGGGAATTACCGAATTCGATATAATAGGTGATGTAGTCATCGGGGCAAACACATTCACCCACAATCTCGACGGTCTTTGTCAGACTCACAGTTCCTTTGGCTAGGGCGACTGTGATGATATCGTTGCCGGTATTGCCGCCAAGTTCAAACTCCACAAAGGATGAACCTGGCTCAATAGTGAATATATCGTGGTAGGTACCGTACCAATTGGACATATCACAAGGGTCGAGGTCATCATACACACCGCTGGCCAGGGCTTCCGGCGTAAATTCGTTAATGATTTCACCGGTGCCGATGACTGTCGCGGAAATGTCCCAAGCATCGGGAAGATAAGGAAAATGGGTGGAGCCCGCATCTACGAAAGCAATCAAGCCTGTTCCGCCGCCGGCCAGGACGTAGTTAATGGCATTTACTAAAAATGTTTGTGCGGCCAGCTTTGACTGCGGAGTTGAGCCATTGACGAAATGCCAATCTGCATCATGGCCGGTCAGGATAACCCTGCCGGTGATGCCTGCCAATAAGGTATTAGCATCAAGGCCGGTAGTGTCGCCGCCAAAATTAGAACCGACAATCAGAATGTCGTGCGTGGCCAAATCATTTGGCGTTACCTCATTACCAGGCCCTCGCAAATCGTAAGGGATTTTCAAGATGGCCATCGCAGCAACAATGCTGGATTGACCTCCTGGGTTGTAAACGAGGAAGGTGTAATAATTTGGGTCAAATGGCAGATTAATACTTTCCTGAGCCTCCATATTCATCATCATATTCGGATCAGGGGGCAGGTTGCCGTAATTTTCATCGGCATTCACAGACGAAGCGAAAACTGTCAAAACGAATAGCCCAAGACCAACAACCAAAGACCATATAGACAGAGATTTGTTTGTGTTATACATAATGACTCCATTCAAAAGTAAAGTTTTATTGTTTGAATTCTCAATAGATACAGTGCAATCATCTCCGCTTTTTTTATGAGTAGAACGAGTTTCGAGAACCTATCGCCTGCGTCTAAAGAAAAGCACACCCATTGCCATTAGGACACCTGTTAATGGCTCCGGAGTCGCCTGCGTGACTGTCCCGCCGATATAGAAGTTCACATAGCCTACCCCGGCATCTCCACCGTATATCTCCAAATAGTTGCTATTCCACATGCTTAATACCGGGGCAGTGAGAGGCAGAGCCGTCGACGAAATCGCTGTATGCGTACTATCGCGAAGGTTCCAAGAGATACCGCCTACCCAGAGACTGTTTGTGGAAGCATTCTGTTCGCTGTGAACTGAATAAGAGTCCCACACCTCACCTGTCGGGGTATTCGGATTATCGTTTGCAATTCTAATTTCAAACTTGCCGACGTGATTCGGGGCCGTCTTGAATTCGTACCCACCCAAAGACAGCGTGATACCGTAGGGTGCATCATGCCAATAATGTCCACCACCGCTGTCGTCAGTTGAAGATTCATAGGTGTAGGTTCCGGTAAAGGTAACATCTTTGTGAATCGTACTGGGAAGTGCGGAGCCGCTTGCGGATGTTACATTACCACTGATTTGAATGGTAATGGGCACAGCCTGTGCTAATCCTCCGCAGTACAACAAAATCCCCAACACTAAAATAACAATTTTGTTTCTCATTTTTCTCTCCTTCCATAAAGAAGTCTGTTATAAAACCCCAATTCTGCACATTGCAGAAATTTAAGGGACGCTAATCTTATGGCTCTGTCCGAACACCCTGCCAAGGGCGATAGATGAAACCACAAGCAGCGCCCCTTTGCGAGGGGCACCGGCTTTGCATTCATCTATCTTTCCTTTAATTTCTTAAAGGTGGCATATTTTTCGGACAGAATGCTTCCAAGTCCAGTGGACTTTCAAAATTTAATTGTCTTTTATATTATCCGGAATCTCCTTTTGCCTATACTCTTTATGCGGCCCCCGAGTTTTGCGGGGTATTCATCCGCCGCTGATAGTTTCAATTAGTATTATAATACAATTATGGGACATATGCAATAAAAATTTGGTAAAAACTTGAAATTTTGTAGTAACTCTGATGAGGAAAACGACATAACTTTCTTATACGGCAGATGCACCTAATAAAAAACCCCAGGTTTTTACCCGGTGTTTTTATGAGCATAATCTTCAAATTTCGGCAGTGCCGTTATTTAAGCTCCGCATCAATCCAGCCCAGAAGCTCTTTTACCTCGTCGATGGTAATATCGCCCATGTGTGCGATTCGGAACGTCTTTTCCTTCAAATCCTTATAGCCGTTCCCGAAAGCCGTATTATGCTTCTGCTGAACTGCCTTTATCACGTCCCCGACATTGATACCCCTTGTGTTCTTTACCGTCGTAAGGGTATTGGACGCATACTGTTCCTCACAGAACAGGCCGAACCTGTCCTTTGCCCATGCCCTTGCGCAGTCGCCCATCTCTTTATGCCGTTTCCAGACATTTTCCATACCCTCTTTGAGCAGCTTGGTGCACTGGTAATTCACCGCCATAATATGCGGAATTGCAGGCGTCGTCGGTGTCTGGCTCTTTTCGTTCGATTTCACAAATTCCTGGAAATCAAAGTAATATCCTCTGCCCGGCACGGTCTTACTTTTTTCCACAGCTCTGCCGCTCACAGCCGCAATCGTCAGTCCCGGCGGAATCGCAAATGCCTTCTGTACCGATGCAAATGCCACATCCCAGCCGAACTCGTCGAACTTCATCGGCAGGCCGACCATCGCACTTACGCAGTCCACCAGAACCAGCACGTTCGGGTATTTCTTCTTCAGCATATCGCTGATTTCCTGAACAGGGTTCATCAGTCCTGTACTTGTCTCGTTATACACAAGCGTAACGGCTGCAAATTTGCCGCCGGCAAGTTTCTTGTCGATGTCTTTGGCCAGCGTGGGCTTACCCCATTCGACCTTCATCTCTTCGACCTTTCTGCCGCACTTTTTCGCAACATCTGCCCACTTGTCGCTGAACGCACCGCACATCGTACACAGCACCGTCTCGTCGAAGCCGACGCAGTTGCGAATAGCTGCTTCCCACATGCCCGATGCGCTTGATGTCACCAGGAATACATGCTGATTTGTGAACAGCACCTTTTTGAGCATGTCGATTGTCTCAGAATGAAGCTGTGCATACTCTTTGCCGCGATGTCCCAATGTCGGCCTTGCAAGCTGCATAAGGACATCTTTCTTGACCTCTACTGGGCCTGGAATGAACAATCTCGGTGGATTTTTCCAATCTGCCATACACCTAACTCCTAATAAAGATTGTTACAATTTGTTTACCGTCAAACCGGTATACATTTTCGGATAAAAGTAAGTCGATTTCTGCGGCATCTTTTCGCCCGCATCGGCGACCTTCTGTATCTGCTCTATTTTAGGCGGATTCATAAAAAATACAACTTGTTTTTCCCCTGCGTCCACTTTAGCTATCGAATCGTCTATCGCAGTGGAGGTGTCTTTTACGTATTCAATATTGCTTTCGCCCGCCAATTTCTTCTCGTCGATGCCCAGCAGCCCTTCGAGTATCAGCTTATGCAGCACCGCAACATCCAGCGACCTCCACGCCGAACTCATATTCCCCGCCGCCTTATCCATCGCCTTTTTATTTTTCAAAACCGCCGTATAGAACACCCCTTTGCCGCTGTAAATCCCAAAAGCATTCCTGTCTTTTTCATACTCTGCCTTCATCTGTGAAAGCATCTTTTGTTTTGCCTTGGCCTTGTCCGGTTTTGAATCGAATTTGTATTCTGCAATTTCAAAGTTCTTTTTGAGTTTTTTGATTAAATTCTTAATATCAAAATCCTTGAGGTTGCTGACAACATGATGAGTGGCAAGAATAATTAATCCTTCGTTGCGGGTATTCGTAAAAGCCATCGCCCGATACGCCGCTGCCGGCTTACCTGTTTCCTTGTAATAATTTAACCCCGTCTCATATCGGTGATGACCGTCCGCTATGATGACGCTCTTACCCTCCATCATCTTTTCGATTTGCTCGATATCGTTCCTGTCGCTTATTAAAAACAGCCGATGCCTGACCTCATATTCGTCAACAAAATCTATGGCTGACTTTTGGTCCTCGGCTTTTCTGATGATTTTATCTGCAATTTTTTTCTTGTCCTCATAGAGCATAAAAACCAGACCGAATGTAGCTTGTGTTGCCCGCTGAAGATTCAGCCGGTCGATTTTGGGCTTGCTAAGCGTCTGCTCGTGAGGCCGGACTATTTTCCCGAACTCTTCGAGTTTACCCAGGGCAATAAAAGTCAGCCGCTCAAATTCCTGTCCTGCAAGCTCGAAATTCTGAACATAAGCATAGATGTTTTCGCTCGAATCCTGCTTCAGTACGCCTTTTTTTATCCAGTCGTTAAGATATGCCGCCGCCCTTGTGTATTGATTATTGCCTTCGCTGTCGGCTGGCTGGGTTTTCCCTTTGATTACCCGCACTATATTGTATTGGCTTTTCTTATAAAGCTCGTCCGCCTGCTCGGAATTGATTACATCATAAGGCGGTGAAATACAACTGCCTGCGTTACCGACTGCCGCTTCATTATATCTATATGCCTTGAACGGCCTGATTTCCATTATCTGCTCAAAATATTCCTGAATTTATCTGATATTCCAAAAATCACGGAGTCGAAATGTTACTAAATAAACCCTGAATTGTCAAATGCGATTATTTTATTTGCTATTCAACACACACCCCCATCTCATTATCAAACGTAAAACTTTCCCCAAAAAACCTTGACATTCTCTTGCCGCCATTTATACTTTAGCAAATTTACGATGCGTACTTCAATTATATATTAAAAGGAATTAATATTTAACAACAATGATAATCTGTATTCCAAAAGAAAAACATGCTGGCGAAACCCGTGTCGCTATGGTACCGGAAAACGCCGCCAAATTAGTTAAGATGGGAGCGCAAGTCACCGTTGAATCCGGTGCTGGAGCCGCCTGCGGGTATTCGGACACGGATTATGCCGCCTGCGGCACCACGGTAGTCCATGATCGCCGTGAACTTTTATCATCGGCGGACATGGTGTTGCGCCTCCGTAAGCCGCCGGCTGAGGAAGTTGGTCAGCTCAAGCAGGGAAGTGTTCATATCAGTTTTCTCGATCCTTTCAACGAATTAGAACTCATCCAAAAACTGGCTGCCCAAAGGGTCAGCGCCATCAGCATGGAAATGATTCCACGCATCAGCCGGGCACAAAAAATGGACGCCCTCACTTCTCAAGCCAACTTAGCGGGTTACGTGGCAGTTATTTTGGCTGCGGACCACCTGAACCGAATTCTACCCATGATGACAACCGCAGCTGGCACGATTATGTCGGCTAAGGTATTTATCATCGGGGTGGGTGTGGCAGGTCTGCAGGCCATCGCCACGGCAAAACGCCTTGGCGCCAACGTTGAAGCCTTTGACACAAGACCTGTTGTGGCTGAACAGGTTCAGTCTCTGGGCGCAAAATTTGTAAAAATTGACCTCGGCGAAATCGGCCAGACGAAGGACGGCTATGCCAAGGCGCTTACTGACGAGCAAACGGCTAAACAGAGAGAGGGAATAAAAAAATATTGCGCGGCGGCAAATGTTGTCATAACTACGGCTCAGGTTTTCGGGAAAAAGGCCCCGATTATCCTCACCGCCAACATGGTAGCCGGAATGAAAAAAGGCAGTGTGATTGTGGATTTGCCTATCGAAAGCGGAGGCAATGTGGAAGGTTCGGTTCTAAACCAGGTTATCGAAAAAAACGGCGTCAAAATTGTCGCCTTAGCAAACCTCCCGGGCCGCGTGCCCCTTCCCGCCAGCAAAGTTTATTCCACCAATCTGCTCGGCCTCATCGAGGAGTTTTGGAACAAGGAAGCAAAGAATTTTGTGCTCAAACTTGATGACGAAATCATCAAAGGATGCCTGATGACGCACAATGGGCAAGTATGCTATCAAGCAATCAAAAAATAGCAGGTTATTAATGATTTAATGACAACACATTAGATTGAATTTAGACCAAAGGAGCTTTGTGAAATTTTCAATTTTTAAATGGTTTCTGACCGTTTGTACCGTGTTGGCTGCAAGTGGTTCTGTAATCATGGCTGGCGAAAAGACTGGCGAAGGTGCGACTGGCAATATCCAGCATGCTTCCAGCCAGGGACTGGATTATATCTCGACGCTTTTTGTCTTTATGCTGGCCACATTTGTCGGGTTGGAAGTTATCAGACGCGTCTCGAGGCTATTGCACACGCCGCTGATGTCCTTGACCAATGCGATTTCAGCAATTGCCGTGGTCGGCTCTATACTCATTGCCGGCCAGCAGCACACGGAGTATAAATTTAATCTTTTGGGATTGGTTGCCATCGTGGCTTCTGTCAGCAACATCGTGAGTGGTTTTTTGATTACCGACCGTATGTTGAAGATGTTCAAGAAACGTGAGGGCAATAGATAATGAGCACTTGGATTCAAATCACTTATCTAATTTCCACAGCGCTGTTTATTTTTTCCTTGAAATGGATGAACGATCCCAAAACGGCACGTCGGGGTGTGTTTGCCGGAGTGGTGGCGATGCTCTTGGCCGTGATTGGAACGCTGATTAATCCGGCAATAGTGGCGTCAAATTACAAATGGATTGCGCTGGCCGTTGTGATTGGTTCGGCTATCGGCGTGCCGCTGTCATGGGTCCCGCTTACCGCTGTGCCGCAGCGAACAGCGCTCTCGCACGCATTCGGCGGTTTGGCTACCGGGCTGGTGGGAGTCTCCGAATTTTATCTCAGCTTCAGCGGACCGCAGCTTGAATTGGGTCATTTCCGCATCGCAGCGCTTTGCATCGAAGTGCTCCTGGGATTTCTGACCTTTACCGGCAGTTTGATGGCTGCCGGCAAATTACAGGAAATCGTCCGCACCCGTCCTATTACATATAAAGGGCAAAACATCGCCAATTTTAGCCTTTTTGCCATTGCTATCATCTGTTGCGTAGTGCTGACGATTGATGCAAATTATAAATTTATTTTCCCCATTATCGTTTTTCTGGCATTACTGTTCGGCGTCCTGTTGATATTGCCCATCGGTGGGGCAGATATGCCGACCGTAATTTCCATACTGAATTCCTACGCGGGATTATCGGCTGTGGCCATGGGTTTTGTCATGGACAACAAGCTTCTTATTACTGCCGGAGCACTCGATGGCTCATCGGGCTTGATTCTTTCGATTATTATGTGCAAGGCGATGAACCGCAGCTTTGCCAACGTGCTGTTCGGGGCATTCGGCCAAGTGCAAGTTGTCGCCGCCAATGCAGTTAAAAAGACGGCGAAAAGCGCAACCCCGGAAGACGCTGCTCAGATTATGGAGCAAGCCGGCTTGGTGGTCATAGTGCCAGGATACGGAATGGCCGTTGCCCAGGCACAACACGTCGTGCGCGAGCTTTATGACGAACTTACTGAACGTGGTATCACGGTTAAATTCGCCATCCACCCCGTCGCAGGCCGTATGCCAGGACATATGAATGTTCTCCTTGCAGAAGCCGACATCCCTTACACTGACCTTGTAGAAATGGACGACATCAATTCTGAAATGCCGCGGGTGGACGTAGTGCTTGTAGTCGGTGCCAACGACGTGGTAAACCCCGCTGCTCGCACCGATAAAAGTAGCCCTATTTACGGTATGCCTATCATCGATGCAGATAAAGCCAAAACTGTTCTGGCCATCAAACGCAGCATGAACCCTGGTTTCGCCGGCATCGAAAATGAGCTTTACTATGCCGACAGGACATTGATGATTTTCGGCGACGCCAAAGCTGTGGTAGGCAATATAGTCAAACACCTCACCGCCGAGAGCGGTTAAGGGCCTTGATCTTTCGACAAAATTTTACTCGCCCCAGGTGAGTTTACTTATCCGACATTTCCAGTATTAATCCGCCTCTGGCGGATTAAACGCTTGGCTACACAACCAAGCCTTTCAATGCCACGATAATAACAAAATCTTCCTTGAATTACAATAATCTTTTAATGACCAAACTTAGATGCGGCCTCGGTGCGGTAATGTTGAGTCGCAGACGCTCCAAAGCTATGGCGACGGAGCGAAGGAAACATTAACTTCATAAGAAAATAAAAAAGCAAAAAGCAAAAATCAAAATTGTTGAAGTAAGACTGCCCGCCGTGCCAACGACACACTCGCCGTGTTGCGCACTTGGCGCAGCAGGTCGTCGCGGCAGGTCTTATCTCCGCAATTCTTATACTTTATTTTTTTTGCAAGGTATTCATTTATCGCCGCCGCTGCGATTCGGCCCTGCCCCATAGCTAAAATCACAGTCGCCGCACCCGGCATTGCTATGTGGGTTTAACAAGCCAAAGGTTTGCAGAGTCGGGCAGCAGACCATTTTTTTCTTGCAAAATTACCCGCAACAAACTATAATACAAGGACTTATATATTTGGGTCTATCCGCAGGAGGACGGCTTAATTATATTTGCTTCAGCAATTTTCTGTAATTGTTGTGATTTCGTACATTGTGCAGAAACCATTGTTCTATGAGGAAGGGCTAAAAACATGTATTTTCGCAGGCCAACCGTCTGGAGTTCTAATAAACCGAAGGTTTTTCTGAGTATCATCTTTGTCGCAGCGATTTCTGTATCAGCTCCTCTGTTTGCTTATGACCTGGCCACCGATAAAGTGCTTTATACGGTAGGTACCGCACACCTGGATACACAATGGAGATGGACTATTCAGGATACTATCAACACTCACATCAAAAATACGCTGGATGATAATTTCAGCCGGTTTGCAGCTTATCCGCATTATACCTTCAGTTTCGAGGGGGCTTTCCGATACATGCTGATGAAGGAATACTACGCCAGCCGCTATGTCCAGCTGAAAAATTATATCAATCTGGGCAGATGGGCCGTCGCCGGCAGCACCCTTGAAAATGGAGATACTAATATCATAGCGCCCGAATCACTTATACGTCAAGCGCTGATAGGCAACAATTTCTTTGAGGATGAATTTTCCCAACGCAGTACGGATATTTTTCTGCCGGACTGTTTCGGATTCTCATATACAATGCCGACATGGATGAGCCATTGCGGTCTTAACGGGTTTTCTTCTCAGAAGCTGTCCTGGGGTTCGGCGGTACCGGTGCCTTTCGATATAGGCTCATGGAAAGGGCCGGACGGCTCTTCTGTTGTCGCGGCATTGAAACCCGGAAATTATGTAAATACAATAAATACTGACCTAAGCAATGACAGCGGCTGGCTGACTACTATTAATAATCTTGGAAATAATTACGGCGTATATGCCGGTTATAAATACTTCGGCGTAGGAGATGTGGGCGGGGCGCCAACGACCGGTTCCTGTAATTGGCTGGAGCAAAGCATAAGCGGCACCGGCCCGATTACTGTGGTCAGCGCAAGGTCCGACCAGCTATACAATGACCTGACGGCCTCGCAAAAGGCGGGATTGCCGGTTTATAACGGCGAATTGCTTATGGCCGTTCACGCTACCGGCTGCTATACTTCTCAGGCGGCGATGAAACGCTGGAACCGACAGAACGAGCAATTAGCTCACGCCGCTGAACGAGCTTCGGTTATGGCCGGCTGGCTGGGCTCGGCAGCATACCCTCAGCAAAAGTTAAACGAGGCATGGATACGTTTCCTGTGTCATACTCACCATGATGATATTACCGGCACCAGCTTACCTGCGGCATATCACTTTTCATGGAATGATGAGATTCTTGCACTGAACCAGTTTTCTTCCATTGCCGAAAATGCGGTCGGAGGAATCGCTCAGACGTTAGATACAAATGTCGTCGGCCAGCCGATTGTGGTTTATAATCCTGTTAGTACCGTACGCCAGAGTGTCGTTGAAGCGACAGTTCTTTTCCCCTCACCGGTACCGACGGCTGTCCGCGTTTATGACGACATGGCTAACGAAGTGCCTTCACAGATACTATCGAAGAATACGGATTCTGTGACGATTCTTTTTCTGGCCGATGTCCCGTCGATGGGGGTTAAGGTATTCGATGTAAGAACGGCGGCGACTCCGTGCGATATCAACACTAACCTGGCCGTAAATACCTCAACTCTCAATAATGAACGATATACTGTCACCATCAACGCAAACGGAGATATAGCATCAATCTGGGACAAACTGTATTCACGGAATCTGCTGTCAGGTCCGTCCCGGCTGGAACTGCTCAATGATTATTCTCCCGATTGGCCGGCATGGGAAGTCAAATATACTGCCGTACAGGCGGCGCCTTATGCCTATGTCGCCGCTCCTGTCGTGGTGACCATATCCGAATCAGGCCCTGTGAGGGTTACGCTCGAAATAAAACGAACTTATGGGATGTCCACATTTATTCAGAAGGTATCGCTGTCTCCGGCGGGAGCATCGGATATCGTTGGCGTC
>Ga0315288_10007000_pt1 | contig 14289 bp, 9 predicted proteins | sample YL17G11_20_MG_FD_203454 | JGI IMG/M metagenome (GOLD analysis project Ga0315288, IMG submission 203454) | Sediment microbial communities from Yellowstone Lake, YNP, Wyoming, USA - YL17G11_20 | ecosystem: Environmental > Aquatic > Freshwater > Lake > Sediment | place: USA: Wyoming | collected... | reverse complement strand
AAGAACGGACAGGTCCTCGCGCAGAGTGATCGCCACGACCTCGAACCCGAAGCGCTCGTTCAGCTTCGCCGCGACTTCCTGATACGTCTTTTCGCGGATGCCGAAGACGACGCCGGTGTCCTCCTCCGTCGTGATCAGGATGTCCACGTGCTCCATCATCGGCACGAGGCACGCGTTCACCTCGTCGGGAGTCCAGAGCTTCCTGCGGTAGTTCACGTCGAAGCTGACCTTTGCGCCGGACTGCTTAGCGGCTTTCACGGCTTCGAGCGTCGCGTCCGCGCAGGTTCTGCTCAGCGCGGGGGTGATCCCGCTCACGTGGAAGACCTTGCATCCCCGGAGCGCGGACTTCCAGTCTACTTCGCCGGGCGAGAGGGTGCTCACCGCCGAGCCGGAGCGGTCGTAGAGGACGCTCGACGCCCGGGGATTCGCGCCGAACTCGAGGAAGTAGATTCCCACGCGGCCCGACTTGCTCCAGACGATGTGCGAGGTATCCACGCCCTGCTCGCGCGCCTTGTTCCGAACCATGCGCCCGATCGGGTTCTCCGGGAGCTTGCTGACCCACGCGCTCGAAAGCCCGAGACGCGCGACTCCGACGGCGACGTTCAGCTCCCCACCGCCCACCTTCGCATCGAACGATGTCGCCTGCTCGATCCTGTGAAAATCCGGCGGCGAGAGCCTCAGCATCGCCTCGCCGAGTGTGACTACGTCTGCCATGGACACATTCCTTTCAAACAAGGATGCACAGGATAGGCAGGATGAACACGGCCCGCATTAACGAATACGGCCGCCTTCCGAAAAGCCATTTCATCATCCTGTCCATCCTGTATATCCGTGTTAGTTCCCGCTTCTGTACCCCTCGATCACGCGCCGGAACCGCCGCGCGCGGCCGGTGATCTCCTCGAAGTCGCCATCTTCCATGAGCTTCGCATTGATCAGATCGCCGCCGACTCCGAGCGCGACCGCCCCGTTGTCCAGATACTCGCGCGCGGTATCCAGGTTCACGCCGCCCGTCGGCATGAGCGGAATCTCGGGAAACGGGCCGTGCAGGTCCTTCAGGTACTTCGGACCCATCACGTTCGCCGGGAATATCTTCACGATGTCCGCGCCCGCCTGCCACGCGGTGATGACTTCCGTGGGAGTCAGCGCGCCCGGGCAGACCGCGACGCCCCTCGACTTCGCCGCCTCGATGACCGCCGGGTTCACGTTCGGCGCCACGAGAAATCGCGCGCCGGCCTCGACCGCGTTCACGGCGGCTTCGGGTGTAAGCACCGTTCCCGCGCCGAGGATGACGTCATCGCCCAGCTCCGACGCCAGCTTTCGGATGATCTCCAGCGCGTTCGGGACGGTGAACGCGACTTCGATCACGCTCACGCCGCCATCGAGCGCCGCCCGGATCGCCTTCAGGATCAGATCGTCCGACTTCCCTCGCACGACCGCGACGATCCCGCACTCGATTATCCCGTCAAGAACCTGCTGCTTGTCCTTCATGCATGCAACTCGCTTTCTCGTTCCGTCCTCGCTCCGGCGTGTGACCATCCTCGCGCCAATGATACTTCTCTATCATTCCGCGGCAGGTAGTGATACTTTTCGGCCTAAAAGTATCACTGTGTCGTCGGCGGTGTTATTAACGTATCATATCTCGCCGTCGCCTGAGACAATGCTGAGCACTTCGGAGGCGACGAACTGCCGATTGCGCAGCCTGTCTCCAACGGGCGACAGAATCGCTTCTCGCGTAAGCTTCTCCACTATCAGCGAGGCCGTTCGATGCGTCACCCCTAGTGCTTGCTGCACACCCGGGACTGAAACCACCGGGGTTTCGAACAGGAGATCGGCAGCCATTAGGATCTTCCCTGTCGCCCCCTCCTTCTGGAGGCGCTGACGGTACTCGATCTGCAAGTCCTGCAGTCTCTTGGCGCGGGCGTTCGCATCTCTCGACTGCTCGGCGACTCCTCGAAGGAAGAAGGCCACCCAATCCCGCCACGCTCCTCGCTCGCTCACCGCATGGAGCAGGTCGTAGTATTGCGCGCGGTTTTGCTCGAAGTACGCGCTGACGTAGAGAAGAGGCTGCGAGATCAGGTTCCAGCAAGACAACAGCAGCGAGATAAGCAGCCTTCCTATCCGCCCATTGCCGTCCGCAAAGGGGTGTATACACTCAAACTGATAATGGGTGAGAGCGAGTCTGACGAGCGGCGGGTAGTCAGCCTCCGCATGTAGGTATTGTTCGAGCGCCTCCATCGCAGCACTCATCTCCCTTGGTGGCGGCGGCACGAAACTCGCATGTGTCACATCGCTGCCCGGAGCGCCTATCCAGTTTTGAACACGGCGGAATTCGCCGGGACTCGCGGTCTCACCTCGAACGCCTTTCATCAGGATCGAGTGCAGTTCCCGAACCAGCCGAAGGCTGACCGGCAGGGTAGTCACACGTTCAAGCCCATACTCGAGCGCGCGGACGTAGTTCAGTACCTCTTGAGCGTCGGTCTCCAACCCCGGAGTTCCCAATCCGGGCAAAGGCGGTTGTCCCGCCTCGTATGCATATAGCCCGACGATGCCGGTCCGAGTTCCCTCGATCCGGGATGACAGCACCGCCTCACGTCGGATGAACGGGTGGACGAAAAGATGCGGATTTGCCATAGTCCGGCCGAGCCCCGACAGTTCGCCTACTGCGCGGTCGGCATCGGACAATGCGTTCATCAACTCAATATCCGGTTCGAGTCTTGGCGGCAAGGGATTGGGCACGAACGCCCAGTAATCCCTGCCGCCGAGATTCCCTTTCGCAAGTCCCCCGGCGGGGCTGTTCTTGAACCGCTCCGGGTCCATATGTCTATCTCCCACCCAGCATCCGCCGTATTGGCGTGCTGACCATGCCTAATATATACTGCGTTTGGTGTGCTGTCAACGGGCGCCGCATGACAATGGTGGCGGATGCGCGTGCTGAATGAGAGAAACTATGCTAAAATAGGTTCACCGTGCAGGGCCATGGCACCCTGAAAGACGAACGCAAGGAGATTTCTGACGATGAGATTGAGGTTGGCTGCTATCATTCTGGGCTTGCTGGCTCTATGTTCCGGATACGCGCACTCCGCCGCGAAGCCCGAGTACCGCGCGATTCAGGTGCATACCTGGATCCCGGGCATGCTCAGCCCCCAGCAGATTGACGAGACGGTGAAGTGGGCGAAGGATGCCAATATGAACCTCGTCATCCTCCAGGCGCGCAGAGTCGCCGACGCCGTCTACAACTCCGCATACGAGCCGAGAGCGTCCGGCATCGAAGGGCCGCCGAACTTCGATCCGCTCGGATACGGAATCAAGAAATGCCGCGAGAACGGCCTCCAGGTCTACGCCTGGTTCAACGTATACCGAGTCTGGGGCGGCGGAAAGCCCTCGAATCCGAAACACATCGTGAACCAGCATCCCGAGTGGCTGAACAAGAGCTTCGACGGCAAGACCGGCACCAGTGATGGATTGTTCCTCGATCCGGGCGTGCCGGAAGTTCGCGCGTATACAGTCAAGGTCCTCGGCGACCTCCTCAGCAAGTATGACGTTGACGGGATCATGCTCGATTTCGTTCGCTATCCGGATAGGGATTGGGGCTACAGCGACATCTCCGTCGCCAGGTTCAACAAGCAGTACAATCGAACAGGCAAGCCGGATCCGCGCGATCTCACCTGGGCGCGCTGGAGGCGCGAGCAGGTCTCGCAGATGGTGCGCGAGATCAACGCCGAGATCAAGCGTCAGAAGCCGCGCTGCGTCCTCTCCGCCGCGACGATTCCATGGGGCCCGTGCGCCGCGCTCTGGAGCAAGACCGACGCCTTCGCGTGGGTTTTCCAGGACTGGCGGCGATGGATGGAGGAGGGCATCCTGGACGTGAATATGCCGATGAACTACAAGAACCCCGCCAAACCGAGAGACCAGGGCTGGTATGTGGACTGGCTTGAGGGCATGAAAAAGTGGTCCTACGGCCGGCACGCGATCTCCGTGGCGATGGTCCTATACAACAATGTGGATGGCGCGGTCGAGCAGATCAGGCTCGCGCGGGAGCACGGGCTCCCCGGCGCGGGGGGTTTCGCATTCAGCCAAGGCGCGCACAGCGCGGAGCTGGCGGCGGCGTTGAAGGCGAAGGTCTATCAGGAGCCCGCGCCGGTGCCCGTGTGCCCCTGGCTCTCGAAGCCGCCCGCCCAGAAGTGCGGAGAGTGAGCGCCGTGCGCCAGGAGCCTGGTGTGAGAGAGCTGCTCGCTTCCGGATCTCACGATCTCGGCACAGACCTCAGCGACCGGCAGCTCGATCGGTTCGAGGGGTTCACCGCGCTGCTCCTCGAATGGAACAAGAGGCTCAACCTCACGCGCATCACCGAGCCGGAGGAGATCGTCGTCAAGCACCATCTCGACTCGCTCGCGCTGCTCCGGTTCCTGCAGATTCCGCCCGATTCGGCGATGATTGACGTCGGCACCGGCGCGGGGTTTCCGGCAATCCCGCTCGCGATCGCCCGCCCGGACCTGCGGATCACGATGCTCGACTCCGTCCGGAAGCGACTCGGCTTCCTGGAGGCGGCGATCTCCGAGCTTGGCCTCTCGGATGTGGAGATCGTTCACGGGCGCGCGGAGGACATCGGTCAAGACGCGCGATTTCGAGAGAAGTACGATTTCGCGGTCGCGCGCGCGGTCGCGAGGTTGAACGTCCTTGTCGAGCTATGCCTGCCGTTCTGCCGGGTCGGCGGGACGTTCGTCGCGTACAAAGGGCCGGAAGCCGCCGAAGAGGCGCGTGATGCGTCGGGGGCGATCCGAATCCTGGGCGGCAGGCTCGATGCAATCCACGAGTTCGAGCTGCCGGTTGGAGGATTTCGCCGGTCGCTCGTGGTAATATCGAAAGTGAAAGCAACTCCGACTGGGTATCCTAGAAGCGCGGGCACGCCGGGGCGCAATCCGCTGTGAAGCTCCCGGCGGGGAGGTTGGCGCGATGTCGCGTGCGAAGAAGCTTGTCGGATTTGGGGTCGTTCTGCTTTTCTACGTCACGATCCCGGCGCTCACCCTGGTGGCGGCGAGGTCCTTCGACCGAGCGCTCGGTTTCCCACCGCTGCTGCCGGGACAGCTAAACCTCTTCCTGGCGGCGCTCTCGTTCCTCGTCGGGGTCTTCTGGTGTTCCTGGGCGTATTCGTATCTCCATTTCGTGGGCAAGGGCTCGCCCGCGGAGGTCTTCGGATACGCGATCTATCCCACTCAGAACCTCGTGACCACCGGCCCGTATGCCTACACTCGAAACCCGATGATCTTCGGGCTGTTCTTCCTGCTTCTGGGGATCGCGCTTTATGCGAACTCGGTCGCGGGGATCATCCTCCTCCCGATCCTCGGACTCATCGCCGCCGGGTACATCAGGCGGTTCGAGGAGCCGGGCCTGGCGGAGCGTTTCGGCGAAGGATATGTCGAGTACCGAGGCCGCGTCCCCATGCTCTTCCCCTCGCTCAGGCCCTACTCCCGCGCGTGACCTGGCAATTGTACCGGGTTTTCGCAAAACTATTGACAAGAAGCCGATCTAGGGGTAGACTGAAGATTGCAGTACGCGCATCATTGACCGGCATTACCATTCTGGCTTCTGGAGGTCGGAACATGCTTGCTCGACGTGCTATCTTCGTCCTGCTGATTGCGCTCGCCTGCGCCCCATCCTGGCCTCAGACCGAGATCACCATCGGTACGGGGACCGGCACCGCCGAATATCCCCTCGAAACGGCCTTTCAGGATACTCGCACACAGGTGATATACCTCGAGGGCCAGATCCGCTCGGCATACAAGATCACCGCTCTGTCGCTCGATGTGACCGCCATCCCCGGCCAGACGATGAACAACTTCACGGTCAGGATGAGGCACACCACGTTCCCCTCCTATCCATCGCCCGCTTCATGGGAATCCACAGGCTGGACGATCGTCTATCAGGCGAACGAAACGATCACGACCACGGGATGGCGGAAGTTCACGTTCACCACGCCGTTCGAGTACAACGGCGTGGACAGTCTGATGGTGGACTTCAGCTTCAACAATGACTCCGCTGGCCGGGTGCGCGGCTACTGCCATTGCTCCGTGCCAGGCGGCGTTCCGACCCTCTACTACTGGACGAACGGCACCTATGGCGATCCGCTCACCTGGTCCGGAACGACCCCGACTGGGTGGAGGACGAGCGCGATCCCGAACATCAAGCTGGAGGTCGTCTCGGTCGCCACTCCGAGTTTCTTTCCGTACCCCGGCTCGTACTCAGCCCCGCAGGACGTGATGGTCAGTTGTGAGACTTTCGGGGCCACCATGCACTACACGACGAACGGGATTGACCCTACTGAGAGCGACGCGGTCGTCTCATCGGGCCACACCGTTCGCGTAGTGCGCAGTTGCACTCTCAAGGCCAAGGCATGGAAGACAGGCTTGATCCCCAGCCCCGTGAAGAGCGCGGATTATCTCATCGCTACGAAGACGATCTACGTAAAGCCAACCGGAAACAACAGCAACAACGGTCTGTCCTGGGCGGCGGCGAAGAGGACGGTCCAGGCGGGGATCAACACAGCGGGCGCCGGCGACGAGGTGTGGGTGGCGGCGGGCGTCTACATAGAGCGGATAACTCTCAAAGCCGATGTGGCCGTGTATGGCGGATTCACGGGGACGGAAACGTCGAGGAGTCAGCGCAACTGGAATGCGAATGTGACCGTGCTCGACGGCAACCGGGGCGGGAGTGTGGTGACCTCACCGACCGGCGCGAACTACGAAACCGTGATTGACGGCTTCACGATCCGCAACGGCCGATCGCTCGACGGCAGCGGCATCTACTGTCTCTCATCCTCGCCCCTCATCGCGCACAACACTATCACGGGGAACAGCACGACGGGCGGCGACGGCGGAGGGATATACTGCGATGTGTCCGCCTCGCCAACGATCACCAACAACCTCATTGCGGGCAACAGCGCATACTGTGGCGGCGCGATACACTGCGACTCATCTTCCTCGCCGGCAATCTCGAACAACACCATAACGGGGAACAGCGCATCCGCGTCCGGTGGTGCTGTCTACTGTCGCTCGTCATCTCCGACGATCTCGAATAACACCATTGTGGGGAACACTGCGACCTCCGCCCGTGGCGGCGCGATAGACTGCAGCTACTGTTCGCCGACGATCTGCAACAACAACATCGCGGGGAACGGCGCATTTCAAGGGGGCGGCATTAGCTGCTGGAACGCCTCGCCCGCTGTCACGAACAACACTATCACCGGAAACAACGCGTCCGACGGCGCGGGGATCTACGCCTACGCGTATAGCTCGCCGGTGGTTTCGAACAACATCATTGCCTTCAACTCATCCGGTCTGTACAAGCTTGGCGCGTCCTGGGTTCTGAAGAACAACTGCGTCTACAATCCCAACGGCTACAACTACTCTGGGCTGTCACCCGGAACCGGTGACATCTCCGCCGACCCTAAGCTCGTCGCGTGGGAATACGGGCAAGTGCATATCCAGTCGGATTCCCCGTGCAGGGATGCAGGAGATGACAGCGCGGTTCAGCCTGGATGGGCGGACATGGACGGCCAGGTGCGGATCCAGGGCGCTCATGTGGACATCGGCGCGGATGAGTCGGATGGGACAGTGTGGACATTCACTCCAGTGATCGTGCGCGTGAATCCCTCCGGCAACGACGCGAATGACGGATCGAGCTGGGCACTGGCGAAGCGGACTGTGCAGGCGGGTCTGAATGCGGCCTCGACAGTGGGCGGGGAGGTCTGGGTTGCCGCCGGAACGTACTATGAGCGGATCGTGCTTCCGCCGATGGTTCATCTGTTCGGCGGCTTTGCGGGCACTGAGACGACGAGGAGCGAGCGGAACTGGACCGCGAACGTCACCGTGCTCGACGGCAGCCAAGGAGGATCAGTCGTAACCTCCACGGCGGCCGGGTTCGGGCTGAACTCTGTGGACGGCTTCACAATTCGGAACGGTAAGGCCACCAACGGCGGTGGGGTATATTGCACATCATCCCCGACGATCGCGAACAGCACGATCTCTGCGAACAGCGCGTCGGACAGCGGCGCGGGGATATGGTACAGCGGGTCGTCGAAGATATCGAATTGCGTCATCACCGCGAACAGAGCGGTCGGCAACGGAGGCGGGATATACTGCAGCGGGCGCCCGAAGCTCTCGAACAACATGATCACCGCCAACAGCGCGACCTACGGTGGCGGGATGTACTGCGCCGGGTCGGCGGTGGTGTCAGACAATACAATCGCGGGAAACGGCGCGTCGCTCCGCGGCGGAGGCATATACTGCCCCGGTTCGGCAGTTGTTGCCAATAACACGATCACCAGAAACGAATCGCCTGCCGGCGGTGGCGTATACTGCTTGTCATCATCGGCACAGATATCAAACAACATCTTGGCGTTCAACTCCTCGGGCCTTTACTCAACCGTGACACCGTCACTGAAGAACAACTGCGTCTATAACCCCCAAGGCTACAACTACTCGGGCGTTTCGCCCGGCATCGGAGACATGTCCGCAGATCCGAAGCTCGTCTCATGGGAACACGGGCAGGTGCACATCCAGTCGGATTCTCCGTGCAGGGATGCCGGAGATGACAGCGCAGTTCAGCCGGGATGGGTGGACATTGACGGCCAGGCGCGGATTCAGGGCGCTCATGTGGACATCGGCGCGGATGAGTCGGATGGGACAGTGTGGACGTTCACTCCGCTGATCGTGCGTGTGAGTCCCTCCGGCAACGACACGAATGACGGATCGAGCTGGGATCTGGCGAAGCGGACCGTGCAGGCGGGGTTGGATGCAGCCTCGTCCGCGGGCGGTGAGGTGTGGGTGGCCGCCGGGAGGTACACAGAACGGATCACGCTGCCGGCCCGGGTCTTCCTCTTCGGCGGCTTCGCCGGAGGAGAGACTTACAGAGGCGAGCGGAACTGGATTGTGAACACCACCGTCCTGGATGGATACGGAGACGCCGGCGCGCCTGCTGTCACTTCGACTGCACCGGGGTTCGCATTGAGCTGTGTGGACGGCTTCACGATTCGAGGGGGCTTCGGGTCGTACGGCGGCGGCGTATGCTGCTTGTCGTCATCGCCAAGCGTCAGGAATAACACGATTACAGCTAACGGTGCGTGGAGCGGTGGGGGCGGCGTATACTGCTCCCTATCATCTCCCACTATCGTCAACAACACCATCAAGCACAACTCCTCGCTTAGCTGGGGCGCAGGGATATACTGCACCTCGTCGTCTCCCATCATCGCGAACAACGTGATTGCCAAGAACAACGCTCTCGGCACGGGCGGGATCTACCTCACTTCGTCATCGCCGACAATCATGAATAACACCATCTCCGATAACAGTGGCCCCGCCACCTGCGGGGGTATCTACTGCACAGACTACTCGTCTCCGACGATATGGAACAACATCCTGGCTTTCAACTCGTCCGGCATACATAACGGCGGTACCGGGGCGCCGGCGTTGCGTAACAACTGCGTATACGGGAACGCGAGCTACAACTACTCCAAGATTTCGGCGGGGGCGGGGGACATGTCTCTCGATCCGATGTTCGTGGACTCAGCCGCAGATGACTATCACCTGCTCTCGACTTCGCCCTGCATAGACACGGGAACGAGCACCGGCGCGCCGAGCACGGATTTCGACGGGTTCATCCGGCCACAGGACGGAAACGGCGACGGAACCGCGATCTGCGACATCGGGGCATTCGAGTTCCCGCTCAGCCCGTCACTCGCGAGGAAGAACTACGCGGACGGCGCGAGTCTGGTGTTCGGATGCGCCTCGGTGACCGCGAAGTTCTCCTCTCCCGGCTGCATCTACGTGGAGAACCTCGACCGAAGCTCAGGAGTCCGTATAGACACGTCGGAGACGCTCTCGGAGAACGCGCTCGTGAACGTTCAGGGCACGATGCAGACGGATCCGAGCACCGGCGAGAGATACGTTCAGGCGCTTTCCGGCTGGCCGCAAGCCACCGGCGGACAGAAGTCTCTTCGGGCGCTGGTTGTGCCCGGGAAGAGCATCGGCGGTGGGGCGTGCGGGCTGCAGGCGGGAGTCTGGAGCTGGCAGAAGGTGGAGGATGTGACCGATCCGCAGTGGATGGCGGCCATCGGACTGAACAACATCGGCCTGCTGGTGACCGTGTTCGGGAACGTGACCTTCGCCGGGACGGGCGAGTTCTGGGTTGACGACGGGTCCAACCTCGACGATGGATCGGGTCACTTGGGCGTGAAGATTTCCGCGCAGGGACTGAGCGTCCCATCCTCGGGCTTCGCGTGGGTCACCGGCATCTCCTCGTGCGAGAAGAAGGGCGATGACCTCGTCCGCCTTATCCGCGCGACGCAAATCCTCCCTATGTAGATCTCAGATTTCAGATTGCAGGTTGCAGATTGAGGGAGCCCGCCGGTTGTCCCCCGGTACGTATCCTGTGCATCCTGTCCATCCTTGTTAGGTTCCGCACGTTCTATGTCGGAGATTTCCCGATTCCGTCACACTTCGTTCTTTCGAATGCCCCCGGCAGGTGAGCTATATTATGTGCGAACATCCGTTCGCACAAGAAAGGCAAGGAAATGCTCACAATCAGACAAACACGAGCAGTCAAGCTGCTCTTTGAATTCACCGACGCCGAAGCCGCCGACAAGCTGCACATCAGCCGCGCGACCCTGGATGAATGGAAGCAGAATCCGGAGTTCGTGGAGGCCGTGCAGCAGCGGCTGAAGGAGAATCGCCAGGCGGCGATTCGGATTCTCTCGCGTCTTTACCTGGACGCATGCCGCGAGCTGGACGCGATCCTCCGCTCCGATGATGACAAGAACAAGCATCGCGTGATCATGGAGCTTCTGAAGGCGAGCGGGCTCCTGAAGGAACTGGGCATCACGGACGGCGACTACGTCGGCGCGCTCATCCGCAAGCTCTCCGAGTCCGAGGAGGACGAGGATGAGGAAACTGAGTGACCAGTGATCAGTGAACAGTGATCAGTGGGGGTGCGGTATGGCACGGAAGACGGCGCTCTCGCCTCGCAACAGAATACTCATGGCGCGCACTCTGTGGGGATGGGAACCGCATCCCACGCAGAAGGAGTGGCTGCTCGACGACCATCAGGTGAAGGTCGCGGCGTGCGGAAGACGATGGGGGAAGACCGAATCGGCGGCGGTTGACGTCGCCACATATGCAATTGCATCCACCGAAACGGGTGGCTCGGTCCAGATGATCGTCGCGCCGACCTACGATCAGAGCAAGCTGATCTTCGGAACCGTCGAGCAGTTGCTCCTCGGCAGAGACGACATCCGCGGGTACGTGCAGATCACGAAGACGCCGTATCCGTTCATAAGCTATAAGAGCAGCCGGATCATGGCCCGGACCGCCGATGAAGACGGTCGGAATCTCCGGGGCCACTCGGCGGATCGGGTGGTCGTGGACGAAGCGGCGTTCGTGCGGGATGAGGTGATCGAGGAGGTCATCGGGCCGATGCTCGCGGACTCGAACGGCCAGCTCGTGATGATCTCGACTCCCTTCGGCAAGAACCATTTCTACCGGGCGTTCGTCGCCGGAATGGCTGATGGCTCATGGCAAATGGCTAATGGGGACCGAACACCGGACGAGTTCCTCATCAACCATAAACCATCAACCATTAGCCATCCGCGCCAGCGCCGCGTCCGGTCTTTCCGTTTCCCGAGCTTGGCGAATCCGCACATCAGCCGAGAGTACATCGAGTACCAGAGATCGGTGCTCACCGACCGGCAGTTCCGCGTGGAATACGAGGCGGAGTTCATTGACGACACGAACTCGGTCTTCCCGTGGGCGGACATCGAGGGGGCAGTCGGAGACGCGGGGCATCGAGCATCAAGCATCGAGTATCCAGCATCGAGTATCCGCATCGCGGGTGTGGATTGGGCGCGCTATTCGGACTACACGGCCGTCGTCGTGGTCGAAATGGCTAATGGGGAATGGCTAATGGCCAATGAAGGCCGGCATCCCATCAACCATCAACCATCAGCCATCAACCATTCACGCTATCGCGTGATCGTGCTGGACCGCTTCAACAGAATGGACTGGCACTCGCAGGTGGCGCGCGTCGCGGATCTTCTGGAGAGGCATCGGGTGATCGCGGTCGCGGCGGACCAGACCTCGGTCGGCGATCCGGTGCTGGAACTCCTCCGAAGTGAACTCTGGGGCGCTCGGGAGATGGACATCGCGGTCGAGGGGCTCGTCTTCACGAACCAGGTGAAGCGGGAGTTGATGGACAATCTGGCGATCCGGCTCGCGCATCGAGAGGTCGTCATTCCCCGCGACGAGCGGCTCATCGGGGAGCTTCAGTACTACGAATACGAGCTTACGGAGTCGGGGCGCGTGCGCACAGGCGCGCGGAGCGGGTATCACGATGATTGCGTGACGGCACTCGCGCTGGCGCTCAATCTCGCGAGGAGGTACGGCTTCTCCGGCAGCGCGGCGTCCTCCGGCCACATCCGCACTTCCGCCGGAGGTTGGTAGACCATTTGAAGGGGCGGGCGGTTGCTGATATAATACGGGCAGCGATCTCGTGAACGAGGAGCCGCCCGAATGGTCAAGACCCGCGCGCAGTACGTGTGCCAGCAGTGCGGCTGCGTCTCCCCGAAATGGCTCGGCCGATGCCCCGACTGCGACCAGTGGAATACCTTCGCGGAGGAAGTAGTCCGCCCCGCGGCCGCCTCCAAGCGCGAGTTCGATTCCACGCGGAATGCCCCCAGGCTCATCTCCGAAGTAACGATCGGCGCGGATCATCGGAGGCGAACCGGCATCCGCGAGTTCGACCGCGTCCTCGGCGGCGGTGTCGTCCCGGGATCGGTCGTGCTCATCGGAGGCGACCCGGGCATCGGGAAATCCACGCTTCTCACGCAGGTTTCGAGCCTCCTCGCGGGCGCGGAGCCGGTTCTTTACGTCTCCGGCGAGGAATCCCCAGAGCAGATCAAGTTACGCGCTGAGCGGCTGAACGTCGGCACGGAGAGCATCTACCTCCTCCCTGAGACCGACATCCAGCAGATCGAGGAGTGCATCCGCTCGCTGAAGCCCGGCGCTGTCGTGATAGACTCCATCCAGACGATGTATGATCCTTCCCTCGAATCCGCGCCCGCGACCGTCAGCCAGGTGCGTTCGTGCACGGCGGCTCTCGCGCGGATCGCGAAGGGCGACGGCATCCCGGTCTTCATCGTCGGGCACGTGACGAAGGAAGGCGCCATCGCCGGGCCGAGGGTGCTGGAGCACATGGTGGACACGGTGCTCTATTTCGAGGGCGACCGGCATCAGACGTACCGGATTCTCCGCGCGGTGAAGAACAGGTTCGGCTCCACGGACGAGCTCGGCATCTTCGAGATGCGCGAGGAGGGCCTGATCGAGGTCGCGAATCCGTCCGAAATCCTCCTCTCCGAGCGGCCTCTGCACGGGCCGGGGTCGGTCGTCACCGCGGCGATCGAGGGGACTCGGCCCCTGCTCGTGGAGGTTCAGGCGCTGGTGGCGCCTTCGTATTTCGCAGCGCCGAGACGGATGGTGACCGGAGTTGACTTCAACCGGACGATGCTGATCCTCGCGGTGCTCGAGAAGCGCGTCGGCCTGAGTCTGGCCGGCCAGGACATCTTCGTGAACGTCGCGGGCGGAGTAAAGGTGATGGAGCCGGCGCTCGATCTCGCGATCGCAGTGGCGGTGGCGTCGAACCTGAAGGAGCTGCCGGTTGATCCGGTGACTATCGTGCTCGGGGAGATCGGGCTCGCGGGCGAGGTGCGCGGGGTCAGCCAGATCGAGAAGCGGGTTCGGGAGGCGGCGCGGCTCGGATTCGAGAGGGCGATCATCCCGGCGCACAGCGTCTCGAAGGCGGGGAAGTCGAAGGATATCAAGCTCGTCGGCGTCGAATCCGTCTATCGGGGCGTGGAGGCGGCGATCGGCGAGTTCCGTAAGGCGAGGCAGAGCCATGGGTAGCGCCGGCAGCTTGCCGGCTGACCCAGACAAGAGACGATAGTCGAGATATGCCGGCAGGCTGCCGGCGCTACGTGAGGCGGAGGCAATGACTGAACAACCAGGTGGGATCATAGACAGCACGTTCCATCTCCTGGGCAAGATCGAGGTTTTCCGGACGCGGCGGAATGCCGTGATCCTGGCGCACAACTACCAGCTCGGCGAGATCCAGGACGCCGCCGATTTCGTGGGCGACTCGCTGGAGCTGAGTCGGAAAGCCGCCGAGACCGACGCGGATACCATCGTCTTCTGCGGCGTCCATTTCATGGCAGAGACCGCGAAGATTCTCTCGCCTCAGAAGACGGTG
>Ga0315288_10006998_pt1 | contig 14290 bp, 16 predicted proteins | sample YL17G11_20_MG_FD_203454 | JGI IMG/M metagenome (GOLD analysis project Ga0315288, IMG submission 203454) | Sediment microbial communities from Yellowstone Lake, YNP, Wyoming, USA - YL17G11_20 | ecosystem: Environmental > Aquatic > Freshwater > Lake > Sediment | place: USA: Wyoming | collected... | reverse complement strand
CATGACAGTTGAGCTGATCTACCCTGTTGCTTTGGAAGAAACCCAGAGGTTTGCTATTCGTGAAGGTGGCAGAACTGTAGGTGCCGGTGTAATTACTAAAGTTATCGAATAAGGTGAGAAAAGATGAGAGAAATAGTACTCCTTGAGTGTACTGTATGTAAAAGAAGAAATTATTCCACAACTGTAAACAGACAAAATAATAAAGAAAAATTGCAGTTAAATAAATACTGCAAGTATTGCAGAAAACACACCTTACATAAGGAGGTAAAGGCATAGGCTCGTAGCTCAATAGGTAGAGCATCGGTCTCCAAAACCGAGGGTTGGGGGTTCAATTCCTCCCGGGCCTGCCAGCATTATGAAAGAAAGAACTTCAAACATAAAAAGTGATCATGGCCAATTAAAGCCCAATAAGAGTTCGAGAGTAAAAGATTTCCTTAAGGGTATTTGGGTAGAGCTTACACAGAGGGTTAAGTGGCCAACTCGAAAAGAACTTTTACAGTACACTATAGTTGTTGTAATTTTCGTAGCTTTCTGGGCTTTGTATATTGGAGTATGGGACTTTCTTTTTGCAAAAGGGGTAGAGCTAATTGTCAAGTAATATGGGAAAAAGAGATGTAGAAGATACAAAAGTTCCTCAATGGTTCCTTGTACATACTTATTCAGGCTCAGAAAAAAAAGTTCTTGCGGAACTTGAAGAGAGAATAAAAGGATATGGTCTTGAAGGGCGGATTTTAAATGTTTTCTTACCTTTGGACCATGAGAGTGTAATTGAGCGAGGTAAGAGAAAAATTAAACCAGTAAAAGTTTTCCCTGGCTATTTGCTTATTCAGATGATAATGGATGATGAAACATGGTATATGATTAGGAATACTCCTGGCGTTCTTGGTTTTGTTGGCAGTGGTAATAAACCAACTCCTTTAACCCCTGACGAAGTAGAAAAAATTGTTAACAGGATAAGTGAAGAAGAAGCCAAAGAAAAACTTAACTTTGGTGTAGGTAATAAGGTAAAAATTCTTGTCGGTCCTTTTATAAACATGGAAGGTATTGTCGAATCAATAGATGAAGGAAAAGGAACCACAAAGGTTATTTTGAAAATGTTTGGTAGAGAAATGCCTGTAGAAATAGAAAGCGAGTATATTCAGAAAATATAAGAGGTGAAGTTTATGGCAAAGAAAACAAAAAAACTCATAGGTATTGTTAAGCTTCAGATAGAAGCTGGTAAGGCAACTCCAGCACCCCCGGTTGGGCCAGCTTTAGGGCAAAAAGGGGTAAATATAATGGATTTTTGTAAAAGATTCAATGCAGCAACCCAAGGTCAAGAAGGCTTTATAATACCTGTAGTTATAAATGTTTATGAAGATAGGAGTTTTAATTTTGTTACAAAAACTCCTCCAGCATCCTCTTTGATAAAGAGAATGCTTAAGGTCGAATCTGGTTCTCCTGAACCAAATAAGAAAAAAATTGGCACTTTGAAACGATCTCAGCTTGCTGAAATTGCTAAAATGAAAATTAAAGACCTGAACACTACTGATATTGCTATTGCTACTAAGATAATTGAAGGTACAGCCAAAAACATGGGTGTTACCATTATTGAAGATTAATTTTTTTGTGGGAGACTTTTAGTCGTTACCACAGGAGGAACAAATGAAGAGAGGGAAACGATATCTCGAATTAAAAAAGAAAATTGATGCAAAGCTTTATCCTGTCGATGAAGCACTGGGTAAAATTTTGGAACTGAAAAGCGCAAAATTTGATGAAAGTGTTGAATTTACCTGTATTTTAAATGTTGATCCCAAACAAGCCGATCAGAATGTTAGAGGTGTAATAACTCTGCCAAATGGCACTGGTAAAAAGGTGAGAGTACTTGTATTTGCAGGAGCTGATAAGCTTCAGGAAGCTAGAGATGCTGGTGCAGATTATGTTGGTGGTGAAGATCTTGTTACGAAAATTGAAAAGGAAGGATTTCTTGATTTTGATGTAGCTATTGCTACCCCAGATATGATGCGTATTATTGGAAGAATTGCAAAAATTCTTGGCCCAAGAAAACTAATGCCAAGCCCTAAAGCTGGAACTGTTGCAACTGACATTGCTTCTGCAGTAAAAGAATTTAAAGCTGGTAAAATAGAATATAGAGTTGATAAAACTGGTGTAATACACACAATTATTGGAAAAGCTTCTTTTAGTAAGGAACAGCTGAAAGATAATCTTCTAACTCTTAGTATTGCCATTGTTAAAGCAAGACCTGCTTCAGTTAAAGGCCAGTATTTAAAGAAGGCTTTTATTTCTTTAACTATGTCGCCTTCTTTAAGGTTAAACGTACAGGAACTTTTAAAAGCGTAGAAAATTAACCTGAGAAAGTTGGCGGGTTAACCCCTTAAAATATGCCAGCCGAGGTTTTATGAATATATTTGTTATCATATGACCCCGGTTGTTATACCCGGGGTTTGTTAGTTTAAGGAGGCACATATGAACAGAGGTGAAAAGAAGCGAGTTTTAGAAGAACTGAAAGACAACCTGAAAAACGTTGAAAGTAAAAATTTAATTTTTGTTAACTTTAAAGATGTTAAAGGAAACGAAATTTCCGAGTTGAGAAAATCTCTAAAAAGCGACAATATATTATATAAGGTTGTTAAAACAAATCTTCTTCAAATTGCATCCAGGGAACTTGGTTTAAGTGTTGATGAAAGCATTTTTAAAGGCCCAGCGGCTATTGCTATTAATGATGGTGAAGCTTCTATACTTGCAAAGAAATTTGCTGATTTAAAGGACGCGCAGGATAACCAACTGTTTGATATTAAAGGCGGCCTTATTGGTAATAGATGGTATTCTGGAGCGGAAGTCATTGAAATTTCAAAACTACCGCCAAGGGATGTTATTCTTGGAAAGCTTTTGTACCTGATGAATTCACCTTTAAGGAGACTTGTTACGGTGCTTAAGAAGCCAGAGAATGATTTTGTTAGTGTTTTGAGTCAAATCAAAGATAAAAAAGAGCAATTAGCTCAATCTGCTTAAATTTTAAGGAGGCAAAAATGACTAAAGAAAAAATTATCGAAGCAATCGAGAAAATGAGTGTTTTAGAGTTATCAGAGCTTGTAAAGGATCTTGAGGACAAATTTGGCGTTACTGCCATGGCTCCTATTTCAGCAGTTGCAGCAGCATCTGGTGCTGCCCAAGCTGCCCCTGTTGAAGAAAAAACTGAATTTGATGTTGTTCTTAATGGTTTTGATGCAGCAAAGAAAATTAATGTTATCAAGGCCGTAAGAGAGGTCATGCAATTAGGTCTAAAAGAGTCTAAAGACTTAGTTGAAGCAGCAGAAAAGGAAGTGCAGAAAATCAAAGAATCACTTCCGAAGAAAGACGCAGAAGAACTCAAGAAAAAGCTGGAAGAAGCTGGAGCAAAAGTAGAACTTAAATAGTTAGGTTTTTAAGCTAAAACTTAAGGGCAGCTTAAGCTGCCCTTTTATAATATTTCATATGGTGATTTTTGGCTTTTGCTTTTAATTATTACAGTTTTATTTATTCCCAAAACTATAAGCTTTTGAATCATTGCATCGATGAAAAATTTTTCTGTTTCAAAGTGGTCGATTTCTATGATATTTAATCCCATTTCTTTAGCACATAAAGCCTTGTGGTAGTCTATATCACCCGTAATGAAAACGTCAACATTCTTATTATTAACTCTACTTAATAAACTTGCTCCTGCCCCTGTGCAAAGAGCAACTCTTTTTATTTTCCTTTCATTTGATTTAATAAGTCTTATATTTTTTGCATTTAGTTTTTCTTTAACAAAGATTGCATATTTATTTAGAGTAAGTTCTTTGGCTGTTTTTCCAATTAACCCTATCCCTTCGCTTTTATTTCCTTTAATTTCGTAAATATCATAAGCAGGTTCTTCGTAGGGGTGAGCGTTTTTCATTGCAAATACTGTTTTATTTATAAATCTTTCTGGCACGACGGTTTCGATTTTTATTTCGTTAACTTCTGTCCTAATTCCTTTTTTGCCCATGAAAGGCTTTGAACCCTCAAGGGGTTTGAATGTCCCTTTCCCTTCCATGTTGAAGGAAGTTTCGCTGTAGTTTCCAATTTTTCCAGCACCTGCTTCAAAAATTGCTTTTCTAACTTTTTCTGCAAAGTCTTTTGGTACGTAAACAACAAATTTGTATATTTTTTCATCGCTTTCTTCTATTGGCTCAAGTTTTGTAATTGAAAGTAAATTTGCAACGTAATCGTTTAATCCACCATTTGCAAGATCAAAGTTTGTGTGAGCGGAGATAAGATTTATTTTGTTAGTTATAGCTTTAAATAATGAGGAATTTTCATTTCGAATAATTTTCTTTAAAGGGAAAAATATTGGTGGATGGTGGGTGATTATTAGATTAGCATCGTTTTTTAATGCCTCTTCTGCAACTTCCCTGGTTAAATCAAGGGAAACAAGAATCTTTTTAACTTTTTCATTTAAATCTCCAAATTGTATTCCGCTGTTATCAAACTCCTTCTGAAGGAAAAATGGAGAGAAAGAATCGATTAAAAAAAATAAATCTTTTACTTTCATTGGTGTATTTGTTCTAAGAACTCTTTTCTTCTTTGGTACTTTGAGCGTAAGCTTTTTGTATGTGCCTCCAGCCAAGCAACCACAATACTGCTCCTACAACCATTGCAATTAGTCCTTGAATGATACTTTTCAGGTTAACGCTAATTTGTGATACAGGGTTTGCTTGAATTCCACTTGCTGGAATCGGTTTTTCTATATAATTAACATATGCAAATCCTGTTAGAAACGATGCAAAAGCAAACGCAAAAATCATCAGGCCGGCATAAGACAGAGCGTAGAAAAAAATGCTCTCAAAGAGATTCATCTTTGTTTCAACTTCAACAAACTCTTCTCTTTTGCCGATCCGTTTTTCGTGAGTTATAAGTCTCCAGTGGTAAATAAAAAATAATAGACCAATAATTAGAAAGGCCAGCCCTCTTACGCTTGAGTTGATGAGATAATTGTAGTCATAATATTGTTGCTCGCGAAAGAAATAGTCTAGCAAATTGTTTGATAGATTTATTATGCTAAAGACGGTCATCAATATTCCGGTAAGGGAAACGAGGTAAAGATAAATTGACCTTACAATTTCTGCTCTATTTTTCATATTTGTTCCTCCTTTAAGCGTTTAAATTTTACTACTAATTAAAATTTAAGCAAGGTTAATTAATTTGGTAATTAAATTTTTAGATGCAAGAGCTCATGTTGAAATTAAATAGGATTTTGAACCAGTAAATTTATTTTATAAAATTTGTTCATAACACCTCCGTGTCGGTAATTTTTCTAAAGATTGATAAATTATACATCAATGCCTCTGCTTTTTGAAGCTTAAGGCATCTCTATCGACTGGAGAGGATAAAAAGCAATTTAATTTTCTCTAATCCGAGATTTCTCTGTTAATTTATTTTTTTACATGCTGTAATTTCAGCAGAAGAAAAAAGTAGAAAAAATTTAAAAAATTTAGGGACACATCCCAATTAAATAGTTGTATTTAATGATGTTCTTTTTCTCCTGTTTATTTAGTAATAAAGAGTAATTTTAGATTTCAAAAAGCCTGGTGCGCCCAGCAGGAGTCGGACCCGCAACCTACGGTTCCGTAGAGCTTTTTAAATATACCTCATAAAAATTATACATCTTTTTCAGATTTTACCTAACTAATTCTAATATAAAATAAAATTTAAACAAAATTTAACTATAAATTCGTTAAGTATCTGCAATATAAATGAACAATGGGCTTAAATGTTAACTTTAAAAAAATATGTTGACTTGAATGAATTAAAGGATGATTTGAATCAATATTTGAGATATTTCTGAAGGTATATTTTCACAGAACTTTCCAGGGGCAAGAGAAATTCCTGCCCCTGTTTGCATCAACTTGAAACTTATATAGTTATCCCTGGTATGTTATCGTAATTGTCTTTGTTGTCCCGTCCCACTGCACATCGCAGCCAAGGTTTTCAGTGACAAATCTTAATGGTAACATTGTTCTTGAGTTTATGATTTCAGGGACAACTTTTGGGTTAGCAGGGTCGATGGGTGTATTAATGTCATTCACTTTTGCAATTAATTTTCCAATCCAGAGTTCAATGGTTGTAGAGCCCAAGGATACGGTAACTTTCCGCTCTGTTACATCCCAGCCCACTGTGCCACCTAAGGATTCAACAACAGCCCTTATAGGCACAAGTGTCCTGCTGTTTTTAATGATAGGCGGTGAGTCAAGGTATCTTGTCTCACCATTAACAGCAAAAGAACTTTCTCCAACTCTGAGAATTAGGGCAATCTCGCTCTTTTCAAAAGATGTCTCTATTGTGTGGTTTGATGTGATATTAGTAAAAGTGTATGAAGATACCGTGCCTCTTGAAATACCATCCACTTTGACACTGGAAATCCTGTATCCGAAGTCGGGACTAATGGTAAAGATTTTAGATTCTTCGTAATTAACTGTAACCGCTCCTGAAGGAGAAATGTAACCACCAAAACCAGCCAAAGCACTAATGGTGTAAGTTATTGGCTCAAATGTTGCTTCAATTGTGTGGTTATCTGCAATGTTTTCGAATGTGTAAGTAGATACCGCACCAACAGATACTTCATCAACTTTAACATCCTTGATTGTATATCCCGTATTCGGAGTGATGGTGAATGTTTGAGAACTCCCGTAGTTAACGGTAGCTGAATCAGAAGGAGAGATTAAACCTCCAATGTTTGAAGTAGCTTTAATAGTGTATGTATTCACTTCAAATACTGCCTCGATGGTGTGGTCAGAAGTAATATTCTGGAATGTGTAGGTTGAAACTGTACCAACCGAAACTCCATCAACCAATACATCCTTTATGCGATAGCCTGAATCGGAAGAGATGGTGAAGGTCTGGTCAACTCCACTGTCTACGGCAACAGAACCGCTCGGTGAAACGGAACCACCTGAACCTGCTTTGGTAGTTAAAGTGAAAATAGGGCCTCCGCAGATATTTGTAGTTTTAATGTCTGGAACTGTTTCTGTGATTTGAGGAGAACTTTCAGTCAGGGATACATCTTTTACTTGCGGTGAAACATCTTTAAGAACTATAGTTTTAGAGGAAATGCTTGGAGTAGAATCCGTTAGATAACTACAATCACCACGAATTTCTCCGTTTGAGTTGAGTTTTAAGACAAGAATGTCAACAGTTCCAGATACATCATCTCCAGTTCTCCCCCCTATTATATATCCACCGTCGATTGTTTGCTGGACAGAGACAAGTCCGTCGTATTTATTAATACCAAGTTTCTTTGTCCACTCCACAGAACCATCTTGCATTAACTTTAAGATAAGAGCTTCATTTTTAGTAAAACCAGCAGCAACATATCCTCCATCATTTGCTTGTTGAATATCATAAAGCAAAGCATTTCCGTTTACGCTTATTGCCTTTGCCCAATCAACAGAAAAATCTTCTTTAAATTTTATCGTAAGAGCATCTTGTGATGTAGAACCAGCTCCTTCTCCTGCTATTATGTAGCCATTATCAGATGTTTGCCTAACGAAATAGCATCCTTCAAAGTAATTTCCACTAAAGACTTTTGACTGAGATAAATTTCCATTTGAATCAATCTTTACGATAAGGACTCCCCAGCCGCTCACACCAAAAGATTTGGTTCCTCCTGAAGCAATGTATCCACTATCTTTTGTTTGCTGAATAGAAAATGCAAAATCAACATTGCTTCCGCCTATTGCTTTTGCCCATTCAAGAGAGTAATCTTGCTTTAACTTTATGATAAAAAAATCTACATTGTTATTAGAATTTTTGATATAACCTTCCCCTCCTATTATGTAACCGCCATCAGAAGTCTGTTGCATTTCCCACGGGAAAATATAGTCACCACTTTCGCTAAATTTCTTTGCCCATTCAATAGTTCCATCCTGCTTAAGTTTTAATATAAGAAGATTAGATTTACTCCCTCCGCTGTGAGAGTAATAATCCCCGGTACTTCCAGCTACAAGGTATCCACCATCTTTTGTTTGTTGAATAGATTTTGCCCAATCATCATCAATGCTTCCAAAAGTTTTTGCCCATTCAATAGTGCCGTCCTGCTTAAGTTTTATGATAAGAAAGTCAACGCCACCTGCACCAAAAGATTTAGTATTCCCTCCTATTATATATCCACCATCTAAAGTTTGCTGAATTCCCTGCTTTGGTGAGCAATAATCATTTTCACTTCCACCATATGTTTTTGCCCATGTTGCACCTCCATCTTGTAGCACTGTAGTGCTTCCGACGGATTGCTTGAATGTATTTGTCACATCTTTGCTTCTTATCTCTCCAGTAGCGTCCTGAATCGATAGAGTTACTTTGTTAGATTGGACATCGGCATTTTCTCCACCAACTTTTCCAGCTATATCAATTGAGCCGGAGTTGAGAATTATGTTTTCACTAGTGACTATTTTTGATTGAATCGTTGGAAAACTTTGTAGAGTAGGCCAAAAAATCTGCAAAAGGCACAGCACTATTAAAACTATTAGCAATTTTTTCACGCTTCCCTCCTTTTTCAATTTTATATTTTAAAAATTTGTATTCTTTTTTAATTTTATATACAGATTTCTTTTTTAAAAATGTACCGAATGCCTCATCAAAATTCTACACGAAATTGAATTGTTGCCTCAAATAAAAATCTATATGGAAAATTCTAATAAGCGAATCCTTATCTTTTATTTGTACTTTTATTTGTTCATAATCACGCTTGTTATTATTCATACGGTTCCGTAGAGCTTTTAACCTTAAAGTCTTGTAAAAATTAAACATATTTTTGTCTTCCCGCTAATTAATTCTAATATAAAGTAAAATTTAACAAAATATTTAAATTATGATATACAACTCTTGCGTCGAAGTGGTAGAATATAAATATGGAAAAAGAAATAATTAGCAAATTCAAGGAAAAGCCAAAAACACGAACTGCATGGTGGGCAATGTGGCTTGGGTTATCCACGGTTTTAATAGGGCCATTCCTCGGTATTTTTGCCTCAGTGCTTCGTCCAATTATAGACAAAGCAACCAGCGAGAAAATAGGTGGATTAATTGGATTTATCTCATTAATATTTTCATTTCTCTTAACTATTATCGCTCTTGTAGTCTCTATCCGTGCTTTCAAAAAAGGTGAGCGCTCCTGGGTTATGTGGTTAGGATTCATTCCGGCTATTCTTGGTTGTGTCTTTTGGATAGTTATGATAGCCGGTGAATTTCTTTTCCCCCATTAATTTCTTAATAATGAAACTCTCTTTATTAGGCTCACATAATTTGTAGATTGCTTATAAGTCTTCAAATCAACCTTTATTATTTTTTCTGGTGCGCCCAAGAGGGCTCGAACCTGCAACCTACGGTTCCGTAGAGCATAAAAAATAAATTCTATGGTAATTATAATAACTTTTTTCAATTTTTAAAGTCTTATACTGGAAGAAAAAATTCTTCGAAATTTATAGAACTTTTTTTCCAGTTTGTGAGTCTAAATAATGTAAGCGAAAAGGAGGTAATTGAGTATGAAAAAATTATTACTTTCATTAGTTGTGGTTGTTATTATTTTTGCACTTGGCGGTGTAATTTATTGGCAATACAAAAATAATACCGAGAAAAGTGTTCAGCCATCTATTACTATTATTTCTCCGAACGGTGGAGAAGTTTTGAAGGAAGGGTCTACTTACACTATAAAGTGGGAAACTAAAAACATACCTGCAGGAAACAAAATATCAATCAATATAAGAAGAGTGGCTCCGCCACCGTTACCTTCGGAGGGACAAGAATTTGACCCGATTGTTTTTGTCAATTTGGAAAATACCGGTAGCAAGGATTGGACTGTTTCCGATATGTATCCCGAAGGCAATTACATCCTTGAGATAAATAGTTACGCCTCGATACCTATAACAAATCCAATATCTGACGAAAGCGATGCAGTTTTCCAGATTATTAAATAGTAAGAAAATCAATTACTATATTAGCAGTGTTCTAACCTGGCGCGCCCAAGAGGGCTCGAACCTCCAACCTACGGTTCCGTAGAGCTGTTTGCATAAATCTTATAAAAATCCTTTTGCAATTGATTCTAATACTAAATAGGATTTACACAAAATTCAATTTCATTGAATCTTTAATCTGATATGTTTTTCAATTTTCCTGTTTATTGGGGTATTTTTGAGCCCCGACTCCTTTGTTAGTCTTGATATAATATTTATATATGGAGTTTATAAAATATTAAGGAAAGAATTCCAAATTTATTTGAACATACGTTATAATGCTTTTATCTAAATCACTCTAAGACTGTTATGCAGGATTCTCTGCAAGTTTTTTCCCTTGCTTTCCAAAAACTATAAACAGTATGCCAATGACTGCTATCAACAAAACAAGTATGAGAGTAAATAAATTCTCACCTCCCTGAGGAGTGAACGCATTCCATACTCTAAACAGAATTCCGAGACCCACCCCGAGGATTATACATAAAATGCCTCCTATCAGAGGTTTTCTCCATGCTATTATTAATATGATGAGCATAGGGATAAATGGTATCAGAAGATGCATTAATAGTCCGAGTAACTTCTCAGCTAAAGGAGCGTTTCCTTCAAATACGTCAAATGAAAGAGGTAAAATAAGTAATGTGAGAACAATTAAGAGTACTCTTGGAATCCATATTAATTTAGAAGTCTTCATCTAATCCCTCCTTTTTTCGTTTTATGCTAAATTTTGTTTTTTGCAATATACATTTCTTAATCAACGGACGTTTAACTAATCTTCATCTTAACAATGAATGCAAATCTTCATAGATTATAGAAAAGTGTACCTTAAACCAGGGATATGACGCTTTCTTACATACAAGAAGCCATTGGCTTTATTCCTCCATCTTCTCGCAACTTTATCAAGGATGGAAAGATTTCAGCGATGAGTTTCTAGGTTATAGATAAATCTTTTTTTAAAAGAAGTCTCTGCATCTGGTGCGTCCAACAGGAGTCGAACCTGCAACCTACGGTTCCGTAGAGCTTTTTAAAATATACCTTATAAAAATTATATACTTTTTCGGTTTTTACCTAGTTAAACAATCTTATTAAAGATAAAAATGAGGTTCAAAGGTAATAAACAAATAAAAAATCACCTTGATATTATTTATTCTTTTTCTAAAATAAAGGAAAGGGCAACAAAAAATAAATTTCATAATAATCCGATTTTAAGATAATTATGGAGAAAGCAAAAAAAGGAGATGATTTGAGTGTTAGGCTTAAATCAAGACAAAAATGTAAAATTATGTTTAACAAAACAGAAAAAGCATCACAATATGTTCAAAAAAATCATTTTGCTCGTTGCCATTTTTACCCTATTGCTATCTTCATCCTGCGCAATAAATAAAAGCACAAACACAGAATTAATACTCATTCCGTACAGAAATGGCAATAAGTATGGGTTTTGTTACAGCAATAAAAGAGTTATCATTCCTGTGGCCTATGACGAGGTAGGTTTCTTTAGTGAGGGCCTCGCTCCCGTTAGGCTCAACGGAAAGTGGGGTTATATAGATTCAAAAGGAACACTCGTAATCCCCACAATATATAGAGAAGTATTTCCTTTTACCAATGGGCTTGCACTTGTCTGCGACACTAACGGGAATTATAGTTTCATTGATAAAGAGGGAAATATAGTTATTCCTTCAAAAAACGCATCATATACTTTAATTCCTGGGCTTGAGGGTTTTGAGTTTTCATTTAGCGACGGCCTTTATCCAGTAACTTTAAAAGACTTCCGTCACGGTTATATAGATAACGAAGGAAACTTAGTGATTTCACTGCCCGAATCTTTTGAATATACAGATTTCTTCAAAGAAGGGTTTGCAGTAGTTAGGGTTAACGGCAAATGGGGTTTTTTAGACAAAACGGGAAAGCTTGTAATACCAGCAGTGTACGACTCCGAAATGCCTTTTAGCAAAGGATTAGCAGCTGTTGAACTAAATAATAAATGGGGATTTATTGATAAAACAGGCCAGCTTGTAATAGAAGCAAAATATGATGATTTTCCCAAGATATTAGGAGGTGGCTACTACTTTACAGAAGGCCTTTGTAGAGTTTTGCTCAATGGGAAGTTTGGCTTTATCGACAATAAAGGTAACTTAGTAATACCGTCAAAATATGATTGGGTTGAACCATTTAGCGAGGGGCTTGCCCTCGTTGAGTTAAATGGAAAGTATGGATTTATAAACACAAAAGGGGATATTGCAATTCCAATTGTTTACAGTAACGCATTTTCTTTTAGCGAGGGCCTTGCACATGCTAGTCTCGGCAGCACTTGGGGTTTTATTGACACAACCGGAAAAGTTGTAATATCTATGATATATCTTGGCGCAAGTGACTTTAAAAATGGTTTTGCACTGGTATATTTGAGCTTTAGTACCCCAGCTGGCTATATCGACGAAAAAGGCACTCAGTACTGGGAGAACTAAGTACTTCAAGGGAATTTTAACTTGAAAGCATTTTAATTGAGATATTCAAAGGAGGATTCGGACCTGCAACCTACGGTTCCGTAGAGCTTTAAAAACAAAGTCTTATAAAAATTCTTTTACTAACTAATTCTAATACGAACTAAAATTTAAACAAAATTTGTTTGTGTCGAGTTTCTGGTATATGTTCTTAACGTCAAGGTACGAACTTGTTCAACGCAGGGCATTTCCGTTGATTAAAGAGAAATTGCAGTAAAATTCAAGTTAATTTTTGGTTTTTTTTGAACTCCATAAAAGGTTTCAACGTAGTATAGACTAGGAGAACAAAGAATATATCTTTAAATCTTCTTTACGTTTAGGAGTTTTTCTTTATTATTGTTTCTGATTTTACATAATAATAATTTTTTGACTATAATTTAATAGGGGAGTATAGTAAAAATTTTAGGGGATAGAAAATTTAGCTTTTATATAAAATTATATTTATGAAAAAAGGAGGTGAAAAATATGTCTATTTATTGGGTAATGTCCTACTTCATGAACCAGGAAAAAGCGAGTGAGTATCAAAAATGGCTGAAATCAGACAGGGCAAAAGAACTCTTTGCGGAGTTTGAGAAGGAAACCGGCATCAAATATCTCAATACTTATTTTACTATTCTTGGCTTCGGTGACTATGACTGTGAGGACTGGTCTGTTGCACCTGACTGGTCGTCATTCGACAAGATACGGAGCTCAAAGGCCAATGAAAAGCTAATGGCTGAGACCTGGGAGTTCGGAGATATGACAAAACCATGGAAGACGCGAGCCATGCGAGCGGCAGAAGATGTCTTGATATTTGAGCCACCGAAGGAGAAATAAAAGAGAACCTCTCGACCCTTCTTTTTCCTGTTTACTTAGTACATGCTTTTATGGCACTCATTCCTGCGTAACAAGGGCTAATTTCTATCTCATTGATAATTGCCATGTATGGGACAGAAATATAGAGTGGGTTAATATTTTTTAATTTTTTTTAATGTTTATAGCTAAAATCAATTTTAGAGTTATTTCTTATCTCCTCTCATTTTACATCTACGGTCTCGGTAGTTTTAGGCGCTAAAATTATGATTGTGTAATTTCTTAATAAATTAGATTTCAAAAAGCTTGGTGCGCCCAACAGGATTTGAACCTGCAACCTACGGTTTCGTAGACCGTTGCTCTATCCAGTTGAGCTATGGGCGCAGAATGAAAAATGTTTGATTAAATATTTCCTGTGTAAATTTTAAGTGATTTTTAAAACCTGTCAATATTTGTTTATGCTTTGTGCTCAAACATTTTCAAGTTCTTTCTTGATTTTCTCGTATGTTGATTCAAGTGATGAAGGCAATACCCTTGTATTATCGAAAACTGCAATAAAGTTAGTATCACCATTCCATCTTGGGACAATGTGAAAATGCAGATGTTCCTCTCCAGCACCTGCAGCTTTGCCGATATTAACGCCAATGTTAAGTCCGCCAGGAGAGAATAAATTATTAATGACTTTCGACATTTTAGCAATAAGTGACATTACTTCATTCATTTCTTCTACGGTCATTTCGTATGGAAACTGTATGTGTCTTATTGGTGATATCATCATGTGCCCGGTGTTATATGGGTACCTATTCATTATGACTATAGAAAACTTATCTCTTAAGAGGACTAAACTATTTTTATCATCAGTACTCTTAACTGCTTCACAGATAAAGCACTTTTGTTCTTTTTTGATGTCTGCGATATATTTTGCTCGCCATGGAGCCCAAATTATTTTCATGCTCAATTATATAGCTACCTCGATATTTTCAAACAAGTTAGTTTTGA
>Ga0315288_10006996_pt1 | contig 14301 bp, 10 predicted proteins | sample YL17G11_20_MG_FD_203454 | JGI IMG/M metagenome (GOLD analysis project Ga0315288, IMG submission 203454) | Sediment microbial communities from Yellowstone Lake, YNP, Wyoming, USA - YL17G11_20 | ecosystem: Environmental > Aquatic > Freshwater > Lake > Sediment | place: USA: Wyoming | collected... | reverse complement strand
GCGGACTCGCGGGGGCGGCTGGACCGCGCCCTCGTCGAACGCATCGCCGACGAGGTCCACGACCTCAAGGGCCGCGGCCTGCGGGTCGCCGTCGTCTCCAGCGGCGCCATCGGCGCCGGCCTGGGCGACCTCGGCCTGGAGAATCGCCCCGCCGCCCTGCCTCAACTTCAGGCGTGCGCGGCCGTGGGCCAGACGACGCTCATGCGGGCGTTCGACCAGGCCCTCCAGCGCCACGGACGCCACGCCGCCCAGGTGCTGCTCACGCGCGGCGACATCGAGGACCGAAGCCGCTATCTGAACGTCCGCAACTGCATCGGCGCCCTCCAGGCCTACGGGGCCGTCCCCATCATCAACGAGAACGACACGGTCAGCGTGGACGAGATCCGCTTCGGCGACAACGACGTCCTCGCCGCCATGGTCGCGAACCTCCTGCGGGCCGACCTGCTGGTGCTCCTGACGACGGTGGACGGCGTCTATCGCGACGCGTCGCGCAAAGAGCGCTTCGACGTGGTTGAGGACCTTGCCGAGGTCCAGGGCGCGGTGGTGGACCGGATGCGTTCGCCGCTCGGCGTGGGGGGGATGCGCTCGAAACTCGAAGCCGTCGCGACGGTCCTCGCGGCGGGGGAGATGGCCGCAATCGCCGACGGCCGCCGGGCCGGCGTCCTGGCGGACCTCCTCGCGGGGAAGAGCGTCGGCACGCTCTTCGTCCCCACCAAGGCCAGGATGCGCGCCAAGCAGCGGTGGATCGGCCTGGCACGCCGCGCGCATGGAAAAATCATCGTCGATGCCGGCGCCGCCAAGGCCGTCCGCGACCGAAAGAGCCTCCTGGCGTCCGGCATCACGGCCGTCGAGGGCGCGTTCGAGGCCGGCGACGTCGTCGCCATCGTCACACCCGACGGTCAGGAGGTCGCCCAGGGACTCACGAACTACTCGTCGGCCGACCTGGCGAAGATCAAGGGCCTCAAGTCCAGCCAGTTCGCCAAGGTGCTCGGCGACCGGCCTTACGACGAAGTGATTCACGCCGACAACCTCGTCCTGACGGATTAGGGCGGCCTTTCCTTTTGCTTCCCGTGTGGCACGGCCGGTCTTGTCCGGCCGTGCCTCGGCCCACGGCGAGGCAAGACCCGCCGTGCCACTCACCAGGATGTCAGGGGTCACTCCCGGAAGGTTTCCACCGCCGGCCCGTTTGCTTCGAGCGTCACCGTGACGGCGCCGTCCCTGCCCGTGCGGCAGCACCGGACGTCCTGCTCCGCGACCCACGGTGGATCCCCTTCCTTGGCGCGCACAGGCCCGCACGACACGACGAGCGCTTGGGCGCCGGCCCTTTGCGCGAGGCGCCCGACGGCGTCGGGGTCGCTGCCGTGGTGCGGCCAGAGCATCACGTCGGCCTTGAGGTTCGGCTCGGCCGCGAGGAGCGCCGCGATGGCCGGCTCCTCGATGTCGCCCGTGAGGAGGAGCCTGCGCAGCATCCTGCGGAGCCGACCGCGCTCCTCAATCTCGAGGACCAGGGACCCGTCGTTGGTCTTACGCGTCTGCGACGCCCGGCCGCGGGGCCAGAGGGCGCGCACGGTCGTCTCCCCCATGCCCGCGAGGCGATCGCCCGCCGAGAAGAACTCGACGCGCACGCCGCGATCGGCGAGGCGCTTGAGCACGTCATCGTCCGCCTCCATGCGCTTGCGCACGAACGTCGGCGGGACGAACACGCGCCGGATGCCGAACCGGTCCACCAGGGGCAGGATGTCCTTGTAGTGGTCGAAGTGGGGGTGGCTGATGAAGACGGCGTCCACGCGTTCGATGCCGCGCGACCAGAGGGCCGGGGCCGTCGTCCCCTCGCCCGCCCGTGTGTAGGAGAGCGACGAACCGGCGTCGTAGAGGAAGTTCCGCCCGTTCGGTAGTTCGACGAGATTCGCGTTGCCGCCGCCGACGGCAAGAAACGTCGCGCGGACGTGGTCGGGCGCGCGGCGTCCGGTGGTCCACAAGAAGACGGCCGCGGCCGCGAGCGCCGCCATCGCCAACCGCCGCCGCGAGACGCCCAGGCGCTTCCTCCAAATCCACGCCGCCAAAAGGCCGTACACGATGAGCAACCACGCCCAGCCGAAGTCGGCCACGTAGAAATGTCCGCCTGGCACGTGCGCGAACATGCACACTATCCACCCAATCAGGCGCGCCAGGAGGTCCACCAGCACGGCCAGCAGGTCGGTGAGGAGCGGCGGCGCCCAGCCGAACGCCACCAGAATGAACCCGTTCGCAAGCAGTGCACCCACGGGTATGAAGAGGATCGGAGTCGCGGCGGGCGAAAGCCACGCCACCATATGAAACCCATACGCCTTGAGCGGAATGCTGACGGCGGCCGCCGCGAGTGAGAGCGACATCGTCGAGCGAAGCACGCGCCGATAGAAGCGAATCAGAGACCCCGCCGGTTCGCTCAGTGCTTCTGCGTCCTTGTCGCGGCGAAGGACGGCATTCTCGATCGGGCCGCTCAGCCACACCAGCCCCAGCATGATGCCGAACGAGAGTTGAAAACTGGCCGTGAATAGGTCACCCGGGCGCAGAGCCAGGACAATGAGCGTGGCGGCGGCGAGGGCGTTGAAGAACAATCGCCGCCGGCCCACGGCCCAGCCGAGGCAAAGAATCCAGATGAACACGGCCGCCCGCACGACCGACGGCTGAAGTTCAGTCATCAGGGCATACTGGAGAACCACGACGGCGACAAGCAGGGCCGTCAGGCGCCGATCCGCCCCCGCCAGGCGCGCCAGGAGCAGCACCAACCAGCCTACCATGCCGACGTGGAGGCCGGAGACCGCCAGAAAATGGGCCGCCCCGCTCGCGATGAAATCCTGCTCCACCACGCCTTCCGCACCGGGCTCGTAATCGTCGAGGAGGTCCTTGCGGCCGAGCATGATGGCCGAGACGACGGCCCGGCCCTCCGCGCTCGGCAGGCGTTCGAGGCGATTGACGGCCGAGTCGCGGATCGCACCGAGGACCCATCGCACCCGGTCCGCCGCGGGCTGGACGACGCGGATCGCTTCCTGGTGGTCGGTGCTGAGGAACGCGCGGTACCCCTGCCGCTCCAAGTATCGCTTCGAGTCGAACCCGCCGGGATTCGCCGGCTTCTGGAACGGCACGAGAAAGCCCATCGCCCGGACGCGGTCGCCCAGCCGCGGACAGCCGGGTTGATCCAGGCCCGACACGCCCCGCGCGGTCACCCACACCCGCCCGCGGACCGGAACCCTTTGTTCGCCGACCGTCGCCCACTCGGTCTGGAGCGCCAGGTTCATGCTCTCGTAGTAGGGAGCGTAGGGCAGGAAAACGTCGCGCGGCGGGGGAACGATGCGCGGCGAGCGGACGACGACGCCTTCGAGCGTGACGACGCGCGGTCCGCCCTTGCACAGGAGGGCGACATCGTTCGGGGCCGCCTCGACGGTCGAGCGGTACCGCGCCGCGCCCGCCGCGGTCACGAGAACCAGAAGAGGAACAAGGAGAACGTTTGCGCGAGCGCGTACGGCCAGGAGCGCGGCCCACACGGCCGCCTCCCCTAAGGCAACCGCGCACCACAGGAACATCCCGCCGCCGAGACAATCCGCCGCGAGGATGCCGGCGAGGAAGGCCGCCGCCGCGGGAATGAGCGGGTTATAGTGCCGCCGGGATTGCTCCTTCGGCCGGATCGGTTTTCTCCTCTACCCGCGCCCGGTGCGCCGCCTCGCGGCAAAATCCTCTGCGCGCTCGCAAAGGGCCTTGAAGAGAGCCAGATGGCGCGGCTCATGGGTCAGGTCCTCGGCATGCCATTGGACGCCCAGGACGAAACGGCCCCGGTCTTCGCTCTCGATGGCTTCGATGAGGCCGTCCTCGCTCCGCGCGACGATGCGCATTCCGCGGCCCGGCTCGCGGACGGCCTGGTGGTGGCGGCTGTTCGTCTGGAGCGGCCCGCCGGCCTCGCCGGCCGTCGAGGCGGGCTCGGGGCCGACGATTCGCGCGAGCAACGAGTCCGCTTCGATCGTCACGACGTGCGTAACGGGGCGCTGCGTTGTCCCGTCGTGCCCGGCCGCGTTCGGAACGTCGGGGATGTGCTGAATGAGCGTGCCGCCGCGGTGGACTGCCAACTCCTGGATGCCGAGGCAGACGGCGAAGACCGGCAGGCGGCGCGCATCCGCTTCCTCCAGGAGCGCGAGGTCCGCCTCCTGCCGGCGCGGGTCCACCAGAAGGGTCTTCGGATGTTTCGGTTCGTCCCAGAGGGCGGGGTCGAGGTCCCGCCCGCCCGCGAGAAGCAGCCCGTCGGCGTCCGCCAGGCGATTTGCCGGCGGCGGCCCTGACTCCAGAGGCTGAAGGACGAGCGGCTCTCCGCCGGCCTTCCGAACGGCCCGAACATATGCTTCGGGCGTCTTGCCGACGTCGGCCGTGACGGCGATGCGCGGGTTCACGTGCCCTCCCGCTTGAGGACGCGTCCGGGCGTCGCGCCGGTGTGCCGGCCGTCGGCGACGACCCGCTCGCCGTTGACGAAGACGTGGTGGATGCCGTCCGGGGCGGCCCACGGATGGGCGTACGTTGCGCGGTCGGCGATGCGGTCGCGGTCGAAGACGACGAGGTCGGCCCAGGCGCCCTCGATCAGGCGCCCGCGGTCTTTGAGGCCGACGATGTCGGCCGGCAGGCTCGTGAGCCGGCGAATCCCCTCGCGCCAATCCACGAGCCCCAGGTCGCGGACGTATGTGCCGAGGAACCGCGCTGCCGTGCCATAGGCCCGCGGGTGGGGCAGTCCCGCGCGCTCGGCGGCGGCATCGGCCGGCAGGTGTCGCAGGCTCGAATCCGACCCGATCGCCACGTACGGTTCCGCGAGGATCGCCCGCAGGTTCTCTTCGCTCATCGACAGGTAGGTCACGTTGACCTGGGTCTGGTGGTCTCGGAGGAGGTCGAAGGCCGCTTCGAGCGGGTCTCCTCCGGCGCGGTCGGCGAGTTTGCGCAAGGTTTTGCCGACGGCGTCCTGGGACCGCTCGGGATGGACGGCCGCGACGGTGATCCGGTCGAAGTAGTCAGGCTCGGGATGGGCCTTGTGGATCTCCTCGACGATTCGGCGGCGCGTCGCGGGGTCGGCGAGGCGCGCGAGTTCCTCTTCGCGGCCGCCCTCGACGGCCCACTTCGGAAGCAGGAGCGAGTCCAGGTCCGTCATGCTCGCCAGGTAAGGATAACGGTCGGCCGAAACGTCGAGGCCTTCGTCGCGAGCGCGGCGAAGGCGGTCGATGGCCTGGCCGGCCTTGGGCCAGTTCCTCGGGCCGGAGGCCTTGAGGTGGCTCACCTGGCCTCGGACGCCGCTGGAGCGGACGACCTCGAGAAATTCGTCGATCGCCTCGAGCAGGCGGTCGCCTTCGTTGCGGATGTGGCTGGCGTAGTAGCCGCCCGCCTCGGCCACGGGCCGGGCAAGTGCGATGAGTTCCTCGGCGTCGGCGTAGCAGCCGGGCGGATAGATGAGGCCGCTCGAAAGGCCGAACGCCCCGGCCTGGAGCGCTTCGTCGAGGAGTCGCCTCATGCGTCGGCGTTCGTCGGGCGTCGCGGGCCGGCCGGCGTAGCCGACCACCGCGGCGCGCAGGGCGCCGTGGCCGACGAGAAGCGCGCGGTTGACGCTGGAGGGGGCCGACGCGGCGCGGGCGTAGTAGTCGGCGGCGGAGTGCCAGTCGATCGCCAGGCCGTGCGCCCGCCACTCGGCCTCGCGGCGGTCGCGAAACTCGCCGACGAGCGGAAACGGGCTCGCCCCGCAGTTGCCCGAGACGTCGGTCGTCACGCCCGCGAGGACCTTGCTTTCGGCCAGAGGGTACACGAAGGCGGCAAACTCGCTGTGGCAGTGGATGTCGATGAATCCCGGGGCGACCGTGAGGCCCGTCGCGTCGAGGTCGCGCGGAGCCGGTTCGAGGACGGGCGCGATTTCGGCGATGCGCCCGCCCGAGAGGCGGAGGTCGGCCCGCCGAAGGCCGAGGTCGGCATCGAGGAGCGCTGCGCCGCGGATCGTCCAGTTCTGGACCATAGATCTAAGCAGGTTACGTAAGTTTTGTGCGGTGGGTTCGCCGCGGGGCTTGCCCCGCGCTGCGAACAGCCAGCGCCCCGCAAGCGGGGCGGCGAACCCTTCGCGCAAACCCTTCGCACACCTTCCGCCGGACCGTTCAGCACGCCCGCATCGCCGCCACGGCCTCCCCCACCGTCGGGCACACGGGCAGGAGTTCCTCCAGCCGCGCGTGCTTCAGGACCCTTGCGACGTTGCCCGCCGCGCCGGCGAGCGCCAGCCGGCAGCCCCGATCCGCCAGGTGCGCGTGAATGTTGATGAGCATTCCGAGAGCGGCGCTCGTGAGGAATCGGACGCCCGACAGGTCCAGGACGAAGGCGTCGGCGTCGGCGGCGCCGGCCTCGATGGCGCGGCGCAGGTCGACGCCGAGGCGGCCGATCAGGTCGGCCTCGGTCACGTCGTCGGCGTGGACGGTCAGCACTTCGACGGCGCCGCGTTCTCGGCGTGACGAGACGAGCGACGGGCGGCTCGCCTGGTCGAGTCGCCTGTGGCGACCGGCGGGCATTGAGAGGCTCCTCTCTACTGGTTGCTGCGGAAGGCCTCGACGGCCGCGGCCGCGTCCTTGTAAATGTCGAACACCGTGTCGAGTTTCGTGATGCGGAAGACCTCCATGATCTCCGGCTTGATGCCGGAGAGTTTGATCTGCCCTTTCTTCTGCATCACGCGGCGCTGGAGGCTGATGAGCATCCCCAGCGCGCTCGAGGAGAGGTAGTTGACCTGCGAGAAGTCGACGACGAACTTTTCTTCCGCTGCCTTCTCAACGACCTCCTTCAGGCCCGCACTCACCTGCTCGATGGTGACCGCGTTGAGCATCTGGCTCTGGCGGAAGATGACGACCAGGATGCCGTTCACCCTTTTGGTCGCGTACAGCGCGTCGGTTGACATTTTGCAGACCTTTCCTTGAGATGCCCCGCGGCTCCCGGCGCGCCGGGACCGGCAGCACCAACCATTTTGCGGACTCCCGGCCCTGTGTCAACAAAAAGCCGTCCGGCGGGGTGCGCGGCGGAAACGGCGCCCGGCGTGTGTTCACGCCCCCGGCCACGGCGCCCGGCGTGTGTTCACGCCCCCGGCCACGGCGCCCGGCGTGTGTTCACGCCCCCGGCCACGGCGCCCGGCGTGTATTCACGCCGGGCTAAATAAATAACGACGCGCGTCCTGTGCCCTTTATTTAGCCCCCGGTGAATACACCGGGGGCGCCGCCGGCGGCGGGCGGGGCGTTACAGCCGGTCCTTGAGGTCCCGCAGTTTGTTGAGGGCATCCAGAGGTGTCAGGCGCTCCAGGTCGAGGCGGCGCAGTTCCCCGGCGACGGCGGACTCGGCACCCTCAAAGAGGGTCCGTTGCGCCGGCCGGGGTTCCGCCTGCGCAGTCCCGGCGCGCCGGGACGGAGGCGCGGGGGCGGCGGTGATGCGAGGCCGGCCCTCGACGTCCACATGAGCCGCCTCGAGATCCCCGAGGATCTGCTTCGCGCGCTCGACGACCTCTCGCGGCACGCCGGCCAGGCGCGCCACGTGCACGCCGTACGACTTGTCCGTCCCGCCCGGGACGATCTTGTGGAGAAAGACGACCTGGTCCTGCCACTCGCGGACGGCGACGTTGAAGTTGGCGACGCCCTCCAGAACGTCGGCGAGTTCCGTCAGTTCGTGGTAATGCGTGGCGAAGAGGGTGCGGCAAGCGATGCGGCGGGCGATGTGTTCCGTGGCGGCCCACGCCAGCGCCACGCCGTCGAACGTGCTCGTCCCGCGGCCGACCTCGTCCAGGATGACAAGGCTCCGGTCCGTGGCGTTGTTGAGGATGTTGGCCGTCTCCGTCATCTCCACCATGAAGGTGCTGCGTCCGCGCGCCAGTTCGTCGGCCGCCCCGACGCGCGTGAAGATGCGGTCCACGAGGCCCACGGCCGCCCGCCGCGCCGGCACCCACGAACCCATGTGGGTCATGAGCACCAGCAGGGCCGTCTGGCGGATATAGGTGGACTTGCCGGCCATGTTCGGCCCGGTGATGATTCCGATGCGCGGATGCTCGCCGCCGAGGGCGACGTCGTTCGGCACGAACTCCGAGCCGAGCACCTGCTCCAGGACCGGGTGGCGGCCGTCCTCGATCTCCAGGACAGGCTCGTCGAGGACGGCGGGCTTGACGTATCCGCGCTCCGAGGCGACGCGTGCGAGGCTCCCGAGGGCGTCCAGGCGCGCGAGCGCCTCGGCGGTGCGCTGGAGCCTCGGAATCTCGCCCGCCACGCGCCCGCGCACCTCCTCGAAGAGCCTCGCCTCCAGCGCGAGCGCTTTCTCCTCGGCCGAGAGGACCTCCACCTCGTGCTCTTTCAGCGCGGGGGTGATGTAGCGCTCGGCGTTTTTGAGCGTCTGCTTGCGGACGTAGTCCGGCGGGACGCGGTCCCGGTGCGTATTCGTGACCTCGATGTAATAGCCGAAAATCTTGTTGTAGCCGACCTTGAGCGTCGGGATGCCGGCGCGTTGGATCTCGGCGGCCTGAAACTGGGCGAGCCACCGCGCGCCCGACGAGCCGACCGAACGCAGATGGTCGAGTTCCTCGCTGTATCCGGGGCGGATGACGCCGCCGTCCGCCACGCGCGCCGGCGAGTCCTCGGCAATGGCGGCCTGGAGGCAGTCGCGGACGTCGCCCAGCAAATCAAGGTCCGCCTCAATCTCGGTGAGCAGTTCGCTCTCGCGGGCCGCCAGGCGGGCCTTGACGGCCGGCAGTTGGGCGAGCGTCCCGCCGAGGGCCAGGAGGTCTCGCGGCGTGGCGCGGTTGGTGGCGACGCGTCCGACGATCCGCTCGATGTCGCTCGTCTCCGCCAGGAGCGCGGCGAGTGCGGTCCTGAGTTCCCTCCCCGCGACGAGTTCCCCGACGGCGTCGAGGCGCGCGCGGACCTGGGCGCCGGCCGCCAGCGGACACTGGATCCATTGCCTCAGCATCCGGGCGCCGGCGGCGGTCTCGGTCCGGTCGAGGACCCAGAGGAGGCTGAACTCTCGTCGGCGTTCGCGCAAGGTCTCCACCAGTTCGAGGCTTCGCTGCGTCGTCTCGTCGAGGTGGAGCCAGCGGCCGGCTTGGACGCGCTCGAGCCGGCGGATGTGGCCGAGACTCGTCCGCTGCGTCTCCTGGAGGTAATCCACGATGGCCCCGGCGGCCGAGACGCCGGCCGACAGGTCCCCGACGCCGAACCCGTCGAGCGACTCGGTGCCGAAGTGGGCCGTCAGCAGGCGCTGGGCCTCGTCGCGGTCGAAGACGAACCCCGACCGTTCTGTCACCAGCGCGCCGCACGTCTCGCGCACCGCCTGCGCCAGGTCCGGGTCCGACTCGGGCAGGCCCTCGGCGACGAGGATTTCGCGCGGCCGGAGGCGCACGAGTTCGTCCAGCAGGGCCTCGCGCGCGAGGTCCCGCGCCCAGAAACCGCCGGTCGAAAGGTCCACCCAGGCCAAACCGGCCCCGTCGCCGCTCCGATGGAGGGCGGCGAGGAAATTGTTCTCCTTGTCCTCCAGGAGCGCGTCGTCGGTCAGGGTGCCCGGCGTGACGAGGCGGACGACGTCGCGGTGCACGAGGCCCTGGGCCGTCGCGGGGTCCTCCAACTGTTCGCAGATGGCGACGCGGAAACCCGCGCGGATCATTTTCGCGAGATACGAATCGACGGCGTGGTACGGCACGCCGCACATCGGGATGGGGTTTTCGCCCTTGGAGCGGCTCGTGAGGGCGATGCCCATGACCTTGGAGGCGATGCGGGCGTCCTCGTAGAAGAGTTCGTAGAAGTCGCCCATGCGGAAAAAGAGGATGGCGTCGGGGTACTTGGCCTTGATGCGCTTGAACTGTTTCATGGCGGGCGTGGTCATGGCCGGCTCCCTCGGGGGCGGACGGTGGCGGCGACTCGGCGCGCCTGCCCAAAGCATCCCCCCGGCAGAGCCTGGCGAGGGGAAAAAGGGTCTCCAAACGCTTCAAGCCCGGAGGCCGCGGACGCCTCTACGGCTTCGGGGCGAGCGGCTGGATGCGCCGTTCGAGGCGCGCCAGGATGTTCTGTTCGAGGAGTTCGTCGCGGCCGACGTCCAGCCACTTGTAGTGGGTCGGGGCGATTTCATCCCGCTCGTACATTTTTGAGATCTGAAAATCATACAGGGAGTACGCCTGGCCGATGCTTTCCGGACCCTGGTTCGGGGCCGTCAGTCTCTCCTTCGTCACCTGGACGAAGACCTCGGAGCCGGAGGCCACGGGCGTGATCGCCACCGTGACGCGCCGCCGCGTCGTGTGCAGGCTGGCCTCGATGCGCTGGTCGGTGCCGAGGGTGTCCTCGCGCCAGAACTCGAACCAGGAGGCGCCCGTCAGGCCGCGCGTGGCGATGCGGCCTTTGCTGGCTTCGGGGTACTCGATCTCGAACCGGAGGTCCTGAAGGATGCGCCTAGCGACGTTCTCGGTCATGTCGGCATCGGCCCCGCGCAAGAGGAGCGGATTGTCGAGCCGCACCCGCTCTGCGCACCCCGCGGCCGCCAACGCGAGCACCGCGCCCAGCACCAGGACCGTCGGATGTCTCATGAGGCGTCCTTTCCCTTCGGACCCGCCACGGTGTGGACGCGAAGCGTGTCCGTCCCGCCCGGCTCCGCCCGGGCATAGCCCGGCTCCGCCGTGGCGACGCCGGGCCGACCGGGGAACTGACCATTATAAGGATCCGGTCGCCCCCATCAACCAATTTCCGCTCGCGGGCCAGCCGCTCCACCGCTTCGCCGCGGAGGTCTTGCTCCTCGTGCGTCGCTCATGGGGCCTACTCTCGCCGCGGGGGGCGGCCCGTTCAAGGAGATTTTCGGCGCCGTCGGCTTTCCCCGGGGTCCATGGGACCTTCGGCAAATTTCCGTCGCCCCTTTTCCGAGAAAATCGTATAGAATAAAGAGCCGAGTTGTTCGTTTGTTTAGCGGGAGGTAGTGAAATGAAAAGCAATCGGCTTCGATGGCCCCTGGCGGCGGTCCTGGCGGGGTGCACGTTCGCGCTCTTACCGCACGCCGTCCTGGGCGAGGCGGCTGAGAACGCCATCCCCTCGGAGGATGCCGCGCCACACTACGCCAAGGGCGAGGTGAAGTACGGCGAGGCCTGGATATCCCTCGCGGAACTCTTCCAGAACCGCCGCCAGGTCCAAGCCGAGATGGAAAAACTCGTCGAGGAAGGCAAAAAAGCCCAGTCCGCGCTGGACGACCTCAATCGGCAAATCTACACGCTGCGGGGCGAAAACGACAACAGCAAACGCCCGATTCGGACGGACATGGCCAAGGCCGTCGCCGACAGACGCAAGGCGGAGGCGGCCCTCCGCGCTCAGGCTCCGACCGAGCCACGCTACGAGCGTGAGCCCCCCCAGCCCGCGCGTATCCAGTCTTCCTCCGACTCCTACAGGGATGCCACGGACAACTGGCGGACTGAGGTCAGCCGCATCAGGCAGCAAAACGCCGTGTTGAAACGGGAATACAGCAAGCGCCTCGCCGAGTACCAGAAGACCAAGGCCGAGGCAAACTCGGTCATCCAGACGGCCCAGGTCAAGGTCGCCGAGTGCCAGAAGCAACTGGCCGAACTCGACAAGCAACTCGAGGACGCCCAGACGCCGGTACTGGCGAAACGCGTCCAGACCAACGACCAGATCCAGTCGCTCGGCCGGCAGGCCCGCGCCCTCCTCGTCCGGGCCCAGGCCATGGAACAGGCGATGCGCGAGGCGCCGGAGACCGTCCTTTTCCGCAGCCGCATTGTGGAGTGGGACGGCAAGTTCTACCTGCTCGACGAACTGCGGGCTCTCTACGCCGAAACGCAAGGCGAGGTCGATCGCGTCCGCAACCAACTGCGGGAAGACGCCCGCCTCGCCGGCCGAAGTTTCCCGGACGATTGGCGCCACCCGCAGCAGGATAAGATCGACGCCCTCAAGATCCTGATCGGGCGCGCGGAAAAGGAAGCGGCCGCAACGCGATGAACCGCCGGCGCCCGCTGCCGCTTTTCCCGGCGGTCGGCCGCGGAACCTGACGCCCTGTGGCGAGCGGTCGCCCGCGCGGGCGAAGCCAAGGAAAGGGGATGCGATGTTCCCAACCCAGTCCGTGCGTTCGGTGCTCCTCATCGCGGTCGTTGGTCTGGCTTGTCCCATGTCCCTGCGCGCCGCCGACGCCGAAGAGGCCGCCCGCCCCCTCCCTAAAGAAGTGCCGTCCGAGAACGTGCCGGTCCCCGTCGAGAGCCTCTTTCGGGACTACATCGTGGCACGCGAGGACGCGCGGCGTGTCGGCGAGGAGCGCGCCGCCAACCTGCAGCGCCTGACGGACCTGACGCAGCAAGTCAACCGGATCCAGGGGCAATACACGACCGAGGTCCGCCCGGTGCGGTCCGAACTCGGCCAGGCCCGCGCGAAACTCGCCGTCTGCAACCGCGTCCTCACGGCCCGCGAACCCCCCAGGCCCGCGTTGATCCGGGTCCCGAGCCCGCCGCACGATACGGACTCCCAGCAGGGATGGCAGAATCGGCGCGACCGAGTCGAGGCCGAGAACCGCGCCATCGAGGAAAACTACAAGCGCACCCTTGAAACCTTCCGCCGGTACCAGGACCAGGCCCGGAAGGAAAAGTCCAGCCTCGAACAGCAGGTCAAGGAATTCGAGGCCAAACTGGCCGCCCTCGACGCCCGCAAGGCGTCCGATCAGACCCCGCTCCTGACGGAACTGCAGGCGATCCGCGACAAGCAGGCCAAGTCCAGCACGCAAGCCGGCGCCGCCATCAGCCGCGCCTCTTCTCTTGCTGACGCTCTGCGCGCGACCTCCGAAGAGTTGCGTCTGAAGCACGGCATCTGCGAATGGGAAGGCGCCTTCTACTCCGTGGACGAAATCCGAAAAATCCACGACGACCTCAAGGCCGAGTGCGACCGCACCCGCGCCGAGTTGAAGGCCAAGGCCGAGGCCGCCGGCCGAACGCTCCCCGAAGACTGGCGCCCTCCGAAACAAGGCGCCCTCGACGCGCTGCAGACCCTGCTCGACCGCGCCGCGAGCGCCGCGAAGTAACCCGCAGCGCCCCCTCTCAGCCGCGCAGCGCCACCCCCGACCACGCCGCCATCACCTCCAGGACGGACGAGAAGTCGTCGTTGCCTTTGCCGAGGTTCTTCACGATGGTGAACATCTGGCGGACCTGGGAGGCCAGCGGCAGGGGCACGTCCAACTGCCGCGCCAGGTCCGTTGCCAGATTCAGGTCCTTCACCATGTGCTTCAGATAGAAGTTGGGCCGGCCGCCGGCATTCACGATCGTCTGCTCGGCGAAACGGTAGAGCGGCGACTCGACAGGCCCCGCGTGCAGAACCTCCATCATCGTCTCGAACGGAACGCCCGCCTTGCGCGCCAGCACGAACGCCTCCGCGAAGGTCTGCATCATCGCCGCCACCATCACCGAGCAGGCGATCCTCATCGTGGCGCCCTTGCCGACCTCGCCCACGTAATGGACCGTGCCGAGCGCGTCGAGGATAGGTTTGGCCCGGGCGAAATCGTCGCGGCTTCCGCCGACGAGCACCTGCAGTTTGCCTTCCTGAGCCGCCGACACGCTCCACATCACCGGCGCCTCCAGATAGTGGACCTTGAGGCTCCGAAGGGCCGTCGCCGCCCGCCAACTCATCGCCGGGCTCGTCGTCGAACAATTGATGAGCAGGCTGGACCGCTTCATGCCGCGAGACAGCCCTTCTTCGTCAAACAGGACGCTGTCGAGCGCCCCGTCGTCCGCCACCATCACGACGACGAAGTCGGCCCCCTTGGCCGCCGCTTCCGGCGAGACGGCCTTCTTCGCGCCGGCGGCGACGAGCGGCTCCATTTTCCCCGGCGTCCGGTTCCAGACCGTCAGCGGATACCCCGCCTTCAGCAGGCACTCGGCCATCGGCGTCCCCATCAGACCCAGACCGACGAAGCCCACCTTCGTTCGCTTCTTGGCCATCGCAAGTCTCCTTATGCCTTTGTACCCCTCTCCCCTTGTGGGAGAGGGTAGGGTGCGGGGGAAAAGGAAACGACGAATAATGAATATCCAACACCCAACCGCAGAAGGGAAAAAGTGAACGGCAAGCCCGACGCGGCACCGTGCCGTTTTTCACTTGGCCATTCTGCGGTTGAATGTTCCTTGTTGGATATTCGTTTCTCGTCACCCTCACCCCTGCCCCTCTCCCATCGAGGGAGAGGGGACAAAACAATTTCACTCCACGATGATCGGCAACCGCTCGCCGCACTCCCCGCAACTCGCCCCGCGAAGGTTTCGTCGCGTCACCGCAAACTCCG
>Ga0315288_10006995_pt1 | contig 14302 bp, 12 predicted proteins | sample YL17G11_20_MG_FD_203454 | JGI IMG/M metagenome (GOLD analysis project Ga0315288, IMG submission 203454) | Sediment microbial communities from Yellowstone Lake, YNP, Wyoming, USA - YL17G11_20 | ecosystem: Environmental > Aquatic > Freshwater > Lake > Sediment | place: USA: Wyoming | collected... | reverse complement strand
TCCTTGGCCGTTCCAAAACAATCAAAATTTCCTTCTGTCCTCTGAATCTGTCGAATCAATTCCGCCTTTGATAATCCAAAAGTCTTTTTCATGCCCAAATCCTTTGCCTTTTCTCTTACCTCTTGCATTTTCATCTCAAATACCTCATTAACAGTGAAAATTGTCATTGGGTTATGGTTAGGAAGCCCGTTTGGTTTAAGGTAAAAGGGTTATGGATGAAGATTTAAAGACTAATGACGTAACCCATTCACAAAACTGGCATCTTAACCCTAACCCATAAACCAGAGACTTTTATTCTCTTAAAACCATTGTTTTACGATTCTAATCGTTTGTCAAGTCCATTTTAGTTTAAAGAGTGGATAAAGCCTTTTGGACCTGATTCTGTTATAATGGGCAGACATGATGGAGGACCAGAATCATCACCAAAAATTAATTCCTCTTATTATCCCAAGGTCAGAACATCCAATCTCCAGAAAGATGATCGATGAAGAGGCGTTAAAGGTTCTCTATCGCCTCCATCGGCATGGGTTTATAGTCTACCTCGTTGGAGGAAGCGTCCACGATCTCCTTCTTGGGAAGGTTCCAAAAGACTTCGATGTCGCCACTAACGCTCATCCTCATGAAATCAATGCTCTCTTTAAAAACAGCAGAATCATCGGTCGCCGATTTCGATTGGTTCAGGTCTTTTTTAAAGGGGGGAAGATCATCGAGGTCTCCACTTTCCGAAGCCATTCGGAATTTGAAGAGATACAGACAGAAGATGGGAATATCATCCGGGCAGACAATTTTGGAACACCAGAGGAGGATGCCCTACGCCGGGACATCACGATCAATGGCCTCTTCTACAATATTGTAGATTTTTCTATTATAGACTACGTGGGTGGGATGACCGACCTTAAGCGGCAGATCATCCGAACGATCGGGGATCCGAATGAAAGATTTCAGCAAGATCCTGTCCGAATGATTCGGGTCATCCGCCATGCTGCCCGAACTGGCTTCTCTATTGAAGACCCAACATACCAGGCCGTTATCCGGCATCGGAAAGAGATCCAAAAATGTTCTCCTTCTCGTGTCCGGGATGAATTCCTCAGAGATCTGAAGGAAGGGTTAGCTCAGCCCTCTCTCAACCTGATGCTCCAAACGGGCTTGCTTTCTTCTCTCTTCCCAGATCTTGATAGGGTTTTTGGAGATCGAAATCCTTGGAAGACCAGGGATCAAGAATTCTTCCTAACTCTCTTCAGCCTTGTAGATAAACTGACTAACATGGGCAGACCCGTTCCAGAATCGGTTCTCTTTGCTCTCTTTCTCATCCCTTTTCTTCAGGCAATCAACCCTGAGCACCCTTTTCTTGGAGAAAAGGAGCGATCCATCTACTTGAGGCAAATCATTCAGTTGGCCATTCGCCAAGTCCTTACTCCATACTCTTTCCCTAAAGGAATAAAAGAAATGGCCTCCCAGATCTTAATGGCCCAATCGACCCTAAAGAAGGCCATACAACGTGGAATGATCCCTAAGAGACTGAAGATGAAGAAATATTTCAAAGAAGCAGTTCTTCTCTACGGGATCGAAGCTCAGGCAAAGGGAGAGAAGGTACCTCACTTCCTTCGCAACAGAGTACCTTCTGATCTATTGCCTTGGTGGCCGAAAGGATGGAGTAGACCCCGAAGATTTGATTAAAAGATCCCTTCTACATCAACATTAATTTCTTGGGAAGGTAAAGGCAGATCTCTGGAAATGCAAACAACAAAGCTGCACAAAGCATCATACCGAGGATAAAGGGATAGACCCCACTATAAATCACCCCAAATGGCTCCTTTGTAATATTTTTGACCACAAAGACATTGATGGCCACAGGAGGAATAACCACACCAATCATTACAAAAATATGAAGGATGACACCAAACCATATCGGATCGAATCCAAGTTTGACGACGACAGGATAGAAGATGGGAGTGGCCAGGACCATAAAGGCAAGGTCATCGATAAAAGAGCCACCTATTTCATAGATAATCAAAATGATCAGCATAATGAGGTAGGGAGATAAAGGAAGTTGCATCGTCCAATCTGCGGCGATCATGGGGATCTTCGTCACTGCCAGAAAATGGCCAAAGATGGTGGACCCTGCAATAAGGACCAGGACCATACAGGCCGTGCGCAGAGATTCTGAAACCGATTTTATAAACCCTTGAAAATTGATGGTTCTTTTCCCAATAGATAAAAGAAGAACGGCCATTGTCCCAACACTTCCTGCCTCTGTGGGCGTAAAGAACCCCTTCGACATCCCTCCGGTTACAATGATGAAGACAAGAAGAACCCATATCACCTCTTTGAGGGATACCCACCTCTCCTTCCATGTCGATCTTTCAGCCCTGGGCCCCATGGATGGATTGATCTTGCACATTCCGTAGATGATACACATAAAGAAGAAGGAGATAATCAGCCCTGGAATGGTAGCAGCCAGAAATAATTTACCAATGGATTGTTCAGTAATCATGCCATATACAATCAGGGTGATACTTGGCGGGACGAGACTTCCAAGGGTTCCTCCAACGGCAACGATTCCAGCGGATAGCTTCCTGCTATAATGATATCGATCCATCTCAGGAATGGCTATGCTGGCAAAGGTGGCTGCCGTTGCAGGTGCAGATCCAGTGACGGTTCCGAAGGCAGTGGCCCCTGCCACAGTCGCCATGGCCAGACCTCCGGGGATATGGCCGATGATTTTATATGCGGCATTATACAAGCTTTTCGCAATCCCTCCATTGAATGCGATCTGACCCATGAGGACAAAGAGGGGAATAATCGTAAATCCATAGGATGCGAAGACATCGAAGATATCCTTGGCCAATAGATTCAATGCAGCCTTTGTGGATATAATAATACTGAATCCTAAAAAACCGATCAGGGCCATACCAAAACCTAACTCAATGCCTGTAAGGAAAAAGATTAAAATCACTCCCAGGCCAATAATCCCTATAATGACCTCATTCATATTTCCCCCCGCGGATCTTTAAGATATCGCACAAAAGCACCAGGCACTGGAAAAAACAGCAAATTCCTATTCCGTAGGCAACAGGATAGAATGGCATCTGTAATGTGAGGGAAACCTCTCCTGATTTACGTAGGTCCATTCCATACTTGATCAGGTTCCAACCAATCATCAGGAATAGACATATGACCAGACATCTCGTAATGATATTGAAAACATTTCTTATCTTTTGAGAAAATCTTAAAATAAGAAAATCCACATAGACATGCCCCCTGACCCAAGATGTAAAAGGCACAGAAAACCCTATGACTACTGCCCCTGAAAAAGCTACCAGTTCGTAGGTACCAACAATAGGTCTTCTAAAGAGTCTTAGAATCACATCGGCAATTGTCAGAAACATGAGGAATGAAAGGCTGATCCCTGCAATGAGATTGAGAAATCGACTGATTCCCTTTACCTTACTTAAAAATCCCTCCATGGATCGCTCCTTTACTATTTTGATCCCACTTATGAAGAAAAAGAGAAGGGATGTTCACCATCCCTTCTCCTCACTCTCCTATTGGAGTTTTTTCAATGTATCCAAACAGAATTTGAGTGCTTCTTCTCCAGGAAGCCCCTTCTCCTTCATATCTTTGACATAACCACTAAGAAGAGGGTTGACGGCTTTTGCCCATCTCTCATTCTCTTCCTTAGAAAGAGAGATAATCTTATTACCTAATTTGAGGGTAGCATCTTTTCCTAATTTATCGACCTCATCCCAATTTTTCCCCTGCTTCTCAATCCATTCTTCATTCACTTTTTCGATAATCCTCTGTATATCTGGAGTGAGAGATTTCCATTTATCCTTATTCATGACCACAAAGAAGCCTGTGCTATAAGAAGCACCCCAGCATTCCGTTGTAGACTTCACCACTTCTCCCCATTTCCAAGTATTCAGCGCCTCTTGCGGTGCCATCGAACCTTCTACTACCCCTCTGCTTAAAGCATCGTAGGTCTCGCCCATTGCCATAGCCACAGGAGCTCCTCCAAGTGCAGTTACTATTTTTGCAGCCAGGCCAGTGCAACGGATCTTCAATCCTTTGACATCCTCAAGTTGATTCACTGCACTTTTGGTATGGAGGATCCCAGGTCCATGGGCATGAAAATACATAACCTTCACTTCATCAAATTCTTTGGGGTTGAATTTCTTGTAATATTCATTTATTAAATTTGTCGCTGCTAAACCACTTTTGATACCTATAGGTAGGTCAATTACTTCAGTTAATGGAAATTTCCCCCTTGTATAAGCCAGAACCGAAAAGCCAATATCAGAAATTCCCTTTACCACACCATCATAACATAGAGGTCCTTTTGTAAGTGTTTCACCTGGGAACATGGTGATCTGAACCTTCCCATTCGTCCTCTTTTCAATCTCCTTTGCCCATTCTGTTGCCACCAAGGCTTGTGGAGCAGTGGGGCCGAAGAAGATTGAGTAATTGAGTTTTATCTGTCCAAAAGCAGGTGGAATAAAGTAGAAAAACGCAACAATCAATACACACAACGCTAATGATCCTAATTTCCATTGTCTCATGCTTAACCCTCCTTTCGAAGATTAAAGGTTATTGGTTAAAAATCCAATCTCTTTTCCTGCTTCTATCACCTCCCTTCTCTTTAGTCTCCCTTCCTTAAGCGGCACTATATATAGGACGAATGATTATAACCAATATTCAGATACGATGGCGAATTTTTTTTAGGCTTCTTTTTAAGAATTTCTTAACATGTTTATTTAAAAAAAAATTCTTGTCAAGTAAAATCTGTGAGGTTAATCTGTGAGGCGTAAGTTTCGAAGGATATTCAGAAGTGAATTCAACGAGATAAGTGAAGTCTATTGATAAAAAGGAGAAAACGCGACCTCCACCCCTATTCGCTTCACCGTTTCACGATGGCGTTTAAGGGCAGATTCTATCTCCAATCTCAACATTAAGGGAAGGGTCTTATTTTTCGATAATTCTTTTTCAATTTTAAAGAGTGTGGCCTTCAGGCAGTCTACCACACCTTCAGCTAACTCTGAATTCTCTACATTTCCGTTAAACAGAAGCTCTCCATCCCGATAATCGAATTCACCGCTAAATGGGTCGAGGAAGAGGTACTTATTCGATTTCTCTAAGAGGGACCTTTTGAAAAAACTAAGAAATTTTCCTTTTTGAGAGGCTCCATCAACTAATCTCTCTGCTTTGGAAAGGACTTCCTGGAGAATCAGAAGGAGGACTTTCCTCTCATCCTTTTCTTCTATGAGAGGTAACTCCTCTTTAGAAATTTTGCTCACTTCTTCTTTAAAAGGGACTTTGCTCATCGCTTCTTCAGGATGAAATCCTTTTATCCCTTTTTTCGTGATTTTCTTTTCTTCTATTGGGATTTTCTTGTCTTCAAAAAGAATCTTCTTTTCTTCCGAAGGGATTTTCTTCTCCTCTAAGGGATTTTTCTTTGTTTCTTCTTTAGTAATGTTTTTCGCTTCCTCTGTTTCAATTTTCTGCCCCTCTTCCTTAGGAATTTGAACTGCCTCGGGAACCTTCACCCCTTCTTTTTTTGTAATTTTACCTAAATTTCGGTAGACATTTAAAACGGCCCCTCCCTTGACACTGTTTTCTACAAACATTGGAATCGATTTTCGTCCAAAGACAGAGGGGCCAGAGGCAGAGGTGGTAAACATTTCTATCGGCTCTCCTTCATGCAGAAAAAGAACGCCCATGGGTTGATGGTCTTTTGTAAAAACCTCTATGAAGCCATCATGTTTTTCTTCTCTCAATTTCAGGAGGAGTCGATCAAACCGCGTGAAATCCGTAGAGAGTTCTTTAAAAATGATTTCATGGTTGAGGTTACTGGCTACGATGGCTGTCTGTTCCGGTAACAACTGATAGACATTGAGGACTCCGTCTTTCTGCTTGGAGAGGGCAAGAATGTATTGAACGGCCTCCGGCCCGATCATCCTCTTTGAATCAGCCCCTACCTTGACCTCTGCATTGATGGCCTCTCCCGTATCAATAAATAGTACCCCTTTATTTTCTGGATATTCAATTTCAATGGTTCCACTGAAGCTCTCGGATTTAAGGGTAGATAAAAGCGCCGGGAGATCCGTATAGGATGTCAATAAATCTTGATGCCTCACTTTTCCTTTTGGGAATATCATAGGTTCCTTTTTTATTTCCTAACAACCTCAGGGGACGTTTAGATCTCAGAAGAAAAAAGGTTCATGCTGATTCCTTTCTCTTCTGTAATCGCTCGATAGCAGCTTTGACACTCGTCTGCATTCTCTCGATGGATTCAGCAAGAAGACCCACTTCTCCCGTCGCTTTGATTCGAATGGGAGCATCCAAATCTCCCATGCTGATCCTGTCAGCCACTTCGGAAAGATAGTGAATAGGGTGAATAACGGAACGGGAATAGAAGTAGACCATCATCAGCATAAAGACGATTGCCACCAACATGACGAAGTAAAATACCTGAATTTTTATCTCATAGGCGTTAAAATATCCTCTTACTACAAACTGCATGCTCCCTTCGATGACCTTCGCTGGCTTTGAGAATTCGTCGATGTAGGTCGTTGCAGCGACGATGAGGTCTGTCCCTTGGACAGGAGCGAGATACATATATTTCGGCCGAATCTTTCCATCTGCTTCCTTCCAATCATAATAACCCCACGCCGGTCCCTTTAAACTGGCCTCCAGGATCTTCCAGAAAGCAGGCAGCTTCGGTGCGAGATCGTGCAAGTCCGTCTCCATAATCGCTGGGTTCACATGGAAATGGTTAATACCCTTATCATCATGGACAGCAGTATACCCTGTTTCTCCAACCTTTTGAATAGCGATGCTTTTCAGCCACGGATCTTTAAAGAGATCCTCTCTTTTCATCTTTGGACGCGATTTGATAAAAATCTCCATCTGTGCAGCCACATCGATGGCCTTTTGCTTGATGATCTTCTCGCCCAACTTGTTCAAAGAGGATTTTGCCTCTCTCACAGAAACCGTGCTCAATTCTTTTAAAGTCTGGGCCCCAATGTCCTTGATGCTCGTAAACTGGTTTCCTCTAAAATCCCAACTATAAAAAATCAAGATCCATAGGAAAAAGAAGATGATTAGAATTGGAATGAAAATTCCTAACAACAGTCTCGGTAAGAGGCCCAATCCCCTTCTTTTTTTCTTCTCTTTCTTCTCTTTCTTCTCTTTCTTCTCTTTCTTCTCTGCCATAACGTCCCCTCCTTTTGAAGCTCTCTACCTAAAAAGGCAGGGCTTCATTGATATTTAAAATTATTTTTTAAGAGAAAGAAATTCCATCATCGCCTTCTTAAATTCCTTCCTCTTCCCATCATTGGCTATGTCTTCGCTCAATGCTTCAACCAAGGATAATGCTTGATCCTGGGGAAAAGAATCCTTGGTTTCTCCAAATTCGACGAGGTGATCATCGATGATGAAAGAGGCCACCGGCCCCATGATCTTTTTTAATTCATTCTCGACCCTTTGGAAAAAGTGTCTATCTAAAAACTTCTTACTTGGAGCCCCCTTGTCTCCCCCCTTCTCCAACAATTCTTCTTGGACAAGTTGACATATCACCTTCGATGTTTTGAATTCATCCCATCCAAGCGCCCTTGCAATTTCTAAGACTGTCCTGCTTCCATTGGCCATGGCTAACACATTCCATTGATCTCCCTTGATATTCTTATCCTCTGAATGACTCTGAACGGAGATGCGGAAGATGGCATTAGGGGAAGGAACTAATTTCCTGATCTTTTCCCATTCTTGCTTTTTATAGGACCAGTTGAGGAGTAAATTTTCTGTAGGAATGAAGATCGTTTTTTCTCGAAGTGGTACATCCGGATCAAATGTGGTCTTCCCTGTTTGCCAACTCATGATGTTTAAGAAAGCCTCTTCTCCAAAGGAGCGTGCAGTTTTGGCATGGACGATATTTCCACTCTCTAAAAAGATCTCCCCATTCTCATTGCCTTTGATCATTAATATTCCAGTCTTTCTCCCAACCAAAAGGGGTTTGATAAGATCGAAAAATTTGATTTGAGAAAGTTCGCCTAATAAAGTTTCAGGCATAAACGTCCCTTAAATCTATTGTCAAAACATGTAAAAGCAAAACAAATGCCAAAATTTGACACAGATTTTTTATTCAATCAAATCAATTGGAATCTATTGATATTAAAAGGATTTTTAAATTATTGGAGAATAGTTAAGAATTTTAATGGAATTAACTATGGTAGAAAATGGTAAAATATTTGTCATTTTTCTGACATTTTCGTCCAGAAATCATAGGGATCATACTTTCTTACTTATGATTCGAAATTTGGAGTTCTGGATCCCCCCTGCCCGTCGAGAGTTGGGTTCATTAAAGTGGTTTGATCATAATTGAATTGATCATTTCCATGCAGGTCTTCTGGAAAGTCTCATACACCTTTCTTTCATTTCCTGAAATCGAATCTCTTTCCCAGTCCTTCCCCTCCTTAGAAATCTTTAACCCAAAGGAGTGGACATCCTTTGAATACCTGATGAAGACGGCGTGTTCTCCTTGATAGACAAATAGGAATTGTCCTTGAACGGCCAAATGGGATGGAATTACAATGTCTTTCTCCGCAATGGGTTGAAGGGAAGGGGCATCAGGATTCCATGTCATCAATTGAATCATGGAATCAACGACTAAGTCTCCCTTCTTTATTTTATCCTTCAGATACATTCTTTTCTCTGAATCAGGTCTCAGTGGAGGTGTGTTCATGGGCTCAGCTTGAGGATTGGTCCTATCCGCTATCTGAACAATAAACATTTCCTCAACCTGCTTCTCTTTTTGTCTAATCAAAAAATAGGATCGGGTAAGTGAATTTTCCTTCGGGTATTCCACAGAAGAGGAATGCATCAATTGAAATTCGGAAGGTAACATTAAGGTAAAGGAAGGTTTTTGTGAAATTAATTTTTTTTCACGAATTTCCAAGTCCTTCTCGGGGGCAACACGAGAACAAAAGATCAAACCCAAACAAATCAAAGAAGTAAACCCCATTAGAAAAAATGGGGCCTTAACTCCGCCTTTTCTATAAGGAATTGAGATTCTATCCATATTACCCCCGACATAAATATCGGGGTTTTCCAATGGGGTAAAGATTTTTTTCATAGGTTTCCTTTCCCCTTACCTCCCTCCCCCTTTGACATGTTCAGGGTAAATTTCGTTAGGAGTATTCTAAATTCAATCAAACTCCCTTTGACTAAATGATATTATCTCCTTTTTGAACCGGAATGACTTGCCCTCCACTTCAATTTATTCCACTCGTCGTCAGCATCCTTTTGGACATGTTTGATTTCCTCTTCTTTTAAATGCCTGAATCTCCCCTGCTTTAACAAATATTCTTGAACAGGAACCCGGCGTGGCTCATGATTGATCGTCCACCGAGCCCCATCTTCCACTTCGTAGAGAGGGAAAATGTTCGTTTCAACTGCCAGAATTGATATCTCGGGGGAAATGTCAGTGGCCATTCTCCAGCCTGTAGGGCAAGGGACAAGCATATGAATGAATTTTGTCCCTCGGATACTTTTGGCCTTAGTGATTTTTTGCTGGAGATCACGCGGGAAACCTATGGTTGCTGTGGCAGAATATGGGTTATAATGGGCGGCCATAATTTCCATGATATTTTTCTTCCGGCGGGGATTCCCTTCGGGGGTCGTCCCGGTCCAGGCATAGGAAGGGGTGGCAGAACTCACCTGAATCCCAGTGTTCATATAGGCTTCGTTATCGAGGCAGACATATATAATATCATCATTGTTCTTCATCACCCCTGAAAGAGACTGCAAACCGATGTCAAAGGTTCCCCCGTCTCCTGCGAAAGCCACCACCTGAATATTATCTTTCCCTTGAATCTTAAGGGCATTAGCGATACCTGCGGCTGTAGGTGCTGCGATCTCGAAAGCAGAATGAAAGGTCGGGACACCATAGGAAGTGTTAGGGTACACACCTCCTATCGCCCCTTCGCAAGATGGAACAATCACGGCAATCGTTCGAGGTCCCATCGCCTGCAGGACCAGTTTCATACCGATGGCGAGTCCACAACCAGCACAGGCAGCATGACCCGGCCTTAACAGATTCGGTTGCTGCTCAGGTAGAACCATACCAAACTCCCCTCATCCGGACGATTCGGAATCAATTAATAATCAGAAATAAATTCCAAATCACAAACTACAAATCCCAAACAAATTCCTAGTTTGGTGTCTCAATAACAGCTTTACAATAATCTGAGATCTGTCATTCCCGCGAAAGCGGGAATCCAGATTGAAAAGACTGGATTCCGGGCTTCGTCGTGAGCTCAGCCGAACGATCAAGTCCGGAATGACAATATGTGTAAAGTCATTTCTGAGACAGTACACTAACGCCAATTTCAAATGTCTGAAACGTTTTTAACTTTTGATTTAAGATTTGAGATTTCAGATTCTTCAATCCGCAATCCGCAATCTGCAATTGATTATTATTCCTCCATGATCCAGATTGGTCTATCCATGGGTTCTGTCTTTTTCACCACATCAAGGGCAATTTTCTCAATAACCTCAGGATCGACATCGGTCCCCCCAATCCCTGCAATATAGCTGAAAATAAGAGGATGATCCGGAGAATGAACCAGAGCTGCCCTTAATTCCTGGCAGAAAATTCCGCCTCCTCCCAAAGATATGTTACGATCAATGACAGCAATCCTTTTCTTCCCCCGAAGGGCCACTTGAATGGCTTCGATTGGAAAAGGTCTGAAAAGACGGATTTTAAGCAGTCCAATCCGGTTCCCTTTTTCTCGAAGCTCTTTGATGGCCACCCTTGCCGTGCTTGTGATCGATCCCGCTGTCACAATAACAACTTCAGCATCTTCGACCATGATCGATTCAACGATCCCATAGCTTCTTCCGAATTCCTTTTTAAATTCTTGATCCACCCGCACTGCAATTTCTTTGACAGAGTCCATAGAACCCTGGGCCATATGTTTATACTTCCGGTATAATTCCGATGGAACCACAGGGACGAGAAACCCAGGCTTATCAATATCGAATTTATGTGGAAGATCCATAGGGGGGAGGAAGCGATCGATCTGCTCCTGCTCTGGGAGGTCAACAACCTCCATGAAGTGGGAAACGAAGAAAGCCTCCAGAGAGAGCATTGCCGGAAGGTAAACCTGTTCTGCTATTTTATAAGCCTGGATGACTGTATCGAGAGCTTCCTGACCATTTTCACAATAGAATTGAATCCATCCTGTATCTCTCTGGGAAAGGCTATCTAACTGGTCAGCCCAGAATCCCCAAGGCGCGGCCAATAGTCGATTGACATTGGCCATGACCACTGGAACACGACAACCCGCTGCAAAATGGAGCATCTCATGCATGAGGGCGAGTCCTTGGGACGATGTTGCAGTGAACGTTCTCACTCCGGTCAACGAGGCGGCGATGCAGGAAGCCATGGCCGAATGCTCCGACTCAGTCCTCATCATGATTCCCTTGAGAATGCCCGAGGCCTCCCATTCGGAGAGTTTTTCGTAGATCGGTGTTTGTGGGGTGATCGGATAAGCAGCAATCAATGGAGTCCGACACAATCTAACAGCAAAAGCCACTGCATGGTTACCCGTCATAAATTCTTTCATGGGAATACCTTTATGAAAACATTCTCAAAAGCTCATTGCAAAATTAACATTGCAAAGTTAGCAATTGGCAGTGAGAAAGAAACATTCTTTCATTGATAACTTTGCACTGCTAACTTTACATTTTGCATTGATCTCCTACCGACCCAATTCCTTCATCTCAACGACGCTTCTTGGACAGGCCTTTGCACAGGTGCCACACCCTTTGCAGTGATCTAAATCGACGGTCTTTGTCTGTTGAACGGGATCGAGTGAAATCACCCCTTCAGGACAGAAGAAGTAACAGTTGCAGCAGTAGTTGCATGTTCCGCAGGTGAAGCATCGTGAAGCCGAAAAGTGGGCCTGATCAGGAGTGAGACCTCTGTTCACCTCTGAAAATCCTTTCAATACCTTATCACGGTCCAATCTCCTCATCTTGGTTTGTCTGCTCGACTCAAAATACAAAGTATTGATTCTATCGTATGTGACGATATCCTTTATTTCAGGCCACTTCCCCACATCCATCCCTGCAATATAGGCTTCCATGGAAAGGGACCCTTTGTTTCCAACCCTGATCTTCGGAAAAATCTCATCTCGGGATACTCCCTTGAGATACAGATCCATGCAGATGGCTGCCTTTTTCCCTGAGGCAATGGCAGTGACTACGGTTCGAGGCTGGTCGATTGCATCGCCCCCCGCAAAAATCTTATTCCGAGCAGTGAGAAGGCAGGGCTCTACTTCAATCACACCATCTCTGATAAGATCCTCAGGCATCCATGAAAGATCAACGCCTTCACCTACAGCTGTAACAACACGATCCGCATCAAGAGTTAAAAAATCCCCTCTCACAGGAATCGGCCTTGGTCGATGACTCTGATCTGGCTTGCCCAGTTTCATGCGCTGAAATTTTACGGCAACTCTTCTATTCTTAAGCAGACTGATCTTGACGGGTTGGATCAGGAATTCAAATCGCACACCTTCATTCTCTGCATCGTGGATCTCGTCCGGGATGGCAGGCATCTCATCCCTCGTCCTTCGATAGGCGATCGTCACCCTCGACCCGAGGCGCAAGGCTGAACGAGCCACATCCATTGCCGTGTTGCCCGCGCCAATGACAATGACCTCTTTTCCTAATCGAATCTTCTCTCTTAAGTTGACCCTTTCTAAAAACTCCTCACCCTTCCACACCTCTTTCAAACCTTCACCTTCAATCTCCAGAGGTATACCTAACCCTGCTCCTGGAGAAAGGAAGACCGCATCAAACTGTATCAGTTCTTCAAAGGAAAGGTCTTGACCCACTTTGATGCCTCTCTTGATCTCGATGCCGAGGTTCAAAATCCTCTGGATCTCCCTTCTTAACACAGACTTAGGGAGTCGGTATTCCGGAATTCCCCAGCGCATCACACCGCCAGGCTCTCTTTGAGCCTCCAAGATGGTCACCTGATGCCCTAACAGTGTAAGAAAATAGGCACACGAAAGGCCTGCCGGCCCTGATCCAACTATGGCGATTTGCTTTGGATGAGGATTCGATTTGGACGGGATATCCGGAGATCTCTTCAACGTGGCATCGAATACATATCTTTCCATTGCGCTGATGGAGACAGATTCGTCATACTCCCCTCGATTGCAGTGGGTTTCGCAAGGATGGAAACAGACCCTTCCGCACACACCCGGGAATGGGTTCTCCCTCAAAAGGGCTCGGAGGGCGTCATCATATCTGCCTTCAGCAGCGAAATAGAGGAATTGAGGGATTGGATTCCCTGCAGGACAAGCCTCCTGGCAAGGGGCGGTCATGAAGGCCGTTTCGGGCTTTTGAAAGCCCCACTTCCCTGTTTCAATCACCTCCGTACTGCCGTAGGATATGGGGATCACAAATTCAGTCACTCTCAGCCCTCTCTTCTGTGGAGCCTGGGGAGCCTGGTTTGTTCATACGCCTTCTGGGCCGCCCGAATATTCTCTTCTACCTTGTTCGGCACCATCTCTCTCACAGCTTGTATGAGCGTTTCCATTCTGATCAAGTTGGTCAACCGGACGTAGGAACCGAGTATGGCCGTGTTAAAGGCAGTCCCTAAGCCAACGCTTCTGGCGATGAGGCCAGCATCGATTAAACCGACCTTGAACCTTGTCAACCCCTTAAAGGAGTCCATTCCCTTATTCGTATTGATCAGAATCAGGCCATCCGGCTTCATCTCCCGAACGAGGCTACCTTCATCGATCAAAGAAAGATCGAAGATAATGATTTGATTGGGATGTTTGATCTGACACTTCAGAAGGATGGGTTCCTCATCGACACGCAGAAAACTAAAGACCGGAGCGCCACGGCGTTCTCCCCCGAAGAGTGAAAAGCATTGAGGATATTTCCCTTCTAAGAAAAAGGCCTTCCCTAAAATTTCTGAACCGATGACTGCGCCTTGTCCACCACGACCTAAAAACTTGATCTCGATCATTCATTACCCTTACATAGAAAAAAGGTCTCAAATCCCCCCATCCCCCCCTGCCTGCCGGCAGGCAGGCTTTTCTAAAGGGGGGGGGAGGAGGGATTATCAATTTTCATAGTTCGCAAGTGACGAAACCACCATGTAAAATTTGTTTGAAATTTTCTCTTGTATCTTAACATACGCAGGTATTCTTTCAACATTGAAATCCTTATCAGGATATCTTAATAAATATTGGTGAGGTTAGAATGGAAGTGAGGGATTGTAATG
>Ga0315288_10006994_pt1 | contig 14303 bp, 7 predicted proteins | sample YL17G11_20_MG_FD_203454 | JGI IMG/M metagenome (GOLD analysis project Ga0315288, IMG submission 203454) | Sediment microbial communities from Yellowstone Lake, YNP, Wyoming, USA - YL17G11_20 | ecosystem: Environmental > Aquatic > Freshwater > Lake > Sediment | place: USA: Wyoming | collected... | reverse complement strand
CCATGTATTATTTTTACATCCTTCTTAACGAGGCAAAAACCAGGACTTATACCGGCGTTTCCGACGATGTTAATGATCGCCTAACCGAACACAATGCTGGCAGAGTGAAATCGTCGCGTCCATATCGGCCATATAGAATAATTCACGTTGAACCGTTTGAAACCTTGAGCGAAGTTCGACAAAAAGAAAAATGTTACAAGTCGGCAACTGGGCGGCGAAAACTAAAGGAAATATTTCTTGAAGCGTGAGGAAATTTTGCGTAGCAAAATTTGGCGAGACCTCGCCATCCTTGCCCAACCGGTCCACGCGAAAAGGAGCGTCATGGCCATCCGACGATATTGTGTTCCCGCCGCGCTGGCTCTCGCCGCCGCCATCCTCGCCGCCTGCGCAGCATCCTGCGGAGGCTGCGAGCCCCAAGCCCAACGCCGGCCCCGCCACATCGGCAGCGACGTCCTCGGCGGCCTCGCGCCCCAGGCCCTCCGCGACGCCTACGCCACTCCCGCCTTCGTCGTCCGCGACCTGGCGGACGGACGCCACGCCGCCCTCCAGGACACCGACCTGGCGCCCAACGCCCACGTGGACGATTCCAACCTTCTCATCTATGCCGAAGGCTCCGGCGACACCGTCGACGCCTCACGATGGACCATGCGCCTCCTCGCCGAAAGCCCCTACGGATTCCCCAACCGGCCGGAACGCCTGGTGGTCGTCCTGCTGAAGTGGAGCGAAACGCAGGACGTCGTCGCCGAGCACCTCAACCGCAAGGCCCAACTCCAGGCCGCCGCTCGCATGAACGACATGCTCGAAATCCACCGCCGGCGCCACGGCGCCCGCGGCCATGCCAGCGTCATCGGCTTCAGCGCCGGCACGCGCGTCACCCAGTTCGCCTTCTCCGGACAGGTGCCCGAAGGCGAGGACTCCCATCCCGAAGGCCTCGCCCACGCCGACAACATCGTCTTCCTCGGCTCCAGCATGTGCTGCCTGGACGAGACGCCCTACGATAAAATCCGCGGACGGTTCCTCAGTTTCGTCAACCCGCGCGACACGCACTACGGCGACCGGGCCCCCTATGCCGCGCCCGCCGGCGAATCGCCACGCTTCCTCAAGATGCTCGACCCCGCCTCTCTCCAGCGCCATCCGAACTTCGGCGCCAGCGTCCTGGGCTTCCGCCGCATCCCCACCCTCACGAGTGCCGAACAGTTCGACGCCCTCGAGGCCGCCCGCGCCGCCGACCCCCAAGGGCCCGTCGCACGCGCCTTCAGGATGGTCAACGTCCCCGTCCCCATGGGCCTCGTGCCGTACAATCTCTTCGGCGACCCGGTGCCCAACGACGACGCCGACGATTACCTCAACCTCGCCCCCAACCATTACACGATGGTCGGCCGCGGACCCGCGGGGCGCACCGGCGTTCCCACGTTCGCCCAGTACCGCGCGGCGGCCGAGGAATTCGTCCGCGAACAGGTCGGCGCCGCCGCACTCCGCGGACGCGTCTTCCGCTTCGACCTCGAGGCCCAGCCCGTCGGCGCGAACCCCCTCAAACTCCCCCTCTTCTTCCCGTGGGCCATCCTCCGACAACCCGCAGAGGAAAAAACCACTACGCCCACCGAACCGCCGAAGGAAAAATCCGAAACCCCTGACGTGCCTTCCGAACCGCCTGCCGATTGAAATCCCGCGCGCTGGTTAAAGCCCGCAGATGAGCCCCGGCTTCACCAGGGCGAATCTGCGGGACCATCCCGCCGACGCGTTCGGTCGGCCTGCCCGCCCCCCCCCAGTCTCAGAGCGACCAGCCTTGGCGGAACGTGGGCTTCACATGCTGGTTGGCGTCGGCGAAGTTTGTGAACCGCATCGCCTTGGCGTCCCACTCGAGCGTCTGCGTGGGGTAGCGGATGGCGATGGCGCCCAACAGCCCGATTTGCGTGAGCGGGCCGCCGTAGTCGTGGAAGTCGGAGCCGGCCTTTCGGCCCTCGAGGATGGCGTCGCACCAGTCCGCATGATGGCCCGCGACGCGGGGGATCGTCTTCTCGGGCAGTTTGTAGGCCTTCATTTTCTCTTCGGGAATGATGCGGCACCCGCCGGCGCCGTGGCTGCCGTGCGTGATCGTGCCCTTCGTGCCGATGACGACGGCCCCGGTGCCGGGCGGGTTGCGGTCGGCCTCCAGTTCCGGCGGCCGGGGAATCCGGTTGTTGCCGTCGTACCAGACGAGCGTGACGGGACCGCGGTTGCCCTTGGCCGGAAATTGGAACGTGATCTTCGTGGCCGGCGGATAGCACAGGGCGTGCTGGACAGGGTCGTACCCCTCGACCTCGGCCCGCACCGTGGTCGGCGCGCCCAGGTCCAGCGCCCAGAACGACGGGTCCACCACGTGGCAGACCCAGTCGCCGAGGCAGCCGGTGCCGAACGGCATCCACCCTCGCCAGTTAAACGGCAGGAAGACGGGGTTATACGGCCGGGACTGGGCCGGGCCGAGCCAGAGATCCCAGTCCAGGTGCTCGGGCACAGGGGGACTCTTCGCCAGTTCCGGCAACTTGTTGATCTGGCAGTAGACGTCCTTGTAGGCGTCGCAGCCGGCGTGGATTTCCTTGACCTCGCCGATGGCGCCGTCCCGGATCCACTCGCAGAAGAGGCGGATGTGCTCGGACGAGTGGCCTTGGTTCCCCATTTGCGTGACGACGCCGGCCTCGCGAGCGACCTTCATCATCTCGCGGACTTCCCAGATGGAGTGGGCGAGCGGCTTCTCGCAGAAGACGTGCTTGCCGCGCTTCATCACCGCCACCGCCGCCACCGCGTGGGTGTGGTCGGGCGTGCCGACCACGACGCCGTCGATCTCCTTGGCGTGCGCGTCGAGCATCTTGCGGAAGTCGCGGTAGGTCTTGGCCTGGGGGAACCGCTTGTAAGTTCCGGCGGCACGTTGGTCGTCGACGTCGCAGAGGGCGACGAAGTTGTGGCCGCGGCCGGCGATCGCCCCGATGTCGCCGCCCCCCTGGCCGCCGCAGCCGATGCCGGCCAGCGTCAGCGTCCGGCTGGGCGGCCGCTTGCCCTCCCCACCCAGAACGTGGGCGCCCACAACGTGAAACGCCGCTGCCCCCGCCCCGACCGTCCGCACGAATTGCCGTCTCGTCATTTTGGTGCGCATGGAACCATACCTCCGTGTGTTTAGGCCGATGGACTCTTGACCGCCGGCCTCCTGGTGCTTGGACGTCCCTTGCCTGTTTAACCCTCACCGGGGTGCGCGGTGCCGCTATAAATATACCGTAACCGTTCACGGCCTTTGGGCCGGCCAGGCTCACGATGAGCCTGATCGGTAACATATACGCCCCCCCGCACAATAGCAGCAAGGAAAAACCCAGCAAAAAATATTTTCGTGGCCGCCCCCTTCACCACCGCGCCACCCCCTCAAAAACCACGTGACTGGATACGAACAAGCGCCAGCCGAAAAAGTGACCTTTTTCACGCAGGATTCAGGTTAAGTTCTATGTCACCGGAACTCCCTGCCTGGACTTCCCTTGCCTGTTTAACCGGCGCCGGGGTGCGCGGTGCCGCTATAAATGGGAGGCCGTTCAGGACGAGGCCAATTCGACACGGCGGTTATTGACCGGAGATTCGGCCTGGGGCAAATGGGGCGCGGTCTTTGGAGATGCGGCCGTTGGCCCGCGCTAGGGAGCGGCCCTGTTCACTCCGCACTCCGCATTCCGCACTCCGCACTGGAGTCCGCGCCGTTCACCCGCAGCCCGCCCCCGATGCCGCCGTCCACCGCCGCCACATGCGCCGGGTCCCGCTTCCACTCGCTCAGCCGATTCATCTCCCGCACCAGCCGGATCTCGCGCCGCCGAAGGCCCTCCCCCATCAACTCCTCGTCCGTCCGTCCCCGCTCGATCCCGTCCAGCACGATGTCCAGTTTCTCGTAGGCGATCCCCAGCGCCACTTCATCCGTCACGCCGCGCATCATGTCCGGCGACGGCGCCTGCCGGATGATCTCCTCCGGCACCCCCAGGTGCCGCGCAAGTTGCCTGACCTGCGTTTTATACAATCCCATGAGCGGCTGAAACGGCATGTCGTCCGCTCCGCCTGGGGTGAACCAGCCCGTCATCCCTTCCGACCGGTTCGCCGCCCCGATGATGCACGCCCCGGCCTCCGCCGCCCGACGCTCGATCACTTCACGCCGATGCAGTTGCCGCCCGTTGAATGCCGCCTCCACGTGCCGTATCGTCAACCGATAAATGAACCGCGCCACCGGCCGGCGATCAAAGTCTCCGTTCCGCAGCGTGGACATGAACGGCATCTCGCCCGTCACCAGCCGGTACAGCCGGTAAAGCACGTGCCGATTCAGAAAACCCCACCGCGCCGTCACCCGCATCGTCCCGGACGAATAATGACCCTTCGCCCGTATCTGGGGCGTGATGTCTTCGGACTCCCATGCGAGGCCCTGCCAGTCGGCGACCAGACGCGACTTGCGGGCCGTGTCCGGGTCCGTGTCACGCTCGCCCAGAAACACGACGTGCACCAACTCCCGCCCGAGCGCCCGCACCGCCAGCGACGCCAGCACCGCCGAATCCAGACCGCCGCTCAGGCCCATCAGGACGCCGCCCGCGCACCGGGGCTCCCGCGCACGCCGGATATAATCCACCAACCGCTCGACCGCTCGCCCCGCGTCAATCGCCAGCACCTGTTCCGCCCGCTCCGCGAGTTTCATATGGTCCTCTCCCGACACCGCTTTCGCTCCTATTTTCGCCTTCCCCCCTGCCGCGTGCAATAACAATCCGGCCGCCTTCATGCGCCGGGTGCGGCAACGTTTTCTGGCAAATGTCCCAAACGCGTCAAGACCCGCGGGTGGCACGGGTGGCTTGTCCACCCGTGCAAAGTGCCGGGCAGTGCGCACTGGCGGGCAAGCCGCCAGTGCCACCCGAGGATTGGCCTGTCGTCCCCATTCTGCAAGCCCGGAGACGCTGCCAGGGAAAATTGCCGCACCCCATGCGCCTGACGGCCGGGAATTATCCGGCTTTGCACCACGTCGGTTGTGGCAATTGGAAACCCCTTGCCGTATACTTGGGCCGGCCGCAGCGCATCTCGAATCACCGGGATGCGGGCAGAGGAAATGCCTGGAGTCGGCGCGCGGCCATGCCGGCCCCGCAACGGTGGCGCGAACAGGAGGTGTGCAATGCGATCTACACTGCTTGGGATGGTGGCCCTCTCGCTGACCCTCTGGCTCGGGGCGACGACTGTCGCGCGGGCACAGACGGACGAGCAGGGTTTCGCCGCAATCTTCAACGGCAAGGACCTCACGGGTTGGGACGGCGACCCGCGCCTCTGGTCCGTCAAGGACGGCGCCATCCGCGGCGAGACGACCCCGGAGAAACCCGCCAATGGCAACACCTTCTGCGTCTGGCGCGGCGGCAAACTCAAGGACTTCGTCCTCAAGATCAAGTTCCGCCTCCAGAACGGAAACTCCGGCATCCAGTACCGCAGCAAGGAAACGGACAAGTGGCGCATCACCGGCTACCAAGCCGACTTCTTCAACAGCCCCGGCCAGGACGGGGGCCTCCACCACGAGGGGGGACGCCGGTGGCTGGTCAACGTGGGCGATTTCATGGTCATCACCGAAAAGGGCGAGAAGAAGGTCGTCAGCAAGGTCGCCGACGTCAACGCCCTCAAGGAGGCCGGATACTACAAGGACAAGGACTGGAACGAGTACATCATCATCGCCCAGGGAAACTACCTCCGCCACTACCTGAACGGCTACCCCACCATAGCCCTCATCGACGAGGACCGCGTCACCGACCCGACGGACCCGAAGGACCGCAAGGGCGCCGCCCGCGAAGGAATCCTCGCACTCCAAATCCACGCCGGGCCTCCCATGGTCGTCGAGTTCAAGGACATAAGCATCAAGAACCTGGCGGGGCCGTTCGGCAACGCCGTCCGACTCTTCAACGGCGAGAACCTCGACGGCTGGACGCCCTCCAGCGACGCCCTCAAGGACACCTTCGGCGTCTCGGGCGGCGTCATCACCGACACCGGCAATCCCGCCGGCTACCTCCGCACCACCCAGGACTTCACCAACTACGCGCTCCACCTTCAGATGCGGCACGTGACGGCCGGCAACTCGGGCGTCCTCGTGCGCATCGTTGGACCCGACAAGGTCTGGCCAAAGTGCGTCGAATGTCAGGGCCAGTCCGGCGCCATGGGCGACATCTGGAACATCGACAACTTCCCCATGAAGGTCGCCCCCGACCGCACCAGCGGACGCCACACCACCAAAATGCACGAGTCCAACGAGCGGACGACCGGCCAGTGGAACGACTACGACATCACCCTCGACGGCGGCAACCTGGAGATCCAAGTGAACAACCTCACCCAGAACACCGCCACCGAGTGCGAGGAGGTTCCCGGAAAGATCGGTCTCCAGGCCGAGGGCTCCCAAAAAGAGTTCCGCAACATCGTCCTCGTGCCGATCCTGCGGAACCCAAAATAATCGGCGCGCCCCCCGCGCGCCGCTCGCGGCTTAGCGTCCGTCACACGCACTCCCGCGTGCGCCGTCGCCCCCCGCGCCCAAACAAATCGCGGCGTCCCGGCGGGACGCCGCGATTACTTTCGCCTTTCCCTTCCCTGTCATTCCCACGCGGACCGCAGTTCGTACACCTCGAGCGAGACGATCCTGGCCTCGCCGCCCTCGGCGTAGACGGCCAACGTGCGGTTTGCAAGGTCCGGCAGGAAGCACGTCGGCATCGAGATGAGTCCGTCGTTCCCGTAAACCTCGATGCTGGTCCGGTCCAGGAGGATCTGGAGGCGGATTCTGCCCTCGATCGGCGCAAGCGGCGCCTTCTTGCCTAAAGCCGTGACTTCCTTGGCGGCCGCGTCGTACCGCACCTTCTGGCCGCGCAGCGTGAAGCCGACCTCCGTCGCCTTGCCGAGTTCGATCTCGGCGCGGATGTCGAACAGTTCGCCCTCGAGGCCCGAGAGCAGGTTTTCGCCGCCGGGCGCGAGCGCTCGGGACGCCCAGGAATGTTTCTTCGCGTGGATGTTCTCGATCTCCCGGACGGGCTTCTTGGTGAGGCGGACGCCCTCCGGCGTCGTGCGCAGCGCCAGTTCCGTGGGGAAACTCATCTGCTGGTTGAACGGCATGCCGGGGTACTTGCCGCCGCTCATCCAGGCGATCTGGAGGCGCCGGCCGTCGGACGGCAGGATGTCGCTCCAGGTCTGGGCGGCGTAGCAGTTGCCGCCCCAGTTCGACGGGTGCGGGCCGCTCTCTTGGGTGAACGTCTTGCCGTCGAACGTCCCCAGGAGGTAGGTGTTGTTCCCGCCCCAGAAGACCCACCGGGTGTTCTTCGGGTTGCCATCGATGGGCAGTTCGAAGAAGTCGGGGCACTCGCCCGCATCCGGCACGAGGACATCGCACAGCCTCTCCCACGCCTTGAGGTCCGGTGAGGCGAACAGGGCGTAATTGTTCTTGTCGAGGAAGAGGGCCATGACCCACTTCTTCGTGGGCGCGTGCCAGAGGACCTTCGGGTCGCGGTTGCTGCCCGCAATGTGCCCCAGAACGGGGTTCTTCTCGTACTTGGTGAACGTCCGGCCGCGATCGGTGCTATAGACCAGGCTCTGCGTGAAGGTCCCTCCCGCAGAGGTGTAGATTAGCACCAGCGTCTTGTCTTCACCGGCCTGGAAGCCTGCGGTGTTGTTCCAGTCCACGACGCCGGAACCGGACCAGCAGGCGCCGTGCGAATCCGGGAACACGGCGATGGGCATCTGCTTCCAGTGAACCAGGTCCGGGCTGACCGCATGCGACCAATGCGACTGCTCGCCAGAGGTCCTGCCGCCCGGGAACCGGCAACTCGCGGGGTTGTGATCGTTGAAAAGGTGGTACTGGCCCTTGTAGAACACCAGTCCGATCGGATCGTTGATCCACCCTTGCTGCGTCGTGTAGTGGAACTGGGGCCGGTACGTCTCCTGGTAGAGTTTGTCGGCGACCACGGGGGTCCCCTCTGCCGGATTGCCCTGGGCGGGGGCGTCGGCGGCCTTCGCCGGGGCCGCTTCGATCCATGTGCACCAGCAGAGCGCCAGGATGATGCCTGTCGTCAGGGTCTTCATCGCGTGCGAGCCTTTCCTTCAAGGGGTCGCGTCCGGAAAACGGGGGCGCGCGCCGCTCGCGGCTCGCCGTAAAAGCCCGGGGATGAATCCCGACGACTTGTCGCGGCGAAGTCGAAGACGAAGCCGGAAGTCGGGATGAATCCCCGGGACTCTTTTCCCACGCCCCCCGCGCGCCGTCACATTTAGCCGCCCCGCTTGCTTGCCACGCCGAAGCCTATGGCGAAGGCGGGCGGGGCGCGCGCCGTTACGCCTCGCCCCCCGCGCGCCAGGCCGCTCGACAGGCGAGCCGGCTGCAGCGGCGGCCACAATGCAAACAATCTGAATCTCGTTGCCCTCGGCTGTCTCCTGCTATTTCTTCTTCCATGCCGAGTTCATTTCATAAGCCTTGAACGACTCGACGGTCAGCGAACCGCCTTCGGCGGTCAGCGAGATCGTGCCGAGGGGCTTGCCCATATCGCGGCGGGCGCTGGTCTTGTAGCAGGCGCCGCCCCCACCGGTCACTTCGTACATCGGGCGGTCCACGAGAACGCGGAACGTGACTTTGTCGTCTTTCATCTTCAGCGGCATTTCGTCGAGCTTCTGGTCGCCGAAATCGTAGGTCGCCACATTCTCACCAAATCGGAGAACGGCCTTCGACGCGGTTCCTTTCTTCAAGGTCACGACAATATCGAAGAGTTGGTCCGTAACGTCAAACTTGACGGTCGGCGCCTCGGCCGTCAACCCCGTGTTCTCGGCCGTCTTCGGGGTCGGCTTGCGAAGTTGTTCGAGTTCCTTGATCGGATAGGCGAACATCCGGATGCCGTCTTCCGTCGTGTGCAGCGTCAGGTTGGTGGGCAGGCTGAAGGTCTGGTTGAACGGCATGCCGGGCATGTCGATCCGCGCCCAACCGATCTGCACGACCCGGCCGTCCGGGCTGTTGCTGAAGCACTGCGAGGCGTAGTAGGGGCCCCAGTGGACCTGGTGCTTGCCCTCGTGCTCCGGCGTGAACTTCTTGCCGTCGAATTGTCCGACCGCGTATTTGGCGTCGGCGGCGAAAATCACCCACTTCTTCTTCGCCGCGTCGCCGTCAACCGGCAACTCGAAGATCTCCGCGCACTCGAAGTAGCCGGGGATGTTGCTCTCGCGCGTCCACTCTTTGAGGTCCTTGCTCGTGTAGATGGCGATGTTCCGACCATGTTCCTTGTCCTGGTCGAAGACGGCGATGACCCAGTGCTTGCCCGGCGCGTACCAGATCAGTTTCGGGTCGCGGCCAGAGTGCTTGATCACGGGGTTGCCTTTGTAGTATTGCCACGTCTTGCCGCGATCGGTTGAGTAGGCAAGTGCTTCGCCGCACCCGGTGTCGGTGAACGCCAGCACGATCGTCTTCTCGTTGCCCTTCTGCCAGCCGGCGGTGTTGTTCAGATCGACGTTCCCGCTGCCGGAGAAGCAGTTCTTGACGGCCATCTTCGGATGACGGTTCTCGACGTTGCCGCCGTCGGAACGCAGCGCCCGATCCTGTTCGGTCCAGTGGACCATGTCGGGGCTTGTGGCGTGTCCCCAGTACATGTTGGCCCAGCCGCGGCCTGCCGGGTTGCACTGCCAGAAGAAGTGGTACTGGCCGTCGTAGTAGCACATCCCGTTCGGGTCGTTGTTCCAGCCGCGCATCTGGCTGAAGTGGAACTGGGGACGCAGCGCTTCGTCGTAGAGCGGTTGAAGGTGGCGGATCGCATTGCTCGATTCGATCATCGCGCAGATTTCAGGCGCTGCTTTGGCGACGACCTTCGCGGTCTTGCCGATGTATTCCGACATGTCGAGGTAGGTCCACCAGTCGATGGCGTCCTTGTTCGGCGGAAAATCGCAGTCGAGATTGTGGACGAGTTGGTCGCCCACCGTGATCGTCATCCGGCCGCGCTGTCCCTTGTTCGAGACGGGGAAGATGATGTACTTGCCCGTGATTTGGATCTCCCGGGCGTTCTCCGGCGGAGGCGCTTCCCCGGGCGACGGCACCGCAACTGCGAAAAGCACGAACGAAAGACACGCTGCAAAAAAAAGATTCTTCTTCATGGGGTTCTCCTTCGCGTTAAGGCACCCGTTCACGGCCTTGTGGCCGGCCGGCTCACGATGAGCCTGATCGGTAATATATACGCCCCTCTCCCCGCACAATAGCAAGGAAAAAACCCAAAACAAAAAAAAGAAATATTTTCGTGGCCGCCCAGAACACCGCGACCCGCCGTGCCGCAACCGTGACCGTGCCCCCCCCATCAGGTACGTCAGCGTGCCGGACTGCAAGAGGTTTAATCTCATTGTGCCGATCCGGCCGGGGCGTGCGCGTCGTCGTCCAGCGGACGCAGGTGAAGCCGTAAGGCTCGAAGTCGCCCCGGTGGGGTCGAAGGTGTCCATGACCTTGGGATGTCGGGAGAATCCGTCGAAATCAAGGAGGAATTGCCGCGTCCCTTACGGTATCCTTGGGGTGCCGAAAGTCGAAGAGCGGCGCGCCGAGAGGCGCACGGACACGGAACCGGTCACAGTGCGGGGAAGGGAGAGGAGAGACATGGGCCCAGGTGCGATGTTCTTTGTTGCGGCGATGGCCCTTGTGGCCGCCCAGGCTTGTGGCGCGGAATCAGCCGGCCCCCCCCCGGCCTCGGCGGAGAAAGGAGGCGCTTGCGTGGAGCAATGGGGCGTCTTCGAACTCCCGTTGAAAGGCCCCGCCGGGGGGAATCCGTATTGCGAGGTGCGTCTCGCTGCCGCGTTTCGCCACGGCGACCGCGCCGTCACCGCAGCGGGCTTCTACGACGGCGACGGCGTCTATCGGGTCCGGTTCATGCCCGACACAGTCGGCGAGTGGTCTTACAGGACCGAAAGCAACCGGCCTGAACTGGACGGCAAGACGGGTTCGTTCACCGCCACGCCGCCGTCGGAGAACAACCACGGCCCCGTGCAGGTCTTCAAGACGTTCTACCTCCGTTACGCTGACGGCACGCCTTATCACCAGTTCGGCACGACGTGCTACGCCTGGGTGCATCAGACGAAGGAACTCCAGGAGCAGACGCTCAAGACCCTGGCCGCCGCGCCCTTCAACAAGATCCGATTCTGCGTGTTCCCTAAGAGTTACGCCTACAACAAGAACGAGCCCGAACGGTTCCCCTTTCGGAGGGACGCCGACGGAAAGTTCGACTTCAGCCAGTTCGATCCGGCGTTCTGGCGGCACTTCGATCAGCGCATCCTGGACCTTCAGAGACTCGGCATCGAGGCGGACCTCATCCTCTGGCACCCCTACGACCGCTGGGGCTTTGCCGCCATGAGCGACGACCAGGACGACCGGTACCTGCGGTACTGCATCGCGCGGCTGGGCGCCTTCCGCAACGTCTGGTGGTCACTGGCCAACGAATACGATCTGATGGGGTCGCGGACCGACGCCAAGGGGCCGCGCCCCGGCAAGACGATGGCAGACTGGGACCGCTTCTTCAAGATCCTTCAGGCGGAAGACCCCTACGGTCACCTGCGCGGCATCCACAATTGCGGGGGCTTTTACGACCACACCAAGCCCTGGGTCACCCACGCCAGCATCCAGAGTTCGAATTTGGCGAAAGGGGTTGAATTCCGAGAGAAGTACCGCAAGCCCATCGTCTTCGACGAGTGCAAGTACGAGGGCAACATCCCCCAGGGCTGGGGCAACCTGGATGCCCGGACCATGACCCAGCGGTTCTGGCTCGGCACGATGAGCGGTTGCTACGTCGGGCACGGCGAGACGTACAAGCATCCCGAGGACGTTCTCTGGTGGTCCAAGGGCGGCGTGCTCCACGGCGAAAGCCCGGCGCGCATCCACTGGCTGAAGGCGTTCATGGCCGCCGCCCCGGCCTTCGACGAACTCCAGCCCCTCGGCGACGACCAGGGCCGCTTCCTCCTGGCCAAGCCGGGCGAGTACTATCTGCTCTACGTCCTCGGCGGCAAGACCCAGACGATCCAACTGGCCGGCGACCGCCCCTACAAGGTGGACGCCCTGGACCCCTGGGAAATGAAGGAATGGGCCGTGGGCACCGCGACGCCCGGCGAGTACACCACCGCCTCGAAGAAGAACGACCTGGTCTATCGCTTCACGCCTTATGCGCCGGGCGAACGGCTGAGGCCGGAGGTACGCCCCACGGCGTCGGTCACCGAAGGCGTTCCCCCGCTGGCGGTCAGGTTTGACAGCGCCACCGGCGGCCGCACGCACTGGGACTTCGGCGACGGCGCGATACATCGAGCGGAACCCCGTGCGTGCGGGTCTCGTCGCCCAGGCGTGGGACTGGCCGTGGTCGAGCGCGGCCGGACATGTGGCGGGTCGAGGCGACCGACTGGTGAAGGCTGGCGGCCCGCTGGCGGCCGAGGTGGCCGATTGGCGGGCTTTTCTTGTGGCCGAGGACGACGAGGATATGCTCCGGCGATTGTGGCGGCACGGCCGTACGGGCCGCCCGTTAGGCAGCCCGAGTTTCGTAACCGATCTGGAACAGTGCCTGTCCCGTCCCCTCTCCCCCCGCAAGCCGGGGCCGAAGCCGGAAAAGAGGAGATAAGTTCTATGTCACCGGAATTCCCCGGAATTCCCGCTACATGTCAGCGAGTTGCCGGCACCGTCGGACTGTTCAGGCGCTTGACCAGGAAGTCCTCAAAGGCGGGCATATCCTTCCACTCGGTGGCAACGTTCACGACCTTGGCGGCGGGGTCGAGCAGGGTCTTGCCGTCGTCGGCCACGCGGACGCCGAGCTTCTCCATCTTCACGAGGTCCTCCGAGAATGCCAGGTACACGGCCACGGTGTCGTATAGGGTGGTACTGGCGGAACCGGCCATAGCGGGATTCTTGCCGGCGGTTGCCCAGGCGCGGTAGCTCTCGATGAGGGCGGCAGCGACGGGGTCTTTGGAGTCGCGGACGGCCGCGTACTTCTCGCCCTTCAGGTGCACGAGGCCGCAGGTGTCCAGGGGCGTGATCGTAATGTCCCATGGCGCCTCGAAGGCGGCGCGGCAGGCCTTCGCGTCGACCTTGACGTTGTACTCGGCGTTGATGGTCGGCTTGCCGCCGTAACCGCGGCGGACGCTCCCGTGCATGCCGACGAAGCGGGCCTTCTGGGCGATGCGCGGCTCGCGCTGGAGGGCGGCGGCAATGTTCTGCACCGGGCCGATCGCGATGAGCGTGACGGGCTCGGGCGAATTCATGACAGTATCGATGATCGCCTGGACGCCGTCCTGGTGCACCTTGCCGGGATAGCTCTTGAGGTCGTAGCCCTCGATCCAGACGGCCTGGCGCCCGCCCTTGTCGTCGGGGCGGAGGCCCACGCCCACTGCGACGTCGGTGCGGCCGGCCGCCTGGAGCATCTTCGCCACGATCCTGGCGCGGTAGGTTGCGTTGCCGTTGTCGGACACGACGAGCTTCAGGTCCAGTTCGGGGGACTTCAGGAGCAGGGCCAGGGCCCACGTGTCGTCGATGTCGTCGCCGATGTCGGTGTCGAGGATGGCGGGCACGGGGCCGGCGGCGGCACCGGCGGGGGCGGGGGTGGCCGGCTCGCCGGCGGCCGCATACGCACAGATGGCCAGGCCTGCAAGTGCGGCAATTGCCGCAAGTTCTTCGGCTCGTAACATGGCGGGCCTCCTTGGGAAAAAGGGGAAAAAGGGGAAAAAGGGGACATGCTACTTTTTCGGGGAAAAAGGGGACATGCTACTTTTTCGCCTCCTTGCGAGGTCGGCCACGGGGGTGGAGCGTGAACTCCAGCCCCAGCCGCCGCGCCGTCACCCCCACCCACGACTCCTCGCCCCAAGGCGTCCCCCGAACCACGCTCCGCCGGGAAAAAGGGGACATGCTACTTTTTCGCCTCCTTGCGAGGTCGGCCACGGGGGTGGAGCGTGAATTCCAGCCCCAGCCGCCTTGCCGTCGCCTCCGTCCACGACTCCTCGCCCCACGGCGTCCCCCGAACCACGCTTCGCCGCACACCCGCCAACTCCCGTTCCGTCAACGGTTCGTTCACCCAGCGTCGCCAGGGACGCGGCAGCGCCACCGGGCCGTCCACCAGCCACTCCGGCCGCGCCTTGCTCCGGCGCACAGCCGCGCTCGACCAAGGCCAGTCCTCCGCGCGCTTCACCAGGCCGGCCCGCACCGGGTTCCGCTCCACGTACCGCAGCACGGTCACCAAGTGCCCGTCTTCCTGGATCGGAAACGCCTTGAACCGCCCCTGCCACACGTGCCCGCTTGTGCGGCGACGCCGATGATGCCGCCGCACGTG
>Ga0315288_10006990_pt1 | contig 14308 bp, 9 predicted proteins | sample YL17G11_20_MG_FD_203454 | JGI IMG/M metagenome (GOLD analysis project Ga0315288, IMG submission 203454) | Sediment microbial communities from Yellowstone Lake, YNP, Wyoming, USA - YL17G11_20 | ecosystem: Environmental > Aquatic > Freshwater > Lake > Sediment | place: USA: Wyoming | collected... | reverse complement strand
ATCGGGAAGTGATCAATGGAAAGGTGACGAATAATGTCAAATACCTCTTCGCCCTCGATGAAGAGGAAGAGATCGATGGACAGAAACCTGCCATCGCTCAGGCAAATGCACCTCTGGATCGGGAGGGAAGGTTCACCGTTCCTCTTATATCCGCCCGAAGGGGTGGCGAATTTATTATGGTGAAACCGGAAGAGATTCGTTATATGGATGTCTCCCCCAAGCAATTGGTCAGTGTCGCCACTGCCCTCGTCCCCTTTCTGGAGAACGATGATGCCAACCGGGCCCTCATGGGATCGAATATGCAGCGACAGGCCGTTCCTCTTCTGAGGACGGACGCACCGTTGATCGGTACCGGAATGGAAGCGATTGTAGCCAGAGATTCTGGAGTGACAGTGGTTGCGAAAAGAGATGGGGTTGTTGAAGATGTGGATGCTTCTCGGATCGTCATCCGTGTCGATGAGAATGGCCAGAAAGAGAGTGACCCAGGTGTTGACATCTATACTCTGATCAAATACAAACGGTCCAATCAGAATACCTGTATAAATCAAAGGCCCATTGTCCGTGTGGGAGAACATGTCAAGAAGGGAGAGGTCATTGCCGATGGACCAGCAACGGATATGGGAGAACTGGCCCTCGGGAGGAATGTGCTTGTCGGTTTCATGCCGTGGGGAGGATATAACTTTGAAGATTCGATCCTCATTAGCGAAAAAATATTGAAGGAAGACGCCTATACCTCGATCCATATCGAGGAATTGGAGTGTATGGCCCGCGATACGAAGTTGGGAAAGGAAGAGATCACCTGTGATATCCCCAATGTTGGAGAAGAGGCATTAAATAATTTGGATGAGAGTGGCATCGTCCGTATCGGAGCAGAGGTAATGGCAGGTGACATTCTCGTTGGCAAAGTCACTCCCAAAGGAGAAACACAACTCTCTCCGGAAGAGAAGCTCCTACGGGCGATCTTTGGCGAGAAGGCAGGCGATGTTCGGGATACTTCCCTGAAAGTTCCCCATGGCATCGAAGGGATCGTGATCGATGCGAAAGTCTTCTCCCGAAAAGGGCAGGAGAAGGATGAGAGGATGAAGGCGATCGAGGATCAGGAAAAGGCCAGATTATTGAAGAATCAGGCCGATGAAATTCGAATCATCATGAACAGTACCCGGAGGAAAATCGGGAAGTATCTGATCGATAAACGAGCCGCCCACCGGATCGCTGATGAGAAGAAAAACCGTGTCTATCTGGAGGCTAAAGAACGGATTAAGGAGGAGCACCTCTTTGCTATTCCCTTCGATCGGCTGGTGGAGATCGATGTCTTGGAAGGAAAGAGGGTGGTCCCTGAAGTGCACCGGTTCCTTACCCATGCGGAGCTCCAGATCAATGTGGTGAAGGGGGTCTTCGCAGATAAATTGGGCAAATTGAAAAGGGGAGATGAATTGGCCCCTGGCGTGATCAAGACAGTCAAGGTCTACATCGCCATGAAGCGTAAACTTTCTGTTGGGGATAAGATGTCCGGACGTCATGGAAACAAAGGGATCATCTCTCGCATTCTTCCTGAAGAGGATATGCCTTATTTGGAGGATGGGACGCCAGTCGATATTATCCTCAACCCATTGGGAGTTCCTTCCCGAATGAATGTGGGTCAAATCTTGGAGGCCCACTTAGGATGGGCTGTCAAAGGATTAGGCTGGAAGATTGAGGAATATTTACAGAAAAATTTCAATCCCAAAATACTTCAGAGAAAAATCAAAGAGATCTATTCTTCTAAAGAAGTGAATGAATATCTCGATCAGGCAACCGATGAAGAGATCATCGAATTGGCCCGGAAATTGGGCAATGGGATCTTCGTCTCTGTCCCTGTATTCGATGGGGCCTCGGAGGAGGAGATTAAAAATCATTTAAAAAAAGCCGGACTTCCCATCACGGGGCAGACCACTCTCTACGATGGAAGGACCGGAGAACCCTTCCACCATAAGGTCACCGTAGGCTACATGTATCTCCTCAAATTACATCACCTGGTCGATGATAAGATTCACGCCCGCTCCATCGGACCTTATTCTTTGGTGACTCAACAACCCTTAGGAGGCAAAGCCCAGTTCGGAGGGCAACGATTAGGGGAGATGGAGGTGTGGGCTTTAGAAGCTTATGGTGCGGCCCACTCCCTTCAGGAGTTCTTGACAGTGAAATCAGACGATGTGGTGGGAAGGACTCGAGTCTATGAGGCCATCGTCAAAGGGGAGCATATCTTGGAGCCTGGGCTTCCAGAGTCCTTCAACGTTCTGGTCAAGGAGTTACAGAGTCTTTGCCTCGATACGGAATTGATCGAAGAGAAACAGGAAGAGATCTAACCAATAAGCATAAGGCGTAAGTTGGAATTGAGGAATTTGGGAATTGAGGAATTGCGAATTCCTAAATCCCTAAATTCCTGAAATTCCTAAATTCAGTATGCACTATGCGCCATGCTTTTTAAAAAAGGAGGAAGCCTTGGAAGATTATCTATCATTCTTTGAAAAGGGGAAGAACCCGATCAGTTTTAATGCCATTCGTATCTCCATTGCCTCTCCAGAAAAGATCGAGTCGTGGTCCCATGGAGAGGTAAAGAAGCCGGAGACCATCAACTACCGAACCTTTAAACCTGAGAAGGATGGGCTTTTTTGTGCCAAGATCTTCGGGCCCACCAAAGATTATGAATGCAATTGTGGCAAATATAAACGGATGAAGCATCGAGGCATTGTCTGCGAGAAGTGTGGGGTAGAAGTGATCCAATCCAAGGTACGCAGGGAGAGGATGGGGCATATTCGGTTAGCCACCCCTGTAGCTCATATTTGGTTTCTCAAAAGCATCCCAAGCAAGATTGGTATCCTTGCGGATATGACGCTGAGAGAGCTGGAGCGGATTCTCTATTTTGAGGCCTATCTTGTGCTCGATGGAAAGGAGACACCTTTGAAGAAAGGGGAGATCCTCTCTGAAGATCGATACCGAGAGGCCAAGGAAAAATTCGGGAATGGATTTGGTGTGGCCCAAGGAGCCGATGCCGTTCGGGAGGTATTGAGACATACCAATGTGAAAGAGCTTTCGCAGAAGCTCCGAACAGAGATGAAGGAAACGACCTCAGAGGCCAAGAAAAAACGTTTGGCAAAACGATTGAAAATTATTGAATCCTTCTTGGATTCAGGAAATAAACCGGAGTGGATGATCTTAGAAATGATCCCGGTCATCCCACCGGATCTTCGTCCTCTTGTCCCTTTGGATGGAGGTCGATTTGCCACCTCGGATCTTAACGACCTTTACCGGAGAGTGATCAATCGGAACAACCGCCTCAAACGGTTGCTCGAATTGAATGCGCCTGAGATTATCATCCGTAATGAGAAGCGGATGCTTCAGGAGGCGGTGGATGCCCTCTTCGATAACGGGAAGAGAGGAAGAATAATCTTAGGGGCGAACAAGAAACCCCTCAAGTCCTTAAGCGATATGCTCCGTGGGAAACAGGGCCGTTTCAGACAGAACCTTTTAGGAAAGCGAGTGGACTACTCTGGGCGCTCTGTGATCGTTGTCGGTCCGGAATTGAAATTACATCAGTGCGGCCTCCCCAAAAAAATGGCTCTTGAGCTGTTCAAACCTTTCATCTATCACCGATTGGAAGAGAAAGGTTTGGTCACCACGATCAAGAGCGCTAAGAAGATGTTGGAGAAGGAGAAACCCGAGGTCTGGGATGTCCTGGATGAGGTGATCCGCGAACACCCTGTGATGCTCAATCGTGCTCCAACACTTCACCGGTTGGGAATTCAGGCCTTTGAACCCGTTCTCATTGAGGGCAAGGCTATCCAACTTCATCCGTTGGTCTGTGCTGCCTTCAATGCCGATTTTGATGGAGACCAGATGGCCGTCCATATCCCTCTCTCCGTCGAGGCTCAGACGGAGGCGAGGGTTTTGATGATGTCCACCAATAATATTCTTTCTCCAGCCAATGGAAAACCGATCATTGTACCCACACAAGACATCGTCCTTGGGATTTACTACATGACCAGGGAACGTCCCTATGTGAAGGGGTTGGGAAAGGTGTTTTCCAACACCGAGGAGGTTCGGATCGCATACGATGCCAATGAGGTCGACCTCCATGCTCGAATAAAGGTTCGGATTGCAGGGGAGTTGGTAGAGACGACTGTGGGCCGGGTTCTCGTCAGAGAGATCCTTCCCGAAGAGATTCCCTTTAAATTAATCAATAAGGTGATGAAGAAAGGCGAACTGGCCACTCTCATCGACTACTGCTACCGGTTTGGAGGAGAAAAGAAGACTGTTATTCTATCCGATCGATTAAAAGATCTGGGGTTTCAGTATGCCACACTGGCCGGAATCTCCATCTCTCTTGATGATATGTTGATCCCTTCCAACAAGGCGAGCCTCCTTCAAGAAGCACAAGAGGAGATTGAAAGGGTTCAGGAACAATATACGGAGGGGCTGATTACGGATGGAGAACGTTACAATAAGGTCATCGACATTTGGGCTCAGGTCACTGAAAACATTGCCGATGTGATGCTGAAGGAGTTGGGGAGTGAAGAAACGGAGGGTCTTAAAGGGGAGAAAGAGACCATTGAGAGTTTTAACCCAATTTATATGATGGCCGACTCCGGGGCCAGAGGCAGTGCACAACAGGTTCGGCAATTGGCTGGGATGCGGGGACTAATGGCCAAACCTTCTGGTGAGATAATCGAAACCCCGATCACTGCGAACTTCCGGGAGGGGCTCACTGTTTTACAATACTTTATCTCTACCCATGGGGCTCGAAAGGGACTGGCGGATACGGCATTAAAGACAGCCAACGCTGGGTATCTCACCCGACGATTAGTTGATGTCGCTCAGGATGTAGTGATTACAGAACACGATTGTGGAACCATGGATGGAATCGACGTGACCTCTCTGGTCGAAGGAGGAGAGATCATCGAATCGATGAAGGAACGAATTCTTGGCCGGGTGGCACTGGAGGATATTCGGGATCCCTTTACCGAGGAAGTGATTGTCAAAGGGAATGAGGAAATTGATGAGGCCTTAGCGGAGCGCATAGAGGATGCTGGGATTGAGAAGGTGAAGATTCGGTCCGTCCTCTCCTGCAAATCGAGAAGGGGTGTATGCATTCTTTGTTACGGAAGGGATTTGGCCCGCGGAAGACTCGTCATTGTGGGAGAGGCCATCGGAATCATTGCTGCTCAGTCAATCGGAGAGCCAGGAACCCAGTTGACGATGAGGACATTCCACATCGGTGGGACGGCCAGTCGGCGAGCCGAACAGACAACGCTGGAATGCCGGATCGATGGAAGGGTAAAATTTATCAGCCTCAAGACGGTCAAGAACCGAGAGGGCAATCTGATCGTCATGAATCGAAATGGGGAGATCGCCATCTTGGACGAAAGCGGAAGAGAGCGGCGACGCTATTCTGTGATCTATGGAGCCAAACTGAAGGTCAAAGATGGACAGAAGGTGAAGGAAGGGGAGATGCTGGCAGAATGGGATCCCTATTCCATCCCTGTTTTAACAGAGGTCACGGGTCGGGTTAAATTTGGGGATATCATCGAAGGAGTGACGATGCAGGAACAAGTAGATGAGTTTACCGGGCTCTCCAGAAAAGTGATTACCGAGTCAAAAGACGCAGAACTTCGGCCGAGGATTTCGATCAAGGATGAGAAGGGGAAGACCACGAACATCCCCGGCTCCGTCTCTCAGGCTCGGTATCTCCTCCCCATGGGGGCAAACATCTTTGTCTCTGAAGGGGATATGGTAGAGGCTGGAGATATCATCGTAAAGATTTCACGGGAGACAACAAAGACAAAGGATATCACCGGAGGTCTTCCCCGAGTGGCTGAGCTTTTCGAGGCCAGAAAACCGAAAGAGTATGCATTGATCAGTGACATCGATGGCCTCGTTGAATTTGGAAAGGATCTCAAGGGAAAGAGGAAGGTGGTCATTCGGCCAGATGTGGGTGAACCGAAGGAGTACATGATCCCCAGGGGAAAACATGTCAGCGTCCATGAAGGCGACTTTGTCAAGGCAGGAGAGGCTTTGATGGATGGTCCTTCGAATCCCCATGATATCTTAAGGGTGTTGGGAGACAAAGCATTGGCCCGATATTTAGTCGATGAGATCCAGGATGTTTATAAACTTCAAGGGGTAAAGATCAACGACAAACATATCGAAGCGATTGTTCGCCAGATGCTCAAGAGAGTGAGGGTAAAAGAGGTGGGGGACACCCACTTTTTGGTAGACGACCAGGTGGAAAAATTTGCTTTTGAGGACGAGAACGAGCGAGTGTTAAGGGAAGGGGGAAAACCGGCCGTCGGGGAGCCCCTTTTCTTGGGAATTACGAAGGCCTCTCTTATTACCGATAGTTTTATCTCCGCCGCTTCCTTTCAAGAGACCACCAAAGTCCTCACTCAAGCGGCCGTGGCGGGAAAGGTGGACTATTTAAGGGGATTGAAGGAAAATGTCATCATGGGACGACTGATTCCGGCTGGAACCGGTCTCCCGAAATATAGAGAAATGGAGCTCTGGGTAGAAGGCTATACGGGAGAGGAGATGGCTACTGAAGGTAGTGAAGCGTTGCCCGCCGAAAGTGCCGCGTAATCTTTGCCGCAAAAATAGAAGCGAGAGAAAGGCCCATTTTTGCAGTTCGCAGATTGGGCCTTTTCTTTTGTGTACTTGGGGCATAGGAGTCTAATTTGATGTAGAAGGAGAAGAGGAATTACCCCCCTTTTCTTAGCCTAATATGGTGATTGACAAACATAAATGGATTCCTTACAATAATGTAAGGAAATTAATCCTTACAAGGAGCTTATATGGTAACTGCAAAAGTCACTTCCAAGGGACAGATCACAATCCCTAAAGAGATCAGGGAGAAACTCGGGATATCTCCAGGTGAAGAGATAGGATTCGTTGAGAGGCGTGGAGTGTTCTTTATCAAAAAGCCGATGAAGAAGTCTCCTTTTGAGAAATGGATGGGGAGGCTGAAAGATCTCAAAGGGTCGGAGTCGGATAAGATTATCGATGATTTGAGAGGAAAATGATCACCGCAATCGACACGAATATATTACTGGATATACTGATTCCAGACGAAGCGCATTCGTTGAGTTCAAAACGATTGCTCGATCGTTGTTTGGAAAAAGGACAGTTGGTGATATGTGAAGTCGTTTATGCTGAACTATCGTCACAATTTCCTTCGGAAGGAGAATTGCGAAATTTTCTCTCAGATACTGGGATCCGACTTATTCATTCCAGTCGAGAAGTTCTATATTTAGCCGGAGAGCGCTGGAGAACGTATACAAGAAAAAGGGAACGGACGCTGCAATGTCCTCACTGCGGTGGAAAAATATCCGTAACTTGTCCTAAGTGTGGTCAGTCGGTTGTCTTGAGAGATCGAATACTCAGCGATTTTATTATTGGGGCTCATGCCCTCCTGCACGCCGAGTTGCTTCTTACAAGAGATCGAGGTTTTTATCACACTTATTTTAAAGAATTAAAAATAGGAACTTAAGCTCTGCGGAATTATAGTGAACGTCATAAATAAATCGACTCCTCCGCGGGTGTCATTGCGAACCCTTCGCATCTTGTCATTCTGAGCGAAGCGAAGAATCTCGTTATTTTGCTCAGGGTAAACTCCGTGAGGCAATTTTGTGAGATTGCCACGTCGCTTCGCTCCTCGCAATGACTACTTTATTAAGGCGTTCACTATATACAATCAGGGGACGTGAAAATGCAACTTAACGTGGAGTGAGGGAGTTCGGGCATGCGGGAGCAAGCGTTGCACGATTTTTGGGTGTCACGACCCCTTTTTTCATCTATATGCTGCCTCTTCCGGTGAGCTTCTTGGCCGGCATGTGCCCCACAAGCCCCGCCTGTATGGCCAGAGAGCTTCAATTGAGGATGGATGCTTAGGTTGCATTTGAACCAGCCCCTTATTTTGACAAAGATCCACCCTTGTGGTTCTGGGCTCGGAAACCCGTAATAAAGCGGTTAAGGATATTTGACAGAATTTTGACAGAATTTTGTTGACAAGGTCGAACATTTCATTCCAAAATTTAATTGGAATAAAAGCTTTTTAAATAGAAAATAGCTTACCAATGGCAGTCATGAAGATTTTAGAAAGAAGAGCGAATGAAGGACTGGTAGAGTACGCGGAGAGACTTTCTACCTTGTACTCTGATAGTTTAAGGGCAAAAGATAAAAAGCCCGAGGGGCAATTTTTCACCCCAAAACAAGTAAGTCTCTTTATGGCAGAATTGTTTGATATTAACCGAGACAAGATAACTCTCTTAGATCCGGGGGCTGGAACGGGCGTCCTATCGGCTGCCTTTTGTGAAAAGTTATTGCGCACAGGGAGACCAGTTTCTCTAACAATAGACGCATTTGAGAACGACCCTGAAATAATCCCACTCCTGAAAAGGGTCTTACAGGAGTGCAAGAAGGACTTGGAAGAAAAGGGCTCGAAGGTCGAGTTTAATGTATTAGCCAAAGATTTTATCCTTACCAATGAGCCATATCTTAGCGGGCCCGGGCTATTTGAAAGGGGCGAAAAGTTCTACGATTTCGTAATTTCAAACCCTCCCTACTACAAGGTGGGTACGGAATCTCCCTATTCAAGAATGATGGCGGAGCTCATATGCGGGCAGCCCAATATTTACGCTTTTTTTATGACCACAGCTGCAAGCATGCTTGCCGATAAGGGCGAAATGGTTTTTATTACGCCGCGGAGCTTTTGTTCTGGTCTTTACTACAAGAATTTCAGGAAATGGCTTCTGCGGAAGGTAAGAATCACAAGGATTCACATTTTTGAGTCCAGGAAGGACATTTTCGACAAGGATGGAGTTTTACAGGAAAACGTAATAATCAAGGCAAGTAAGAACGGCAAAGAAGGGACATTAACGATAACGACAAGCAGGGATAAAGAGTTAAATGTATTAGGCAAAATTGAAGTTGATTATTCAGATATAATTTCTTCTAAGAATAGAGAGAGCTTTATCAGAATTCCTACCAGTGAGCTTGACGTTAAAATACTCCACATTATTGACAATTGGCCGTCCACGTTGAACAAGCAGGGCATGGAGATTTCCACGGGGCCGGTGGTTGATTTCAGGGCTAAGGAGCATTTGCGGCAGGAGTTAGCGAAGGGTTCTGTTCCACTTCTTTGGATGCATAACCTGCAAAACATGAGGGTGGTATGGCCATCCAAGAAGAACAAAAAACCGGCGGCTATAGCTTCTATGGAAGAAACTTCACCACTGCTGCTCCCGGTGAAGAATTATGTGCTCCTAAAACGATTTACATCGAAGGAGCAGAGGCGGCGCCTCGATGCGGCAGTGCTAAAGCAATCAGAATTTCCCCACGAGTCCGTGGGAATAGAAAACCACGTGAATTATATTCATAAGCCAAAGGGGAGCTTGTCCGTCGGCGAGGCTTTTGGTATAGCTGCCCTTTTGAACACTGGTTTAATCGATAATTATTTCAGGTCGCTCAATGGGCATACACAGGTAAACGCAACCGAAATTAGAACCCTTCCCTTGCCTGATCTCTCTGTCATAAGGAAGATTGGTGAAGTTGTGTCCAAGGCAAAAGACCCGTCAGCTAACCTCGATGAAATGATTGGCTCCCAGCTCGGAATTAATGCTGAAATCATCAAAGATCTTAATTCCTTTTCTTGATAGAGGCAGTTACATCACACGGCCCGCTTTCTCCCAAAAGGCAGATTGAACTGGAGAAGGTGCTTGTAGGATGCAAAGCAAAAAAAGTTTACATCAGTGCATTCCTTGATTTTCGGGAATTCAAAAGGCATATCGACAACATCGCATGGGAAACAGAAGTCTGGATAGAAGCGAATCCAGCCCACATGATTCACTTCAACGGCCCAAAATTCTTCACAGTGTACGAATAATTCAGCATTACAAGCTTGGCCCAAGCCCCTCCCGTTTAATTTTTCTGGCAGACTGCACCAAAATTGTGTCTTGTCGCATTTTTCCCTATCCTCCATAAATAAGCGGCCCAAAGAATAGTCAACGTTCCCATTACACAAATAGCGGAATTCTTGCGGAAATAGTGATTTCTGAGACGGCAAGATGTGCTGGGGGATGACTCCCCGTGGCTGGCTCAATCTTGAACAGAACAAACTGGAGGTTTGCTACTTGTGAGGCGACAATTGCAAATAGTTTTTGGGGGGGACGTAAATAATCTCTATCTTTTTTTGCCTCCACGAAAAAGGTGTTGTTTGAACCTATGACGCAGAGATCAGGGTTTTCAATTTTTCCGAAACATTTCCGCACCTTCTGTAGGGCATTCGTCAGGTTATAATAGGTTTCATATCCAATCGCTTCCCGAATTCTGGTATTGTTATCAGCGTACTTGCTTTTAATAGTAAGAAGATTGAAATGCTTAAGAACAACATACCCTTATTTTTCAAAATGTCTCTTGGCAATAAATTCAGCAAAACCGTAACCATGCAAACGGCCAGGTCCTTTATGATGACTATCACTCAGCCGCCACCTCTTTAATTCATTAGGATCATAATATGAAAACAACTTCTTAATGCCGAGGCTAATATCTCGTTCCGTCAAATTCATCTTCTCCTCCTTTTGCATACATATATCTGAAGACTCACTATTGTGTTGTCACGTCAGACGCATTTTATCAAAAGAGATGAAATGGTCAACAAGATTTTGTAGATTTTGCAGAAATTCGTAGTCGCAACCTCACTGGCTGTTGCATAGAAAGGACATTGGGGGCACACCTTCAAAATTCAGTTATCATTCAGCGTTTGGATAGGCGATGGCCGCTCCTAATCCTCTTTTCCTCCTGTCCGATTTGTTGGATTTAGGGGAAAATGCAACTTGATGGGGATGAGAAATGGTGGGGGTGGGGGTTATTTCTGGTGGGTTAATCCGTCGAGTCAAGCTGTTAACTTGGTCTCACCCTGGGAGGGGTATATTGTTCCTGATAGCTTTGTTACTCTTTTTTGCGCTCTTCCCAGGCTGTCTTCGTTCTGACATCTTCGATCAGGAATCGCAAGCCTAAGTTGTCCGGCGGGTCGAGCCAGAGCATCCGGTCAAAGACACGCTCGGCTTCTTCAAAACGCTTCAGGCGCCAGAGGCATAGCCCGTAGCTATATATGCATCGCAGAAACGGGCGATTATTAATGCAGCCCCAAAGGAGAACGCCGTCGAAATGATCGCCGAGGGAGAGATCTCCGATGCGCAGGCCGACCTCATAGTGGCGGATCGCGTCCCCCGGCCTGCTGTCGAAGACCAAATTCCCCAGGTGCGAGTGGGCGTCGAGGCAACGCAGGTCGGACTGGCAGAGCTCCATGAGAATTCGCTTTGCTCCCAAGAAGTCGCCAGCCGCTTTGAGATCGTTGGACTCCGTGATGGGGTCCGAGAACGGATCATCGGGGTCGGCCCCGGGGAGTACCTGCTCCATCTCGAACATAGGGCGGGGCCCACGGGCGATGATCGGCTTCGCCCACTCCTCGAGAGGCTCATCCTCCTCGCCCCAGTAGTCCTCTTTAGGGTCCCATATCCCCATCTTTTCAAGCCGCAATGGCACGAGACCGAGGGCGGACGCTTCGATGCGGGTAGATTCGATCTCTCCGGAGAGGTAGGGGTGACCGCCGTAGCGCCACTGCTTGCGGGGATTGACTGTGAGGATTTCACCTGGCACCACATCCCAGAGCCGATTTGGCCGAAGCGTGATGATTCGCTCGCTTCCTATTAAACGGCAGCGGGCAGCGCGCTCCTTAACCGAAAGTGCGACAAGCTGGACTGGTCCGCTAAGATCGATGTCGTCGCCGGTTGCCTTGTGTTGACGCGTACGTTGCGAAGGTGCCGGGGTTCCACCATGGGCATAAGGTTTGAGGCCCAGCCACTTGCGGTAGGCAGCGGCATACCGCGCACCAATCGATCCTTCCGGAAAAACGACATCGGAGGCTGCGACCACATGCTCCGAGCCGCCTTCACGCCTGCATTTTGCGGTCAGTCCGCGGCGCTCATTACCATCGTAGTCGATTTGGACCACTGAGACCGGCTCGCCGATAACAAAGGCGTTGGCCGGCAGGCTGACATCGTCCTCGAAGGCCTGTCGAAATGCCCATAGCTGCTCGTCGTCCCCGTATGCGTCAACAGTGATTTCTTCAATCAGCTCATCCAGAACATTACTGTCTTCGTCGCGGCGGCCTCTTCGGCCCATCGTTCATCCTCCTTGTCCGGAAAATACCGAACATACCTCAAAGAGAAAACTGATGTGTTTCAGCAATCTCTGTTTCACTTCTTCTCTCAAATTTCATCCTCTCCCTGTCAAAGAACTTTCCCACGAATACTTCCACATCTTCTGACCGGCAATCTTCTTGATCTAGGGAAGAAAAACGTCATAAGAATGGTTGTCCTCCCTAAGAAATCGATGGTGCCTTGAGTGGAACAATTGCAAGGCTCAAGCCAATAACCTATCGAAGATCAGAATATCGATGTCCTTGATGCGCTCAAAAACCTTATCGTTGGTTAAGAAACCGGTTGCGGAGTGGAGGAAGGCGGTTGCAATCTGGATCGCATCGGGGGCTTTGATCCGTTGCGCGGCCCTTAGGTCTGAGGCTCTCCGAGCCACCTCCAAATCCATTTCAAAGAAAGTGAGGTTGGGGAAAGTCGTCAGGTAATATTCATAATCGCGGACAGCCTGTGTAAACCCTTCCGCCTTTGGCTTTGTCAACAGTTCCATCAAGGTCAAATAGGACGTGATGCCCCTGTTTGTCCCCTTTTCCAGGGCAGCAAAGATGACTTCTGTGAGAGGGGCGTAACGGGGATGATCTTCGAGGTGATGGATGAAAACAGCAGAATCGACGCCGATGACCGGGTGACTGGCGAGAAATTGCTGCAGCCGTTTCATTTGTCTTTCCAGGTGTTCCTTTCTTCCCGGATATAGTCCACGGCATCTATCCCCTCCCAAACTCCTTTGTGCAATCCCTTCAGATGTTTCGAATAACTTTTGGGCCTCGGCTTCAAAATAAGACTGTCCTTTTCCACATCAAGAATGAGTTGGTTTCCTGGTCCGATCAACAACTTCTTGCGAGCTGACTTGGGAATAGCAATTTGCTTCTTACTGTTTAAAGTAACGACCGATTTCATGAAAAATTCTCCTTTTCTGGCACTCTCTTTACTAATATCGCAAAGTAAAGCGCTTTTCAATAGTTTTTACCCCTTCGGGGTGGCCACGCTCCTCCTCTGCCTTGCCGTGGTGGCCGACCATTCTGTCTGACTTCATGGAGGGAAACACGTGGCGTAGGTTCTAAGAAAACTTAGTAATGGGGATAAAATAGTGAGGCGTCAGTGATGGGGTATTTGAAGATGACCGCAATGTCCTGTCTTTACGGGAGGAGATTGCAATGTGCGGTTCAACTGGAGAGACCCTGAAACGAGTTCAGGGTGACAATCTGGATTCTTTCAACAGCTGGTAAAGATTTATTTTATTCCTTCAAGTCTTTTCTTAGCCATCTCCGCTTGTTCGGAATGGGGATATCGTTCGATCACCCGTTTGAGTAAGTTTCTAGCATTCGTCTTATCCCCGAGTTCTAAGAAGGCAAGGGCTTGCTTAAAAAGAGCAGCAGGGATTTTGTCTCCTTCAGGATATTTGACGATGGCTTTCTCATATTCCAAGATGGCCTTCTCAAAATCTTTTTTCAGATAGTAGGTTTCTCCGATCCAAAACTGGGCATTGTCAGAGAGTTCAGTATTAGGATACTTTTTAAGAAAGGCCTCGAATTTCCTCCGTGCCCCTTCTAAGTTCCCCTTTTGAAAGGTCTCATAGGCATCTTTATATAAATCTCCTACGCTTTTAGAGGCCCCCTTCACTTCGGTAGGAGTCTCCTTTGTCGGAGGCAGCTTTTCCACCTCCTTCAGTTTCGAAACAAGTTCAGTCATCTTTTCTTCAAGGCCCTTGAATCGATCCCCTGTCTCCTTAAACTTTTCCTCCAAAATCTTGGCTCGATCTTCCAAGGTTCTGCTTTTTTCCTCAAGGGTTCTGTTCTTTTCCTCAAAAGTTTTTCCCTTCTCTTCCAGGTTTTTTAATCGGCCTTCGATATCCCCCTTCCTACGGTCAATCTCCGTGGACGGCTTCTTAATGAACTCTTTGTATTCCTCAACCCCTGTCGAGAGGATTCGAATTTCAGATTGAAGGCTTTCGATTCGGAGAAGAAGGTCAGCCTGAAGCTTCTTCATCTCATTATCCATATCCGTTCGGAGGGTTGAAGCATCCCTTTCAATATCTTTCTGATTTTTCTGAAAGGTTGAGAGAT
>Ga0315288_10006989_pt1 | contig 14308 bp, 7 predicted proteins | sample YL17G11_20_MG_FD_203454 | JGI IMG/M metagenome (GOLD analysis project Ga0315288, IMG submission 203454) | Sediment microbial communities from Yellowstone Lake, YNP, Wyoming, USA - YL17G11_20 | ecosystem: Environmental > Aquatic > Freshwater > Lake > Sediment | place: USA: Wyoming | collected... | reverse complement strand
GGACGAAGCTGGCAATCGGGATGGCATCGGCGGGCGGGTACCTGTTCCACTCGGATCATTCGGTGCCGACGCAGGTGAGTTTTGAGAGGTTCTGCAAGGTGGTGAACCTAGTGAGGAAATACGGGGTGTATGAGTAGGGGAGGGCGGAGGGAGGCCCGCCTGCGGCGGGCCTCCGCAGGTTGTCGCTCACTTCGTTCGCGGTAGACCTGCGCCACGGGGGCGGCTTCGGCAACACGCTAACGAGGCAACGGAATCCGCAGATTACACAGATTCACGCAGACGTGCACAGATGCGGCGGGCATGCCGTAGGCATGCCCGCCGTACACGCGGGTTACTGCCCGACGACCTTGAGCTGTGCAAGGCTGAACTCGAAGCTCAGGGTGTCGCCGCCTTGACGGAAGTCGTAGGTGAGGCGGATGCGGCCGTCGGGGAGACGGGTTTCAGCGACGGGATCGTTGACTCGATCCCACTTGCCAGTCATGTCGCGGGCGAGAACGAGCCACCAGCCGGCGGGGAAGGTGATAGCGAGGTGTGATTGCGCGGCGCGCCCGCCGGCCGCAGTAACAGTGAACTTGAGGGTGTTGCTTCCTCCCGATGAGATCTGGAGGGTGACCTGGGCCTGCGAGAGCTTGATGGCGACGCGATCGCCCGAGAGCTTGAGGCGCTCCTGCTTCTGCTCTGCGCCGGAGAGCAGCATCGCCTCGGCCTCGCCGCCGGATGACGCCGCCCAGCGAGACGCGAGGTCGAACTCCGCGTCGGGGAAGGGGAGGGGTTTCTCCCGTTTGGGCGCCAGGAATGAGAGCAGGTCGAAAAGCAAGGGATCGGTGTCGAGGAAGGCGTCGCCCCTGTTGAGGACCCAGAACTGGGTTGGGCCGCTCCAGTTGCGAACCCAGTAGCCCGGCGCCATGGTCCAGCCGTCAGGCGGCGCGCTGTGAGCTATGATGATCGCCGAGTGGTCGTCGGGCGGCAGACCGGTGAAGCTGCCAACGGCGTATGCCCTGTTGCGCTGTCGCAGGATCTCGCGAGCAAGGCGCGCGGCGTGCTCCGGCGCCCGATCGTGGAGGACGAGCGCGCCACCCGTGTTGGCGAGCAGGCTTTCGGCGTCTTCGGCATTGAAGAAGGCGCTCGGTGATTCGACAGGCTCGACCCCACGGGCGGGCCGCGGGAGGAGCTGGACGCGCCCGCTGTCGTGCTGCACCTCGAAGTGGGAGTGCACCAGGCCCATGAGCAGGACCGCCGAGTCCCAGAGCCTGCGCTTCTCTCCGCCCCAGCTCGGGTCGTACATGTCGTGGAACTCCCAGACATTCCCGGTCGCAGAGGCGAAGTTCAGGACACGCTTGGTCAGCTCAGCGGTGAACGGCAGACCTGCCTCTGACGCGGCAGCCAGGACGTAGCCAGGGGCGCCTCCGTCGATGGTGGCACTTCGGGAGTGGGCGCGAATCCCGCGCTCGTACTGGAGGCGGTCCCAGCCTGCCATCAGGCCGGCGCGGAGATAGGGGTCGTTCGCAGGCAGCACCCCCAGTATGATGCCGCGAGCGAACACCTCGGGGCAGAGGGAGAAGTCGAGGGATCCATCGCCGCCGCAGCCGATGGCGTACCAGGGCGGATCACCCGTGCCCGGCTCGTACTTGGTGAGCGCCAGCCGAGCGCGGTATGCCAGTGAGCCGTAGCGTGCAGCGCGCTCTCTGTCGCCGGCGCGTTCGGCAAGCCTTGCGCCGTACTCGACGGAGGCGATAAGGAGCCAGGAGTTGTCGATGAGATCGTCGAGTTCGCGCACGGGCGCGGCGAGCAGCCAGGTCTCGTCGCCGTTCATAGGTTGGAGGCCGCTCTCGGGCACCGCGGCGCGGTCGAGACAGTCCCGCACCATGTCCCAGTAGTCTCTGCCATCGACCGCGCCAGCCATCTCGGCATCGTGCACCATCAGCGTCAGGTAGTGAGGGAGCTCGACCGCCGTGTAGCCGTAGGCCTGGGACTTGCCGCTCGGGATCTCGTACCAGGATGCGATGCCGGAGGCCTTCCAGGCGCGATGGAAGAAGTCGAGGTTGAGCCTGGCTTCGTGACTGTAGCCGAGGTCGAGCAGGGCGCGTTGCACCCAGTAGCTGTCGCGAACCCAGGCGCGGTTATGCGGGTAACGGAGCGATCCGGTATGGACGGCTTCGACGCCGACGTGGCTGCGTACCAGGCAGAGGAGCGAGTCGAGCAGATCATCAGTGCGCTCGTCGCCGGTCTCGAGGCGGGCGCGCTCGCACCATTTGGTCCAGTCGGCCTTCGTGGCCTCAAGCAATCCCATGGGACGGTCAAGGGCGTCTCTGGCACTGGCCGTGTGCTTGCCCAGGGCGTTGGCATTCTTCGCCGCGGGTATGAGGATCGCGGCCGACCCCATCTGCCCGGGCCCGACGCGACCAATGCGAGCTTCGAGAGCTTCACCGGACTTAACCAGCTTCGCGTCGGAGACGAAGGCGGACTGCTCGCGGGTCCACGTGTTGCGGCCGCTGCGCTTCCACTCACCGGAGGCGCCGACCTCAAACTTGAGGGCGATCTGCTGGGGTGCTTTGCCAGTGTTCTCGACCAGGAACCAGCGGACGAGGAAGTTCTGGTCAATGCCCATGGGCGCGAAGTCAACCGCGGTGACGGCGAGGCCGTCTTCCTCCACCCGCGAAACGGCAATGGACGTGTGCCGGACGCGGCGCAGGGATTGCTCGCCGAAATCGGCGACTGCGCGCTCCGCTCCGTCGCGCACAACGGATACCCTCATCGGCTTGGCAAAGGGACGCGCTGTGCGCCGATCGGCCCAGAAGACATCGAGGGCCATGACGTCCTTCGCGTTGCAGCCGATGGCGGCGAAGACGTTGGGACTGCCGAGGGTGAGGCCATCGGGGCTGGCCGGTTCACGGGGGCTATGACTGCGGTGTCTGTACATGGCGTAAGAAGAGAACGATTGCTGGCCGAGCCATTCAGCGAGGGATCGAGCGCGTTCCTTGTTGGCGGGACCACGGGCACAGCCGGTGATGGACGATGCGAGGAGTGCGAGTAGGACGATGTGGCCGTATGTGCGCATGGCATAACCTAACTCGCGGGTGAGGAGAAGTCAACATCGGGGTGTGAAAGGGAATCCCGCCTATGGCAGGCCTATGCCAGGCTGGCAGCCCTGGCAGCACGCCGGCGAGACAACCTTCACCTGTCCAGGCGGGGTGTTGGCGTTGACGCAGCGAGTGGCGTCTCCTATACTCGGTCTTGACCTGCGCAGCGGCTGGAGTTGTCTTTGCCGGACCTTCCGAAGATCAGTGTAGTCGTTCCAACACGCGATCGGCCACAGTTCCTCGTTGAGGCGGTGGGGAGTGTGGCGGCGCAGGCGCTGCTTCCGGCCGAGCTGGTGGTTGTGGATGATGGTTCGGCAGCTGACGCGGGGGCGGCGTTGCGGCGGGTCAGGTGGCCGAAGTCTGCGACGATTCGGGTGCTGCCGGGTTCTCGGAGTGGGCCGGCGGCCGCCCGGAATCTCGGGGTCCGTTCCGCCTCGGGGAACCTGATCGCCTTCCTGGACGACGACGACGTGTGGCATCCTGAGAAGCTGGCCGAGCAGGCGCGGTGGTTCGCGGCCCGGCCGGACATGGGGGCGTTGGGGACGGCGTGTGTTCGCACGCCGACGCCGGGTCTGTGCCATTTCCGCCGCCAGGGGCGCTCGCAGGTGCGCAGCATCTCCCGCGCGGCGCTGCTGCGCGGGAACCGGCTCTGCCTCTCGAGCGTGATGATCCGGCGGAACTGCCTCGACGAAATCGGCGGGTTCGATGAGTCGTTGCCACTGGCGCAGGACTGGGACCTGTGGCTGCGCATTTCCAGTTGGTGGGAGATCGGCACGCTGAACGCGCCGCTGACAGTGTATCGCCTGCACGGCAAGCAGCGCAGCCGCGATGAAGCGGCGATGCGCAGGTGGGAGGCGGAGGTGATCCGGAGAGCCATCGCGCGCGTGTCGGGTGCCCGCACGCTTCGAGGTGTGGCGCGACGGAGACTGTCGTGGGCGCACTGCCGACTGGGCCGCGTGCTCATTCGTCGCGGCGAGACGCAAGGCGCTGTGCACGAGTTGAAACAGGCGCTGTCTCTGTACCCGCTTCACCCACTGGTGTGGGGGTCGCTGGCGCTCTGCGCGCTCGCGGCAGGCGGACTGGCGCGGGAGCGGCGAGCATGAGACAGCGGCTTCCCCAGTGGCTGCGCTCAACCGCACCGAAGGCCCCCCAGCTCGCCGTCATGGGCCGGCAGCTCGCGGCTGCGGGGATCAACACGGTATGCCAGAGCGCGCGCTGCCCGAACATCGGCGAGTGCTTCGGGAGTGGGAACGCGACGTTCATGATCATGGGCAGCGCGTGCACGCGGGATTGCCGCTTCTGCGCGATCGATCACGCTACGCCTCAACCGCTTGACCCTGACGAGCCACAGCGGATCGCGCTGGCGGCGAGGGCGCTGAAGCTGCGGCACGTGGTGGTCACATCGGTCACGCGGGACGACCTGCCCGACGGCGGGGCGGGACACTTCGCGGCGACGGTGCGAGCGGTCAGAGAACTTCTGCCGGAATCCGGTGTCGAAGTGCTCGTTCCCGACTTCGGGGGCAACGTCGAGTCGCTTCGGACGGTTCTCGACGCGAGGCCCGCGGTGTTTGGGCACAACGTCGAGACGGTGCCGAGGCTGTACCCACTGGTGCGGCCCCAGGCCGATTACACACGATCGCTGATGGTGCTTCGGACGGCGGGGGAGATCGCCCCGCGGGTCATCCCCAAGAGCGGGTTTATGGTAGGCCTGGGGGAAATGGGTGTGGAGGTCACCGGGCTGCTGGCCGATCTGCGCGACGCCGGGGTGAGCGCAGTGACGATCGGCCAGTACCTTCAGCCCACGCGAGAGCACCTGCCTGTGGCTGAGTACATCACGCCCGAGGCGTTCTCACGTCTTGAGGAGCAGGCGAAGCGGGCCGGCTTCAGGCACGTGCTGAGCGGGCCACTGGTTCGTAGTTCATATCATGCAGCGGAGCTGGTTGAGTCCTGAGGGCCACGGGGAAGAATGGGGCATGTCAGCTCAGGCAGGTAGGGTGAACTGCCGGGTGAGGTAGCAATCCTCCGGTCAGAACTTCCTTGATGCGACGATTAGCCAGATTACTGCCATACATAGCACTGGTACTGGTGGCATCGATCGTTGTTGCATTCCTCTGGCGCGCGGGTCCTCTGCGACGCCAGCTCCGAGCCACCATCACCGAGCAGCTGAAGCGCCAGACCAACCGCGACGTTGCGGTTGGGGATGTCGGCATCAGCCCCACAGGACAGGTCGTCATCCGGGATCTGACGATCCGCAACAAGGACGGGTCGGTCCTGCTGATCGCGCCGGAGGCAGCGGTGCGGCTTGGCCGGCCGCTCAGCCTGCTGTCACCCTCAACGGCCGCGGGATCGCTGCGCGCGATCACGCTGCGAAAGCCCGAGATCACAGTTATTCGCGATGTCTCCCGCAGGTGGAACATCGAGGATCTGCTCCAGAGGAAGCCGGAGGCGCCGTCGAAGTTCGCCGGGGACGTCATCATTGACGGCGGGCGCATCACAGTGGTCGACCAGGCCCGCGGCGCGAGCACCACGATTGAGGACGTGGACCTCAACGTGCAGCAACCGGGGCCGGGTCAGATCAGGTTCACATTCCACGCGAGAGGGGCCGAGGACTCGTTCGATTCGCTGGACGCCTCTGGCACGAGCGACTCCAATGCCCGAACCACCGACGTGTCGGGGAAGATATCCGACATGGACATGGGGTACGCGTTCGCCCGGCTGCCTGAGCTCAAGTTCATGGCGATATCAGCGGGACGGGCGAACGTTACAGGTCAGCTGAAGCTGACTCCCCAGACCCCGCAGACGCTGGGGGCGGGCGCATCGGTTGAAGCCGAGGTGACCCGGGCCGAGATCTCATTCCCCTGGCTGAAGAGGCCGGTGAAGGACGTCAAGGGGACGGTCCGTTTCGCCGACGGCGATATCCACTTGGACGGGGTGGCCGGCACGGTCTCGGGCGCGCCAGTGGAGGCGAGTGGGACGGTGTCGCGCATCCAGAGCCCGCAGCTCGACATCACATTCAAGACGTGGGGATTGCGTCTCCCGCAGTTGAAACAGCTCATGCCGAAGCTGCTGGCGCCGGTGACGCTGGCGCTGCCATCACCGCTCACCATCGATGGGCATGCGACTGGCACGGCAGCCGATCCAGTGGTGAGAGGGACCGGGCGGGTCAAGGTCATCAAGTTCCGCCTCCTGCCCTGGCACGATGCGGTGGCCGATTTCACCTATACAAAGGGCAAGCTCCGGATCGAGAACCTCCATGCGCATGGAAGCCCGCGGAAGCTAAGCGCCGACATCACCATCCAGTGGCAGCCGGGCGCGCCGACGCGCACGACGGCCAGGTTCGAACTCGCTAACGTTCCCGTGCGCGATCTGATGAAGATGATCGGCATCGAGGGCCTGGCGTTCGAGGGGACCGCCTCCTTCACGGGAACGGCGAGCCTGGCCGCGCCGCAGTCGGTGAGCGGGCACTTCGTCGTGAAGAATGCGGCGACGCGCGGCCTCCGCCTGGGCGATGTGTCGGGGGATCTCGAGTACTCGGACCACAGCGCGATCATCCGACGGGGGCGGATTGACGGGGACCTGGGCCGGGGCAAGTTCGCCGCGAGCATCATCTTCCCAGATAAGTACAGCCTGGACGCCGACTTTGCGGACTTCGATCTGTCCGCTCTCGCGGGTGTGATAGGCGCGTCGCAGCTCACAGGCCGGTTTCCGCTCACCATACGCGCGGCGGGGCCGATCCGGGGAACGCGTTCATCGGGCAGCATCGAGCTCGGGCCCGGCCAGGCACAGGGCCGGGCCTTTCAGTTTGTGAGAGCGAACTTCGACCTCACCCTCCGGCGCCTGAAGTTGGCGAACGTCACCGGCCGGCTGCACCGGGGCACGGCCGCAGGGTCGCTGGAGATCGGCGAGTGGCAGCGGCTGGCGCAACGCGCGCCGATAGCGGGCCGTTTCACGTTCGATGACGTGGCGCTGGGGGACTGGATCCCGCTCCAGTACTCCGTGTTCCTCACGAGTGGCTCGGCGAGCGGATCGGCTGAACTGTCGGGCACGGTGAGCGACCCCGTATTGGTGCTCGACGCTGATTCGATCTCTGCCACCGCGGCCGGGCTGACCCTCCAGAACGGCACGGCGCGCGTCCGCTACCAGGCAGGTGCACTCGTGGTCGAGAAGCTGGATGCTGAGGAGAGCCTGACTCGCCTCCGGGTCACGGCTGAGACGACCCCGACGGGCACGGTATACAGTGTGACTGGCGACCAGATTGAGGTTCGTGACCTGGCGGCACAGATCGCGACGCGGTACGACGCGGCCAAGCTCTCAGAACGGTATGGCCTCGACGTCGCTGGGGAGGCAAGCGTTCGGGCGAGGATGTGGGGGGATGTGCGCGCTCCGAAGGCCGACTTCTCCATCTCGGCCGACGAAGTCACGATCAACGGTCTCACCTTCAATGACATCGCTCTGTCGGGCGCGTACTCGGACGGCATTCTGCGAATCGCTGCGCCGCCGAGCGGCGCAGCGACGCTGTGGCAAAGCAGCAGCAGCATTACCATCGCCGGAACCGTGGGCCTGCAGTCCGGCCAGAGCGCCGAGCTGACCGTAGACCTCGGCAATGTGGATCTGCTGACGATCCAGTCGCTGGTCGATCGGGCGGCCTACCGCCTGGCGCTGGGAGGTGTGGAGCTCACCCGCCTGTCGCCGTACTTTATGATCCCACGGCCGTTCGGCGGAACGGTCACTGCGCACGCTTGGATCACGGGCGCCATCAGGCAGCCGGAGGTGACGGCTTCGCTGACGATCAAGGGCCTCTCGTTCGGCGACCGAAGCGTCGAGAAGATCGAGGGGAGGGTGGGCGCGTCGCTGCGGCTGGAGGGCCACACGGCTGCTGCGCTGCAGACGGTGAAGTTGGAGACGCTGCGAGCGACAGAGGGGCCGGCTTACGCGTCGCTTACGGGGGATGTGTCGCCCGGAGCGTCGATGTCGCTGAAGCTTGAGTCGGGTAACATAGATGTGAGCTTGTTGCGGCCATGGCTGCAGTACGTCGTCGACCTGGACGGCCTCGCTCTCGAGGGCAAGGCCACGGTGAACTTCGACGTCAGCGGGACGACCGACAACCCCGATCTCCTGGGTGACATATCCGTCGACGACCTGACGCTGGGCCCGCTGCAGTTCGAGAACGCGCGCGCCTATCCGATCAGGCTGCGAAATGGAGTGGTGACGGTCGAGAGCCTGACGTTCAGTGACTTCCCCATGGTGGCGACGGGCACGGCTCAGATACCGCTCGACCGGGCGCTCGACAGGTCATCGGCCGACCTGAAGATCGAGCACGGGCGGTTTGCGCCGGTGGAGGGCTTGCCGCCACTGCTGGAGTTCGATGCGAACCTCTATCTGCGCGGAAACAAGCTGTTCCTGAGCAAGGAGCCCCCGGAAACGGGGATGCCTCCCCGAGACGGGCTGCGGGAGACCCCGGCGACAGGAAAGCTGGCTATCCAGGGGACCGCTGAGTTGACCCACCTCTCCCCACGGGATTGGCAGCAGAACAGCTTCGACATGACGGCCGATCTCAACGGTCTCGAGCTGGACATCCCGGGGATGGTCCAGGGGAGACTCACCGGCAGGCTCATCCTCTTCGCGAACGCTCCGGTGACGGACCGGCTGGTCCTGGCGACGCCAGGACTGGTGAGCTGGGCGGCAGTGGCAGCGGAGCCGCTGGATCAGGGGAGTTCGCGGCCGGTCAGCATCCAGATGCGGGATGTGAGCATTCTCGACGCCGTGGCGGAGATACGGCGGGCGTCAGGCGCTTCCATCACCGTCGGTGGCGGACTAGCTGGGATGGTGAGCCTCGCGCGTGACGGAGCAACGGTGGACCGCCTGCTCGAGGACATCTACGACCAGACCGGCGCCTTCTGGTGGCGGTCGCAAGGCGGCGACTACTACATTGCCGCAGGGCCACCGCTGGATAGCCAGCCGATCGTGCTGTCGCAGTCCACGCTGGTCGTGCCGCGAGCGCTCCCGACGGCCGGAGCCAGTCTGCCTTTCGCGCTGGACGCGCGCGTTCGGCTGGTGGTGGGTGACGGCGTGGAGTTCCGCTATGGGGCCGGGTCGAGGCCCACGAGGGTCAAGGTGGATCCGGGCAGCTACCTCTACATCGGCGGCCCCCTGACTCCCGCGGGGGTCATCCTCGATGGGCAAGCTCGCAGCCGCGAAGGCACGCTGTCATTCCCGAATGGTACGCTGACGCTGAGAAGCGGCGTCGCGACCGTCACGCTGTCTCACAGACAGGAGACACGCCGCATCGCTCCGCCGTCGCGCGGGTGGGCCGAGGCGGCGAGACCGGACGGCGGCCCCGCGCGAGTGCCACACGTATGGGTGAGCGCGGATGCGGACGGCCGGATCGGGGACTACTTCGTGTCGCTGAACCCGATCGGCCAGGTCTATCCACCCCCACCGGAGACCGGCTTGCCCGGCACGCCGGGGGCGCGGTTGGGCTACTCCCTGAATGCCGTGTCCATTCCGCCGCTCGACGAGGCGTACATTATGGCCCTGCTGGCAGGACCCATTCTGTCGCCAGCGATCGGCACTGAATCGCAGGATATCGCTCGCCTGCTGTCATACCCTGGTTCGCCCAGTACGGTTGGTAACGAGATCACGGGGTTCGCCCTTCCCACGTTGGGGAGCCTGTCGCCTGCCAGCCCGCAGCTCTCGCTGGCGGTGCCATTCCAGGGGCCGGTGCGTCTGCGGATAGGCGAGCGCCTCTTCCGCAGAGTGCTGATCTCGTACCTCAGCCCGTTGAGCGGTGCGGAGAGCCGAGCGGTGACGATCACGTACGAGGTGACGCCGCGGTGGTCGCTCGGGTGGAACTTCAACCCGATCGATCGGGCTCGGTGGGAGGCGCAGGCGTTCTTCCCATTCTAGCGTGCCGGCTCAGAAGTCCCTTCGCGGTGGCGAGTCCACCTCGGGATCCGTCCTGAGCCGGCGCACGGGCGCACAGGGCTCCGGCGGCTGCCCGGAATGCGGGCGGCACACACGCACAGGCGCGACCTCGCCGTGACGGTGCTTCGGTGACGGTGCACTGGTCGCGTCTTCCCTGCGGCCGCCATTTACTGCGGTTCTGCCGTGGCCGTGGTGGTGGCAAGTTGCCCGGTGCAGCGGAAATATGCTAGACTCACCTAGGAACTTTGCGCCTGCCCACGTGTCGAATCCAGAGCGGCGGTTCTTCACCGCGTGCCTGGGTGATTTGGGTGCGGGCCGGCACGGCGACCATGCTACCGTTGCGGGTCACTTGGTTGGCGACGCTCGCTGGGCAGGAGACTCTGTGGAGAAGCGATTCCAGGCGCACGCTGTGCGGGGGGATCGCAGCGCCCGACGGCGGTTCTCCTGGAGGCGCGAGACAGGTGGCCCTCAGTGGACGAACGTCCAGCGCAAGACGGCGAGCGCAACGGCCATCCGGTAACCGAGGCTTTCGATGATCTCTTCCAGGCCTACGAGCAGAAGATCTTCAACCTCGTCTACCGGCTCGTCGGCGACTACGAGGATGCCACCGACATAACCGCCGACACGTTCGTGCGGGCGCTGCGCGGATACGACCGCTTTCGAGGAGACGCCCACCCATACACTTGGCTCTATCGCATCGCACTCAATCTATGCAAGAACTACTTCCGGCAACAGCAGCATCGCAGCCGAGTGCATTCGTTTTCCCTCGACAGCCCGGTGGACCCCAACGACGATTCGCCATCGCGGGAGATCGAGGACACCAGCCAAGCGCCCCACGAACGGGTCGAGGCCAAGGAACTCCAGGGGCAGGTGGAGAAATGCTTGCTTTCGCTCCGGCCGGAGTTCCGCGAGCTGATCGTGCTGCGAGATGTGCAAGGCCTCTCTTACCAGGGAATCGGGCGCGTGCTTGGCTGCTCGGAGAAGGCGGTGAAGTCGCGCTTGTTCCGGGCTCGGAGCCAACTCCGCGAGGCGCTGGCGCCATACCTTTCGTCGTGAGACGCTGGACTGCGCCGGCAGCTCGGGAGCGTCGAGCGGGTCTTCGCAGAGTCACGAGGCACGTCCTCGCGCAATACCAGCCATGCGGGACTGCCCGGGCCGTCACTGGAGGAAATAGGACTTTGAGGATAACGACACTGGGGCCGGCGCTTGCAGCGCGGCATGGGGGTCGTCTGGGTCTTCGCGCGGGACGCGGCAGAACCACGGCATCATTCCTGCTGTCCTTCGTCTGCGTGCTTATGCTCTGCGTGTCCACATGGTGCGTGTGCGGCGCCCAAGAGACGCCTTCCGGTGCCGTGCCAGGGCAATCTGAAGCTGCTCCGTCCGTGCCATCTGCACCGGAGACCACGGCCCCGGAGGTTACGCCCGCTCAGCCCACGCTGGCCCCGGAGAGCACGCCGACCGAGGCTACGGCTGCGCCGGCGGTCGTTCCCGCCCAGCCAGAGGCGAAGCCGGCGTTACCCGCGATCCCAATCGTTGACATCCAGGTCTCGGGCAACGAACACGTCAGGGCCGAAGACATCCTGAACGCGATCAGCAGCAAGGTCGGCGGGTTCTACACGGAGGAACGACTCACCCGCGACCGGGAGGCCGTGCTGCGGCTGGGATGGTTCCAGACGGTGTCGGCGGAGCGGAAGGTGGTGGAGAACGGCGTCGAGTTGGTCTTCTACGTGAGGGAGAACCCGGTCATCAGCGGGATCGGATTCCAGGGCATCAGCGTGCTGACCAAGGACGAGCTGCTTGCGGCGATGCAGACGAAGCCGGGAGCCATCTACAATGCTCATATCCTGGCGCAAGACGCGCAGGCAATCGAGGAGCTGTACCGGACACGAAACTACTCACTGGCGTTCGTGGTCGACCAGAGCATCACCGATCAGGGAGTCCTGACGCTGGACGTCGCTGAAGGTGTGATTGAGTCCATCCGCATCACTGGCAACACCTACACGAAGACGTACGTCATCCAGCGGTATATCCATACCAAGCCGGGCGAGGTCTACAACGCGAAGAAGGTCCAGCAGGACGTCGCGCGCCTGAGCAACACGAGCTGGTTTGACAGTGTGCGCACAGACGCGGAGGTGGGCGAGACGCCGGGCAAGGTGATCCTGATAGTCGTCATCGTGGAAAAGCAGCGCACTGGGCAAGCGGTCGTCGGAGGCGCGTACACATCCGTTCAAGGCATCATCGGCTTCGTGGACCTGAGCAAGTCGAACCTGAAGGGAACGGGGCAATCGGTCTCGGTCCGGGGTGAGTTCGGCGGCCGGAGGAGCTACGAGTTCGGCTACCGGAACCCGTGGGTCATGAGCCCGGAAACGCGGCTGAGTCTGGGGATCTACGACCGCTTCATCCTGAGAGAAGCATTCGTCACGTCGCCCGACGGCATCCAACAGAACATCCTCTACCGGGAGAGACGGACAGGCGGAAACCTCCTCCTCGGTCGCCCAGTCTCGGACACCACGACGGTGTACGTTGGCTTGCGCAGGGACGATGTCTCGATTTCTGATCTGACCGAGGACGAGAAGGTATTCCTATCGGGCGCTGCATTCGCGCCGCGAGAGGTGCGCAGCCTGAGCCTCATGTCTGTGACCGACACGAGAGAGAACCAGAACAACCCGACGCGCGGCTCATTCCACCAGTTCGCCACCGAGTTCGCGGGCGTCTTTGGGGGGTCACAGTTCAACAAGTACTCGATGGACAACCGGCGGTACTTCCGGGTGGGTAACCGCACCGGGCTGCCACGCGTGTTGGCGGTGCGCCTGCTCGCCGGGACGGTGACGGGAGACGCGCCGTACCTGGAGCAGTTCCTCATCGGGGGCCAGGAGTCGTTGCGTGGGTACCGCGTCGATCGATTCGCCGGATCGCACATGATGATCTTGAACACGGAGTACCGCTTCCCGATAACGAAGAAGCTGATCGGGGTTGGTTTCGTTGACGTGGGCGACGCGTGGGGGGGAGCGATCGCGAACGATCCGTTCTTCCAGGGAGACAAGACCTTCACGTCACACGTGGGCTATGGTGTCGGGATCCGCATACAGACGCCGGTCGGGCCGCTGCGGCTGGATCTGGGCTTCAGCTCAGAGGGCACGGAAACGCACTTCGGCATCGCCAACATGTTCTGATGACACTCGCATGCAGAGGCAGCGGCGGCAGAGGTCCTGCGCCCGAACGTGGCGCAGCCCGTTTACTGCGCTCGGCGAAGCGTAGTGAGGGCGCTCGGAGGACCCCGGCGCGGGCGCTGCACCAAGGTTGCGTGGAAGCGCTGCCGGCAGTCTGCCGGCTCCTGATACGGGCTAGCGACGATGTACCGGCGGCCTCCCGGCCGCGGTACGAGGAGAATGGGATGAAGCAGGTCGTGTTGGTTGCCATCATTGCCGCGTGCGCAGGAGCGCTAGTGGCGGGCCCGGGGGCGGCTGCGGCCGCCCAGGCCGGGATCAGCATCGGTGTGATCGACGCCGAGCGAGTGCAGGGCGAGTACAAGGCGATGCAGGTCCTGAACCAGCAGTTCGCGGAGTTCCAGAGGCAGCAAGAAGCGCAGCTGATCCGGCGGCAGAAGAGCCGCATGCTGCTGGACCAAGAGCAGCGCGAATACCTGGATCTCTCGGCACCGACTGCGGCTCCGACGAGCGAACGCGACAAGCGGCTGACCGATCTGGAGAAGCTCTCGGATGAGCGGAGCAAACGGCTGCTCGATTTGGGCCAGAAGAAGGACCGGACGCCGGATGAGGAGCAGGAGTACCAGACGCTGGACGCCGCGTACAAGCAGCGCACGCAGGAGCTGAATGCGCTTCGAGGTGATGTGGAGCGCACCGTTCAGGCGAAGTCGGACGAGCTCATGAAGCTCATCATGGACAGCTTCAATGCGGCGATCAAGGCGGTCGCGGAGGAGAAGAAGCTCACCCTCGTGCTGCGGCGATCGGTCGTGTATGATACCATGGGGATCCCGGTGGTGCTGTACGGCGGTGCGGATGTCACCGACGACGTCATCACGAAGCTGAACCAGGCGCCGATGCCCCAGGTCAATATGACCGCGGCTCCGGCGGCCCCTGCGGTGACGGCGCCGAGCGCGGCCGCGCCTGCGGGTCAGCCTGCGGCCCCAAAGCCCGCTGCTCAACCATCAGGGCAGAAGACAAGGTGACCATGAGCGGCGGTGCGCGAGCCCCTGCCCAACCCAGTACCGGAGAAGCATTCGCATGACTCTGCGCGAGCTGGCGCAAGCGCTTGGGGCTGAGCTGATCGGCGGGGACCCATCC
>Ga0315288_10006988_pt1 | contig 14309 bp, 10 predicted proteins | sample YL17G11_20_MG_FD_203454 | JGI IMG/M metagenome (GOLD analysis project Ga0315288, IMG submission 203454) | Sediment microbial communities from Yellowstone Lake, YNP, Wyoming, USA - YL17G11_20 | ecosystem: Environmental > Aquatic > Freshwater > Lake > Sediment | place: USA: Wyoming | collected... | reverse complement strand
TCTAGGGTAGGCCCGATGCATCCCGGCATGACCTGATGATGGCCCTCTACGACCCAGAGATGGGCGCACGGCTGGAGGCGAACGGGATGAGTGGCATGAAACGGGATCCACCGAGAGGGATGGAGAACGAAACCTTTCGTCAATCCTGATTTATGCTACAACCCTTGCAGCAACTTACAGGAAGGGCGGCCCTTCCACATGTTGCGACGGTAGAACGGCCATCAGGTCCCGAAGACCTCGTCCTTCTTCTTCACAGCGCCCCTAATCGTCCTGATGACCCTGAAGTCCCGCCTGCGCATGCCCTGCCAGATCTGGTCCAGCCACCATCCCGGACGGAGATAGAAATCCTTGTGCGCCTTCTGGACCCATTTGAATATCTCGTCCGAGGTCATCTTGCCGTAGCCCTTCTCCTTGCCGACGTATACTAAATAGTCATCCTCGGTGATTATGCCATCCGCGACCGCCTCCTTCCACATGGGGCTGCCGGCGGCGAGCTCCAGCTGGAAGAAGTGGACAAGGTCCAACGGGATGCTCTTCAGGAAGTCCACGGTCTTCTGGAAATGCTCGGCCGTCTCTATAGGCGCCCCGAGTATTATGGTGCCTACAGTGACGATATCGTACTTACGCGCTAGGCGGACGCACTTCTCGATCTGCGCCAAGGTCGTCTTCTTCCTGTAGAAGTCCAGGACCTCCTGGTTGCCGGATTCGATGCCCAGCAGTAGGACGCGGATCCCTGCTTTCCTCATTTTCGTGAAGACCTCGTCGTCCACGCCGTCCACCCGGCCTTGGGCAATAAACTCCATGCCAAGGTCCGCTTTTATGAGGCCATCGAGCATCTTTATGGTCCTCTTTCTTAGTGCCATGAAGTTGTCGTCCACGAACATGACCGTCTCATAGCCTTCCTCATGGACCTTTTTCACCTCTTCGATGACGTTCTCCGCCGAACGGGCCCTGTACTTGCCCATGCTGACGACCATGCGGGTGCAGAAACGGCACCGCATGGGGCAGCCGCGCGAGGTTATTATGGTCGTGAAGCGGCCCTTGGATATCTTCGACCCTAGCAGATGGCCGTAGTTGTAATCCTTGACGAGGGACCGGTCTGGGAATGGTACTGTATCGAGGTCCTTGACGTAGCTCCCTGGTGGCCCGGAAACGATCCCATCCTTGGTCTTGAAGGAGACCCCGGTGATCTCCTTCAACCTCGGGTCCTGCGGTCCGCCCTCGGATATCGTTTTCACCAGAGGTAATATCGAATCCTCGGCCTCGCCAGCTACAGTTATGTCAGCACCGGTCAGGTCAATGCTCTTCGTCGGGTAGAGAGTGACATGTGGCCCGCCGACCACGAACGGGACGTCGGGCGCCATGGACTTGATGGCCTTGGCCATGGGCAGCGCGTCCTTCATGGTGAAGGATGTGAGCGTCATGCCTATGAGGTCCGCGCCTGCCAGGACCTCCTTCAGTCGCTGTTTGGTGTAGGGCTCTGCATAGAAGTCCGTCACCGTGACATCGTGCCCGGCGTTTTCGAGTATCGAGGCAAGATAGAGTATGCCCAGCGGTGGTGAGAAGGGGTCGGACTCGACACGTTTCTTGCTGTATGCCCACTCCGCGCCGGGATAAATGAAACGGACCTTCAAGAAGATGACCAATCGATAATTATCGTCCTATTATTAAACACTTCTAGTTCGTTTTGCCGCCATCAAATAGGGATTTCGAGTCCCAGGTTTAAAAAGGGAACAGTTAAAATCATATATTGAATATCCTTGCATTGTACAATCGCGAGGAACAGGATGACCGCGACCGCAGTCACCCAGGAAAAAACCGGCCTTGGCGCCATATTCTCGAGGTTCAACAAGTTGTTCTGGGTCGTGAACATTTTCGAGCTTTTCGAGCGGGGCGCCTTCTACACCATGATGGCCATCTTCACGTACCATTTCATCTACAACGTCAATATCTTGGACCCGATCGTGGCCTCGGCCCTTGTGACGAAGCTCGGCTTCAAGATGATATTCCTCTTCTCGTTCATCATGATAATCGTAGGATACCTAACGTTCTGGAAGACGCAGAACATCGGGAGCCTCATGTTGGGAGTATTGGCCTTGGGCGTGGGCGCAGGCTGCTTCAAGCCAATGGTATCAGCGACCATAGCCCATGTGACCCCGGAGAGGGACAGGGCCTTCGGCTACAGCATCTACTACTGGATGATCAACCTGGGCGCGTTCATTTTCCCGTTCGTCATAGGGTACTACTTCGAGAGCTACCTCAAGGACCCGACGGCCTACGCCTGGGCATTCCTCATCTCGGCGACGCTGGTGGTAATAAACATCGTTGTACTACTGATATTCTTCCACGAGCCGGTAAAGTTCGATAAAAACCAGAAGGTCACCGACGCGTTCAAGGGCCTCATGGTGATATTCAAGGACAAGAAGTTCATCATCCTTCTGTTCATCTACTCGGGATTCTGGTTCGTCTACTCGTTCAACCTCTCGTTCCTGGCGGTGTACGTTGTGGACTTCGGCCTCCTGCCAATGGGCTTCGCCATTATGTGGATCAGCGTCATCAACCCGCTGACCATCATCATCGTGGGCCCGGCCCTTGGCAAGATGGTCGATAAGTATGGTGCAAAGTTCTCGTCGGTCCAGCTCATGACCGTGGGCATCCTGCTCTACGTGCTAGGGATGTCCATCATGGCCTTCTGGAAGACGCCCTACGCCTGGATCGCTGGCATCGTGGTCTTCTCGTTCGGGGAGTTCATCACGCACCCGAACTTCATCAGCTATATCTCGATGCTCGCCCCGAAGGACAAGGTCGCCATCTACATGGGCTACGGATTCATACCGATAGGTATCGGGGACTTCATAGGGGCCTTCGTCAGCGGCTTCATGTATCTTAGGTTCTCGGTCATCATGCACAGGCCCACGATATTCTGGGCCATAGTGTCTTGCGTCGGGCTCCTGACCGTGGCTGGCCTGCTGATGTACAACAGGTACTACAATTACAAGCCGGAGCCGAAGGATGTCCAGATCGAGAAAGGGCCCGACGGCCGGCGGGCGGTACCGTACAAGTTCCGCTTGGGCAGCGTATGGAACATGAGGGCCACCCCGATCATCGTACTCATCTTCATACCGCTGCTACTGGTGGGCGCTTCCGGGGTCCCGCCAGACCATTTCTACAGGTCCGAGCCCATATCCGTGACCACGACGGTCTACACGGCCGTCTTGGAAAACCTGGACCCGATAACGGGCAATTCGAACGCGAACTCCCAAAATGACGTCCCCCTGAACATCTCGACGGAGAACGTCTTCAATGTCACAATTACACTCTCGTGGACCGACGAGCCTCCTCCGGGGGCCGGCGTCGGATGGACCAACCTGCCCGACGAGTTCAGCCTGAAGGTCCTGGCCCCGGACGGCTCGACGGCGCAGGATGGGCCGGTGGCGAACCCACAGGGCGCATCGGGCCATGTCACGGTGACCCTGATATGGGACACGATGAACCAGACGGGCACGACGGCCACCGGGGACTACAAGGTTACGGTCATCATGGGCAATGCGGGGCCCAATACCCTGAAGCGCGGGCCAAAGGTCTTCACGATAGCCGACCCGGGCAACGACTGGACCCTCGACGTTTTTTACAAGCACCTCGAGAAAGAAGTGACCACCGGCGGCAAGTAGCGGCCGGTTGTGTCCGCTGACGTCTAGGGGACCAGGAATATCACGGCCACCCCGATTATGGCAATGACCGCGCCTATTATCCCGCGCCAGTTAGTCCCTTGCCTGTAGAGCAACCAAACGATCGGTATTATCATGATGGGCATGAGGGACATGAGCGTGGCCGCGATGCCTGCTAGGGCGTAGGACACGGCGACCATGGATAGCCAGACGCCCAGGAACGGCCCGACGATAGCCCCACCGAACATGGAGCCCAGGGCCTTCCTGTCCTTGAACCCCTTCATGACCTCGGGCATCTTCCGCACGAACAACATGGCCACCCAGAAGAAGATGACAGCTACGATGATCCTCATGAACGTCGCCGACAGCGGGTCCAGCGGGGCCGCGTTGTCCGACGCCGCGTCGAGCATCCCGTACTTGCTTATCACGAGACCAAAGCCCTGGGCCACGGAGCCCGCCGTCCCTAGGATGACCCCGTAGATCTTCCTCTTGCGGGCCTCTTCGGCGCTCCACCTCTTCTCGCGCCCCTTCTTCTTCGGTGTTCTATCGTCCTCCGGTTCCTGGCGCTCGAGCACGACCAGGGTGACGCCCGAGAGGCAAAGGGCCATCCCGAGTATTGCCCACGGGCCCATGACCTCGTGTAGGACCGCGAAGCCCACGAGGGCCGAGATGATCGGATGAGTCGACATGACCAGGACGCCCTTGCGGGGCCCGAGGTACAGGAGACAGCCGAAGTATCCGACGTCCCCCAGGGCCAGACCGATGATGCCGCTGAGGCCCAAATAGAACCACTGGGACTGGTTGGCGGCCGGTATTATCGTCCCAAGAAGAATGATGTGGGCGGTCCCCAGCAGGCCCAGGGCCATGAGCATCCTTATAGCGTTCAGGCTCCAGATGCCGACGCGGTTTCCGGCATAGGCGAACAGTATCGAGCACAGGGACCATAAAAGGGAGACGACGATGGCCGCTGTCTCGCCTATGAGATGCTGCTCCATCGCGGGTGCAATGAATGGAGGCCTATTTGAAATTGTGCCCAGCGGGCGTCGTCGCTAGCGGTAGGTATGCTAGGTCGATGGATAAAATAAAAGGAAGGGGCCGCCGATGGTCATTCCACCGACGGCCGCTATATCTCGGTCGCCTCACTGGGGTGGTGGCTGGTACTGCTGTACCTGCTGCTGCGGTTGTTGGTACTGCGCCGGGTCGTAGGCCGGGGCCTGCGGCGGCTGCTGGTACTGCTGTTGCGGCGGCTGTTGGTACTGGGCAGGGTCGTAGGCTGGAGCCTGGGGCGGCTGCTGGTACTGTTGCTGCGGCTGCTGGTACTGAGCAGGGTCGTAGGCCTGGGTCTGAGGTGGCTGCTGGTACTGGGGTGCGACCTGCTGCTGCGCCGGAGGCTGCACCGGGGGTGCCTGCGTCGTTGTGGCCATCGGCTGGCCTGGTTGCGCTGGTTGCATTGCAGGGGGCTGCTGGGCCGGCGCCGGCTTCTTCCTCATGACCATCATGAGGACCACGATCACGACGACGACTATAACGATGACGCCGATGATCCCGTAAAGCATCATACCGCCAAGGCCGTTGCCGCCGTTCCCGCCGCCGCCACCGCCACCGGGCGCGTTGTGGAAGGAATATTCTTTGAGCTCAGTGGTGGAAGTGCCGTGAGAGTCTGTGCTCTGGGTCTTGGCATAGGAGCCGACCTTCGGGGCGTACCAGAAGATGTCCGTCTCTCCGTGGCCGTAATCGGTCACTATCTTAAGCGTATCGAAAGTCCCGGCCACAACCGTGACCTTCTCCTCTGCGGTGATCGTATAGGTGATGTTCTGGGTCGTGTTGGTCGTGATCTTGCCGAAGTACGGCATGTCAGTGGTGGTCCGTATGGTCTGTTTCACGGTCCATGTGTCACCGACCTTCATCGGGTACTTGTAGGCTGATGCGGGCGGGTCGAATACCGTCGTGACAGACATGGTCACTCCACCACTCGAGATTGACGTCTCAGACGCAACCATAGCAAAGTCTGTGGCCCTGTACCACGACTTCACGTTCTGGGTTGTGCCGTTCGTTTTTATGGCAATCGACACCTCGTAGCATGCGATGCTGTTCTTGGTGGCGCTCGTGGTGGTGATGCTCATAGTCACATCCTCTGTCGTGACCCCGACATCCCCGTAGGTCCAGTGGTCGGTGGCCACATACACAGGCTTGGTCGCGACTATGGTCGCCTGGGCCGGTGCTGCAAGGATGCAGCATGCAATCAACAGCGAAAGCGTCAGTAACTTGGCGTTCTGGTATTTCATATCAAATCGCCTCAAAAAAAGGGTTAGACCTTGGATATAATTAAAATTACCGGTCGGTCCCGGTTCACCGTAGTTCCACACCTATCCTTTTTAGCAGTGCGTAGGGCAGGTCGAAGCCTATGAGGACTAAGTACTCATCGAACCTCCGCTCGAGGGCCTCGCCGCTTACCAGCAGGTGGACCTTCTCGCCCTCGAACCTGACCACATTGCTGTTCAGCATGATGTGTATGGAGCCCTTGTTCGAAAGCTCGTCGAGGGCCTTGCTGTTCCTCGGGGTCAGGCGCGTGAGCTCGGCCTTCCTGTATGACATGGTCACATGGTTGTCCCTGGCCAGCCCGATGACCGCCTCGGCGGCCGTGTTGCCCCCGCCAATGACGAGGATGTCCTTGCCCTTCACCGTTCCCGGGCCCCGGAACCTGTAGTGCAACCGTTTCCTTTCCCGAAGCTCGACCTCTCCCAGGACATTCAGCTGGCGGGCGAAGCTCGCCTTGCCTATGCAAAGGAGTACATATGATGATAGATTGTTCCCGCTGCTCGAGGTCACCTGGAACAGACCCTTGTCGGCCTGGCATTCGATGTCATGGACCGGGTCGTTCTCCATGACCTCAAGGCCGGCCGCCTTGATCTGGTCCATCCATTTCCCGTGGAGTACCGGAGCTGGGGAGCTCTCGAACCACAGCGGGCCCTCGGGAGGGTCGTTATTGCCCTTGTAGTTGATATCGAAGACCTTGCCGGCGGGCATGCCGAGGATGGTCGCCCCGAGGAAATATTCGTCGAAGACGAGCACGTCGAGCCCCGAGGCCTTGGCCGTGAGGCCCGCGTTGAGGCCCGCGGGGCCGGCGCCGGCAATGATGAGGTCCCGGGTCCCCTCGGGCCCCTTGCCCTCCTTCCGGATACGGTCGGCGATGTAAGTGGCGATCCGGTGGCCCTGGTTCGCGGCGACACGTATGCATTCGGCCTCGATGATGGAGCCTGCCAGGAACAAGCCAGATACGCTGGACTCGAGATTGCCATCGACCACGGGCATCATGGTTATTCTCGTCCTGTCAAGAAAGGATATCTTGCGAAGAAGTAAAAAAAGGGTTCGGTCGGTCGTTGCATTGGCCGGCCCGGAAGGTTGATGTTGCTCTACCTCGATGGTCAGGTCGATGAAGCTGAGGCAGGCCCCGCAGGATTTCATGGTCGAAGAGATCTCGGACATCAAGGCCTCCGAGGACGACCAGGGCTTCGGCATATACTTGCTCGAGAAGAGGGGCCTCGACACCTTCACCCTGCTGGCCTACCTGTCGAAAAGGCTCGGCGTCCCATACAAGGACTTCGGGATCGCTGGCCTCAAGGACAGGCACGCGATCACGAAACAGTACATCACGATCCCGTCCAGCCACAAGGTCGGTTCCCTAGAGGAGGAGAACTTCAGGTTGGAGCATCTTGGTTATGTGGCCAGGCCCATCGAGCCCGGGGACCTGGTCGCAAACCGGTTCGAGATCACCGTCAGGGACCTGCAGGGCGTGGACCTGCAGGGCATCCCTGAACGCGCGAGGGACGCCCAGGCATTCGGGTTCCCGAACTACTTCGATTCCCAGCGGTTCGGGAGCGTCATAGGCCGGGAGTTCATTGCAAAATACGTGATAAAAGGGAACTACGAGAAAGCGGTCAGGATATTCCTGACAAGCTATACCCACAGCGAAAAGGCCAGCATCAAGGCCGACAAAAGGGCCATACTCGAGCACTGGGGCTATTTCTCGAACATCAAGGTCAGTGACAAGGTCCTTGGGCGGGTCGTCGATGAGTATACGACGACGAAGGACTGGTCGAGGACCTTTTGCAGAATCCCCCGTAACCTGAGGGAAATGTTCTTTTCTGCTTATCAGAGCTACATCTGGAACGAGTGTGTAAAGGGCGTTCTCGTGAGATACGTCCGATGGGGGGGGCTCTACTATGTCAATTACAGCCTTGGTGAACTGTTCTTTTATAAGAGATTGAACCAGCGTGAGGCGGAGGGCATCCCGAGGACATTCAAGACCGTCAGCCCCAAGTTAAAGCCATCGTCCAAGTACGAAGAATTCACGGTCAATGAGGTCCTAAGACGGGAGGAGCTGACCCTTAAGGACCTAGACATCAAGAAGAGGACGGGCCACTACTTCAAGACCTACGACCGCGATATCATCATGAAGCCCGATGGGTTTTCCATCAAGGACCCCGTCAAGGACGAGCTGAACGACAGATCAACGAAGGATGGCAAGCCCAGGTTCAAGGTCACTCTGACCTTCACGCTACCGAAAGGCTGCTATGCGACGGTCCTCACAAAAAGGATATTCAAGAGATGATTTGAGAACAAAAATATCTTTAATATACTTAGAGACCCATCATCAATACCATGCGCCGAGCCATCGTTCTCCTGCTTGTGTCATTGTTCCTTTTCCAGACCGTCCCCGCCGTGATGGCCCAGGGTGGCCAAGCGGCCAGGCCGGATGTCATGGGGTCCCGGGCGGTCACCATACCGCCCCCAGTGGTGCAAGGGGCCATAAAGAAAATAATGAACGGCGTCTCGGCGGAGTACCTGTGGGATTACAATTCCAAGCTCCAGGGGTTCGGCTCCAGGTTCTATAACGCCCAAGGGAACGTCAACGCCGTGCAGTGGCTGAACGACACGGGGACCGACATGGGGCGCCTTAATGTCACTTCTCACAATTGGACCGTCTACAGCACGATGCTAGGGCGGCTCGTCACGGCCACGAATGTCATATACACGCTGCCCGGCCTTAACAAGAGCTCGGACCGCGTCTACTACATGTGTGCCCACATGGACTCGGCCCAGTACGAGGATTATGCCAATGTTAGGTTGAAAGCCCCCGGCGCCGACGATGACGCCTCTGGGACGGCCGCGGGCATCGAGGCTGCCAGGCTCCTGAGCCGCTATGAGTTCCAGGACACCATCAAGTTCGCGTTCTTCAATGGGGAGGAGATCGGGCTCTACGGCTCGGCGTACTATATGCAGAACGTCTCCCATGTTTGGCACGAGAACGTCCAGGGCAGCATCGACTACGACATGGTCGCTACCCCGCCCCCGGGCGAATTGTACGATTTCACCCTCGAATCCAACGCGGCGTCGGCGTGGGAGAGAAATTATCTGGATGGGGTCAATTCCAGGTACAAGATAGGTTTGAGAATAGCCAACGTGGAAAATTCCGGCTCCATACCGACCGATGTGGCGAGGTTCTATGCCGAAGGGTTCCCTGGTGTCGTAGGTCACGAGTACAACTGGTTCGGCAACAGCTACATACACACCCTAAGCGACACGATGGCCCATGTCAATATCACCCTCGAGAAGAAGTCCACGGAGCTGGCCGTGGGGGCCCTGTCCGAGATGGCGAGGCTCATCTATGTCGACGTGGCCATAGAGCCCGGCAATATAACGCTCTCGAACCCGAAGCCCACCGAGGGCATCAATGTCACGGTGACGGCAAACATCACAAACACCGGTAATGTCAACGCCACGAACATGGAGGTCACCTTCTACGACAACGGGTTCCCCTTCGCCGGCAAGCACATCTGGGTCCCGGCCGACGGGAAGAACACCACGAGCGCTGAATGGAAGCCTACCATCGGGAACCATAACATCTCCGTGGTCCTGGACCCCAAGAACGAGATTGTAGAGACCGACGAGACGAACAACTCGGCATATATCCACGTCGGGGTCAACGACAGGCCCAGGGCCATACTTGCCGTGACTCCGATCACGGTCCTGACGAACGAGACCGTGACCCTGAACGGGTCGCAGTCATCCGATGCTGTCGGTGGGATAACAGGCTACAACTTCTCCTACGGGGACGGCGCTAACACAGGCTGGGTGCTGACGCCGGTCGTCACCCATTCCTACACGAAGGACGGCACATACACGACATCCCTGACGGTCCGTGACTCCGACGGGGCCGAGTCCCTCAAGGCCACCATGCCGGTGAAGGTCCTGAACAGGCCGCCCATGGCAAAACCGTCCTGCGATCCGTGCAGGGCCCTGACCCTGGTCCCGATAAAGTTCTTCTCGAACGCGTCCGACCCGGACGGCATCGTGTCTGTCCAATGGAGCCTGGGCGACGGGAACGCGACCAACGCAATGTACCCGGTCCACGCCTATGCCAAGGCCGGGACGTATACAATCAGGCTCACCGTCCAGGACGACGACAAGGTCTCCGCGACCTACGAGCTCAGTGTCATCATAGACAACAGGGCGCCATCGGTGTCCATCCTGGCCGACCCATCAAAGGGGGACATCCAGACCGAATTCACATTCACGGCGAATACCACGGACCTCGATGGGACCATCAAGGATTACGAGTGGGACCTGGGCGACGGGAGCCTGGCCTCGACCATCATGGCCACGCATACCTACAAGAGGCCCGGTAATTACACGGTGCGGTTGACGGTCCGGGACGATGACGGCTCGGAGGCCCGGGCGCTCACCTACGTCAACATAATCGACGAGCCGCCCAAGGCGGACGGTTCGATAACGACCGGCCAGGCCTTGACATTCACGAAGGTCGGGTTCCGGGGCGACGAATCGACCGACCTGGAAGGGCCGGTCACATATTCATGGAACTTCGGGGACAGCAACTACTCGACCGAGGCGAACCCGAAGCACGCCTATGGCAGGCCCGGGACCTACAATGTGACGCTGACGGTCAAGGACACCGCGGGCCAGACTGACAGCGTAATGCTGGACCCGGTCAAGGTCTTCAACAGGCTTCCCAAGGCGGACTTCAGGGATTTCGGCAACTACACGCGTAACGGCACCGTCTACTTCGATGCCACGAACTCGTCGGACCCGGAAGGGCCCCTCACTTATGCCTGGGAGCTGGACGACGGGACCGAGGGGACCAGCCCGGTGTTCGGCCACATCTATCCGAAGGCCGGGACGTATACTGTGAACCTCACGGTGACCGACATGGACGGCGCCAAGGCCAAGGCCACGAAGACCGTGACCGTCAAGGAGCTGCCCCCGCCGCCGCCACCGCCCAAGAAGGTAAAGGTGAAGGACCTGAGCGGCACTGTCAACCTGCTCAGCCTTCTGATGATCGTGCTGATCATCGTGGTGGTCGTCCTCGCCATCTTGCTCGCAGTCTCCAGGAAGAAGAAGGCCGAGCCGACTTATCCTGGCCCACCCCCGCCGCTGACCATCGGACCAGCCCAGGCCGAGGCCCCGACGACGGAGGCGCCTCCGCAAATGGAGGGGCCGAAATATCCCGAATCCAAGGAGACGCCTATGGGGGCCCAGCCAAATGTCGAGGCCCCGCCGCCGGGACCGCCCGAGATGCCTTAACGGTGGCCTTTCCTCGGTGAGGACACAATCTTTTTTTCTACTTTCTTAAGGTCCAGCGCATCCGCTAGCTTGCGGAACCACCGGACTGCCGCCCGGTGCTTCCTGCGAAGGTCCTTCTCGTCCTTGATATAGAAGAACCCCTTCAGCCGCTTTACGACCCGAGGAGGGAGCTCGTAGTGGAGGTACCTGGTCTTGAAGTCATGGTGAAGTGGATAGTACCTCATCCTCAAGACCTCGACGAGCGAATCTGGGATTAGGCTGTAGTAGTAACCGAATGCCTCGAGGTAGTTCCCGCGATTGAGCTCTTTCTCGACGAAGCAGTTGAACATCTCGAAGCGGGCCTTGATACGCTCGAGCCTGGCCCGGAGGGCCTTCGCATACGACTTCTTGTCCAATGGCTTTGGCTTCAACGCCTTGCGCTTGTTGAAATAGAACACCGCCGGGCCGTGGACCTCCGGCTCTAGTAACTTATTCTTACTGCTATGTTTCATCACGCACAGGTCGATGAGCTGGAAGTCGCTGGTCCCCTCGAGCTTGTAGAAGCACTGCCAGTGTCCGTGGGAGGCGTTCTGGACCTCATACCTCTTCTCGATGGCCGAGAGTTTTTCAAGGGCCTTCTCGACGATGGCCACCGTCCTACTGACGGAACCATCCTTGACGTCGATCTGGAGGTCGATGTCCGAGTACCTGTCGAGCCGGCCGAAGGATATGGCCCCGCCCTCCCACATGGCGTTGACAAAAGCAAGAGGCTCCAAGGCGGACCTGAGGGCCTGGATGATGTCGTCCCTGCCTACGTTCCGTCCCATCTTCCTTGGCATGTGGGCCACGATCCCTTCCGTTAGGTGATTCGACCTCATCAAATTAAATATATTGTCGTGCATCTCTTTAAGCGGAAGGGGGCCCCATGGAGAAGACGTCCGAGATAGACCCGCAGGGGCGGATGAGGAAGATGCCCATCAAGGAGCTCCTGCGCATCGCCGAAGGATGCCAGATAGAGCATGATATGAAAAAACGGGAGGACCTCATCGACATAATAGAGATCTGCCTTACGGTCCACGAGTGGGGGACGCTCTTCACCGCCGATGAGCTGTCACAGGCCGCGAAGACCGATGGGAAATGCGTCATCAACCCAAAGGAGGCCAAGGCCAAGGCGGACAAGGACACCTTGGCCAGGTTCCATGCCATGGTCAGCGACTGCGACCACTGGTACCTCGCATATTCCTTTTTCGTCGGCGATACAGAGTACGGTTTTCTCTGGGAGACGCCCTACGACGAGATCCACAGGGCCTACAACAAGGTGAAGGCCTGGTACGACAACTGCGGCAGCGACACCTACTTCACGATAAGATATTGCAGCAAGGACCCGAAGCGCCATTATCCGACGGTGAAAAAGTGCAAGGACCTCGTGAACGTGCAGTTCATCGGGGAAAAGAGAAGGAAAACTAAGTGAGCGGATGATCGGGGCTCATCGCCCGCGTCGATCACCCGTCCCAAGTATTAGTTCGTAGCAATAATAGGGACCGGTGCATTCCGGGAAGTTAATGTGCCCGGGCCGTCTTGTGAAGCCCCTCTTGGCGATCAGGGCCTGGCTGCGCTCGTTCTTGTGATAGGTGTCCACGCGTATCGATGAAAAACCGTTCTTCCTGGCGTATTTCTCTGTGAAATCCATGAACCTGTTCGCGATGCCCTTGCGGTGCCACTTGGGATGGATGGCGATCCTGTGGCCCACGAGGTACCTTCCCTTGGCATCCTCCCATTTAACGTCCTCGTATTGTTTGTCCTGCTGCTCGGTGAGGACAACAATGCCGACGACCTTCCCTTTCTCCTTCATGGCGTACAATGTGCCGTCCTTGATGTCGGCCTCGAAAACCTCTGGCCTCGGGTACTGGTCGTTCCACTGCTCATTGCCTCTCGCGTTCATGTCCTTGATGACCTCACGGATGAGGTCGAGTACCTGTGGCAGGTCGGTCGGGGCGGCTTTTTCAATTTTCAGCCCATCACCGCCCGATGGATGGCCGTGCTTGGTATTTGAAATTTGAGCTTCCGCACTGGTGCCGATGCCCGGTCCGATGTGCCATACATCATTTTCTTATATGTGTGAGGTCTAACATGGACGGCCGGAATTCCCCATGATCGAGATGGTCGACAGGCAGGAACCGTTCACACGGTTGAAAGAGGTCCTGGACGAGGTCATCTCAGGGCATGGCCGTGTCGTTTTGATCTCAGGCGAGGCTGGCATAGGCAAGACGCGGCTGGTCCAGGAACTGGAGGGCTCCGCCAGCGGCAAGGGCGTGATGTTCCTCTACGGAAGATGCCTGTCCCCTATCGGGTCGGAGCCGTACCTGCCCTTCCTCGAGGCTCTCAGGGATTATTCCAGGAAGGCCCCCAAGGAAAAGAAAGGCGGGAAGACGCACCCGTCCGAAAAGGGAGCCGCCGGCAATGGCGAGACCCGCGACACAAGGACCATGCCCATGGGCCTGCTCGGTATAAATGACATGTTCGAGGGCGGCGGACAGGAGGGCGGCCATGACGCCACCACCGAAAGGATCGAGAGGCTCTGGAGGACGGATGTGGGGCGCGAGAGGGACAGGATGTACGAGACCATATCGTCCACGCTGCTGGGCATGGCCAGGGACAGGCCGCTCCTGCTATTCCTTGACGACCTCCAGTGGGCCGACTCCGGCACGCTCCAATTGCTGGTCCATATATCGCGCCACGTCGCCGAGAATAGGGTGCTTATAGTCTGCGCCTATCGGTTCGAGGAGGTCTTTGAGCTCGACGGGCGACCCCATCCGTTGAGCGAGGTCATGAGCCTGATGGAGCATCAGCGCATATCCGAGAGGATACCCCTTGAGGGTTTCAAGAAGGAGGACACAAAGCAGATGCTCTTCCGGCTCCTCGAGACGAAGGACATCCCCGCGGAGCTTGTGGAGACCATCCACGATAGGACCAACGGCAACCCCTACTTCATCGAGGAGGTTGTCAAGAGCCTCATCGAGCGGGGCATAATCGACCCCAAGGACCACCGATGGACGACGA
>Ga0315288_10006986_pt1 | contig 14311 bp, 12 predicted proteins | sample YL17G11_20_MG_FD_203454 | JGI IMG/M metagenome (GOLD analysis project Ga0315288, IMG submission 203454) | Sediment microbial communities from Yellowstone Lake, YNP, Wyoming, USA - YL17G11_20 | ecosystem: Environmental > Aquatic > Freshwater > Lake > Sediment | place: USA: Wyoming | collected... | reverse complement strand
CACGGCTCGGCGTAGCCCATCACCAGAAAGCCCATGTAGTAGGACAGGCGGGCAATGGTGTCGCTCATGGGATCGAGCAGCTTGCCCACGTCCGACACCTGTTTCCGGCGGCGGGCGGTAATGCCGTCCGCCACGTCCGTAGCCTCGATGAGAATGGCCACGAGGAAAGCGGACTCCAGCGAATACCGCCACGGGCTCAGATACGCGACCAGAAAAAGCGGGCCCAGGGCCAGCCGCGACATCGTGATCTGATTGGCGAGATTGAATCCGGGAATCAACGGGGAAACCTGTGATAGATACCGCGAATGTCAGGACAGCCGCGTGCGTGATTCCAGAGCGCTGGCCAGCGTGACTTCATCCACCTGCTCGATTTCGGCGCCCACCGGCACGCCCCGCGCGATGCGCGACACGGCCACGCCGTACTCTTTCAGCGCGCGCAGCAGATAGTGCGCGGTGGTATCGCCGTCGGTGGTCGGATTGGTGGCGAGAATGACTTCGCGCACTGCGCCGCCCTTGACGCGCTCGATCAGCTCGGTGATGCGCAGATCGTCGGGGCCGACGTCATCGAGGGGCGACAGCGTGCCGCCTAACACGTGGTACAATCCCCGGAACGAACCGGTTCTCTCCAGCCGCAGCACGTCGCCGGGCGTCTCGACCACGCAGATGAGAGCCTGATCCCGCCGCGCATCCGAACAGAACGAACACACCTCGTCTTCCGTGAAGTTCGAACAGATGCGGCACAAGTGGATTCTGGTCTTCACGTCGAGAATGGCCTGCGCCAGTTCGCGTGCCTCCTCCTCGGGCTGCCGCAGAATGTGCAGGGCCAGACGCGCCGCCGATTTGCGTCCCAGCCCGGGCAGCTTGGAAATCTTCTGCACCAGCCGTTCGAGCGACGGCGAGAACTTGGAAACATCCACCGCCATCATTTCGGCTCGCGGGCTTGATTGGGATCAATCTCCACACCGCCGAACCGGCTCATGAAGTTGCTGAACAGATCGTCGCCGGAAGGCGGCGTGGCCGGTTTCGCAGGCTCGACCGGCTGGGGCGCTTCCGGTCGCGCCGCACCCGCCACCAGAATGGGCGTAATGCCGCAGACGTCCTGAATCGCCGCCGCTAAATGGGTAAAGCTCTCTTTCATGCTATCGGTCGCGAACTTGCCGGGCATGGTACAGCTCACCGTCAGCTTGCGCCCGTCAAACGCCTCTAACACCCACGATTTTTCAGCCGTGGCGGCCGCCACCTGATTGCGCTTGCGCAGCGCCGCGTTGATTTCCGGCCACTTTTGCCGCAGAGTGTCAAGGGTGACGGCATCCGCTGATGGTGTCGCCGCGCGCGGGCTCTGCGGTGCGGCCGGCGTTTTCGCTTCGCGCGGCGGCGCAACCGACTCGCTTCGAGCCGGCGATGTTCCACCAGACGAACCCCCCAGACGGTCCAGAATATCGCGAATGGTGGCTACTCGATCCAGAGACGCCCAGCGCACGAAGGAAACCTCAAAACGCACGCGCGGCGCGGTGGACCATTTCAAATCGTCTTCGAGCCTTTCGGCCAGCCGGATCAGCCGGAAGAGGTCTTCCACCGAAAGCTCGGCGCCGGCTTTCTGCATCTGCTCGATCTCCACGTCCACGCGGCCCTTCACCGGCAGCCCCTGCTTGATGAAGATCAAGTCCATCCAATAGGACTGAAGGTCTTTCAGAAGTTGGGTGTAATCCACGCCGCGCAGCGCAAGCTGTTCGAGATAAGCCGGCACGGACCGAACGCTGTTCGACACGAGCAGCTCTGTCGCTTCCGCCAGGAGTTCTCCGGGCAGCACTCCCAGCGTTTCGCGCGCGGCTTGGAGGGTGACTTTGCCGCCCGCATAAGAAACCACCTGATCGAGGAGCCCTTCCGCGTCGCGCAGCGAGCCTTCGGCGCGGCGCGCGATGAGCCACAACGCTTCCTCTTCAGCCGGCCAGCCTTCATGCTCACAGATCTTACCCAGATAAGGCGCCGTGTCCACCGGCTGTACGGGCCGGAAATCGTACCGCTGAACGCGCGACAGAATCGTGGCCGGCACCTTTTGCACGTCCGTGGTGGCCAGAATGAAGATCACGTGCGACGGCGGTTCTTCCAACGTTTTCAGGAACGCGTTGAAAGCACTCCGCGAGAGCATGTGGACTTCGTCAATGATGTAGATCTTCATCCGCCCGGCCACCGGAGTGAGACGGCAATTCTCGATGACGCGCCGGATGTCGTCCACTCCGGTGTACGAGGCCGCGTCCATTTCGATCACGTCCATCTCGCGGTCTTCGAGCAGCGCCCGGCAGGTCTCGCACTCGTTGCACGGCTCGGCCGCGCCGGAGGACTCTATGTTAGGGCAGTTCACCGCGCGAGCCAGAATGCGCGCGGTGCTCGTCTTGCCGATGCCTCGCGGTCCGGTGAACAAAAAGGCGTGAGCCAGCCGGCCCTGCCGGATGGCATTCTGGAGGGTGCGAGTGACATGTTCCTGCCCAACGACGTCGGCAAACCGCTTAGGCCGCCAGCGCCGGGCAAGCACTTGATAGGACATGGCTGTTCAGGGGAGTCGTGACAGAAGCGGGGAAAGACGCAGTCAAACCTAACTTTGTAAGATACCCGTTTTGCCCTCGAAAGTCAACTCGCCAAGCCGCTTCCTTTGCTACGCCGTCAGCGGTAGAGTGCACAAAAACAATACTTAAAATGCCGTCCCCTCTGCTGACCGGATGTTCAACTCCGAGCCGAAAAAACCGCCGCATAGGTATCGCCAAGCTGATCCGCAACACAGCGATGAACAGCTTACCGTTGCTACCTTCCGGTCCTGGCGGAGTTGGGCCGCCATCCCTTGCACGGGACCCGGCGATACCTATTCGGCGGAAAGGCGGTGGAGCAGAGCGGGATCGAACCGCCGACCCCCACGTTGCGAACGTGGTGCTCTCCCAGCTGAGCTACTGCCCCAAAGCGAACCCAAAGATATCCAAATACCCCTCCAAAGTCAAGTCCGCGTTGTTCTTGATTCGTGAAATCAAGACGCGCATTGCAGATTTCCTCTCGTGCTGATAAGTTTATTAAAAATAATGAATAATCTGACATGCTTGCACTCAGATCGTAGCGAGGCCATGTCCTATCCCGGTTGGGCCTGTCCGGCTGGTAGTGCCGCACGGCAGTGCGCTCGGATGGGCCGAAACCTGACCTGCGTGCCGCCAGACGCCCTTGCAGGATACGCAAATTCTCGCTACAATGAATCACGCTCCGCCTCCCGCCGAGGTCTCGCCTTCGGGCGCCTCCAACAACTCGTCCGTCCAAGTCTGCTACTACATCACAAAATACACGGCATAGAGGGAGATCACAGCCATGGATTCAGGAATCGTGCCGGTCGTCGTCTGGATCGCCGTCGCACTGCTGGCGCTGGTGATTCTGCCGTCCATCCGAATCATCGCTCCCAACCAAGTCGGTCTGGTCATCAAGCGTCTCTCGCCCAAGAAACTCTCCGAGGGGAATATCGTCGCCTTCCGCGGAGAAGCCGGCTATCAAGCGGACTTGCTCATGCCCGGCTGGCGCGTGAAAGTCTGGTGGCTCTATCGCGTCGAGAAACATCCCATCGTGCAGGTGCCCAGCGGCGAGATCGGACTGGTGATCGCGCAGGCCGGACAGCCGCTGCCGGTGGGCGCCAAGACCGGCATCTACAAGGACGCGTTCGGCGACTTCAGCGATCTGCGCCGCTTTGTCGAAAACGGCGGCCAAAAGGGCGTGCAGCGTCAGGTGCTGCCGCCGGGATCGGTGGCGCCCATTCATCCGCTCGGTTTCTTGGTGATCACGCGCAGCAATTTCTACGGTGTACCCATTGATCCTTTGCTGCGCAAGAATCTGGTGCAGGCCAAGGATCGGCTGCTGCGGCCCTACGGCATTGGAGAAGAGAACCTCGTGGTCACGGTCATCTCGCCGCGCAAGATCGAGCGGCTCGAGGGAATAGGCAAGGCGGACCTTGCCCGCCGAACCAACCGCGAGGAAGAGTTAGTGGACATGATCGGCATCGTGACCACGCTGGACGGCCCGCCGCTTCCCGCCGGTGACATTGCCGGCCGTCTGGGTGGATTCAAAGATGTGGACGATCTCGAAAATCGCCTCGGCCTCGAGCAGCCCATCCCCGAGAGTAAACTGGCCGAAATCGCCAAGCTGCTAACGGAGGCTCAAGAGAAGCTGGCCGCCGCCAATACCACGCGGCTGGCGGCGCGCTCGGCAGGCAAGCGGGCCCGTCAGACCAAGGACCACGCCGAGCTTCGCGACGCCGACGAAAAACGCAAGGCCGCCGAAACCGCCAAGATCGAGGCCGATCAAGCCACCGAACGGGCCAACAAGGTCATGGCCGAAATCGCCAGCGAGGCGTCCAAAGCGGACATGCGGCTCATCGAGCTGCTGTTGGGCAGCAAGAACAAGCTCCACAACAACTATCAGAACTTTCAGGCGTTCCTGGACAGCGGCGGCTGCATCGGTCTGCAACACGATCCGCTGCTCTATGGCGCCTTCAACCTGAATCCCGTGCTGGTCAAGGTGGAGATGGTGCCCATGCTGGTGGTGAGGCAGGGAGAGGTGGCGGTGATCAAGTCCTACGTGGGTCTGGTTGCCATGGATATTTCCGGTGTTCAGTTCAAGCACGGTTCGCTGGTGCGCCCCGGTCATCGCGGCATCTGGCAGGAAGCGTTGCGCACCGGAAAGTACCCCATCAATCCGCGCTGCTATGAAGCGGAAATCGTGCCCACCGCCATTCTCACGCTCAACTGGGCGGAAGCCACCTCCAAGGCGCACAATCTGGACCGCGAGCTGCAGCAGATCGTGGCCAAGAGCCGCGAAGGTTTCGTGTTCCATCTCGACCTGCAGGTTCAAATCCACGTGCCCGACACCAAGGCCGCCCGCGTAATTTCGCGCGTGGGCACCATGCAGAATCTCATCAACGAAGTGCTGCAAGCGGCGGTCGGCAATCACTTCCGCGACACGCTGCAGTCCATGCCGGCCATTGATTTCATCGAGACCCGACAGGAAGTGCAGGAGGACGCCTTTCATCACATCCGCCAGAAACTCAGCGAATACGAGGTGGAAACGCCCGGCGTCTATATTCAGGACGTCATCTTGCCCGAGCAACTGGTCAAGGTGCTCACCGAGCGTGAAATCGCCAATCAGGAAGTCACCACTTTCCAGAGGCAGGAAGCCGCGCAGCAGGAGCGCATCAAGATGGAGCAGGCCACCGGCCGGGCCGACAAGCAGCACGATCTGGCCTCCTCCGAAGTTCAGAAATCCATCGCCGCCAACTTGGCCGAAGCGCGCAAGTCCGAGGCCTCCGGTGAAGCCGAATACATCAGCAAGACCGGCACGGCCAAAGGTGCGGAAGTGGAAGCGGTGAACGTGGCCTTCGCCACCGCCTATGAAAAGCAGGTGAAAGCCATCGGCCGCGAGGGCACGGTGTTCGTCAATATCGCTCGCGCTTTGGCCGACAGCAAGACGCCGTTCATTCCGCGCGTGCTGGTCGCCGGCGGCGAGGGCGGCAGCGCGATGAACGCGCTCTTCGCCACCTTGACCGACCGCTTCAGCAAAATGCACAAGGAAACGCCTGAAACCGCGGCTCGCGATGAGGAAAAAGGCGGCCGCGGAAATGCCAATGTTCCCCGCGTTCCGGACGTGCCCTCCACGCCATCGTCGAAATAACGCAGAGGAGATTCCATGTCGTCACGATGGATTGTCGCGCTGTTGATTCTGATTCTTGCGCAAGGTGTGGCCGCGCAAACGCCGCCCGAGCAGCCCAAGCTGCCGAAATTCCCCTATGAACCGGCCAATGCCGTCACCAGGTATGACTGCACGCTCGTGCAGCTCGAGGCCGACGGCAAATCGAACACGCTCCGTCATTACCGGATCGCGCTCTTTACGGACCGGGCGGTGCGCAGCTATGCGCAGGACGTAACCGTTTACAACGTCGGTTACGATACGGTGGAGATTCTCTCGGCCAGAGTGCATCTGCCTTCCGGCAGGATTGTGGACGTCGGACCGGATGCCGTCAAAGACGTGCCCATGCCCGCCTTCGGCAAATTCTTCCTGCAAAATGTCCGCGAGAAGATCATCACCTTCCCCGAGCTTTCCAAAGGCGCGGAAATCGAAGTGGCCTACCGCGAAATCACCCGCGATCCCCCGATGGAGAACAACTTTGATTTCTCGGAGCCATTTGAATACCGCGATCCGCTGCAAGAAAAATACGTGGCAATCACGGCCCCGGCGAGCATGCCGCTGAAATGGAAGGCGCGCGGCGGCGACATTTCCTATCTCAAGACAACAGTGGGAGACCGTGTACGGCACATCTGGTCGCTCGAGAACGTTCCTCAGCTCGTGCCCGAGCCCGGCATGCCCCCGTCCCCGGAAGTGGCGAAACTCTTGTTTGTCACCACGGTGGACAGTTGGAGAGCTTGGTCGCGCTGGTACTCTGAGCTCAGCCAACCTGAGATGATCGCCGACGAAGATGTGCGCCGCGCGGTGAACGAGCTGACGGCGGGCAAGAATTCGGTTTCCGAGAAACTGGACGCCATTTTCTACTTCGTCTCCAACGACATTCGCTACGTGGAAACTGCATTGAGCGGGCGCAAAGCGGGATACAAACCGGAAGCCGCGGCGGTGACGCTGCGCAACAAGTATGGCGTCTGCCGCGACAAAGCCGCGCTCATGGTGACCATGCTGCGCGAGGCTGGAATTCCCGCCGACATCGTGCTCATGAATCCGGTGTGGAAGATTGACGGCGACATCCCGGTGGATCAGTTCAACCATGCCATCGTCGCCGCCTACCTTGACGGCAAAACCGTTTGGGTGGATCCGACGGTGGAGAAGACGAAGGACTATCTGGCCGCCAACGAGCAGGATCGGGCGGTGCTGATTTGTGACGAAGCGGGGCAGGACCTGCAGTGGACGCCGGTCGAACCTTCGGAGCAGAATCTGTATCAGATTCAGGCGCAAAGCGTGCTCGACAAGCAGGGCGGTTTTCAGTCGCAAATCACCATCAGCACTCGCGGCTTTCCGGACTTGATCCTGCGCAACGTCTTGCAGAGCATGCAGCCCGAGCGCCGCGCGAATCTGTTCAAGCAGCTCGTGCAGGCCATTCATCCCACTGCCGTCATTGACTCGCTGCAGATCAGCGACCTCTTGGATTTCCGTACGAACGTGACGATCCGCCTGTCGTTGCACGCCACCGACTACGCGGTGGAAGCGGGACGCTATTTGCTTTTCAAAGTGCCCGGGCAGGAAGAGAGTCTGGATTTTCTCACCTCGAGCTTCCTTGGCGGGGCGGAAATGACCAAACGCCGCTACGATCTGCGACTCGAATCCACCTTCGCCGTGCGCGTCGAGGAGAGCGTCCGTTTTCCCGACGGCTATCGCGTGCGCAGCCTGCCCGAAAACGTGGATTTGAACTACGGCGATTTCCGCATGGCGCGGCAGGTCTCGTCAGCCCGGAACCGGGTGCTCATCAAACGCGTTATGGACTTCTCGACGTTGAATGTTCCGCTGTCGGAATACGGCAAGCTGCAGGACATGCTGCGCAAACGTCAAACCATGGCGCGCGGCCAAGTCATCCTGATGAAAGGCTGAAGCAATCCTCATTCAGAGAGCCATCATGTATTTCATCCTTTTTCTGCTTCTCGGAGTCTCCGCTGCGTTTGCCGCCACGGACGTTGACAGCTTGATCGTCAACGCTCCGGGACTGGAAACCTATCCGCAAGCCTCCGCGGTAATCCTGCTGGATCGAACGCGCATCGAGCTGCTTCCGTCCGGGCAGACCGTTCGCCACCGCGAGTATCTCTGCAAGATCCTCGACGAACGCGCCAAGAGCAGATTCGGAGATCAATCGGTCCGTTTCGACGCCGACGAGGACACGGTCATCATCGAAATCGCGCGCACGCGCCTGCCCGATGGTCAGTGGATCGAACCGGAAAAAGATGCGTTCACGCTCACCAGCGCTCCCGAAGTGCAATGGGCTTCCGCGTATTCCCAGCTTAAACAGCAAAACGTGTCGTTTCCGGGCATGGCGGTGGGTGCGGCCATTCACTTCGTGTATCGCGTTGAACCCAAGCCCGGCGCGAAACCGCCGAAGAAGCCACAGGCCGGCGGCAGCTTCCTTCCGGGTGGATTGGAACCGGTTCGGCACAAGCAATTGCAGATTGAAGTCTCGCCCCCGTGGAAAATCCGCTATGATTTGCAGAACGCCGCATCCGAACCGGTGATCCGCGAAAGCGAAGGTCGCCTCATCTATGACTGGACGGCGCTCAATTGCCCGCAGATTGTCCCCGAGCCCAACTCGGTGGATTTGTGGGACCTCTTGCCCTTCGTTCAATGGACGTCCTTTCCCGACTGGGAAGCTCTCGGCGTTTACGTCGCGGAGTGGTTCTGGGAGAAAGTGGATTCCTCGCAGGCGGCGGTGGACGGTTTTCTGCAAATCACCTCGCCGGATTTTCAAGGCATTCCGGCGATGATGAACGCCGCGCAGTGGATTCAGTGGAACATCCGCACCGTCCGCTTGTCTTTGGGCAGCGTGGGCTACGAGCCTCATAGTGCCGATCGCGTCTGGCAGAATCGCTACGGCGACCCGCGCGACAAAGCGGTCTTGCTGACGGCGATTCTCCGGGCTTACGGCTTTGCCCCGGTTCCCGTTCTGGTGCTGAATTCCCGCGCCCCGTTTTCCCAGCTGCCCGTGCTCGGTCAGTTCCGTCACATTATTCTGGCGGTGCCCGCCGGCGAGGACACGCTTTGGTTCGATCCCACCGCCGAATATTATCCTCCCGGGACGCTGCCCTATTCGTGCACCTACGGCAAGGGCTGCATGCTGCTGGCGGGAGCACCGCTGCTGATGGAGGTTCCCGCCGGCTCGCCGGATTCGCGCGGTGCGCGCACGGAAATCCGGGCCACCCTCGCCGATGACGGCACTCTGACCGGCGCGGTCGTCTCTCTGCCGCAGGGAGACCGCGCCGCCGATGCGCGCAGATTGTTCAAAGATCAGAAGGCGCAGGAGCGTGACATCTACACGCAGAATGCCGCGTCAACAATCGGGCAAGGCACGAAGGTCAATGCGTTTTCCGTCTCCGATCCCGCCGACTTGTCGGTTCCGGTCACGGTCACGATGAATTTCGAGTCTCCCGACTACGCCGTGCGTCAGGAGGACATTTTCTTGGTGGAAATCCCGGCCAATCCGTTTGATTTCGCTCTGGCGGGTTTCTCCGCATCGCTACCCCAAGTACGCTATCCCGTTCAGCTTCCGCCGCGGCGGCGAATGACCACGGAGGTCTCGCTCGCGCTTCCGGAAGGGTACGTCGTGTCGTATCTGCCTCCGACGCTGATCGTGGACAATCCCTATCTGAACATCGGACTGTCGGCGCGCAGCGACGCGGCCGGTTTGACGTGGACTCAAACCATCGAGATCAAGGGAGACAAAGTGCCCGTGAGCGACTATCCGGCGGTGCGAAACGTGTTCGAGACCTTGCTCTTGCCCAAAAACCGTCTGGTGATTCTCGAGAAGAAGTGAGCGGTTAAGGATGAAGGCTGAAGGATGAAGCCCGAGTCCGCCGAGCCGGGTTCAGTCTTCGTAACCCGGCCGGAATCTTCTTCTCTTGTGGGGGCACAGCCTGCTGTGTCCTCTTCATCCGCCGAGCAGTGGTCGCCGACCCTGTCGGAATCCTCCCCGGGCAGGATCAGGAATCCCGCGCCGCTGCAAGCAAGCTTGAAGACCCATTTAAAGAGACAAACATGTTCCGCTCTGTTTCCATTGCCATGTTTCTCGCCTTGAGTCTGCTTCTTGTTGGTGCGCCTTCGGCTGCCGAGTCAAGACCTGCCTTGTATATCACGTCGTGGCAATTTAGCAACACTTGGGAATGTAGTACTGGCGTTCCTCTTTTGTTGGCGGGAGGTCGGGAGGGAATGATAGTGCGCATCACGAACCTGACCACGCCCCATTACCCCTCCTTGGAAGCAGGATGGCCGCAGGGAATGACTATCTTGGCAGGCCGCATGGTCGGGGACACCTTTGTGCCGGATTCGGTGATCCTTGGCCGGCTCCAAATAACTCGTTTGATCTGGACGTGGGACTTCTTGGACGACAGCGCGGCCCACGCAAACGGAGAGATGTCGCACTTGCAGCGGAGTTACGGCGTGCGCTACGGATTCAGCATGAACGTTCCAATGGAATGTGCTGGGCAGAAGATCTGTCTTCAGGTTGTCTACGATACACCCGAAACCGGGCGGTTGACCCGACTTCAGCCGCTGGACGTGGTGCTACCTTGCGATGAGAAAGCGCAACAGATCATGCAGGGCTCCCGCGTGTTGGAGGCCAACTTCCGCGGAGATCACCAGCGGGCGGTGCAGATCGCCGATTCACTGGTAGCTTTGGAGTGGCGGGACTTCATGGGGCTGGTGCGGGCGACGTCATCTGCCAACGCTGTCAATCGCCCCGCTGATGCACTGCGTTTCTTGGATCCAAACTTCGAGGCCAATGGTCGGATCGAAACCCCTACCGAGGGCGAAACGGTGAATGACGCGTTTCGGCAAACTCAGAGACAATTCTACCAGCAGGCTCGACAGCGGCTGCTGGAGAAGGTCAGGAATCAAGAGCAGCAGCATAAGTAGTCCAAGAGAGAGGCAAGCTTCCTTGACCTCAAGGTCGAGATTCCCTTGACAATGTGGAAAGATATCCGTAGTTTAGCTACCCGCTCGTGGTCCGTGCCAGACCGTCCTCCGATTTGGTCAATATCCTGATTCACAAACTTTTACCAGCGGTGACCTCCATGGCTGCCACTCAACAGAGTGCCGTGTACTCGGCCACAAGTGAACGAGGTATCAAGCCGCTGCGGGGCCCATACCCGACCGCTCAGGGTGTCGAAGCATGGGTCGGTGCGGTCGTGCTCATCGCCGCCGGCGTGATCCTGCCCTACTTCGTGCACGCCTTCGGCGCATCGCCGCGCGTCTTGATGCCCATGCACTTTCCGGTGCTGATAGCCGGCGTGCTGCTCTCGCCGCTCGCGGCCGCCTTGGTGGGCCTTCTAACCCCGGCCATTTCCATGGGACTCACCGGCTATCCCACGTCGGCGCAAGTCATGCGCATGATGCCGGAGCTCGCTGCTTACGCCGCCGTGACCTCCGTCATGCTGCGGCTTCTTCCGCTGTGGCCCGGTCTTTCCGAGCGCGCCGGACGCATCGCCGCCATTGCGGTCGCCGTCCTCGTCGCCGTGATCGTGGGCCGTCTGGTGTACATCGCTTTCTATGCGCTGACGGTGGGCCCGGAGAGCTTGCGCTTCTTTAGCGCGGTGCTCGTTTCACCGGCAGTGCCCGGAATCATCGCGCAACTTGTCATCGTTCCGCCGCTGGCCGACCGTCTCCAGAGATCCCTCTGAGCTATGGATTCCTCCGTCTTCGACAATAATCTCATTCGCTTTCTCTTTCTCTTCGGCGCGGCCGGCGGTCTGGTGGCGTTTTTTGTCGCGCTGTCGGCGTGGCTGGGGCCGAAGAGCATGAACGAGACCAAGGCCCAGCCGTTCGAAACGGGCATGATCCCCAAGACCGATGCGCGCCGCCCGTTTCCCATCAAGTACTATCTGGTGGCCATTGTCTTCATCGTCTTTGATGTGGAAGTGGCCTTCCTTTACCCGTGGGCCGTCGAGTTCCGCAATCTCGGCGCGGCGGGTTTCATCTCCATGATGATCTTCCTCGTGATCCTGCTGGTCGGGCTCTTCTACGCGGTCCGCAAGCGGGTCTTCGAGTGGAAGTAGCGGATTATTTCCATGAGTGACAAGAGATCTCCCACGCGCCTCGTGCGCCCAGATTTCACGGATCCCTTGCGCGGTCAGGTTTATACCACGCGCTTCGACAAGCTCTTGGGCTGGGCGCGCAAGTACTCGCTCTTTCAATATCCCTTCGTGACCGCCTGCTGCGGCATGGAATACATGTCCGCCAGCGCGGGACACTACGACATTGACCGCTTCGGCGCGGCCTTTCCCCGCTTCAGTCCGCGTCAGGCCGACGTGCTCTGGGTGGTGGGAACCATCAGCCACAAGCTCGCTCCCATCATGAAGACCGTCTATGAGCAGATGGCCGAGCCTAAGTACGTGGTGAGTTTCGGCGCCTGCGCAAGCTGCGGCGGGCCGTACGACAACTATGCCACCGTGCAGGGCATTGACACCATCATTCCGGTGGACATCTACATCGCGGGATGTCCCCCTCGTCCCGAAGCGGTGCTTGACGGCGTTCTGAAATTGCAGCAGATGATTCAGAACTCCAAGCAGCCCTGGCGCACAACTGACGTCATCGAGCGCAAGCCACTCAAAGCATAAGAGTGCAACAGTCGTGAGTGAAGAGAAATTTCCCGAGCAATTGGCGATTGAGAAGCGCTTTCCGGCGGCGGTATTGGACTGGCACGCGCAGCACGGCGACCGCACGCTGCTCGTCGAGCGCGACCGCATTCTCGACATTGCGCGCCTTCTCAAGGACGATTTAGGCTACAACGTGTTACTCGATTTGACGGCCGTGGACTACCTGCCGCGCAAGCCGCGCTTCGAGGTGGTTTACCATTTCATGAATCTCTCGACCTTGGTGCGGCTGCGAGTGAAAGCTCAGCCCGACGACGAGCATCCCGTCGTTCCCAGCCTGACCTCGCTGTGGGCGATTGCCGACTGGTACGAGCGCGAAGTGTGGGACCTCTTCGGCGTGAAATTCGACGGCCACCCCCATCTCAAGCGCATCATGCTCTACGAGGAATTCAAAGGGCATCCGCTGCGCAAGGATTATCCCAAGACCAAGCGCCAACCGCTCATCGGCCCGGAAAACTGAGCATGAACGGCGAATCGAAAACAGTGGTTGAACCCTACGGCGTCGAGCGCGCCGTGCCCGAGACGGAAGCCGAATTCCGTCAGGAAGAGATGCTGCTCAATCTCGGGCCGTCGCATCCTTCCATGCACGGCATCGTCCGCATCATCACCAAGCTGCAAGGCGAACTGGTGCTCGATTCGGAGGTGGAAATCGGCTATCTGCACCGCGCCTTCGAAAAAAGCTGCGAGGCGACCACTTGGAATCAGGCGCTCATCTACACCGACCGCCTGAATTACGTTTCCACCTGCATCAACAACGTCGGCTATTGCCTGGCGGTGGAGAAGCTGCTGGAGATTCAGCTTCCGCCGCGCGGACAGTACATCCGCACCATGCTCTGCGAGGTTTCGCGTATCGCCGACCATCTCACCTGCGTGGGAGCGGCCGCCATGGAATTGGGAGCCTTCACGGTCTTTCTCTACATGATGATCGCCCGTGAATACTGCTACGAACTCATCGAGGACTACTGCGGTGCGCGCATCACCACCAACTGCTCGCGCGTCGGCGGCATGCCGTTCGATCTGAGCGACGGCTGGCTGGACAAAGTGGGGTGGACCGTCGGCAAAGTGCGCCATATCCTCAAAGAGTGCGATATTCTGCTCACCTACAATCGCATCTTCGTGGATCGCACCAAGGGCATCGGCGCGATTTCCAAGGAGCGTGCGCTGCAATACGGTTTCACCGGCCCCATGCTGCGCGCCTGTGGCGTTCCCTATGACGTGCGCAAGGATCATCCGTATTTGATCTATCATCAGCTCGACTGGACCGTGCCGGTGGGACACCGCGGCGACGTTCTCGACCGCTATCTGGTGCGCATGGAGGAGATGGAACAGTCGTGCCGCATCCTCGAGCAATGCGCGGGCAAAATTCCCGGCGGGCCGGTCTCGTGCGACGACAAACAGGTGGTGCTGCCCGACAAAAAGGACACCTACGGGAACATCGAAGGCTTGATGAACCATTTTAAGCTCATCATGGATGGCCACGGCATTCGCGTTCCCGCCGGCGAAGTTTACTTTTCGGTGGAAGCCGGCAACGGCGAGTTGGGTTTCTACGTGGTCAGCGCGCCCGATGAAAATTCGCGCGACGGCTGCAACGGCCGGCCGTGGCGGGTGCGCTGCCGTCCGCCGTGTCTCAGCTTCGTGGCCGCGATGCCCGAAATGATCAAAGGCCTGATGGTGGCAGACGTCGTGCCCACCTTCGGTTCCATCAACATGATCGGCGGAGAACTCGACCGATAAGAAAGGCACTTTCCCCCTGCTTTAGCGGGGGGACAAAAGGGGGGTCTTTCCGCCGCGCAGGGTCTGTGACCCTGCCGGAATCGGATGATTGACGGGGAACACTTTCATTCAGCATGGACATTCCCGAGACATTAGTTCGCAAATCTGAAGAGATTTTCTTCAGCTTTCCTCCCGAGCATCGCGTCTCCGCGCTGGTGCAGCTCATG
>Ga0315288_10006983_pt1 | contig 14316 bp, 17 predicted proteins | sample YL17G11_20_MG_FD_203454 | JGI IMG/M metagenome (GOLD analysis project Ga0315288, IMG submission 203454) | Sediment microbial communities from Yellowstone Lake, YNP, Wyoming, USA - YL17G11_20 | ecosystem: Environmental > Aquatic > Freshwater > Lake > Sediment | place: USA: Wyoming | collected... | reverse complement strand
CGATGGTCGGGGCGAAGCCCAGGGTCACGATGCCGTGCGACCCATCGACTGCCGTAGGGATGACCTGGATGTTGTTGACCTTGACCGTGACCTTCGAGGTGTCGGTCGTGGTTGTACCACCCCCAGAACCGTCCACGATGGGGCGGTTGAAGACCTGAAAGGTCGTCTGACGGCTCGTCTGAGTCCCAGCCGAGAGAGCCAGCGGGCCGTTGGCGTTCCCGGCTCCGATGAGGATGCTCTGCGTCGCCGTGAAGAGGAGGTGGTCCAGCCCGTTGTTGTCGGTGAAGACGCTGGTGCTGAAGTTCGGGATGAGAGCCGCGTCGATCTGCGTCTTCAGGCCGTTCGCCGTCGTCGATCCGGAGGCGAACACGACCGTGAAGTCCGTCCCGTTGACCGTCAACAGGAAGGTGTCGTTCGAGCCCGTCGTGATGACGAAGGGCGCGTATCCTGGGGTGGTGATCTGAGCCGGGGTGCTCGTCACCTGAGCCGAAACGTCGTCCGTGAAGGCGGTGTCGCCCCGGTGGAAGAAGTAGGTGCAGCGGACGAGATCCGTCGGCTGCGTCGGGATCTGAAGCGTGATCAGCCCCTTCTGCCCAGACACGGAACCGACCGACACAGGAATGCCGTTGACCGTGACGGTGACCGTTCGGATGTCATTGCTGACACGCCCGAAGCCCTGTCCATCCACGATGGGGTAGTTGCGGACCCTGAAGGTCGTCCGGGTGCCGTCCTGAGGCCCGAGGATGAGGTGCTGGGGGTTCGTCGAATCGACGACCCACGCCAGGCTCACATCCTCGTTGTTGATCTGCTGATCAACCGTAGACGAACTACCTCGAACGATCTCGACGTCGCTCTGGACAAGCTCCTCCTGTCCGACGCCAATGACGACGGGAATCCGAAGGCCAGCCACGATGTTTGCGACATTCGCTTCGGTCAGGGTGCGGGTGTAAACACCCGGCGGGGCGTAGCTGAGGAACGGTCCAAGAGCCATCCGAATCTCCTAGTTGAGGGCGTGCTTTGATTCGAATCCGATTCGATCTGGGTCTGGGTCTGCTCGGGCCTTGGCTCGGCGAACCAAAGCAAGCAACAGGCTCTGCTTTATCCTTGGCCGTCAGAACAGTGCTTTATCGAGTCCCGACCCGACGTTCTTTCTGCGCCCGGATTGCGGCGAACGCCTTGGACGCCACCACCTTCCGTCCTGCGAGTTTTGCCTTCGACATGGCCTCGTACTCGATAAAATCAGGTCCATCGCGACGGATGAGGGCTGGCCCGTCCCCCTGCCCCCGCACCACGTCCTTCACTTTTTTCCGTTCGTTCATGGTGCTCCAACGATTTTCAGCAGATCGTCCGACTGCGTGGTCGGCGGTAGGGTAGTCCTCCTTGTGGACGCCCGTGTTGCCTCCCTCGCCCTCTTTGACCTGAACCTTGAAGCCGAAGCTGAAGCCCTCCCCCTCCAGACAGCGGGGAGCCTCCTCCCCGCAGGAAGGGCACGGGTGTAGGGTGTGCTCCCCCATCTTGAGCACCCTGTCGAAGCGGCAATTGCACTGGTCGTTCTGGCACTCGAAGACGTATTTCGGCATGAGCTGCTCCGATTTCTCTAAATTTGGGGCCTACGTGATCCGCTCATAGTCGTTATTTCGGCCGACTATTGCAGGGAAAGTCGCGAAAAATAGGGAGCCGGTCATGGGTACGATCCGGTTCGAGCCTTCCGGCGTCACTGCCGTGACCTTCGAGACGGTCAGGGGCAACGGGACGTGGATCTCCCAGTCGGCTCTGAACTGAAGCGTCAGGTTGGCCGTGTAGTAGAAGATGTCAGCCGTCTCGTCGTACGTCTCCTCGGCTTCACCGCCGATGGAAATCTCAAGGATTTCGATACCCTCGAACTCAAGGACGGGCTTCTTCTCCCCCCAAAGGTACATGACGACGAGATCCGCGACCTCCTCGGTGGAGGTGGTATCTTGGGAGAGGACATTCAGGTCAAGGCTGACCTCGAACTTTCCCCCATACGCGAGGGCGGTATCCTCACGGTCCCCGCTGACACGCACGGCAACCTTGTCCCCCACCTGGGCCCTCTTCCCGAACGCCAGGACAACCCCCGGGATCGCCTTGAACTCGGCGGTGTTCCACTTGAACTCGAACGGCCCCTGACTGGGGATCGGATACCGGTAATCGGCCGTGACGACCTCGTCCCTGGAGAATCGCGTAAGGAACGTAATCGCCCCTGTATGGTAATTGCAGACGAAGTCGGAGCCTTCGACCAGCATGAGTCGCCCATTGACCCACAGACGCAACGTCCCCTTGGTGGGCGGATTCTCTAGCTGTGCCTCCCGCTCGATCCCAGACTGGAACCGCAGCAATGGTTCCTCCGTGACCGTGAGCAGAGGGTCGATCACAAACGACCCACACTCTTGAGGGTTGGTCGGGACCGTAAGAATCTCGATGTAGTAGATGCCCGGGTCTGTGGGCATCTTTCCCCCGTTCGCTCGGATGGTGTTGAGATCTTCTCGCACCCATTCGATTGGATACGTGGGGGCCCCCACGTAGGCGAGCATCACGTAACTCGTGACGTTACCAATGAAGTTGTCCGACGAGAGGGACACCTTGTTGGCGGATGAGCCCTTCACGACGATGCCGATCTGAGGGCGCTCGTCGAACGCGAACTTGTTCTGGATGAAGGGGACGACCTTCTGATAGATCGGATGCCGGGCGAAGCTGTCCTTCAGCTCCAGGATGGCTCGCCGCTTGATCGCCGATGTAAGGTAATAGTACACGTCTTACTCGACGTACTCTTCCCCGGCGAGCACCAGCAGGCCCTCAGCGACCGCCGTCATGGGGTCGGAGGCTACACGGATCTCGGTGATGGGGATCGGGAACCCACGTTTCTTGATGTTCTCGAACTCATCCTTGAAGACCTCCAGAAAGCCCCCCGCCTTCGTGGTACCCCCCGAGATGACGAACGGAATGGCTTCCGGAAGGGTGATGCTGTTCTGCACACGGCGGAACTGAGCCGCGATGTTCTCCAGGCAGTACTTCACGAGAGCCCGGACGTAGAGGACGATGGCCTCCTCCTCCCGGCTCGTCGGGTTCAGCAGGTCCACGCCCTTCTCCTTGATGGAGCACATCCGGGAGGCCGTGGAACCCATCGCCTTGGCCGCGTGCCCGTCGATGTAGTCCCCGCCCCGTGCAAGGCTGAACTCCATGCCCTTCACGGTCTGGAAGGCCAGGGCGACGTTGCACATGCCGGAGCCGAAGCTCACGGCCAGCCCGCTGAACTGCTCAGCCGCACACTGGCTGTAGATGATGGCCATCGCCTCGTTCATCGGATGAGGGGTGTACCCGTGCTCCAGGATGATCTTCCGGAAGACCTCCTGGTGGTACACGACATCCTGCTCGGGGTCGTCGATGGGGCTGGCAGGCACCGAGTAGTAGCAGTGCTCCCCCTCGATGATGGGGTGGTTGAGCACGTTGAAGCACAGGAGCGAGAGGATCTTCTGCGCTTCAAGCTCACCGGCCGAGATCACGCCTCGGGCCAAAGGTCGGCGGACTTCCCGCTTGAAGAGGTTCGCCATGACCAAGGCAGAGTCTCCCAGGACGACGAGGTTGCCTGCCTCTTCGACGTAGTTGACCTTCGAGAGGCGGAGCGTCTTCTTGGCCTCCAGGTCGAGGTCGATGAAGGCGTCCCTGACCCTCTTGGTGACCACCTTGTCCCCCGCCGTCATACGGGCGGAGACGATGTTCATGGTGCCTACGTCGAGACCCACTCCCGGCTTGTGTTCTGCTTTTTCGGTTGCCATTTGATCTCCATTTGGATTTGGGCTCAGCGTACTTTCCAGGCTGAGTCATTGAGGGACGGCTTCACAGCCGCCGTCCTAACTTCCGCAGAACGCTGCTTCAGCAGGTAGACGAGCTTCTCATGTTCGTCCGCGAACCCTTGTAGCATGTTGTCCGTCCCGTGGGACAGCGTACCCTTGGCCTCCAGAGAGGCGTAGGCCAGGTTCAACAAGACAAGGAACCGAAGCACTGCCCGAAGCGAGAGCATGGCCATCTCTTCGGGGCTGGGCACCACGGGGGCATCCCGGTAGAACGACTGGGTGAAGCCCGACATGTGGTGTACCTGAAGGAGGGGCTGAACCAGCACCACCTGTCCAGAGCCCACCGCCCGCTCCCCCAGACCATCGACCATCCCGAAAATCTCGTTGTACGCCCGATCGAAGAGAAGGTGGTCCCCGTAGAAGTTCGGGCCCTTCGTCCCCCAGTGGTGGGCCTGGTGAATCATCGCCTCCGCCCGCATCGCTGCCAGGAGAACGGCCAGCTCTGCGGATGCCGCCCCACCGTAGTCCGCCACGAAGTGCTGAAAGAGCTGCTCGATTTCAGCACCCACCGAAGCCGCTTCACGCTCGACCATAGCCTTGACGGCCACCTTGAGCCTCGCCGTCTTCATGGGTCGGATGTCCCCAGAAACCGGCAGGTACGGGGGGCCGTGAACCACGGGGTCGTAGTTCAGGGGATCGATGAGCACAGCGGCGTCGGACTTGGACATCACTTCGCCTTTTCGGCCTTGGCGTCGGTCTTCAGTTCCTTGGTCACGTCGCCCATGTTGAACTTCTCGGGCTTCGCGGAGAAGCTCTTGCCGGAGTAGGGGCTCTTCACCGTGGTCTTCTTCTCGGTGAGATAGAAGTCGGTGCCCGAGTCCGGGTCCGTGTACTTCCAGAGCGTCGGGACGGCGGTCTTTGCCCCCGACTGCTGCTTCTTGGCCGCGATGCGACTTTCGAGGTCGTTGATTTTGGCGAGGGCGGTAGCTTGGCGTGGGTGCATGAGTTTCTCCTACGTGGGGACATTCCGCAAAAGGTTTATTCAGTTCGACGCAACCTTCTAAGCGCCGACCGAGCATCCGAGACGCTGCCCCCTTCCGAGCCCCCTTCCTCGACGGTCACCCGGGAATCGGACATGTCCCCCTTGATGGTCGATGGGATGAAGGTGGGGGTCTCGATCTCAACCACATCGCTGGGTTTGGGAGCCGCCGTGACTCTCGGGACAGCCATGATGTGCCCGGCCATCGGAACCCCAAGCCCCCGAAGAAGGGTGAGAACCTCGTCCATCCGTGCCCGCTCTGCCTGAAGCTCCTGACCTTTGAGGGCCAGGGCTGCCCGAAGCTCAGCGTTCTCCCGCTCCACCTCAACCAAGCGTGAATCCGCCACGGGAGCAGGAGCCGCAGCAGGCACCACCGCGATAGGCCCAGCCATGAGCCTGAAGATTCGGTGCTGGTTGATCGCCCGCCACAAGTCCTTCGAGTTGCTGGCCTTGTCGGCCGGGACGCGAACGACGATGCCGTGGGGCACATCCATCCCGATGTCTGCCAGAGAGACTGTCTCTGGCACCAACCCGACCACCTGAACGTCACTCATCATTTTCCCTGCAAAGTCCGGGCTATCTCCTGCCGGAGAAGGTCGGGGAACTTCTTCTTAGCCCACGCACGAGTTTCGTGTCGAGCCTTCTCGACAAAAGTGGAGGGCTTTCGACCCGGGTGGATCCATTTGCCGTTCCGCATCGACTTCGCTGAGGCGGACCTGAAGATGAGCTTCCCAGTCTCCGTGATGATGGGGATGGGGCTGGATGCCTTCTTGAGCCACACCATCTGCTCTGACTTCTGCCCCTTCAGCATGGGCAGCCAAGCTGGGTGGGAAACGATCAACCTGATGGACGACTTCTTGACCTCGACCCTCATGGCCTTCGAGAACGATCTCTTAGCTGCCCGCGAGAAAGTCGTCTGCTGAAGCTGTATCTTCAGGTGCTGCAAAAACTTGCCCCGCAGACGTTTGAGAACGACCGTCACGTCCCCTTGGAACTCCCCCTGGGTGAGCGGCTTCTTGTAGATGACGGCGACAGGCTTGGACATAAGTACGTCGTGTTCTCCCAGGTGACGGTCCGGCCACGAAGCTCACGCTCGTCTGGGATGTTGCCCTTCTCGGTGATCGGGGTCGGCCCGCCTTCCTCTGGGGGAACCGGGAGAAACTGTGTGGCCACAAACCTCATGGGGTCACCCATCGGCACCTCTCGCCGGATGTCCCGCTCGTCGATTTGCCCAATCGTGAAGTGCTGCTGAAGCACCATACCACGAGACGAGGGGAACCGTACCGCTCCGACCGAGTACCGCTCCCCGTTGAGCTTCACCAGGAAGTCTCTCTGAGCCAGGAGAGGACTCGGGCCCGTCCAGACCTCGTAGACATGCTCCACGACCCGTCCGATGTCCTTCTGGGCGATCTTCCGCTCCGCATCATCGGGCGCGATGATGGCCTCGTACGGACCCTCATAGCCCCCGATAATGGCTGTCCCGTAGCAGATAAGGCAGTCATTCTGCGGCTGCTTGTGGTAGTCGTCCCCAACGCACGGGCAGTCGAGGCCGACGTTTTTCCGGAGGAAGAGCCTGACCCGCTCACCACCCTGCTCCAGGATCCACCGGTTGCGACGGATTGCCTCCCGCCACTGCCAGTCGAGCTTCTCGATCTCGTAGCTCGAAACAGGAGCCGCCCGTTCCAGGGGGGTCTCGACATAGTCGAACGAAGAGCACTTGCAAGGATCGCAACCTGCTGGGAGCCCCACCGTCGTGACCCTGTAGAAGACCCTCTGCATGAGGTCGGTCTTCAGCAGGGACTTCATCCGACGATACGAACAGGTGACCTTGACCCCCTCCGACGGAATGACCCGGGGGTCGAACTTCTGGAAGCCCACATTGGGGTAGAAGAGCGCGTCGATCTCCACCTCACCTGAGAAGCCATCGACGTTCGTTACTCTGGCCAGCTTGTCCCCGACGAAAACCTGCACGTCCTCCGCAGAATCCGCGTACTCACCTTGAGTCCCTGACCGTACCATCGGGCCGTCAAGAACCTGGAAGACGTACCTTTCCTGCACACGGCCGACCGACGCGAAGCCGTCGATACCCGTGACGATAAGCCCATTGAAACCGGTGGAGGCTCCCCCGAAAATACGAAAACGGTCTGTCACGTCCTCTGTGACGACCTCGATATCTGTACGGTCCTGCCAGAATCCCGACCCCATCAGGAAGTCGGTCAGCCGGTGGAACGGCCCGTACTCCGAGTCGAACGACCGGTAGACGTTGACCCCCATGATCTGCCACCGGCTGTTCAGGGGCAGAATCGAGGGGTCGTCCCACCTCAGGTCGAACGTGCCTGGTTTGAACCCGCTCGTCAGAAAGAGGTTCAGGGGGGCGACAGGCCACGCAGCCCGAGTCAGTTCAAGGGCGGGTACGACCCGGTCTCGGTTCGAGGCATAAGGCATGATCGTCTCCGATCATGCCTTACTACAAGAGGAACCGTCAGTCTGCGGCTACCCGGGGCTCAGGAAGGCTGCTCACCGGGAGGCGTAGGCCGGGCGTCTGTGGGGGCAGGACGCTGATGCACCACGATGGCCCCCGTGTCCGAGTTCAACTCGACCGGCGTGTTCGGAGGCAGCCCACGTTCGAGCAGGATCTTGTTGAAAAGACGGGCTTTCTCGTCGTCGATCTGCTTCGCGGTCACGAGCAGCGAGACCTTGGCCTGCTCCAGGTCGAGCATCCGTTCCCCCACGTCGTACCTCGCCCCCGTCAGCTCCCCGATACGCAGAAGCGTCTCGGCGTCCACAGGGTCATTCACGGTCAGCTTCTTCTCGGTCTTTTCGTCGCTCATGTCGGTCTCCATTTGATCTCGGGACGCCCGAACCTACTAGGGGTACCCATTCAGGGAAAGGACTATTTAATGTCAAAACAACTTCGTCGGGCCCTCGACCACTACACCGGAGGGGCTCTCTCCGCCATGAATCAGGCGTGCCGTCAAGAAGGACTCACGGGGCATGTCACCGTGAGCGGCTACGGGGGCACCCAAGTCTTCGTTTTCACAGCATACCGAGGCGAGCAGACCCGGTACTTTCAGTCCGTGGAGGTCACGGGGGCCGAGGTACTGGCGGAGAAGGTCCGCATCTCAGAGCAGCTTCGCCAGCTACGAAAGGAAAAGGCCGGACTCTTGATGAATCCGGCCCCGCCTGTTTTGACCTGCTGGTCCTAAGCGACCTTCAGGCTCCAGCCTGATCGAGCATCTTCGAGATCTTGTCGGTGTCCTCGCCGAGGTCCAGGAACCAGTCGAGGAGGGACTGGAATGAGCTGGCCAGCCAGTCCCACGCCTTCTTGAGGGCACCACCGATGTCGTCGAGGATGCCCGCGTTCTTGTACTTCTCCACGTCGTGGGCGGGGCTCTCGGCGTCCGGAATGTCCAGGCCCTGCTCGAACCGCTCGATGGCCTTCTTGACCGACTCCAGGACGCCCTTCTTGTCGAGGTCTTTGGCCGCGACGAGCATCATGAACTGGAACTCCTTCTCGAACTCGATGGAGCAGTTCTGCGCCTTCATGTAGCGAGCAGACTCCTTCTTGAGTCGATCCAGCTCGATGACGGCGTCCTCGATGGCCTTCTGGTACTTCGCCATCTCGGCCTTCGACTTCTCCAGCGGAGTACGGGCACCCGGACCCGAGCCACGGAGCCGTCCCTCGATCTTGGCCTGGGTCTCCTTGAGCAAACGTTCGAAATGGACGATCTCCATCTCCCAGTCGTGGGCGGTCTTCGCGACCTCGTCCATGAGCCCCTTGGACTTGAGGGTCTGCTTGACCCACTCCTCGATCTCGTCGCCGTTCTTGACCTTCCACGGGCCGTGAGTCGCCCCCTTGCCGCCAGCCAGAAGGCTTGCGGGCAGGGCGATGCCGTTCTTCAGGCACTTGTTCCGCCAGTACTTGTAGGCCGCCCCGTACTCCAAAGGACGGGCTCCTTGCGTCTGGAACTCGACGACGGCCTTCCAGACGTTGAGAGCCTCTGCCGGGATTTCACCGGAATCGACCGCGTTGACGATCTCCTTCGGGGGCCGGAACCTCTCGTCGGAGAGCACGCTGAAGGCGAGGAAACGACGGGCTACAGACTCGGGGATGACGGGCATGAACGTGTCTCCGGAGGAGGTCGGGGTACACATTCCTGAGCCATAGAAGGACTAGCGGTCTACCCAGCCCTTCGGGTAGCGAGCCTTCAGAGCCACCTGAAGGGCTGAAAATAGACTTGGGGGGATCTCCGCCTTGTCCACGAACTCTCGTTCTTCTCGTTCCCGCTCCCGTTCGCGGTCCTCTCGCACGTCACGTTGTCGGCGGGCAGCCTGCCCACGGGCGATCAGCAACCCCCGAGGATCCGGACGATTGCGCCACTCTGGGCAGACCTTGCGGTGTCGGATCTGCGAAGCGATGGAGGGAGGGTCGAACCCACACACGCAGAGGAAAACCCGATCAGACACGGTCAACCCGAACCGTAGGGAGGTGTTGACCGGCTTGAACAAAGAGGAACCCATGGCAGCCCTTCAGTTGACCGACGTGTCCGTCGTCATGGTGAAGTCGGCGGTGTGCCCGAACCGGATCCCCAAGAGGTCGTGGAAGTACACCTCGGTGCCCTCCTTCTTGCCCAGACAGGCTCCGAAGTACGAGAGCAGCTTCTTCCGAAGCTCCGGGCTCGGCTTGTCCTCTTCGAGGAGTTGAGCGATGCTCGCCAGTAGCAGCATCGTCAAGAGAAGACGGCCCCGGCGAGTGGGGGCGAAGTTGTTGTCTTCTGCGAACCCTGCCATCCAGCAGCTAAGCTCACCGAGAAGGTTCTTGACGTTGTGAAACGAGGACGAGGACATGTCTAGGTATACACCGGCTTGTCCTTCCGGCAGCGTTTACACGGCAGGAAGTACACGTATGCCTGTTTCTCGGTGCCCAGGGCAATGAGCCGACCCTTCCAGATTCGAACAGAAATGAGCTTCTGCCCGAGCATCTCGAACTTCATCTGAGCGTCCTCTGCGGCCTGGATCGCTGCACCCATCGCACCCAGTTCGAGCGAGTCGTCCGCCTCCACCGGGATGCCCGGCAGCATCTTCAGAGCCCCACGAATTTCCGGGGGCTCAGCACCCCTCTACCGACATAGGGGCCGAAGCTCGACCGGATGCCGACCCCGTACCTGGGCTGCTGGAGGCCACGGATGATGTTGACCGTTGCCTTGGCCTTCTCGATCTGCTTGTCGAACTGCTCGGTGGCGGACGATGCAGCCCCCTCGTACTTGCTGGCCTTGTCGATCGAGAGACTGATTCCGCCGATGCTGTAATCGAACTCGTCGGCGATCCAGTTGATTCTGACTGCGTTCAGGGCCCAGAACATGGCTCCCGTCAGGAGAACGCTCTTCCAGGCAGAGTACTGCCCGCACATCTGGTCGAGGCTGTTGAACGGGGTGAGCGGAGGGTAGAGCGAGATGGCGTTCATCGACTGCTCCAGGAACTGCTGAAGCTCGTCATCGAGCCAGATGTACCCGAAGACTTTGTTGAACTGCCGGATCGTCTCCTCGTGAGCTGGGGGCCGGAAGTGGTAATTCCGGTCGGGGTTGTTATCCCGAAGGAGGGTCCGGAGCCGTCGGATGAGATCGGTCTCGCACGCCGTGAACTCTGTGGTCCCTGAGGTCGAGGCCGTCACCTGATCGATGACCGAGAACTCCTGGACGACCCTCTGGATGGCCCCCGAGATGGTCTCGCGGAAGGCCCACCGGATCCGGTATGACCCGAGGTTCGCGTCCAAGGGAATGATGACCGAGGCGAAGTACTCCCCGACGCTTGGGTTGGATGGGGTACGAGCCTGGCTCCCAAGAAGAACCTCAGCCCCCGAAGTGAAGTCGTAGAGGGCGTAGGTGATCTCCGCCGCATTCGAGGGCGTTCCGTTCGAGTTCGATAGGTAGAGGTCGAGCCCCTGCCTGCCAAGCTGCTGCCCCTTGTAGAATGCTGTTCCCATAGTCTCTCCTGAAGTTTAGCAGCCCCAACCGTATTTCTGCTTACGATTCGGATCGCAAGGGTTCGACATCGCGGCATCCAGCACCCGGAAAGGCTCGCTCGAAGTGCCCCCGGGGCATCCCGGCCCCTGGCTCCACGACCACACGATACACCAGTTCCCAGGCTGGCCGCATTCTCCCGCCATTCCGGTGGCGTAGTAGCAACCATGAACGTCCATCACGGGGGTTCGACAGGCTGGGCCTCGAAGCTGCTTGTATCCGCCAGGCAACACCTCGTAGAGCGCATACGTGACGCAAGCAGGCGAGAAGGGATTGCCAGAGCAGTCCGTGATGCAAAGGGTCAGACCCCCCTTGCCCAGAGCCTGCATGTACGAGAACGACTGCGCGGGAGCCGCAATCGGGCAGATGGGTGCCGGAACTCTCAGCACCTGCATGAGGCCGGTCAGCGTACCGGTCCCGTAGATGACCGCCGGGCCGTTCCAGAGAAGCTGACCGCTCCCCAGGACGAACCCGGACATCCAGTGGATGACCACGGCAGGGTCGGTGAGAATCCCTGTCCCGATGGCTGTACCAGCCAACGAAATCTGCCCGATGAGGAGCTGACCCTGCCCGTGGGCGGTCGCAGAGCAGAGGATGAGCGTGTACGTCGTGTTGACGACCGGGGTGCCGAATGCCTCCTGGGAGACGATCCCCGATGGCCCAAGCACCTTCGCGATGAAGGGCGTCCCGAAAGCTTCCCCGCTCGGGATGCTCGTAGGGACGACCGTGATGATGCTCGTGTTGAGCACCGTTGCCGTCCCGAAGGCTTCTCCCGAAGCAATTCCAGCCGCCCCCAGGATCAGAACTTCCTGTGGGGTGCCGAACGCTTCTGCGGATGGGATCCAGGTGGCTGCCATGTCGCTCTCTATGGACGGTCAACAACGAAACTTTGCGTAGGCGTCCCGAAGGCTTCTTCCGATGGGATGGGCGGAGGGCAAAGCAGAGCGGAAGTGACCCTGAACTCCTGGATGGGCGTCCCGAAAGCTTCCTCGGTGGGGATGAAAGGCGGATTCAGATACAACGTGAACGTCAGAACCCCGAAGGCTTCCTCACTCGGGATGCCTGGGGGTGAAATCCCATCATCCACCCGGACATCGAACGTGACGGAGGGAGTCGTCGAGAGGTCAAGGCTGGCCGAATGGGCGAGCGAAGCACCCGTACTCCAGCCAGCGGTCTGGGAGAGCCCGAGTGCTCCGGCCCAATCCACGGAAACGTCCGAACTGACCTCTGGGGAGGCAGCCAGCACGAGCAGCCCCTGTATCCCCACCGTCACCGAAGATGTGACCCCTGCACTGGCTCCGAAGCTGGCAGACCCTTCAATCGAAAGACCGCCCACAGATGCGAACCCCGCCGTCTGTGAGAGCGACAGGTCGGTCAAGAAATCAGCAACGGTGTCCTGAGCAATGCCTGCAACGCCAGAGAGCGTCGTGGCTGCAACGGCATCCGCCTCCTCCAGGATGCTCCAGACGGCCGTCGAGGCAAACGTGGCCAGCAAGTTGTAGGTTTGGAACGGCCCCTCTTGCACGCCAGGATGGGACGTGAACGCCGAGTTTGCCGCTGCATCGAGCTGTGCGGCTCCGGACCATCCCGCTGTCTGAGCAAGGGACAGGTCCACATCTACTTCGACCCCGCCAACCCCGATGAACCCCGCCGTCTGGCTGAGGGTCTGGGCTGCCAGGGCATCCAAGGTGTTTGTCGGGATCAGAACCGCCAGGGCTGCCAGCGTCGTCTGAGCTACCGCATCCAGGTTCACCGTGACCACGAACCCGGCCGAAGCTGGGAGGGTTGCGGTAGCTCCAAGCTCTCCTTGAGCGGACCCGCTGAACGCCGCCGTGGCCCCAAGAGAGATGTCCCCGACGACATCAACATTCGTCGAGGTCGTCCATCCCGCCGTAGAGGCCAGGCTGGTTTGGACGCCGTGCCCAGTCGTGGCGTCCGTATCCAGGGCCGCCGAAGCAGGCAGCCCGAGATCCCCTACCGCGTCCAGGGAAGTGTCAGTCGTGAATCCGGCGGTTTGCCCGAGAGCGAGTGATGGGTAGATGTCCAGGGTGCTGGAGAGCGTGACCCCCGCGAACGACCCAAAGGTCAGGTCTGAATCGTAGGTGTCGGGAACCCCGTAGAGCCGGACATCCGCGATGTTCGGGTCCGGGGGAACCCGGAGCCAGATGTCCCGACCCGTCGAGTAGCGGTCTGAGACGAAGGCCGCCGTGGCAGGCGAGAGCTTGGGGGTCGCCGTGACCACGATCGCGTTGGTCAGGGTGACCGCAGGAACGAGGGCCAGTCTCGGAGACGAGACGGCTGTGATCCCAGGTGCGACCGGTGGTACCCCGACCTTCACGTCGTTCGGCCCAAGAACGGGGCTCGTAACGAACGTTGTCGTCTGAGGGGCCAGACTCGGGGTGGCGGGCGAAGGAAGCAGCCCGATGGCCGATGCCGTGACGACGAGCGCCAGAACCGGCGAGAGAATAGACGTGACCCCAGTCTCGACCGCAGGGGCTCGGACCCTTACGTCGGCTGGTGCTACCTCTCCACTGAAGAGTCGGACATCTGCCGACATGACCTAACCCCTTCTATGTGGGGGAGATCACAAGAGAACTCCCAACGATGGTTGGCGTCGGCTGCTGATCCGTCACGCGGACGTAGTAGGGGCCGTTCGTGGGCACGACGAACAGGTAGTTGCCACCCAGGTCCGAGACCGTGCTCTGGACGTAGGCGTTCGAGCCCTGGAGGAAGAGGTCTACCTGGCAGCTTCCGAGCGGTACGCCCGCGTTGTCCCGGGTCACGCCGATGATCTGCCAGAACGCTTGCATCGGCGCACGGCGGAACATCGGCCCTGGGCCTGCGTTGGTAACCCCCCACCCCTTGAGAGCACCTGTCGGACGAAGAGCACTATTACCCACAGGATTCGCGGATGGCCCTTGAGCCCCCCCAAACTCCAAGTTGCCTTGAGGAGCCCCGGGCGCACCGAGGCCGCCCCCACCGAAGTGGGGAGAACGGCCGCCAATCCCAGAGGTCCAGAAGGTAGGCATCAGGCTCTCAGTTGAGCGACTCGCACATGTATTGGTGAACGGTGAGCGAGCCCGTGGCGGCCGTCTGGGTGAAGAACAGGTCGAGGGTGTTCGCGGCCGTGGAGTCGAAGCCCGTACCGACGGCGGGGGCCGCGTTCCAGGGCAGGATGGCCGAGACGACGCCCTTGGGGGCCGTCGCAGGCACGCCGAGGATGTCTTCACAGGTCCAGGTACCCTGGCCGAGGAGCGTCGCGGCCACACCGGAGCCGATGGAGCGGCAGGTCAGGAGGAGGTCGAGCTTCCAGCCGACGTTCGTGTGAGCCGCCACGGAGTCGAGCAGGATGGCCTGCGAGTCGAAGGCCACGACGGCACCGATGCGAACGTCGAAGCGAGCCGTCCCAGGGGTCGTGATGACGCTGCTGATACGACCCGACGCA
>Ga0315288_10006982_pt1 | contig 14318 bp, 34 predicted proteins | sample YL17G11_20_MG_FD_203454 | JGI IMG/M metagenome (GOLD analysis project Ga0315288, IMG submission 203454) | Sediment microbial communities from Yellowstone Lake, YNP, Wyoming, USA - YL17G11_20 | ecosystem: Environmental > Aquatic > Freshwater > Lake > Sediment | place: USA: Wyoming | collected... | reverse complement strand
ACCCGGTTGTACTCGGCCAAAGCGGGATCACGCACCCGGTAGTCGGCCCCACACACCCGGTTGTACTCGGCCAAAGCGGGATCACGCACCCGGTAGTCGGCCCCACACACCCGGTCGTACTTGGCCGAAGCGGCCACACGCACCCGCTCGTACTCGGCCAAAGCGGCCCCACCGACCCGCTCGATCGCCCACACCAGATCTGACAGGCTGGCTGCCTCGACCATCGATTTAATCGACCGCTTGCCCCTAACTCGGTCGAAACCTTCGGAACAGGCTCTCCACTTACGCAACTGGTCGTTCGCTTGCTTAACGGTCAAAGACATATTGTTCCTTGTTAGTCATTGAAGATGATGATTGTTGGCATGTCTTGTTCGCCGCATTTGTATGTGATAGACATTCCTACCTTGGTTTCGAGTCCGCCAAACATTGTGTAGCGAATCATCGCTTCCTTCGGAAACTCCATCTCAAGGAAGAACTCTCGAATCCAAGTTCTTGGATCCGGTCCAAACCCGAAATCAGACGCCTCCGCCGCCAGCTTGTTTGAAGCATACAGATGCGTGAATTGTCTGATGTTGAAGGTTGGAGTCATTCATCGCTCCATGAATGGCTGAATACGTCGAGCAAGAGCAGCGTTGTCAAGTTTCACGCGACGATCGTGAACTTCGCGAACAAGCAGGAAGAACTTGTTGTGATCGAACGCATTCGCCCGGCGCTCGTGAGTAACCTGCTCGCCAAGAGAAGCGAGAGTATCGTTGCTCTCCGCAATCTCATTCGCGACATCCAACGTGTACTCAATCGTTTTGTCCACATGAACCTCTTGAAATTTGGAGGTGGCTGCCTCATCAGCATGCAGGTACCAACTGCATGGACGCCAGTCGAACGAATCGGCGACAGCTCACGGCGCGGATCCACGTCGTGACAGCCAGTTGGTCTCGTTCGACTGGCGTTTCGGCTAGGGCGCCCGGACGCTATGCCAGGCGGATGATTCGATCATCGACTCACGTTCCCTTTGCGACCTTTGGATCAATCTTCTTCTCCGCTTCGACGGATTTCTTGGTCAGACGAGCCAACTCCTTCTTGCTCCCGCCGCGGCTGCGAACCAGATCCAACCTGCTCTTGAGGCTGAGCGAAGTGTACGTCGATTGACAGATCTTCGCTTCCTCATTCTTCTGTTGGCGCGTCTTCATCAGCTAATCCCCAACTTCTTCTTCCAGTGCTCAACCCGCTTCAGACTCTTCGGAGGCAGGAAGACCAGACCAGTCACTGCGTCCTTGTAGCATGCGCGCGACAGGCTGATCTTACGCCTGTTCTTGTGCTTGTCGTTTCTCAGCTTCGTCACGTCCTGGACGAACACTCGTTTCTCGTCGGTCATGTTACTCCGTTCCAAGGTGGCTGCCTCATCAGGATCGGGAAACCATCCCGACCTACCTGACCCGCGCCAAACAGGCCACGAGCAGGTTTCGGCTTGTGTTTCGGGTTTAGCTAGCCGCAGCTTCGGCAGCGTCGACCGCCATCTCCAGATCCTCATCCGTCTGGTCTTCGTCCTGCTCCGGCGCCTCGGGGACGTCGTCGATCTCGATTGCCGGCAACTCGTTCGCCACCTTGGCAGCCCGAGCGGCGCGCTCCTCGCGCTTCTTGTTCGCGCTCGCCTTCAGCATCTCCTTACGAGCCGCGTTGGCACCCTTCTCCTCGTCGGTGAGCTCCGGCTTGGGCTCGCGTGCCGGCTTCGGCGGCTTGGGCTCCGGCGCCTTCGTCGCGGCCAACTGAAGCAGCAGGCTGTCGAAGTTGGCCAGCACCTGCTCCACGGTGGGAGCATTCTCGCCATTTTCCTTGCCCTGATCGAGGATCTGCGTGATCGCGCCATGCGCCTCGAGCTCATCGAGCTCCAGCACGCCGCTCGTCGCGAACCCGCTCACGTCGACCCGACCGACCGACTTGCGAATCGGGATGTAGATCTTCCCGCCGGGACCGAGGATCTGGTACCACGCCTTCTTGGGCGTGATGGTGAAGCCGGCGGCGGCGACTCGGTTCAACAGCTCGTCCACATCAACGTACGTCACGTTCTTCTTCATGGTGCTGCTCCTTGCTGCGACTGCGGGTGGGACTGCGACTTCTACAAGCTACAACAAGAATGCATTGGGAATTGAACCCAACATGCTAATGCTTAAACAAACCTTGCATGGCAACCGATGCGGCATTCTGCTCGTCCAATCAGCTATTGCTGATCGTCTAACAGTGTGGTGACGGATAACGAGGGTCTCGATGCACCATTCTCGTCTTTTGGTCTGCTAGCCGCCGTCAGTTGCTAGCCCATTAAAAATTTGCTGCGCTCCATTTGCGCGGCGTGACTCTATTATACACTGAGTCTCACCTGTTTAACACCAGCGTCATGGACATTCCTGACTTGTTTTAATCGGGGTTCCCTGATAAAGGTTTCTTATCTTTCGTCAGGAAAGACTGTAACTCCTCGAGAAGTTGCTCTAGACGCGCTAAAGGCCTGATCGTCGTGTTATGTTCCTTCAACAAACACCATCCGCAAATCGGCGCGCCGCCGATGTCGAGGAACGATTGTTCCTCTTCACAACCTGGCTCTGAGCAGGTGTTCATAGGAAAGCTGTTCTCTTGTTGTTCGATCATCTCCTCGTAATCAGCGTCACTCATCGCCGCATCGTGAACAGCTTGTTCCGCCCTTTGACAACGAGAACGATCGCAGTGATATCCTGCTGGTCCGTTCTCAGGATCATTTGCGATGTAGCCGAACGTCAGCATCGTTCCACAGAACTCGCAAGGCTTTGGTGCAGGACGTCGATTACTCATCGAGCAACCCGAAGTGCTTCGCGGCCTTGATGTTTTCTCCATGTTGATCGTCCTTCCACCATGATTCCTTCGAGTTCTCGACGTCCTGCTGAATGCGAGACTTGTTGACTTCCCAGCGAATCTCTCCAATGCCGTTGATCGACATGAGAATGCAGGTCTTGCCATCCTTCGAGAGGAAGGACCCATACTCCGTTTCGACCATCACGAAGCTGTTGCAGCCACCACGTGCTCCTCCGCTTCCCTCCCACCTTGGAGACCAGAAGACGTCCTTCGTCGTTTGCATCGAATTGAGCCTGACATCGACACGTCCATCCACGATTTTGAACATGATGCTCCTTTGGTTGTACAACAAGCGGGAGGCGAGGAGTCGAACCTCACCCGTTCAACCTTGTCCCGCGCTACAAATCCTTGAAAGATTCCTTCAGAGCTACAAGCGCGCGCTCCAACCCTTCCCAGTATTCCTCGTCCTTTCGATCACGTTTGTCCATCAACTCGATGATCGCACGCTCGATAGATTGAGCGGTGTCTCGAGTCACGAACACCGCCGTCATTTTCGTCGTGTCTGGAGGAAGATGTTCCTTTCTCCAGTACCCGCAACCAAGCTCGTCGTTGCAATGCTCCGTGAGTCCGTCGCCTGGCATGCACCCACAACCAGGGCAAGATTCGTACGAACCGCAGCGCTCCTCGTCCTCATCGAGTGGCGCACCGAAAGTCCAACCGCATCGACACGCATCATCACGCCGCTCCTTACAGTTCGGGCAGTCGATCAGCCAGTAGTAATACTGCTGGCCAACAAACTGCATCTTGTCGAGGAATGCTTGTTCGATCTCTTCAACACCAACAGTGCCACCTTCCTCGATGTGAACCAATCGAGCAAGAGTCGACAATTCTTCGCCCTCGAAGGTGAAGAGCTCGGCAAGGTCATTCGGGTAAACAGCAACTCTCATGTCAATCTCCTTTTTGCGTCGCGTAAGAATCACTTTACCACATTCTCATCTCGTTGTACACCTACGAGATGAAATGCTCGATCCTCAAATCACGCATCCAACGACGATTCCAAAGGTGTCGACAGAATTGCCCGATGATGCAAGTGGCAAACAACCAGAACACCGTTGAAAGAAACTCAGACAGCTCTGGCGCCTGTTCAAGGAAGGGATAGACATACGCCTCCGGCGGCCAGAAGAAGGCGCCACCAGAGATGATGAGCTGAACAGTTTGAGTCGGGTCGATCATTCCTCGAAGTTCACCTGACGGAGTGACACATACATGTCACCCAATTCAAGGTTAAGATCGTCGAACATGTTGCCTTTCTTGATCCACTTCTTGATCTTTCGCGTGAAGTCGCGATTGTCGGCGCGCTCCGTCAGATCAAGCAACCACTTCTCGGCATCTTCGATGTCGTAGAAAAGCGTGATCTTGATGTCTTCCGGATCGCAATTCGCAAACACAACCAACCCGACCATGTGATCTGAACTCATTGCACGACCCTCGGTGAATGTTGCGTTTGATTGCGGTACTCCCACTCGACGATCTCTGCTGCCTTTTTGGCAAGATCCTCATTCTCGTCCAGCTTCTTTCTGCACTTGTGGACGAACATTGCGTATTGGAATGCAATCTCGTTCATTCGTTCACCCCTTGTCTCGATAGAGATCGTCGATTGTCGGCTCGAAGAGCTCGACGATCTCCATTCGAAGGCTCGTGTGAGGATCGGCAAGCATCCAGTTCTCGGCGAGTCCGAACGTCGGGAATGGACCGATGATACGTGGAGAATCGAGTTTCGTCAATCCGTCTTCCGTGATCAGGAGGACGTATTCCGAAGTGGATGAAACTCGATCGTCGACTTGCTTGAAAGTCAAGCATTTGTCTTGACCCTCATTTGCCAGAATCGAATCTGATCTACACATGGCGCAAATTCCGTCCATGATGTCATCGTTGTCAACAGCATCACAGCAATCACACATCTGCAGAATCTCGCAACCAGAGTCGTTGTGAGGATCGTATTCGTTGCGAAGCGTGTTCAGCTTGTTGAACTCACCGCTGAACCGAATGATCGGCCAACCTCCTCCGGGTCCCACCTCGACGAGAGTTTCGCGAGCCAAATCGAGGCGGAATGCTGCGGAGATCCCGATTGGATCATTCTCGTTTGCCCAATCCAGATCCAGAATCCACTTCTCGCTCGGAGCCATGTTACGCCTTCTCCGTCATCCACACCTTTCCGAGCTTCGTCTCGATCTCGGACAGCTTCTTGAACTTCGGCAACTCGAACGATGGAGTCACCTCTTCCTTGTCCAGCTTCTTGCTGTCACGCCACCGACGAACGTTGGTGAGCATGAGTTGCTGCTCCTGCCACTCTTTACGAGTCATCACGCATTCCTCCTAGTTAAACAAGCGGGAAGCAGGGAGTCGAACCCTGCCGAACCGGGATCCCGCGATGCCTACTGTCCGTGGATTGGACAGTCGAAGTCAGGCAACATCAATTCCTGATTCACGCACGTGCATTTTCGCACACCCGCAGGAACCAACGCTCGAGCGTCCATCTGATCGAGCGCCAATTCCAGGTCCGTTACCACCTTGACCGTCATCTCGATCAGCTCGAGGTTCTCCGCATTCTCGTGTGGGTCAGCAAACCCAGACTCACAGATCAGCCTTTGGACCAGCAGGCCGAGAGTTTTGGTGCCATACTTCCGTTTGAACTCATGGATGTTCATCTGACAATCGTACATCATTCCTCCTTAAACGAATCAGGTTTCGGACAGCTTGCCCCCCATTTCTCAGGGTCAGCCACAATGCATCGATGGACATGCGGCCGCCACAGGTCTTCCTCGGCAGCTGGACCAAGTTGAGTGTCCGCAGCAGGACCTTTCTTTGCGAGCGAGGCAAGGAATTGGCCCTTACCGAATAGACGAACGATCACCGCGGAACTAGTCAACACCTCGTCTCCCTCACGTCTGACCCACGCTGCCAACACATAAGGATACGATGTACCTTGGACTACCAGAAGCCTGAAGCCGATATTTCCTTCCCGCATTTGCTCTCCTCGTTCGTGGTTATCACTGCTACCATTGCCATTGTTACCGCCGTCGACACTGCCGCCGTCGCCGTAGCCGCCGTCGCCGTAGCCGCCGGAGCCGCCGCCGTCGCCGTCGCCGTGGCCGCCGCCGCCGTCGCCGTAGCCGTCGCCGTAGCCGCCGCCGGACCCGCCGCCGGAGCCGCCGCCGTAGCCGCCGCGGCCGTAGCCGCTGCCGTCGCCGTAGCCGTAGCCGCCGTCGCCGCCGCCGTCGCCGCCGCCTGCGCCGCCGAGGCGACCGCCGGCGCCTCCACCGCCGCCGACTCCACCGCCGTCGCCGTAGCCGTAGCCGCCGTCGCCGTCGCCGTGGCCGCCGTCGCCGTCGCCGCAGCCGTAGCCGCCGGCGGCGGCGATCAATATACGTTTCGATTTCGTTAGCGGAAACATCGCCAGCATCGAACGACCTTGCTCCAACAACCAATCCACGAGGATCATTCGACCGACGAGATCAGCGCGGTGGTGGAATTGCTCGTTCATTCTACCTCGATCATGATTACGGTGGTCACCGGCGCGCCAGGTTTGCTGATTGTTACGCCTGTCACCCCGAAGTAGTCATACGGGCGATCTTCCATTCTCGCTTCGATCATCACCTCCTTGTCTCCACCTTCCGCATTACGAGTCGCTTCCAACTCCTCGATCAACTCATTGAGCGTCATGTTTTGTTTGCTCCTTTTGTTAACAAACGGGAGGCGGGGAATGATCCCGCCCGGACCAACCAGGTCCCGTTTTACTTACAGAACGCCATCACCGTGGCGTAAGCCAGATCTCCATCGTTCGAGAAATCATCGTCCTTCGACCGAAGATCCAGAACCTCGTAGGCGAAGTACCCGTCGTCCTGCTTCTGGCCGACATGTTGGATCCATTCCTCCGCCTCGCCGGCTGTCTCGAACGGGCCGATGAATTGCGGCTCCGTTCCATCGTCGAACTCCAGGTAGCGTCGGATGATGAACATGTCCATTCGGAACCCTCAGTACATGTCAGACGGAATGCACGTCTCGACAGAGTAGATGTCGGTGTCAAGCGGATCGGTCTTCTGAACGATCTGAATTTCCTCGAGCCGATTGTAAGCTCTGTTCTCGTTTAGGTAGACCTCGTGGACGACCTTGTGTCGGACACCAGGACAATAGCAGTCACTGGTAATCGAGCGGAAGAGAATGTAGACGTCCATCAGACGATCACTCGCTCCACGTCCTTCTCGTCGCAGCAGACCATGGTCGAATCCTTGTCCAGCTCGACCTCGAAGTACGCGTACCGCTCGTCCCTGTAGTTCGTGCTAACCACCGCTCGATCGCCAATCTCGGTGCCCATCGCCAAGACGGCTCCCGTGTAACCGAGGAGGTCGAACTCGAACCCGATCCACTCCCCATCTCGCTTGTCGGGCCCGCCCCACTTGGACATGCGCGACAGACTTTCGAGGAGATGTCCGAGATCCTCCTTCTCGACGTCAGACGCCCTGACGAAGATCCTGTAACCGTACCCAGCACGCGGCATGACGATTTTGAAAGACATTCAACCTCCTTCGAGACAACGAGGAATCTCGGCTTACCAGACGTAACCGAGGCGCTTCTTGTGGTTCGGTTCCTCCACACCCAGCTTCAAAGCGAGCTTCGCCGAACGACGAAACGCGCGATTGGTAATAACCTTCACCCATTTCGAGTTTTCCCAGCCCCGAGATTGCTTACGCTTTCCCTTGCGGGTCAACTGCTGATTCGGAACTCCCACGTCTCCTCCATGATTAAACAAGGCGCGAACCGATCATAAGCAGATCGGTCAGCCCCGCATCCAATCAAACAGGGAATGCTTTATTCTTCACCATGTCCCGACCAAGAATGTTTACAAAGTTTCTTGAAACCAGCAAGCAGATTATCAGAGGCCGCCTCGATGTCGTCGACATACAACCACAAATCGAGATCATCCTTCTCGCTGTCAAGACTCTTTATCAGATCTTGAAGCAGGGCAAGTTCGGGAAGAATAACCTTCCTGATTGCTTCCTTCTTCTCGTTGAGAGTCACTCAGGCAGCCACTCCGCACTTGGGAGCGTCGTCGTGCGGCGCACCGGCGACGATGTCCATCGCGCTCATCACGAACGTGATGCTCTTGACCGCGCACCGCTCATCGAACCCGTTCTTCAGGAACGCCTCGGCCCTCTTGCCGGCGTCCTCGAAGCTGGACGCCCAGACCACGAACGAGTTGTTCCGCTCGCCCGGCACCGAGTAGCGGATTCGGTACAGAGCCTGCATGTACGAGTAGACCTTCGGATTCATGACACCGTTCCTCGCGCGCGCGGCATTGTTGCCTTGCACGGGTGCAACCAGTTGAACTGACAACGGGAAACCTCGACAAACAGGATCCACGTAACACCCGGAGAGGAACGACGGCCGGGGAGAATAACTTTTACGTAGCTGTTTCTCGGTGTTTTCCGCCCGCTCAATACTCGCTCAGCCAGGATTGTAGGCGCGGATAGTCGCCTCGTTATTTGTGTGCGCTGCCCCGGGGGAGTGTCGAACTCCCATCACTCGTCTCACTTTCTAACCCCTCCGTCGAAGGGCTAGGGAAACTTGAGTCGTTCCGTCGAACTTCCCTCATTCCCAATCATGAGACGCCAGCACTGCCGATTGTGCTACCAGGGCTTAGGTCAATACTAATCCCGCACACCTCTTCCTGTTAACGTCTACACCCAGGGGACGGGTAGGTCGTTAATCAGCCCTCCCGGGCTTCGCGACCTTCCCTCAACGGACGGTCCAACCCGCCCCCTGTCCGTCTATAGGTCCTGCCTATGGTCCTGCAAACGGGAGGCAGGGAGTCGAACCCTGCCCGTTCAACCTTGTCCCGTTGTCCTCCCCCTACTTGCTAGCCGAGCTCCTCGCCCTGCTGGTCGTAGCTCACCGGCTCGTAGGCATCCTGCATGCTGCCCGGGATGTCCAGCTCGTACAGCTCGTTGAAGTCCAGGAGGTCAGCATCGTGCATCGCTTCCCGAAGCGAGACGCTGTTATCCCCATCCTCGATCGGCAAACGGGCGTCATCGAAGTTCAACGCCGGCGTGCGATCCCTCATGTTGCGGTTAGCCATGATGTTCAGCTCTCCGTGTTGCGGGTAGACCGATTGTGAGAAGACAGGATGTCGGCGAACGTCATGCCAGCATTCAGGCAGACGAGGACGACGATGGTGAGTGGCGTGATGCAGGACACGGCCAGTACGGCGATCGTCATGATGAACGTCTCGTTTGTATGAGTCAAACAGGGCGGAAGCCTCGTCAGCGCCTGAATTCCAATCAGGCGGACGACCGGGAGTCAAACAGGCTCCCGGTCGTTTCGGCAAACAGTCGGCGCTCGGCCGGCGACTAGATTCCGCTGCCGTCAGCCTGGTCGGCGGCGATCGGGAGGTCGACCGGGGCCTTCTCCGGCTTGACCGTGGCCGCGAGCATCTCGACCAGCCCCTCGAGGTTGGCGAGGATGTCGGCCTCGCTCATCCGGAAGTCCAGCTCCTGGGTCACCTTGCCCGTGGGGCGCTCGTTCTCGTCGAAGTCCCGCACCCCGAATCCGGTCTCCACCCGGAACCCGGAGACGTGCACCGTTCCCGCCTTCTTGGCCTTCGGCAGGTAGATCTTGCCGTTCGGCCCCTGCACCTTGATCCACCTGGCGAGGTCGGTCTGGATCGAGAGAAGCCCCGGGTGCTGGCGGACTCCCGCGTTCACGACCGCCATCAGGGTCTCGAGGGCGACGTAGGTCTTGCTCATGTGTGCTGTCTCTGCCTTGCATGCCGGGGCCCGCCGGCGCGGTAAGAGTTTCGAAGTTTAACGCGTTAATTTCTAGCGCGTTAATAAAATCATTATAATATAAAAAATTTCAAAAGTACAACTTTGAAAAAATTTAATTTAATGATTTTTGTTTGGATATTTTCCAAACCATTTCGTAAATCCATTATATATTAAAAATTTCCTATGGTAAAGGACCATGTAATATCAATGGGTTATATAAATCTTAAGTCATTGATTTTATTATATAATTCCTAAAGTATTGATATTGTTGGGTTCATAATAAAATCAAGGGGTTAGGAGACCGGGCTTAGGTCGTCCCCGATTCATGACCCATTTCTCGAATCGACCTTACGGGGCCTCCGGTGTAACAGGTAGAGCAATCCAGCATTGATTGCCACCCTCATCGTATTTCGGACAGACTAAAATCGGTGGACTTGTCATCGGTCATCCTCGGGACGGGAACCAGTTTTCGGGACAGGCTTTACGGGGCCCTGGCTCTTAACCCTCGCAACCGAAATCATTGTGTCGATCATGTCAAGTCTTTCTTTCCAGTCTGGATGTCCAAACTGGTAATCGAGTAAATTGTTGTTAATTGAGCGTCTCAGTTCGAGGAGACCATCCGCTACAAGCTCGATTGCCAACGTATTAATCAGAGTGAATCGAGGATCTGGATCGTGGTTCATATGCCAGCGCCATTGCTAAACATGTTTGTACTAGGAATTACTGATCGAGACTTGCGGTAACAATCATCACAGTATTGTTCTCCTCGCCAGAGACCAATGGTTGGGCGGACTCCACAGACATCACACCAGACCGCCTTTCGAGATTCCCTCGAGGGTTCTAGAGAAACACGATTCCCTTCGAGGTAGGTCAGGCCACACTCTTTACATCGATCAACTCGAGTCTTCACGGGAGCTTTAACTTCCTTATGTCGTTTACCGTAAACCAACGCATTACAACATCGACTCCGGGCATTCTGGTTTCAACAACTTTTGCAGCGGCTTCGACACCCTCATCGAAAATGAGCTTTTAATAGTTCTTGAAGTTCTAGATCTGTCATTTGTATATTGCTTGATTTCATGATAAGATCATTATACCACGAGAACTTCTTAGTTAACACATGTCCGTTCCAAAAATGCGCCAAGTATTTCTTCTAAAAGAAGAATACAAGGATCTGAATCGAGATGAAGTCGAGGCTCTACTGTGGGCGCTGGAAAGTCAATGTGACGAACCCGATGATAGAAACATCCGAGCCATTATACAGCGCTGTCAAGGACAACTTGACGCGTATGAAGCTTATGACAGCGACATCGACGCGGATGCAAGTGTAGACATTCCATCAGATCAGAGAACACAGACATTGATAATGGGAGCGATACTTGCTGCCATTGAGCATGAGAAACACGGAACTGGTACGGGACCTGGTCCAATGTATCTGCCAGACACAGAGAAAACATTGCTAGCTCTTATCAAAGATCTTGATCTAAAACATTTACCAATGTCATCCAGAACTGCCGCCCATGTTGCCAACGATCCACATGCTTCACCCAAAGACAAAGTCGCTGCCGACAGGGAACTGGAGAAACAATGATACGTGAGCCGAAGTGAGCCCCGGGCCCTGGTAAAATTTTTCGGTGAGCTAAACTTATTTCCGATCGAACATCGGACATTTACTATCATGCGGTAGATTCTTTATCCGACGACCAGCTGAACAATCACATGAATCAAGATTTCCATATCCTCGTGCGTCATTGGATTCTTGTGTGGAGTCAGGTGTGCGGCGGCCAGAGCAGAACCCGTTTTGATGCCCCACCAGCGTAGCGAGTCCTTTAATTGGCGCGCCGCAGTCAGGGCATTCTCCAACTCCAAGCTCTACCTCTTGAGTGGCGAGAGCATCGCGAATTGTCTGACACAATGGACTAAAATGATTAGCAGGGTCTTGGCGGTGCCAGCGGCCGGTGCAGAACTCGCAGCAGAGTGTTTCCCCTGCCCAAGCAAGAACCGCGAACAATCGATCGCGTTCCGTCTCTGCTTTCTCGGCCCTCTCTCGCAGTGCTTGATGCTTATTGGATTGCTCGATGTTCACGGCTTCTAGGACATTGATCTTGGAGTAAAGCTCAGTAATCGTGTTGTCTGGGTCGAATAAATCTGGATTCATTTATTGTGATACTCCATTAGTCTTAAATCGGGAGTGTGAATCGCCCAGCCAACGAGGGTTGCATTTTTGGCTGCGCGTTGATTGAGAATCATAAGCGGCACTCGTTCTTTCGCTCCACACCATACGGGATCACCATAATCCATAAATCCGTATGTTTGACCGACGCGCAATATGCAAACGTTATGTCCTTCGACTTTTCCATCAGGATTCATCCATGTCGTTGACAATAAATTCGGATCCTCGACGACTGACATCCACGTTCCAGCGTTTATTGATTTCTTAATTACGCTTGAGATGAAGATTGCAAACTCGTCACAATCTCCAATCTTATGATCCACGTCCAAAAGATATCTGTACCACACCATTTCAGGAGAACAGATTGCGTCGCCGGCATCCTCTAGCGAATCAGGGCGCCATACAAAGTCATTGATTAGTGGAACTATCTCATCGATGTTGGAAAACAATGGAAGAGTGATACCAGCTTTTCGCGGTGCTCTATCTGAGATGAGACGATGCAATTTGGACCAAATAGGATAACACCGCGTCACCATCACAACGTTGAACGCGATACGGAGAAAAGCCAGCTTTATTTTTGCCTTCATTCTGAAATCTCGGCCTTGATCCCTTTTTTCTTGAGACGCTTCAATGCTCTCTTGGCGGCGACGGGTTGTTTAAACGTGAAGACCATGTCACGTTCCATTGTTCGTAGCAACATTCCAGCAGCACACTCACTGCGGCCAACAATTTTTCTGATTAACTCATCGCAGACCTGATCTCTAGGTCCATTAAAATAATATACTATTAGAAGAGTCATGTTTGCTCGTATTCATTCGTTTTTGGATTCCAAACCCAACTATCTTTTGGGATCCAGATCCTATCGGATTTATTTAGACAAAGAAGTTCGTCCTGTCTGTCTATAGACATTCCAGACAACAGTTTATCGATCGATCTGCATGCACTTCTTATTTCTCTTTTCGTCTGCCACGGGCAGATGACGTTTCTATATCTATGATCCATTATCTTGGTAGAGAAACGATAACAGCAAGCGTCATGCCTGCGATAAGCATCAAGATCCCAAGCACGAATGAGATCTTTTCCTCAAGAGTAAACGGCTCGTCATCCATTATTTCTTCTTAAGATTAATGATGTAGTCTGCTAGATCAAGCAACTTACCAAGAACCCAACCGACAGGTCGAAGTAAACGAGGAAGCTTCTCTAGCTCATCTTCCTGGTTAACCTCTGATTGATGATTGATATGATACTCGATCATATCATATGCTTCGGCTTCGGGACAACATGGAATTCTACATCCCCATGTATTCGATGCATCATACTTATTGACCTTCGGTCGAAGGGCACGCAGTGTCATCGTATTCAATGGCACCATCTTTCCGCATGATTCACACTCAAACGTCGTCTCACCTGTTGTGCGCGCCATTTACTTCTCCCTTGGTCCTTTCCAAATAAAAACTACAAACACGACAAAAACAAACAAAGCGGTGTATCCAAAATAAAGCATTAGCCTTCTTTAGACGAAAGTTTGCATGCAAATGATGTGGATCTTATCTTCATGCTGATATTTACCAAGAACGTAATATCGACCACCGGGATCCTGAACAATCTTTGCTGGTAGTCCATTCTCGATCGAGGTCCTTGCTTCCTTAAGAAACTGATCGGGAGCATCGGTCCATCGTTCGGTCGGAACAGCATAATTGTCGCTGAGGAACTTTAGCCATCGCTGGGTGTTGTTTGGATCAATATGTGTTCTGTTCATTGTAGCTCCTTGATTGCAACCATCACTCCATTTGCATCGTTTGGATCCTGAGTAAGCTCAAATCTGAACACACGATACCCAATCTCAAGATCGGCCCGCGCCATTTCTTCGGTCGCGTGTCTGTATGCATTCGTCATGTCTTTCGCGATCGAGCCCCAGAAAACAGCAGGATCTGATTCTATCACTCCAAACCTACGTAGGAGATCTTCGATGTTATCTGTCATGTCAGCTTGAGTTATGGACCGCTCAGCAACGTATACTTTCTCATCCATATTTGATATGGTACTCCAATGGACACAAAAAGTACACCCACAACCTTCCACCTTCAAACACGTGAGACTCGTGGAACATTTTGTCGTGATGTCATCCAAAGTGATACTGATAAGATGTTTCACCGGCGCACGAAACAGATTGGAAAATGTAACTGTCCACCGTGTCTAATATTATGGGACATGTGGATTAATGTCTGTTCGTTGAAGCCACCTCTCCCGTCAATTTGGAACATGCAAAAATTGCGTAGACAAATTCTCTATACGATGCGTAAAGAAAATAAAATAAGGAGCTCAAAATAAGGATCCGTTCTTCCACAAAACATTGTCCATATGATGTTTCGACAGGATATCTAGAACTATGAGGAACATGATGACGCAAGAGCAACGTTCGGCAATCGAGGAAGCGCCTGGGTTCTCGTGTTGGAGTCCTTATTTCGAAACGAACGTGATGTTCACGGGGGACCCCATGTCGT
>Ga0315288_10006978_pt1 | contig 14323 bp, 22 predicted proteins | sample YL17G11_20_MG_FD_203454 | JGI IMG/M metagenome (GOLD analysis project Ga0315288, IMG submission 203454) | Sediment microbial communities from Yellowstone Lake, YNP, Wyoming, USA - YL17G11_20 | ecosystem: Environmental > Aquatic > Freshwater > Lake > Sediment | place: USA: Wyoming | collected... | reverse complement strand
ACAATGCCTCTAGTCCAAAATCACCATGGATTATAATAAATTCAAATGATAAGAGAATTGGTATGTTAAATGCCATGAGATATGTTCTTTGGGAAATTGACTATGATGATAAAGATGAATCTGTCAGTAAGTGGTACCCTGAAGTTGTAAACGTAATAAAATAAGAAATAACTATGGAAAATATCAAATCATTCGATAGTTTTAATGAGAAAGAAAAGTGGATCAAAGATGCTATTAAACATCCTGGATCTCTTAGAAAGTCATTAAAGAAAAAAGAAGGTAAAAAAATCACACAGACTGAGATTAGTTCAGAAATATCCAAACTTAAAAAGAAGGATAGAGATAAAGATAAACCAGGTCTTCAACTTGGAGAAAGAGATAGAACTAAATATAAAAGACTAACTCTTGCTAAAACTCTTAAGTCTATGAAGGAGAGCAATGAGTTTGAGGGAGAATCACAAAATTATATGTTTTTCAATAACCTACAAACAATTAAGAGATTAGTTGATGATATGTTGGAAATGGATGAGAAAGAAGTTGATGAGATGTTAACAAATGGACATAACTGGGCTTTAGATCATATGGCTACATCAAAAGATGACGTTGAAGAAGTTTATAACTTCCTTAAAGGAAATACGGATAGAGAAGATTAAAAATAAAAACCACTCAAATGAGTGGTTTTTTTATACCTTTTTGTCAAATAAATACAGGTCATAGATAGCATTTCCCTTGACCTTTTTAATATTTTTTAATGTCTCTCCGGTTGTTGAATCTAGTACCTTATACACACCTAAATTAATACCTTTTTCGTTTAGAATTTTAACTGTATTACCTGGTTGACCCAGAGCGCCCAATATAGCAACATATTTATTACCATAAATACTCTTTAAGAAAGACACTCTGAGACCAGCGATGTCTTTTGAATTGTTTATGTAGGCGTTCTCCATTGGCTTATTTAAATCTAATTGTGTCTCTGTTGTTTTAACCTTGACAGTGACAAATTTTCTTTCCTCTTCACCTAATGTAACCTCTTCTCTATCTTGAATCTTATTAGCCTTTACTAAATTTTGTTGATTTCTTCTTATCTCATTAAAATCAGCTCTAGCAATTATACCACCTCTCATACCTTTATCGTTCATATTATAACCAACCGGTGGTAATCTATAAAATGATCCAGTGAATGTTATTGATAGTATTCTATCAGCTCTAAATAAACGCCAAATTTTATTGATGTGTCTTTTTTGAGATACCGACCAACCATTTAGATGCCATCCTCTAATTAATACCTTACCCTTTGATGACCTACCCAAAACCATTGGGTATATTACTCTCTCATGACCCGCAAAGTGTTTGTCCTTCTCTCCCTTATAATTCAATAGAAATATCATTCCATACTTTATCGCCTTGATTAGTATATCATCACTATATTTAATGGGTTCATTAATCGGAATATTCGCTATCTCTTTAGCGCTCTTAATATTGAATCTGGGTATATATTCATGGTCTTCAATTAGATCGAAGCTCTCATTTTTAATAACATACTCTACTATTTTTTTATTATAAGAACTTGGCCAAACCAGGTTTGGTGTTCTCTCATCTTCGATTTCAGCCCTAAGAGCATTCCTTTTTATAAAACTAGGCTTCTTGTCCATATCCTATATATTAATTAATGACCGCCTTTTTTAATCTTAGTTTTGTTATGTCGATTGCTCTTTGATTAATGTCACATCCAACAAATTTTCGATTTAGTTCACTACAAACAACCGCGCTCGTTCCACTTCCTAAGTAGAAATCCCCTACCAAGTCTCCCTCATCAGATGATGTTTTGATGATTCTTTCTATAAGTGATTTTGGTTTTTGGGTATCATATCCAACTCTCTCGGTCTTATCATTTTGTCCTAGAATATTCATAGTCCAGACATCTCCTATCACTTTTCCTTCTGGGTGATAGTATTTTTCTTTCTCATATCCTCTCGGTGCTGATAGAGAATAAGGTTCCCTTTGTGGATTGAATTTGTAGTTATCTGTCTTGGAGTATCGATAGATTATATCATGTCTTTTTCCAAAATCATTCTTCTTTCTAGGAGCAGTATTGTAGTACCATATAATTTCGTTTCTCATATTCTCATATCCAAAGATATCATCCATTATACATCGAATCCAATGATTGATTTTGGTGTCCATTTGTAAATAGATTGTACCGGTGTCTTTTAATATGCGGTGCATTTCCTTTAATCTCGAGATATAGTGGTTATCTATATCAGATTTAATTGGTTTTAGGTCTTGGTAATCAGAAAACTTGCGACCGGTTCCATATAAGATATCACAGTAAATAAGATCAACAGAATTGTCCTCTATTGATTTCATGAAATCTAAATTATCTTTACATTCGATTCTCATACTATATCCAATCTACTGATTCTTTTATTTGGAAAAAATCTTGGGATGATACTTAGTTTGAAACCATCTTCTAATAGAGCCTTGACCATTTTACCATGATGTGTGTCCAGTATTTTAACCAAAGCTTTTGGTACTGCGTCACCAATATGTACTCGAGTTACAACATGTGTAACCGATTTAAATGGAGTTTCTACACTATTCCCTTCTTCTATACATCCTAGTAATAGACCTTCTGTGAACACATATGTTATTGAGTTATTATTGAGATCCTTATATCCATTCATTTTGAGTGTTTGTGAGTTTCCCAACAACCCATTCAATTGGTACTCTCTCCACTCCATGTCGGATATTCTACCTTTCATTGATCTCTCGCAAAATATTTTAAGCATTTCCAATTCACCCTTATCCAAAATTATATCTAGTTCGACTTCCATTAGTTGTTATATGTTTAAAACTAAAAAAGAGACAATGAAGTCTCTTTTTATTAGTTTGTTTAGCGGTAATTATTTTACAGCTGATGTAGTGTCTACTTTAGTAGAGTCAGCTTTAACTGCAACAGTTGTGTCAGTAACTACGGAAGCTACTTTACAAGTGTCAGAACAGTTTTCACCTTCACACTTTTCAGCTCCGCCACCACAAGATGTTAAAGTGATAGTAGCTACAAATAATACAATTGCGATCTTTTTCATAATTTTTGATTTTTTTATAATTTATATTTATTAGTTTGAAGTATATATATTATTTTAATAGTCATTTGTTTTAAAAAGGGTAAAAATTTTTTAATATATACCTTAAATATATTGACTAAACTATGTCCATTATCAAGAAATTCGAGGACTTTGACTTTTCACAAACTCTTCCAATAACAAGTAAAAATTTTTTAACAAATTATTACCATTGTGATTCTTGTAATGCTCTTTGGAAAGAACTTAATAAGCAATCAGAAAGATGTAAATTTTGTAATGGTGTGGAAATAGAAGAACTATCAGAGGATGAATGGTATGATACCGTAAAAGGTAGACTTGACGAAGAAGATGGTGATATAGATGAAGATAGACTGAGAGATGAAAGTCAATTTTTAGATTTTTCTGATGGTGATGATTTATATGATGATGAAAATTAATTAAACTATGTCGATTAATAATAGAGAAGATGCTAATAAATATTACCAGACGATAAATAGTCTTGTTGATGACTATATTGATAAGTGGAAGGTTAGACCATCTAACCTTAGAAGATATTTACAGCCTGGTAGTGAAAGATTTAATAGATTTCTTGAAAGAAATGGACTCAAAGATATCAAAGGAGCTGATAGAGTTCTGAGAGATGTTATAGAAGATAGAGATAGTATGGAAAAAGACGGAGTAATAACATTCGAGAGTTTCAAATTATTTGAAACGGATGAGTATAAGTTATCGTCATTAAAGCAGTGTCTCTACAAGGGAATTGATAAAGCGTCCAATACACATGAAAAAATACTAGCAGATCATTTTGATACAAGCCTAGGTCATATTGACATAGTTGATCCTGATAAACACATATTTAGAGTTGATGTCTGGGGTGAAATTGAAGATGTTATTATTTATAGTAAAGAGGAAATCGATCTAATAACTGAAAATATGTTAGAGTATCTCTATACTGAGGTTAAAAATAAAAAAGTTGAGTTATCTGGTAACATATCGGTTAGTTTAAGTAACCTAATAGCAGAAGAATCGTTTAAAAGGGAGATGGAGGAGAATGTCTTTTCCGTAAATAAACCTGTTAATTTAGTAACTCAGTGTCTTGGATATGATTTCAAGTCCGAATTTGAAAACTATTTTATCTGGATAAAAAATGACTAGTGATTATGATATCTCTATTCTATTTACTGGCAGCATTTATTCCTGTATTTGCCTACATATGTATAATATGGGCGACTACTCCGTGGAAATCAATTAATCTAAAAACCGCTTTTCAATATTTGTTTACTGGTTTAATAAGTATAGGTATAATCCTAACATATTTTAAGTTATTTCCTGGGTGTCAGGATGCTATAGAAACATCCGATTTATCAATCTCATTAATTATCTTTTGTTTTATACAGGTTGCTTTGATTGAAGAGTTATGTAAATTAAGTGCTTTTTCAATATGTGAGAGGGTTAGAAAGGATGAAGTTCACTATGATTCACCAATAGGCACTATGTTCTATTCTGGTATTTCTGCTCTTGGATTTGCGTTCCTTGAAAATGTTAACTATGCTTTAACTTATGGTGGTGATGTTCTCTTTATTAGAAGTGTTGTTTCTATGTTGGTTCACTTTCTCTGTGGATTAATAGTTGGTTATTGGATTGCGGCCAGTAGACTTCCAGCCAAAGCAGCAAATATATCTCTATTTGAGCATATTGTGTATCATAGACCAGTTCTCAAAAAAGTAATCTATTATATAATTGGTATTTCTTGTGCGGTTACTCTACATGGTTTATATGATTATAATATTCTTAGTGGTGGTGATGGTGTTACTAGCTACATGATTATATTTGGTGGTGTAGTATCCGCTTACTTAGCAGCAAAAAGTTTAATGGAAAAGTCAAAGTATTAGATTTCATGCAACATCATGATAAACTATACTAACTAATTAAATATATATAATAATAACTATAACTATACTATATAATAATACTATACTAATAGATACCACCAATTGGATTTCAGATATTACAATTAAATATATAACATATCGTCAAAAAATAATATAACTACCAATGAAAAAATTTAATGAATTTAATAGACTGAATGAGGCTTCTGATCCAGAACAGGAACTATTAGAAAATTTATTTTCTTTTTTCTATAAAAAGTATAGCAAGGTATCAATTTCAGAAGTCGAATCTAACTTTATTAAATCAGCTATCGATCTATTGAAGGATGGTGAAATTACTCAGGAATCTATTGATACTTTTTTTAAATCAAAGGGTATTAGTCCCGAAAAAACAACCAAAAAATCTGTAAAACCAATCGATCAATCTGGGAGTATGAGAAATATTACTGATGATGATAGTGATTGGTCTGATTGTGGTAGTAGTCGTCCATCCCCACGTACCAGCCATTGTTAAATATGAATAAAGTAGACATCTTCGGTAGAGAAATACCACTTAGAACACATTATTGTCAATTTTTTGAGGAAGATCCTCAACCTGTAAACGAACCAACAGTAAGTCTTTATGTAAGATCCAAATTCTGTAATGCTCAATGTAAATTCTGTATCTGGGCAGAAGACGCTCAGTATTTTAATGAAAAGAAATACAGAGAAGTACTTGAAGGAATTGTAAGTAAAATCAAAATTAAAAAAATATCTTTCACCGGTGGTGAACCAACTATGAATTTTAAGAAATTCAAAAGAATGGTACAGATTGCTAAGGAGATAACACCGAATACAAGAATGTCGGTCAATACTGATGGTTTAAGACTTAAGAAATTATTTGAAGATGATGTAATTGAAAACTTTTATAGCGTTGCTTTAAGTAGACATCATTTTGATGATAAAATTAATGATGAGATATTTAATTTCAAGTGTCCGACATCAGATGAAATTAGACAAATCCAAGAAAATTTCCCAAACAAAAGTATTTTACATTTTAGTTGTAACCTAATTAAGGGTTATATGGATAACAAAGATAAGATATATCAGTTTTTAGAATGGGCTTCTGATGTTAATGTTAGAAGTGTGGGATTTGTTTCTTTAATGCCTGTTAATGATTATAGTAAAGAAAACTTTGTCGATTTTAAGATCAAAGATTTGATAAATGAGAGATTTAATATTACAAAGGAGTGGCAATATAAGAATATGTGTAAATGTAACAACTATGTTTATATACCAGAGAGTCTTAATAATATAGTTAAAGTATATCAAAAGAATACTTTCAAACCATTTGATATACAGGAAAATTTAACCTTTGATGGTGAACATCTAAAGGTAGGATTTGGTGATGATATAATATACTAAAGATTATATGTGGATTGTACCAGTGATATACAAGACTTTAATCTCTCTTCCCATTCGACCCCACCAACTTCGATAAACTCACATCCTCTGTTAATGAGTTCTTGTTTAATCACTTCGTAGTGTTCCCATCTTTCCTCTAAAAAATTTCTAGTTCCATCCTGTTTGGCCTTACAATCTGGCTTTAATAAAATGTAGAGATCATATTTTTCCTTTTCTTTTAGAATATCTAAAAACCAAGATTCGGTTTGCTTGTACTCTAATGGACAATACATCTTGGAAAAGATATACGTGGTTATATCTTCCGTATCACAAAATAGTAATTTATTTGACTTTTTAATTACCCAGTCTTCCAGCGATTGTCTACCCTCGGATATAGGAATGAAGTCTTTAATGCTTACCTTATTACCATTAGCCTCATAAATGGTTCTTCCATATTCAATAACGAAATTTGTATTAAAATAGTTGGCTAATTTTTTAGTCATGATGGATTTACCAACCGATTCGGGTCCCATTATAGCAATTCTTTTGACGAAGTATGGTTTGATTTGATCAGGAATAAATTCCCAATTATTAAAAGTCTCTGTTCTTACCTTTGTCCCTGAAGTTGGAAATGTTTTTCTTTCCAAATCAACAAGGTGATGTTTAATTCCTAACTTTTCGGAATATGGATCTCCATATGTTTCGGATGTGAATATAACATCTAAATCAGAAGGACAATTTTTTCTAGCGATATCAACCCAGATATTCCAAAAATTTGGATGTTCGCTGGGATCCTGTGGTACTTCTTCCTTAAAATTGATTATGGTTAGTCTATTCTCGTTTTTATAAATCTCCTTTAACCAATTGAATCTGTAATCTCCGGGAATTGGTTCATTCTCTAATGAACAAACAAGTAAGGTAACTTTTTCTGAATTTTCTAAAGCAGTGTCTATCAAATAGAGATGTCCTCTATGTGGGGGTAAAAATTTACCTAAGACTAATCCACTTTTATACTTTTCTTCCATTGTAAAAGTCCTGATATTGATAATAGTAAGAATATAAAATATACTACCGATGATAAATATAATGCATTGGTGTAGAAAAACCAAATGAATATAATATCAACTATTATCCAAAGTATCCAATTATCTATTTTCCTGTATGCCATAAGCATCATCGCCATAATACTCAAAGACGTTGTTAGACCATCAAAGTATGGCATTTTACCTCCTAGTCCCTTTGTAAATATATACACGAGTATGGCTAATGCTGATGTTGTGCTAAAAATTAACATTCTATTCTTTTTCTGTAACCACTTCGTTGGATATTTTGATGGTCTATTCCAATTATACCAACCTAACATGGATTGACTAATAAATAAAATCTGAAGTGACATATTACCCCATAGTTGATTTTGATAGAATATAATAGCGTAGAATATAATTCCTATTATACCAGTAGACCAGCACCAAATATTATTTTTAACAGTTAGTATGACTGATATTAGGCTAAATAATACTGCTATGATTTCTATTATATTCATTAGAATGTTGCTTTTAATGTTACGTAACCACTCATCGGAGAATTTACGAAAAAGTATTTATCTGATCCAACTCCATATCCACTGGTATAGTATTTTTTATCAGTAATGTTTATTCCTTGTAATGAGATACTATATTGTTTGTATGAGTATGATACATTAGCGTTAAATATTAAAAAATCTGGTGTTGTTAATGTATTATCGGAATTGATATATGACTTACTATGATACTTAGCTAATGCTCCAACAATAAAACCTTTGTAGTTGTATTCTATACCTTGATTTATAATCAAGTTGGGTGTATATAATGGTTGATATTCTTTATTGTCTCCTTGAATTCTACAATATGAATAGTTGGAACTATTTGTTATGGTTATGTTTTTTATTGGCTTATAATTCAGATCTAATTCAAGTCCGGATCGGAAACTATTCTTAACATTTGTCATCAAGGGTAGTCCATTTGATCCAAGAGCTCCTAATAATGTAATCTCATTTTTAAAATCCATATAGTATGCATTATATTGAATGATTAGTTTATTGAATTTTAGATTTGATCCCAATTCATAATCAATCACTTGTTCGGGTGTTATGATATTTAGAGTAACTAAGTTGTCTTGACCACCAAACATGTCATTTCTTGTTGGTTCTCTATGACTTTGACCAACAGAGAAATAGTAACTAATATGCTGACAATAATTATAAGTGATTCCTCCTTTTGGATTAAAGAATGTCCAGTTTAATGGTTTCATAATAGAGTCTCCAACATACGAGAACCCAACATTTCTAACTTGAATATCACCGAATAAGGAAAACTTACCAAGTTTATATCCTACTTTAGTGTAAGCGCTATAGTCTGATTTATATCCGGTATTTTTGTATAGATTTAGAGTATCTATACTACCCCTGTGATTTCTTTCATATTTATTTGCATGGATTCCAATATTGAGTGTTAGTTTGTTTATATCCAAATGATAGTTTTGCATTACTCCGAGGAAGTTTGATGATAATTTGAACTTCATTAAATCGGTTGGAGAAACAAACATACCCCATACACCATCTAGGTGATTATAGTACCCAGTTGTTGTTAATGTTGAGTTTCTATTGATTCTACGTACATATTGTAACTGAGCAAAACTTTGTGAGAAATTATCATTTTCTCCGACTGGGTTATAATTTGTTCGAGGATCTTTTTTGATATCGTCTTCCGATACTGCGAACCAAGCCATTTTATTTAAAGCCTTTCCTGTAAATCCGGTAAATTTAATTACATTTTTGTTACAGTAATATCCACCACTGACAAAAGCTGAGTATCCACTACCACCAGAGTTATATTTATATCCATCTGATTGATATGCTGATAATCCAGTATAGAAGGCCAATTTATTTTTTATACCACTTCCATATCCTACGTTTAACCGTTGTGTATTGAATGATCCATATCCAACTTGTGATGTGAATTCCTTATCAACTCCAGATTTGTCTTCGAAATTTATACTTCCTCCATATGATGAGGTTCCGTTGGCGGACGTACCCACACCACGTTGTATCTGCATCGATTTTATATTAGTTGCAAAATTCGGATAGTTACTGAAATAAACCCCTTGGTCTTCGGGTTCATTTAGTGGAACTCCATTAAGAGTCATGTTGATTCGAGTTTGGTCTATACCACGCATTCTAAATGTTGTGTATCCATTCGGATGACCACCATCTGATTGTGATATAATTGATGGTGTCTTATCAAGTATATAAGACATTTCTTGTCCTTGATAGGTTTTTGAAATATCACCTTTTGTTAGTGTCTTCTGCGAGATAGGTGTATTTGCGTCTGTTCTAACTCCCGTTACTTCGATATCTGAAAGAGTTATTTGTTTTTTCTTTATCGAATCTTGAGCAAATGTGAATGATGCAATAAACATCATAATAAGTAGTAATATTTTTTTCATTTTATTTGATTATTTGATTTATTTTCTCTTCTCTTAATATTTCTAATAATTTATTTGATATTGGTTCACTTGGTAATGATTTTATCATTTTCTCTGCGGTTCCTGGTGATAGTGATATTAAGTCTATTAATATTTTCTCCTCAAATTTATCAACAGTGAGACTCATCAATTCATCAATTTCCATTTTCTATGTGTTTTAAAAATTTATCAATTCTTTTATCATGATTAAATGCAAAATCATATCCATGTAGTGATTTAATATTCACCCACTTTACATCTTCTGTCTCCCCCTCTTCACAATATTCTTTTGTGATAATTGGATCCTCATCTGTTTCTATCGTTACTCCAAAGTATAGAGCTATGTCTTGATTTCCATTGAGTGTTGGGTTTGTGACAATATCCCATGGGTAGTTTAGTAGGTTTATTTTAACCTTGTCGGTACTTATTAATTCTGTTAAGTCGAGTCCCGTTTCTTCCCATACTTCTCTGAGAGCGCATTGTGTAGCACTCTCATCCCAGTCCAAGTATCCACAGGGATTACACCATTTTCCTGGTGAGGATACCTTCGGTCCTCTTTTGACAAGAAGTACTTTTTCGTTGTTAAGTATTATAGTTACAACCACTGCTAAAGATCTGGAAATCCAATGTGGTTTCCCGTGGTTGTCTATGATTACATGATTTGGTTGATTATTAAAGTCGGGCATATTATCTTTTTTGGTATCTACTAGAAATTTTACTGTTTTTGGCAAAAATTTTACCATCTATTAATGAGAAAAACTTTTTAATTTTATCCCAAATAGATGGTTCAATTTCTTTTTCTTTAATACCAAGAAGTTTATTGATATTATCATTCGCCTTATCGGTTAGAACTGGTTCTTCTCCTTCTGAGAAGAGACTCTGTAATCTTTGATAAGGTGGTATTTTTTGTATTTCGTCGCTCATTTAATTAGGTTGAAATACAAATATACGGATAATAAATTAAACTTTAAAATATAAATCTGATTCTGATTGTCTTCTTTTTACTAAACCCGGAAGAGTTTTACCGCCACCCTTAACCCATTTAGAAAACTCTAATTTAATGGATTCGTCAATTGGGTTGAGATTTACTTTCTTTAGTAAAGTAGAAGTTTTTAAATTTTGGGGACCCACATTATAGCAGAAATCAACCAGTGCGTCAAATTGATGTTGGTTTATATCATCTCTACAATATGAATCAACATATTGTTCGAATGCTTTAAGTGTGAATTTCAATAGCTGTACTGCTCTCTCCTCTGTTATTTCTGGATCGTTTAGAGTAACTTTTCTTTTATCTTCATAAAAGGTATTTCCATATCCAATAGTTGGGACATTCGCTGGACAAAGGTAGGGTTTTGATCTAAATCCTTCGTATTTTTTAATGAGATTTACACAATCTTCACTAACTTGTGTTATTTTTGACATAAAACGACTTTTCTTTTATATATTGAAAAGCCATTTTATTTTTTAGTCAATTAACTTGTTGATCATTTTGATAAGTTTCTCTTGATCACTTTTAGGTAAACAAGTATTACATAGGAATAAATCGATGTCCTTGATAAATTTCTCAGGAGCTTTTTTTGATAATCCTTTTACTGACTCTGTTGCTGGTTTGTATTTTTTCTTTTCCATATTTATAGTATTATATCTAATTTAATGTTTCTTATAACCTGTTCAAAACTTGGTGATTCCTTCTTTAGTGATTCCACTATTTTTGATCTTGAGAAAAACCCATCAAATATAATATTTTGGTGATCATTTACAAATCCACATTGTATGGATAGAAATAAATTAGGCTTAACTCTTATTATAAATGATTTGTCCTCTAGTGAAAGAGTAAATGATTGGTCATATTCTGGTCCAAAATTAAATTCCCTACTTGGAGAGAACCCAACAATGTCTAAGAAATCCGTTAATATTTTATATTTTTTATATCTGTTTATTTCCTTTGTTTCTGTATCATAGTATGAGAATCTTGAAGGCATTTCTCTGAAATACATCTCGGTTCCTATGTGAAACTTATCAACTTTATTTATTAGTTGATCGATAAGTATCTCCCTCTTTTCATCCTTATTTGATGAGTATCTATTACTAACTAGATCAGATATTGAATTATCAAATATGAAATATATCTCATCACTTGATTTTGATAATCTTTCACATTCATCAATTAAGTCTTGTGGTATATCAGACTTCTCATATGAGAAGTCAGCAACTTCTTTGGAAGCGGATTGATATCCCTTTTTAACTGTTGTTAGTATATTAGATTGTGTACCCGTGCTCATGATCAAATTTTATATTTATAAACTCGGATAAAGTTTTACACTTTTCATATTCTTCCTTTTCCTCAAAGTAGTTTAAGACCTTCGTAAGAAATTCTTTTGTATATGGTTTGAAATTAATATCAAAGGGTTTGCCTGATAAAACTCGATTATAACAATCATTCATTAGATATGAATATCCTTTAAGTATAAGATTCTTTGTCATTAGTTGCTATTATTTTTAAGAAATTCTTTTTCATCAGGAGTCAGATTATTATATCCAACTTCTCCTATTTTATCTAGGATATCATTTAATGATAATTTCTTTTCATTCTTTTCAATTATTTTTTGAATATCTGACTTTTGGTCCTCTTGTATTTTATTAATAGCCTGTTGGTGTTTCTCAATATCGTTTGGATCCATTTTAAACATCCTCTTAAAATCTGACTTAGAAAATACTATACCTAAAACCTCAACAGTGTCATTGATTTCATTATTGAATTTTATTCTAATTGATGTGATTATATCAGATATCATGTTACCTAATATATGTGATGTGTAAATACATTTATTCTCCTTAAATAAGGCTATATCCTTTTTATCCATCAGATATACCAACTCAACATCACCATAATCCTTTATATTTGTTGTTATATAAACCGTTTGATTTACTCGACTCTTAAATAACGCCTTGTTTGATTTAATATTTTCCAATACCTCCGAAAACTGTTTCGTGGTGTCGTGTAATATTTTTTTATTATTGTTGTGAATAGAAAACTTTGAATATAGTGAATTACATGACCATCCAATCAAAAATCCTGCCAATAATGTTAATAACATAATAATCATCATATCTTATTTTTAAGTTTTCTATAATCTTTAATCCAATCAAATGATAGTCTCCAAAGACACACCATTAGTATCCATAACATTCCCAATCCACACTCAAGTATTCCGGTTTCGCTTGGGGTTAAAAGTATCAATCCAAATACTATACAAATATATGGTATGAAAACCAAACCAAGGTAAAACATCTCTCCACTAAACCTTGGTAGATTTTCATACCATTCATTTGATTTTATGATAAAGTTAGCAATTAATTTTTTCATAAGTTATAGACCTGTCTCCTTATTTTGATTAGTAATGTATTTATAAAATCTGAGTCAACTGATTCTGGTAAATTTGACTCTTTAAATAATTTATCCATTTCAACAACTTCTAATTCAACACTGTCAATTAAAGTTTGTAGATCGACCTCTCCCTTTCTAATAGATATCAATTCCTCTGCATTTGGTCTCCTGACAATGATTCCTTTTCCTTCAGCAATTTCACGTGACATTTGAACCAGTCGTTTGCAATGCATCATATTTTTACCATCTATCTTCTGTCCGTGTGATTTAACATCAACCCACCTTTGTTCATTTCTCTCCTTTAACCAAGTCTCATATGACCTATAATCATTACAATGTTGAGTATATCCATCTTTGTTATAAGAGATGTGTCCAATAAAATAATCCTTAGGTATGTCAATTGGTATAGAGCTAAGTTTAACATCATTAGAGTCCTCAAATACAATTCCTTTAAATATATTTGATCTATCTGATTTATTAATGTGGCTATTTTCGTCGTAAAATAAGGCATATGTGTCTCTAGAGTGTGGAATTTTTGATAAACCACAGTACTTTTGTTCAAGTCCATTCTTCTCAAGATATTCAACTAGGTCAATTGAGTGTTCTCCTTGATGTAAGTAACAGAAATCAAGCGGTGTTTTACGAGTTACTTTATCCTTTTCCCAGTTTTGTTTTTTATTCTGACCCTTTGCTTTTTGAATTTGAGTTTTTGCATATCCTCCAAATGAGTTTGCGCAAATTTTGGTAATAAAAGAATCTCTATTTTTTAGAATCTCATCAAAAATTGGGTCCTTATATAAAACACAATCTTCGGGAGTGTTTAATAACTCCAGTACAGTTGGATTATTCTTTTGTAGAAGTTCTAGAAATCTACGAATTTCATAAATAACAGTGTCATTTTTATCATCATTGATTTGTTCAACATATTTGTTTCCAAAAATATCATCTATTGATTGAATAAATACTCCTGAGTAATCGGTGTCGGATGTTGGCAAATTGGTTCCATATGCCTGTGATCCCCTGATGACTAAGTATAGAGGTTTGGCATTTGGTGATTTTTCTTGAATAAAGTCTAT
>Ga0315288_10006976_pt1 | contig 14324 bp, 5 predicted proteins | sample YL17G11_20_MG_FD_203454 | JGI IMG/M metagenome (GOLD analysis project Ga0315288, IMG submission 203454) | Sediment microbial communities from Yellowstone Lake, YNP, Wyoming, USA - YL17G11_20 | ecosystem: Environmental > Aquatic > Freshwater > Lake > Sediment | place: USA: Wyoming | collected... | reverse complement strand
ACAAACGAGGAACTTCAGGAGTACCTTGATAGAAGTATGCTGAAGATGGGTCTGAACATGCTTTTGCAGAGTTTTCTCAATAAGTACCGAAGTGGTGAGCAGCAGGTATTGCTGCCGTAAGACATCTACCCCGGATTTCTTTGGCTAGACCAGCATTTCGTGCACTTGACCTGGCCCCCCGAAAATCGGTTCACGTAAAATCTTTCCTTCTTTGCGTTTTTCATTTCGGCGCCAACTTGAGTGCAAAATCAAGTCTTTCTGGAGCGGTAAGTTTTCTTCATTAATTCAAGGCTCTAACGTTCATCACCGTTTTGCACCAGTTCAGATTTTACAATCTGTCCTATTGAGCTGGTTACTGTTACTGAAGAATTCCTATCCATTGTGGACAATGGCAGATGATTTTTCGTCCCCTGAACCTCTTCCTGATATGCCTAGTCAGGGTGTCGAAACACGAATCAGGTAGTCGCCGTGGTTTCAGAACACAGACTCCTTAACCATTGATTAGGGTGTCACCTTTTCAAACAGCTAATCAGGTCAAGCTGGACCGCTTTTAGAGTGTCCGTCAGCCTCTGCTCAAGAATCCTCAGTGTAAGCTCACGATTTACACGGTAAGCGCGTTGACAATGGCAGAACTTATGTTCTATAATATAAGTCTTCCGCCTCGCGGCAGCAGTGCACAGATGGAGGAGCCCTGGATGAAAGTCATCTGCGTCTACTTCGAGCATTTCCCGGCGGCCATTGAAGTCGTAGACCATCGGGAGCTTTTCTCCCAGCCTATTGTTATCGGTGGATTCCCCAGCGAGCGAAAACCTGTCTTCGAATGCTCTGTTGAAGCAGTTGAGGCGGGTGTAGTGCCTGGGATTCCACTCCGACAAGCGCACCAACTCTGTCCCGATGCCATTTTCATCCCGCTCGATGAGGATAAGTACGTCCGAGCATTTGACAATGTTCTGGATGTCCTAGAGCAATTCAGCCCGACAGTGGAAGCGGACGGGCTGGGTAGAGCGTTCCTTGATGGCTCAGGTTTGGACGGGTTGTTTGGCTCTGATGACAATCTCGCTAGGCGAATCAGTTCAGAGGTCTCCCAACAAACTCGTATGGAACCCAGGATCGGCATAGCGAGCAACAAGTTCACTGCGGCTGTAGCAGCCACCCTGGCCTCGGCAAAGAAACCTCACATCGTAACAAAAGGAAAGGAGAGAAAATGCCTTGCGTCTCTGCCAGCGAATCTGCTGCCCATATCTGAGGACACGAAACGCAGACTTGATTTACTGGGGCTGAGAACTATGAGCCGGATAGCCTCGCTGCCGCTGGATGCGCTGGCAAACCAATTTGGAGATGAGGGTATTCTCGCCCATCAACTTGCTAACGGTATAGACGAGCGCCCTTTGATACCAAGATCGAAGCCTGCCATTTTGGAACAGGAGCTGTCCTGTGAGAACCCACTGGAATCTGTCGGCACAATCCTAGCGACCATAGACAGGCTCCTCGACAAACTGATACCCACTCTGAAAAATCGCAATCAGGTGTGCGGACAAATCAGGCTCTGTTTACATCTTGACGGAACAAGCCCATGGTATGACAGCCTCAATCTGAAAGAACCCACTGAGTCCAAGCGCGAGATCACGTCCTTAATTAAGCACCGCCTGGAGACTGCCCATCTCTCCGCAGGCGTGACAGACATACGGCTGGGACTTATGCAGCTTGGCGGTGAGACGGCCAAGCAGTACTCGCTGCTCACGCGGGAGAGGGTCAGGCAAGACGCGCAATTAAAACGTGCCGCCAGTCAGCTTCAGGCCAGATTAGGCAAAAACCCTCTGAAGAAGATTGTACAAGTCGACCCGGGCTCGCGGATCCCAGAGAGGCGCTCGGGGCTAATTGATTTCAACCCCTAGCAGGAGGCCGTTACCATGATCACTCCCCTTCACCTGCCCAAATTGGTCAAGGTCCTGACAAATGACTCGGGTGAGCCTGCTGTCGTTACCCGGAACGGCAAAGGGTGCCAGATAGCAGCGATACTAAACGCCTGGCGCATAGATGATGAGTGGTGGAGGGAGAAGATCTCACGCCACTATTTCCAGGTCGAACTCCAAAATGGTCCGGTGGTGACCGTCTTCCATGACCTGGTCTCAGGGAAATGGTACGAACAGAGGTGTTAGCAAGACCATGTACGCTGAACTACACTGCCACACCAACTTCTCTTTTCTGGACGGGGCCTCCCATCCTGCCGATATAGTGGCCAGGGCCAAAGAGCTGAATATGCCGGCTCTCGCCATCACCGATCACGACGGGTTATATGGTGCCATCCGTTTCTTTCGGGAAGCGAGGGAAGTGGGTATAAAGCCCATCATCGGTGTTGAGATGACCCTGGACGGCGGCTACCACCTGACTCTGCTGGCAAAGAACGATAAGGGATACTCCAACCTAAGCAGGCTTGTCAGCCACTCCCAGCTCAGGCACGGCAAGGGACAGGCGTCTCTTGACCTTGGCACCCTGGCAAGGCATTCCAGCGACCTCTTTTGCCTGTCAGGGTGCGATAAAGGCGAGGTATCGGCATCTCTCATCAAAGGTGACAGAGACAAGGCTTTCCTGGCCGCGAAAAAGTACCTGGACATCTTTGGAGCGGAGAACTTCTTTATCGAGCTACAGAATAACCTTTGCCCCGGAGATAAAGAACTGTGCGCACAGCTTGCCTATCTGGCTGTAAAACTCGGAGTCAGGTATGTGGCAACCAACAATGTTCACTATGCAAAGAGGGAAGGGCATCGGCTTCAGGATGTCCTGGTCTGCATCAAGAACCGCAGCACACTTGATGAGTCCCATCATCTGCGCAGGCCCAATTCGGAATACCGCCTCAAATCAGCAGACGAGATGGAACGCCTCTTCGCAGAATATCCCCAGGCCATAAGCAATACAGCCCACATAGCTGAAGCCTGCAATGTAACGCTTGACTTCTCCAGTTACCGCTTCCCCGATTTCCAGGTGCCTGGCGGAGAGACCGCTGACAGCTTCCTGGAGAAGCTGTGCTGGCAGAACGTACGAGAGAAATACGAAGCCGTTACGCCGGAGGTAGAGCGCAGACTGAGGGAGGAGCTCGACCTCGTCCGAAAGCTGGGGCTTGCCGGGTACTTCTTAACAGTCTGGGACATCATGGAATATGCCAGGCTAAACGGCATCCCGGCTCAGGGCAGAGGCTCCGCTGCAAGCTCCATCGTCACCTATCTCCTCGGTGTAACCCGTGTTGATCCGGTCAAGCACAAGCTCTTCGCAGGCCGTTTCCTCAACGACGAGATGTCGGCCATACCTGACATAGATATTGACATCGCCTCTGATTCGGAAGACCACCGCGAGAAGCTGATTCAGTATATCTACAAGAAGTATGGAACCGACCACGCGGCCATGCTATGTAATGTGGTGACTTATCAGGCCAGGAACGCTGTCAGAGATGTAGGCAAGGCCATGGGGCTGCCACTGCACGTAGTCGATAGGGCAGCCAAGTCCCTGGAAATACGCTCCGCAGAAGCGGTGGCCAAAGACCTGGCTAACATCGGTGAATTTGAGCACCAGATAGCCTCTAAACCCTGGCAGCAATTCCTCGACCTGTGCAAAGAGATAGCCCATTTCCCCAGGCACCTGGGGATACATGTCGGCGGTATGTTGATCTCCACCTCGCCCTTAATCGAGATCGTGCCGGTAGAGAGGGCCACCATGCCCGGCAGAGTGGTAACCCAGTGGGACAAGGATGACATCAACGATGTGGGCTTGATCAAGATAGACCTGCTGGGGCTGCGCATGCTTTCGCTCATCGACGAAGCGGTGAAGCTTATCAGGGAAGGCAGAGGCATAAGCCTTGACCTAGACAGGATTCCTTTGGATGAGACGGAAGTCTATGAGATGCTGTGCAGGGGAGATACCATAGGTGTGTTTCAGGTGGAGTCCAGGGCGCAGCAGGCTACGCTGCCCCGGTCGAAGCCCAGATGCTTTGAAGACCTGATAGCGGAGGTGGCAATTATCAGGCCGGGGCCGATTCAGGGCAACGCTGTACATCCCTATCTCAGGAGAAGGCAGGGGAGGGAGAAGGTTACTTATCTGCATCCTAAGCTGAAGCCGATCCTTGAGGAAACCCTGGGGGTTATCATCTACCAGGAGCAGGTAATCCAGACAGCGATTGCCATAGCAGGGTTCAGCGCTGGCGAGGCTGACTCCCTGAGAAGGGCAATGAGCCGCAAACGCTCCAGGGAAGCGATGGCTAAACTGGAGCAGCGTTTCCTCGATGGGGCAGCGCGAAATGGAGTTAACCAGGGTACGGCGAGACTTGTCTTCAAGAAGATAGCCAGCTTTGCAGAGTTTGGTTTCTGCAAGGCCCACGCTGCAGCTTTAGCGGGAACGACCTACAGGTCAGCCTGGCTCAAGCTCCACTACCCCTGTGAATACTATTGCGCTCTTTTGAACTGCCAGCCTATGGGATTCTACTCGCCCGAAGTAATTGTAAACTACGCCAAGCGGAATGGCATTGGAGTTCTGGCTGTGGACATAAACCTGAGCAAAGCAAGATGCACGATCGAGAACGGCAGGATAAGGCTTGGTTTTCGATATGTTAAAGGAGTTGGTGAGAAGTCCTGGCTGAAGATAGAGGAATCCCGGAAACAAGGGCCTTATGCATCGTTAAAAGATTTCCATCACCGCACTAAGCTGGACCGTGAAGCGATAGAGAGCCTGATATTGGTTGGTGGCTTCGACTATCTTGGAGTGCCTAAGCGGCAATTGCTCTGGGAGCTTGGTATCCTGGTGCATCAGGCCCCCAATATGCTTGAGCTTGAGTTTCCTGCGTACCAGATACCGCTGCCAGCAATGAGCCTGACCGAGGAGATAGCTGCCGACTACACGGCACAGGGGATGTCAGCGAGCCATCACCCTATGGAGGTCTTCCGTCCCAGCATTTCCAAAGACGGGGTGCTGAGAAGCTCAGAAATCGCCTCACTGTCATCCAACACCAGGGTGCGGGTAGCCGGCTGTGTTGTCTGCAGACAGAGACCGATAACAGCCAAAGGTGTTGTGTTCATGACCATCGAGGATGAGCACGGCCTGGTCAATGTTATCTTGAGGCCGCAGACATACGTGAAATACCGCCGCATAGCCAGAATGCAGCCGATAATAGTAGTAGAGGGCGTATTACAGAAGAGGGACGGTATTATCAATGTCGTGGCTGAACGCCTGTTGCCACTCAAAGACGAACAACAACGCCAGCGCAGTACATGTCAGACTCCGGCACCGAAGGCGCGGAACTTCGCTTAGCTGGTGATACCCTATTTCCTATCGCACCACGACGTGTGGTAGAATCCCACTATAGCCTGGAGGAATACAATGGGCGATATACTTGTTGGCACTTGCTCCTGGACAGACCCCACGCTGATACGGTCCGGCCGCTTCTATCCCTCGTGGGCAAAATCAGCAGAAGACAGGCTGAAGTTCTACGCCAGTCAGTTCAAAATCGTCGAAGTGGACAGCTCCTACTACGCAATGCCTGCCGAGCAAACTTCGAGGCTCTGGGTGGAGCGCACCCAGCAGGATTTTGTCTTCGATGTCAAAGCATTCAGGCTGTTCACACAGCATCCTACCCAGGCAAAGGCTTTGCCAAAAGATGTGAGAGACGCATTGCCTGCCGAGGCCAAGGGGAAAGAGAATCTCTACCAGAGAGACATGCCTGCAGAACTGATCACTGAGCTGTGGCGGCGGTTTGAGCGAGCTCTCCTGCCCCTGGACAGTGCTATGAAGCTGGGAGTCGTGCTTTTTCAATTCCCGCCGTGGTTCTATCCCGGCGATGAGCAGCGTGAGTATATCCTGTCCTGCAAGGAGAAGCTGCCTCAGTACAGGATTGCGGTGGAGTTCCGCCATAACTCATGGCTGAATGAGAAGAACCAGCAACGCACCATCGAATTTCTTCGGGATAACAACTTGCCCTTTGTCTGCGTTGACGAACCACAGGGGTTCAAGTCCTCAGTTCCTCCTGTAATCGAAGCTACTTCAGATATTGCTATCATCCGTTTCCATGGCAGGAATACAGCAACCTGGGAGAAGAAAGGAATCGCTGTACAGGAGAGATTCAATTATCTCTACTCGGACGACGAACTGAAAGAGTGGGTGCCCAAGGTCAGGGAACTCGCTGGCAAGACCAGACAGCTTCATGCGCTATTCAACAACAACTACGAGGATAAGGCCGTTAGGAATGCCAGCCAGATGCGTTTGATGCTGGACTGATTCCCCCGCCACTGAGGGAATTCTAAGGCTTCTCGTTACCGGATACCCGCGTTTCCTCACCAAGTTAAGATGTCGAAATGCAAGTTAAGCAGTCGCCGCAGATTCAGAACACCGACTCCTTGCCTCTTAATTATGGAGTGACGATGGCAGTCATAGAATGACCAAGGCTCCGTTTGTAATGGTAAGATCAAAAAAAGAATGTCATCTTCACGAAAAGTTTTGTAGTTTGTATCATCTGAATTGGACCTGCAATCTAAGAAGCCAACGCTGCTCTCCGCAACAGCCTGATGACCACCTTACGGTGGTACCCGGTCACTTGGGTGAACTCATCCAGGATCCTGCCTTTCTCTCTCCTCCCCACCCTCAGGTACCGCTCCCAAACCGCCTTACTGTACTCAAGTATGCTGCCTCTTGTAATGTCACCTCCGTCGGTAACATTTTCTATGAGGCAACGATACCACCTTCTGTAACATTAATTATGAGTCAATTCGGGGGCTTGACAGCCAGGGGGACAGAAGTCTATCATCGTCCCACAGGACGACAGGGCTTGGTCACGCCTCCCCTCAGTTGATATGGGAAATTCCGGATTAATATAGATAAGGGATCACCGAATTCCTTTATCAGAAACGAGTGAACCAGGTTCAAGGAGTGACCAGCATGGGCCAGCGGGAACAAGCAATCTTCAGGAGTATAGCCTCATACATTCCTCGATTTATGGTAGAGGAGCAGCTCCTCCACTCTCACCTGCCTGCGGTACATGGCCAATTCTACCAAGGGACTCTATTACTTGCTGACATCTCCGGTTTCACTACCATGTCAGAAGAGCTCAGTAAGCTCGGCAAAGAAGGCGCTGAGGAACTGGCTGCCATACTCAACAGCTATTTCACCCATATGATTGATATCGCCGCTTCATACGGGGGTGATCAGGTCAAGTTCGGGGGCGATGCCATGCTTCTCTATTTCCGAGGGCCTCGACACGCGGCTCGTGCAGTGCGTTGTAGCCTCATGATGCTTCAGGCCATGAAGAACTTCAAACAAGTCTCGACTTCACAGGGTAGGTTTGACTTGAAAATGCATATAGGCATAAATTCTGGGGAGTTTTTCGCAGCCAGCCTCGGTTCGCCGGATCAGCAATTACATCGTATTTTCACTGGTCGTGAGGTCAACTGCACAGCTCAGATAGAAGCTGTGGCACGATCCGGAGAGGTTCTCATAGGTGCAACCACTCTTCAAGAGTTGGGAGAGAGAGTGGACATCGATGAAGAACGCGAAGGACATTATCGCGTCAGATCACTTAAGGCGCGAGTACGAGCCACCCCTTTCCCCGCATATAACCCTGAGGGAAAAGAGGTAGAGGATCTTGTGGGAAACCTGTCATTATACTTACCCCAGCAGGTGAGGGAGAGGATCATGGCCGACCCAGAGCGCCAAGGCATAGAAGGTGAACATCGCAGGGTAACTGTCATGTTTATCAATGTTGTGGGTTGCACAGAGATCATCGAACGGCACGGAGTCAGGGGGTCGAAAGAAATCACGGACATCTTCAACCAGTATTTCCTCATGGTTCAAAATACGGTAGCCAAATACAAGGGTCTGCTGTTGGGATGCGATCTGAGCATTAAGGGAGACAAGCTGCTTATCACCTTTGGAGCTCCGAAAGCCCACGAAGACGACGATGAACGGGCTATTCTTTGCGCGTTGGAGATACAACACCAAGTATCAGACTCTGGATTGCCTCTGCATCAAAAGATCGGCATCAATACCGGTTATGTGTTCAGCGGAGAGATAGGATCCACCTTGAGCAAGGAATACACTGTGATGGGCGACCATGTGAATCTGGCAGCCAGGCTGATGGGTGTGGTCGATGATGGAAAGGTACTCATTGGCTATTCCACCTATTCCAAAGTGGCAGACAAATGTGTTGTGCGTCGCTACGAACCCATTATGGTAAAAGGGAAGAGCCAACCCGTTGAGGTATACGAAGTAACGGGATTAACCAAAGTCAAGGCCCCCCACCGACATCTAAGCACTGGAAAACTTGTCGGTAGAGAGAAGGAAATGGACCTTCTGAGTGGGATCATGGGCAAGGCCCTTTCCGGCCAGGAGCAAGTTGTGGCCATCATTGGAGCAGCCGGCATTGGTAAGTCTCGCCTGGTGGAGGAACTGCAACAACTGTGGAAACGCCAAGGCGGCCAGGTCCATATTGGAAATTGCCAGTCATATGGAGCCAATGTTCCATATCTGCCCTGGATTGACCTCCTTAACTCCTTTTTCGATCTGCAAATCAACGATACCCCTGCGCAGCGTCAGAAGAAAATAGAAACCGCTATGGAAAGTCTCTGTCCGGGTCTGACTGACTGGACTGCAATCATGGGCAATCTGCTCGGCGTATCCATGCCGGAAAGCAACGTCCTGAGAAACCTCGATTCCAGCTTGCGACATCAGCGGTTGTTGAACATAACCGTGGAACTAATCAAAGCTCGTGGGGAGAAGATCCCAGCACTGCTAGTGTTTGAAGATTTGCATTGGGCCGATGGTCCTTCCGTGGAGCTGTTGAACTATGTGGCTCTCAATTTGAAAGGATGCTCGACTCTCGTCTGCGCTAGCTACCGACCCGAACAAGGGTGTAGATTAGGAGCTGAAGGACAAGAGAATTATACCAGCATCGTTCTCGAAGAGCTGTCTTACGAATCCAGCCTCAAACTGGCACAGTCCATAATCAAGATGGATGAACTGCCACCCCAAGTCACTGAGTTCGCCGTTGTCAGGTCGCAAGGAAACCCCTTCTATATAGAAGAAGGGATCAAAGCTTTGGTGGATGCTGGACACTTACAGCAAGATCTAATCACGGGACAATACCGCATGGCTAAAATCTTGTCCCAGACAGAAGTGCCGGATACCATCGAGGGAATCATAATGTCTCGCCTCGATGGGCTTGAAGACGAGTCCAGAAACATCGTGCGTGTAGCCTCAGTGATTGGACGTGTCTTTGAATACGATGTGCTAAACGGAATCTATCCCCGTCCCATCGAGGACAGGGAATTGCAGCAGAGACTTCGGGATCTAGTGGCCCTCGACGTCATCCATGTTGAAAGGAGCGGATCTAAACCAGAATACCGCTTCAAGCACATCTTGACCCGGGACGTTGCCTATGAAAGTGTTCTCTATGCTGAGCGCAGAGAACTTCATCACAAGATCGGAGACTATTTTGAGAAGACATTTGGCGACTATCTCGAGCCGTACTATGAACTGCTGAGCTATCACTTCGGCAGAACCAAAGACAATGCGAAAGCGCTGGTTTACGGATTTCGTGCTGGGGATAAGGCCAAGAGGATGTACGCGAATAAGGATGCCATTGAATACTATCAAAAGGCACTCGAATCGGCGGCTCAAATTGAGGATGTGGCAGGGATAGCCTCGAAGATACACGAAGAACTGGGCGATGTCCATGAATTGGGGGGAGAGTATGATAGGGCGTTTGAGTGTTACCAAGCCAGTGTAGTCTGCTGCAATACATTCGCCAGGTCTCGGAAGCGGCAATTGCTCAAGCAATCATCCACAGATAAATGTGCCCGGTTGGAAGACCTTCCGTCGATTGCGGATAAGGATAGACACAGAGCGATTCTATTTGCTAAGAGTGGAATGAGTTTCGAGCGTAGGGGACAATACCATACGGCACTTGACTGGCTCGACCGTGGTTTGCACATCTTAGGCAAGACAGAAGGCCGTGAGATAGCGCAGATCTGCATCGATAAGGCCGGAGTCTTGTATCGTCAGGGCAGTCACAAACTCGCGATGGAATGGTGCCAACGAGGTATCCAGTTTGCGCGGCGGGTGGGTAATATGGTACAGGTTGCTCATGCCTCCTATCTGCAGGGTAACATTCATGCTGATATGGGCAATATCCAGCAAGCAATCGATTTGCGTCTCGAAAGTCTGCGAATTTATCAGAGCATCGATCATCTCCCGGGGCAGGCAGTCGTGCATAACAACCTGGGTGTCGCCTTCTACTATGGGGGTGACTGGAAGACGTGTCGCCAGCACTATGAAGAGGGTTTGGCGCTATACACTAGGATTGGGGATGTGCAGGGAATGGCGATGGTTTCCAACAATCTTGGAGAGGTACTATCAGATCAGGGAGAATTTAACGAGGCGATTAAAGCGTTCCGGCGATGCTTGGAGACATGGTCTGGTATTGGGTATTCTATCGGAGTGGTTATATCACAAAATAACATGGGACGTGCCTATACGAGGCAAGGACAGTGGCAGATCGCTGTTGACCACCTGAGCCAATCCATCAATCTGATTGAGAAAATGGAAACGAGAGGAATCTTAGCTGCCGAGGCGTATCAGCGATTGGCTGAAGCGCATCTCTGTGCAGGTCACCCGCGATTGGCGCTTCAGCTCTGTGAGCAATCCCTCTCATTTGCTGAGCAAGGACAATTGGCTGTGGTTGAGGGTGTGACCCGACGAGTGATGGGACAGGCTTATCGCTGTCTGGAGGAATGGGACGACGCCGAGAAGTCCCTCATCCTGAGCGGGAGCATTCTCAAAGAGCGAGGGGTTCCTCACGAATTGGCCTCAACGCGATGGGAATCCGCGCTGTTATACAGCGGCATGGCGCGGGCAGGCGTGAAACATGATCTTGCAGGTATAGCAGCGGTTGTGGATGAAGCCGTGAGCATTTTTAAAGAACTCGGGATCAAATATGATATGGCTAAAGCCGCAGCGTTGCGGGCTTTAGCCGATGGTGCGCCTACTTCCCTACCCCCACCCCTATCCCCATGACAATCTGTACTAACAGAACATTGCCGAACCCTGTGGGAGCCTGTTTTGCTTGACTATGATTGTGACAGGGATAGAGTAGATCTGGGCCATGTGGCTCCGGTCAGGCCAAACCAGTAGTTAGAGGAAGCAGTAGCCATTTTTCAGAAATTGGGGATAAAGTACGACATAGACAAAGCAGCAGAATTGAAGGCTTTATATGAGTTCGCATACGGGATAGGCGCATAATACAGTAGGAAAAGTGAAGAAAGGATAAGTACTAAAGTATTGACAGACGAATTATCTTATTAGATAATAGACCAGACATTTCTGGCGCAATAGTCTGGCACAATAGTCTTCGGATCTTATCTCTCAAGAAAGGTCCGCACGTTGCCATGAAAACGGTGCTCCACCAGTTTCACCTGATATATAGTCTTATGCCCAAACGACATCTGGCTCATCCAGCGAATCAATATTGTACAGGTATGTAGCCCGTTTCATGGCTCTCATCCTGCGATGGCAGGCTGGATCAGTAATAGGTTTAACTACTTTTTGTGGTAGGGGGTTAACATGAGATACTGGCTGAATAAAGTCGTTACACTTATCATGGTACTTGCGATTCTGACTCCTACGCTTCCCTTATTCCCAGGAGCATATCAAGTAGCATACGCCGACGTTACGGGGGTGACTTGCATACCCACGCCATCGACGGCAAATTCCGCTGCTCAATACACAGTTCAGTTCATAAACCATAGTGCACTTTATGGGTCCAATAGCACGATAACGGTAACCTTCCCAGCCGGGACAATCGTGCCTGGCAACATATCAAAAGACTTGGTCATGGTCTCATCCTATGGTGGGAATTTTACGGGGACCCTTGAAAGTAATCCTGTGGTTGAGGGGCAGCAAGTGACTATGTATGTCCCTTCCGCAGCCGCTGGAAATGGGGGCATCATCGAGGTATCGACCTCGATAGCTGTTGTATTTTCACAAGCTGCCGGCATTACCAATCCCTCCACTGGGGGCGTATATACAGTGTCGGTATCCACCAGTGCAGAACCGGTGCCGGTGGCATCTGCACAATATAGGATTCAATCGATCACCATCAACCCGACGTCCGGACCGGCAGGAATTATTGCTAATGTATACGGTGAAGGATTTGCGGCGTTCTCTGCTGTCACCTCCATCACCATCGGAGGGATAGATGTTACACCACCCGGATATTGGACTGATTCTATCGGTAGATTCTCTGTGAGCGTGACAATTCCGGGAGTGTCAGAAGGGCCTCAACCTGTAATCGCCACTGTCGCTGGTCAAAGTGCCAGTACCAGTTTTAACGTTGGCGTTGTCACCTTCCCTGACCCCAACCTTGAAGCAGCCATAAGAACAGCAATTAGCAAGCCCACCGGAGATATCTACGCCTCAGACCTTCTGCCACTCACCTCGCTGAATGCTTCAAATGGAAATATAACCAACCTTACCGGACTGGAATACTGTGTTAATCTGACACAACTTTACCTTAACGGCAACCAGATTGGCAACATAACGCCGCTCAGCGGTCTGGTGAATCTCCTATACCTATACCTTTACAGCAACCAGATCAGCGACATATCGCCGCTCAACGGTCTGACGAACCTCACAGGACTTAGCCTTTACAGCAACCAGATCAGCGACATATCGCCGCTGGCCGGGCTGACGAAACTCACAACCCTTGCCCTTGGCGTCAACCAGATCAGCAACATATCGCCGCTTACAGGTCTAGCGAACCTCACATACCTTTACCTTTCCAGCAACCAGATCAGCGACATATCGCCGCTTACAGGTCTAGCGAACCTCACATCCCTTCAACTTCAATACAACCAAATCAGCGACATAACGCCGCTTACAGGTCTGACGAACCTCACGAAACTTTACCTTTATAACAACCAGATCGGCAATATAACGCCGCTTACAGGTCTGACTAACCTCACAGAACTTCGGCTCTATAACAACCAGATCAGCGACATCGAGCCCCTGGTCAGCAACCCGGGGTTCTCATCAGGAGACACTATTTATTTGCAGGGTAATCCCTTAAATAGTAACTCCGTCAATACCTGCATTCCCACGCTGCAAGGGAGAGGGGTTACAGTATACTGGGATACAGTAAACCATTCTCCAAATCAGCCGGCCAACACCTCTCCGACAAATGCAGCCACAGATATCAACCTGACGCCTACCCTTACATCCTCTGCCTTCTCCGACCCTGATGGTGGAGATACCCATGCCGCTTCCCAGTGGCAGATAACCACAACGGCAGGGAACGATACCAGTCCCGTGTTCGATAGCGGCAACGATCCTGTTAACCTGGTCAGCATCACTGTCTACTCGGCATTAAGTTACTCCACTACCTACTACTGGCATGTGAGGCATGAGGATAACCGCGGCGACTGGTCAGCCTGGTCAACCGAGACATCATTTACTACTTCGGGCTATACTCTGACTATCAGCAGCACCGACGGCGGGAATGTGACTGTGCCCGGAGAGGGGACCTTTTCACAAGCCACGGGTGCTGTAGTTAACCTGCTGGCGATGCCAGATTTATGCTATGTGTTTGTCAACTGGACGGGAGATGTGGTCACGGTAGGCAATGTGACTGCTGCTGCAACCACCATCACCATGAACGGCAACTACTCGATTACCGCTAACTTCGAGCCAAATATGCCTGTAGCAACAGCTTCCTCTAACTCGCCGGTATGCGAGGGTAGCAGTATCACGCTGACCGGTGGCCCGGATGGGATGACGACCCATACCTGGACAGGGCCCAATGGATTCACCAGCGATGAGCAGAGTCCCACGATAGAAAATGCGACGCTGGCGATGTCCGGCGACTACACCTTAACCATAACGAATGCCAATGGGTGCAGCGACAGTGCGACCACTGAAGTAACGGTAAATTCGCCGCCAGACTGCACATTCACAATAAGCAATGGGGGCATTGGGAATATTACGCCTGGCTGGACTGGAGACATCTCTGTGCCGTATGCCGGGACTGGTGCGACTTACGACTGGACAGTTAGCGGAGGCACTTTGAACTCGGGTGCCGGCACCACGTCTATCAACTGGACTGCACCTGTGTCCGGCGATTGGAGCATAGGTGTGATTGTGACCGATGCCTACGGCTGCTCTTGCAATAACGGCATAGCTGGCCCTTTGGATAGCTACGGCTCCATCTCAGGCTATGTCTATGAAGAAGACGGCGCAACGACTATCGGGGGAGCGACAGTCCAGGTCTGGAACTATGCACAGCAGGCCCCATTGCAAGC
>Ga0315288_10006974_pt1 | contig 14324 bp, 10 predicted proteins | sample YL17G11_20_MG_FD_203454 | JGI IMG/M metagenome (GOLD analysis project Ga0315288, IMG submission 203454) | Sediment microbial communities from Yellowstone Lake, YNP, Wyoming, USA - YL17G11_20 | ecosystem: Environmental > Aquatic > Freshwater > Lake > Sediment | place: USA: Wyoming | collected... | reverse complement strand
CCCAGAGCTATCTGGTACAGGGAGCAGCTTGGACTCGACCATCTCAAAGTAGGTATTGCTGTGGTGGTACAGAGGATGGTGCAATCAAAGAGGTCCGGCGTCATGTTCACCAGAGAGCCAGTGACCAATGAAGAGAAGATCACTATCGAAGCTGTTTATGGTCTGGGCGAGGCTGTCGTTTCCGGTGGAGTGACCCCTGACCTTTATCTGGTGGACAAGAAAAGCTTCACCATCATACACAAGATGATAGCCAGGCAAGAATGGCAACTGACAAAAAGACCTAAGGGAACCAAGGACATCGAGGATACCAACGTCAAGCTCCCCATTTCAGAGGCGCTCCAAGGTAAACAGAAACTTAGCGATAGAGAGATCATCGCTTTGGCCAAGCTCGGTGCAAAGATAGAGAAGCTCTATCAATTCCCCCAGGATATCGAGTGGGCCAGAGATGACAGTAAGCTATACATTGTCCAGACCCGTCCTATTACCACGCTAAAAATGCTCGAAGCGGAACAGGTTGACGAGTTATCAGAAGCCCTGATTATCCTAAACGGTTCTCCGGCAGGACCCGGGCTCGGCTGTGGTCCTGTGAGGATTGTTCTGGATGCTACTAAAATAAATGAAGTGAAAAAGGGGGACATCCTGGTAGCAGAAATGACCACCCCTGATTTCGTGCCTGCGATGAAACGGGCAGCAGGTATTGTTACAGAACGAGGTGGTAGAACCTGCCACGCTGCCATCGTCAGCAGAGAGCTTGGTATACCCTGCGTTGTGGGTACCGGAGATGCTACGCAGAAGCTGAAGTCTGAGCAAATAGTGACTGTAGATGGCTCGCGGGGAAAAGTCTACGAAGGCAAGGTCGCAGCCAAGGTAACAGAAACCGCTGTACCAGCTTCCAAGTTGAAGGTCAAGACCCGCACAAGAGTTTATGTCAACCTGGCAGAACCGGAGTTGGCTGAGAATGTAGCTGCCCGCGACGTCGATGGTGTAGGGCTTCTCAGGGCTGAGTTTATGATAGCCGAGATCGGGGAACACCCCAGGCACATGATCGAGGAAGGAAGAGGCGAAGAGTTCGCAGCCAAGCTCACCCAAGGTTTGACCACATTTGCTAAAGCATTCAACCCCAGGCCTGTCGTCTATCGCACTACAGATTTCAAGACCAACGAATACCGAAATCTCAAAGGAGGGCAAAAGTACGAGGAGCCCGAGGAGAACCCCATGCTGGGCTACAGGGGATGCTCACGCTATGTCAGAGAACGCGATATCTTCAAACTCGAGATAGAGGCAATCAAGAGAGTAAGGGAAAAGTATAAGAATCTGTGGGTGATGATTCCCTTCGTGCGCACTGCAGCCGAAATGGCTAGAGTCAAGAACTTGCTGAGCGATGAGGGGTTGCGCCAGTCACGAGATTTCAAGCTCTGGATGATGGTCGAGGTACCGTCAAATGTCTTTCTCATTGATAAGTTCCTCGATGTAGGAATCGATGGCATCTCCATCGGCTCCAATGACTTAACGCAGCTTATCCTGGGTATCGATCGAGATAGCCGGAAGCTAGCCGAGCAATTCGATGAACGAGATGAAGCAGTGCTTATGGCTCTTGAGAAGGTAATTAAAGCAACAGCTAGAAGAGGAGTCACCAGCTCTATCTGCGGACAAGCACCTTCGGTTTACCCTGAGCTCACAGAAAAGCTTGTGGAATGGGGGATCACCTCGGTTTCGGTGAACCCGGATGTGCTAGAAAAAACCAGGGGGATCATCGCTGCTGCAGAGCAGAGATTGGCCAAAACGACATAGCTAACGAAGGCTTTTATGATACACGGGGAGATCCGCCAGCGGCTGGAGGAGCGGGAGGAAAGCTTATCGCCCTATGCGGCGAAAAGCAGGCTGAGTCGGGGTAGAGCAAAGGCCGAGCCACCTTCGCCGATGCGCACTGAGTTCCAGCGAGACCGCGACCGCATCATCCACTCCAAAGCGTTTCGACGGCTAAAACATAAGACTCAGGTGTTCATTGCCCCACTCGGTGATCACTATGTCACAAGGCTCACCCACACCCTGGAAGTATCTCAGATAGCGCGCTCCATCGCTCGAGCTCTGAATCTGAATGAGGACCTGACTGAGGCCATCTCACTGGGCCATGACCTGGGCCATACCCCCTTTGGGCATGTGGGAGAAGAAGTGCTTAACGAGCTTTATCCTAAAGGGTTCAGACACAATGAGCAAAGCCTGAGGGTTGTCGATTGCCTGGAGAAAGATGGAAACGGCCTGAACTTGACCTGCGAGGTGAAAGAGGGTATCTTGAAACACTCCAAGAGTAGTAAGCAAGATATACTTGGTGATATGTGGGACCCTCCGACTACTTTGGAGGCTCAGATATGCAGAATCGCAGATTCGGTAGCTTATATCAACCACGACATCGGCGACGCTATAAGGGCCGGGCTTATTACCGAGGATGACCTGCCCCCATCAGCGATAGTTGTTCTGGGTAAGTCGCACTCAAAAAGGATTGACACTCTGGTCTGTGATATCATTGACCAGTCGTGGTCGGCTACAGGGATAGACGATACCAAGAAAACCCCGATAATTACAATGAGCCCTGGGGTTCTAGAAGCAGCGAACAACCTACGTCAGTTCTTATTTCAGAGGGTATATGAAGTTCAAGTATCGAGGAAGGAAACAGAAAGGGCTATACAAGTCGTCCGCTTTTTATATTATTATTTTGTAAACAATCCTGATAAACTACCCAAAGAATTCGCAAGTAGCGATGAAGCGGAGCGTGGGGTAGTTGACTATATTGCCGGAATGACCGATAACTACGCCTTGAGGCTGGCCAGCGACTTGGGTGCCTTAACCTCTAACTATTAAGGTTCACAGAATGAGCACCATCGATGATATAAAGCAAAGGTTGGATATAGTAGACGTCATCAGCAGTTACCTCAAGCTGGAGAAAGCAGGGCGTAACTTTAAGGCGCTTTGTCCATTTCACCAGGAGAAGACTCCTTCATTCTTCATCTTCCCCGAGCGTCAGTCCTGGAGATGCTTTGGCTGCAGTGCCGGTGGCGATCTGTTCTCCTTCGTGATGAAAAAGGAAGGGGCTGACTTCGGCGAGACGCTAAAAATGCTCGCTGATAAAGCAGGAGTATCACTAGAGCGTAAAAAGGAGACGGTTGAGAGCAAGCTTACAGATAGGTTCTATCAGATAAATGAGACTGCAGCGCAATACTACCACGATTTGCTGCTTCACGCTCCGGCGGCTGAGGGGGCGCGTGATTATGTGATGAAGAAACGGGGTCTCAATTCCAAAACTATTGATGACTTCCAGTTAGGATTCAGCCCCGGGGAAGGCCTCAAAAAACATCTCTTAGAGAGAGGTTATAACGAGAAGGAACTGCTAGCGGTAAGACTATTGGGAGAAAAAGAGGGCAGGGTATATGACCTCTTTAGGCATCGGCTGATGTTCCCCATCCGAGACATCAAGGGAAGAGTTGTAGGCTTTGGTGCCCGGGCTTTGGACGATTCCCTGCCTAAGTATTTAAACTCACCGCAAACAGCGATTTTCGATAAGAGCAGCATTCTCTACGCTGTAGACCGCGCCAAAGGAGCTATTAAAGAAAAAGGGCTGGCGGTTATCGTTGAGGGTTATATGGATGTTATCACCGCTCACCAGTACGGCTTCACCAATGTAGTAGCCTCGATGGGCACTGCACTTACCGAGAAGCAGATAAAAGTTCTGAAGGGGTTGACGAGGAGACTAGCTTTTGCCCTCGACCCTGACGTTGCTGGCAATGCCGCAACCTTGCGTGCCATAGAGGTCGCTCGCCGCTCACTGGAACGAGAAGATCTGGAGATGCCTACATGGCTAGGAACCACTTCTAAGCTCAGAGCAGAGATGAAAATAATTCCCCTTCCCCAAGGCAAGGATCCCGATTTAGTGATTAGAGATGCCCCACAATCATGGCAACAATTAGTTGAAAATGCTTTGCCTTTAATGGACCACCTCTTGACAGTAGCTGCATCAAAAGCGGATCTGACCAAGCCGGAGGAAAGGTCACGAGCAAGCGAACAACTCCTACCCTTGATCGCCGAGCTAGATGATGACATACAGCGCGAGTTATATTTGGGTAAGCTAGCTAGTTTATTGGGAGTTAGCGATAAAACGCTTGTAGGAATGGCAGCCCGTCTGCATCGCACTCGGAGTGAAAAGGCTTCCAAGACGCAAACCAAGCCTATTGCCCCTGCATATTTCGGCGACAAACTAGAGGAGTACTGCCTTTGCCTGTTGCTGCAGCATCCTGAGCTTAGGGATAAGGCTAAAGAGCTTGAGCCAGAACACTTCGAGCGCATTGAGAACAGGGAGATATTCATCGCCTGGCGCAACACCTTAAACTCTGATGAATTACTATATATAATTGATAATATCGACCTTCAGGAGCATGCTAAAGCACTGCGTGGAAAAGCTCTGCCTCCTGCAGGAGAGAGAGACTGGGAAAAGGCATTGGCTGATTGCATACGCCGCCTGGAGGAGAGGCGATTGATAAGCCTGAAAATCCAAGAGGAATCACTCCTTTCCGATGCCGAATCCGAGGGAAGAAGTCAAGATATAGCTGCCTTGCAGCAAAGAGGAGTGGAGATTAACTTGAAGCTGAAAGAGAACTTTGAAAACACAATGCAGATAACTTCCAGCCATAGAGAGGATCAATGAAAGACGAATCAAAAGAACTCGAAGAATTTCTTTATGAACAAGGTGATCTTTTACCAGAGGATATCTTTGTCTCTGGGGTAAAAACAGACGACATCTTCGCTTCTGTGCCCAAGCTTGAAGAAGAGGTAGAGCACGGAGATGACATCTTCGCTTCTGTGCCCAAGCTCACTGGGAAAATAGAGCATGAGGACGATGTCTTTGTACCCCTTGCCGAGGGCAAGTCTGAAGTGGCGGATGATTTAGGGATTTTACCTGAGGAACCCACTGAAGCTGATATCTGGGAGGCAGAGCCTGAAATTGAAGTGCTGGAGGAGACAGGGCTGGAACTTGAGGAGATGATCGATGACCCCGTAAGGATGTACCTTCGCGAGATGGGGCGGGTTTCCTTGCTTAGCGCTAGAGAAGAAAAACTTCTGGCGAGAAGGATGGAAGAGGGCAAATACATCAAAAGGATTGAAGGGGAGTGGCTAAACAAGAACGGACAGTTACCTTCTACTACCGATATTGCAATCGCCCTGTTAACCAGACTAGGTCAGGCTTCTAATTTCGTAACTGCTCTGCAAGAAGAGTTGAACCTGCCGCGGTCGCCCAGCGTGAGTCAGCTAGTTTCCGATCCAAAATTACGGAATGCTATAGATAACGAGATCCAGCAGCAACTAGCGAAAGCAGTGGGGGAGAAAACTGCTACTGACCCAGGCGAAATAGAACGAGCCCTGAAGGATTTTTCGCTCCTTATCGCTATTATACCAACGGGCCTGCTCCGCCTCATTGGCGATAAATGTTCATTCCTCGAACTGAACAGCCTGCTCTCTAAGCCAGAGTTTCGCAAAACCATCGAACCCCTGGAGCCCCGACTGCGAGAGCATTGGGAGCATGTAAAGGAAGAAGGCGCTAAAGCACAACGACACCTGATTGAAGCCAACCTTCGCCTTGTGGTCAGCATAGCTAAAAAATACATCGGGAGGGGTATGTCCCTCCTCGACCTCATTCAAGAGGGCAATATAGGGCTAATTCGAGCAGTAGAGAAATTCGACTACCGAAAAGGGTACAAGTTTAGCACCTATGCCACCTGGTGGATCCGCCAGGCTATCACCAGAGATATAGCTGACAAAGCCCGCACCATTCGCATACCGGTTCATATGGTAGAGACTATAAACAAACTTATCCGAACAAGTAGGCGCTTATCACAAGAATATGGTCGTGAGCCGACCTCAGAGGAAATCGCCAGGGGAATGGGTATCTTCCCTGAAAAAGTAAGGGAGATTATTAAAATATCTCAGGAACCGGTGTCGTTGGAAATGCCTATCGGGGAAGAGGAAGATAGCCACCTGGGTGACTTTATCGAGGACCGCTCCACCATGCCCCCAGTCGAAGCTGCTTCCCTTAACTTGCTCAAAGATCAAGTCGAGGAAGTGCTCTCCACGCTTACCCCACGAGAGCGTCGTGTACTTCAACTGAGATTCGGCCTTGAAGATGGACGCAGTCGCACCCTCGAAGAAGTCGGGAAAGAATTCGGCGTTACCAGGGAGCGTATACGCCAGATCGAAGCTAAAGCGCTTCGTAAGCTACGCCACCCCAGCAGATCAAAGAAGCTGAAAGATTACCTGGAGTAAAGTGAACTTTCCTCTTTTAAACACCGACCAGCAAGACACCAAAAACGAAACCGCACTTGCTAGCGATAGCGGTTACTATGCACTGCTCCGCTCAATATCGGCTCGTTAATATAGATATCGCCATTTCGGATCTTTATGTTAAAGCCACATTCGGGATTGGTACAAACCCAGACTTTGTAGTGGATGGGTGCCCCTTGGCTTCCAAAATCCGATAGAGGCACCAAGTCGCCAGTGTTGCATTTCTGGCATTTGGGGAAAACGATGTTCTCCACTAGAGCCACCTCCCGCCATAGAATGACATTCACAGTATATACCAAGCGGAGGTTTTTGACAAGCCGCAGATAGCTAAAGGCTCGATCAGTAATAGCTCAATTTAGGCACAAAACAATAGGAAAGCCGAGGCAATTGTCTCGGCTTTCCCCTTTATCTATTCTCTATCTATACTGAATCGCTTCTACTTCTCCGCCGCTCCAAACCCGCTCTCGCCACCATCTTCATCTGCAAAAGCGACAACGTCACCGAGCTGAGTCGCATCCTCCCGCAAGGGTTCTTCTCCCTCCCATTCACCAGCCTCCTCATCAAAAGCTTCCTCCTCATCCTCTAGCTCATATCTAAGCACGGTGTTCTTGACATATGGTCTGAAGTCATCAGTAACTCGCGCCGGGAATGAAGGACGCCCTGCCTGGCTGGGATGCTGGTAAATCTCTTTAATCATCACCTTTCCCTTATCCTCTGAGATGCGAGCAATAGCTGCCGTATACCTATTGCCGCCTTCCATTAACTTAATAAGTCGCAGACCTAGCTTAGGTTCGATCTCACCAATATATTCGCCGTCTACGCTCTCCACAATCAGCCTTTTCCCCTTAGCCTTAAGATAGACAGGATCACCGGCAGCCAATTTCGCCAGCACTCCCCTGGGAGCGATTTGATGAAGATTAGTCACCTCCGTCTTACCCGTCTCCTCAATGAAAAGGTGAGCGCTAACCTGCTTCCCCCCTTTTTGACCAGGCCCAGTTTCACTAAGATGTGACAATCGGTCGAGATTCTTCTTAGCGATACTATTAGCGGGCTCAATCTCAAGGGCACGTCTATAAGCTTCCTTGGCCTCGGCATATTTCCCCATCTGGGTTAATGCTTTGCCCAGTCGATTGTAGGCATCAGCATCATCAGGGAACATCTCAATTATACTTTTGTTGACGGCAGCAGCCTCTTCCCACCGGCTTTGCATAGCCAAGGCGATAGCCTCATTCGTACGATGCCGTCTCAGTTTGGCCTTTTCACTTAACTGATAGTATACCATCGCTACCTCAATAAAATCTCGGACTTCTTTTAACCTGGCGGATTTTAACCTCTTTCCACAATATTTTCAAGACCTAAAAGTCCCATTTTTTGAGCAATTTCCTTATTTATCTTAACCTTACCCACCAGGTTTGACAAATCGAGGCATTATGTTATCATGCCCAATTAGAAGGGCATCTCAGTAAGTAGTTAGTCACACCCTATTATTCATCAGGTAAAAAGTGAATCACCCCACAGCAAGCTGTGGGGCATCTTAAGGTTTTCTGACATGCGTAGTCACTGGGAATTGCATACGTAGTTGGAGGAACTTATTTTCATAGCCACGATATTCAATTCAGGCAAATGCCACGCTCTTTATCTGACGGGAACTGGCCGCTTTCCTCCCGCCAGCAAGCTAGCGGGTATCCAGCGGAGATTTCTATGAATAGTCTTACAAGTTTACTATTTGGCCTCATATTCGTAGTACTGGTCGTCGGCGTTTTTTTTGAATTACTCTTCCTTACCTTCTTTATCTACGCCGTGAGCCACCTTTACCCCTGGCTGCGAAAAATTGCGGCGTGGGCAGCCCGACCCGAGAACTTGCAACCCTTGATTCTCTTGGCTGTGCTATTGATTATCCTTGCTTCTGTATTACTTCATGCTACATTGCTTTTGCTGCTGATCGTTTTCCCCATCCTCCTTTTTTCCTCCTATCGATCTGGGTATACTGGTATTGGAGCTCAGGTTTATCGGATGGATTTATGACAAGTGGAGAGGCCTGCTCGTCAGCATTTATACCGCCATACGGTTACAGATTATAAAGTTCAAGATAAAGGTCGATGTGCAGAAGGAAACAGACTGGAAGATCAAATTTGCAGAGATGAAGAACAAGTTATCAGAAGAGGCCAAGCAGGCCCGCCGAAAATATCAAGGAGGAAATAGCAGATATGAGCTGGAGAGATAGATTGCTGATGAAGATGATGGGCAACAAGGTAGTGATCAAGATAATGAGCATCCCAATCGTGATGACGATACTGACAAAGGAGACTCAAGCCTTTATGTGGGTTATATCTTTGTTCAGCAGAAAGAAAAAGGAAACACAGCCTGACCAGAGTCAACCCTCCGATTCTGGGAATGTCACTCCGAGTTAGCTGTAGGCTGAATATCCAAAACTGGGCTTGCGCAGCTTTTCAAACTGCTTAGCCTGAATTGAACACCTTCCCCCTACGCACGGATTATGATTTCGTGCTTTTCTATGATTGCCCTTCGCTCTCTGCCCACCCATTATTGCGCTATTCTGTAGTAAAATAGTCATGAGAAATCCGATCCTTGAAAAAACAAACTGACTAAGAGTAATGGCTAACAGGAATCAGAGACACCGTAGAGAAAAGAGCAATATCGAAAGTAAAAAGGCACTTGCAGGAGTCAAGGTGCTGGAGTATGCCGAGTTTGTGGCTGCCCCTTACTGCGCCAAGCTGCTGGCCGACCTTGGTGCCGAGGTAATAAAGATCGAGAAGCCGAGTGAAGGCGATAGAGCCAGAAGATGGGGGCCTTCCCCAGGTGATATGCCTCACTACGATTTGAAATGGGGAATCCCGGCTCAAAGGATTAACCCACTCTCTGGATTTTGCCTGTCTTCGCTGATTTGTATGCAGCCAAGGCCAGTTTCAACGCAGCTTTGCCATCCTCACCAGTCACTTCGGGTTGCCTGTCCTGCAAAATGCAATCTACGAAGTGCTCCACTTCCTTTTTGAACGATATTTCATAATAGCCCGGGAAAGGGGCATGCTCCACCCGAGGCCTCACCCACCTGCCTGCCTTCTGGGAATAGTACATCAGGGGACGCTTCCAGGAATGCTCTTCAATGATGGTTCCCTCTGTCCCATAGAGCTCGAGCCTGTTTGTCGGTTCATGAACAACCGAGGAAGTTACGAATACTTCACCCAGTGCTCCATTGGCGAACTCAAGCAGAATCACAGCATTATCATCGATATCGGTTTGCAGCGAGCAAACTAACTTTCTGGCCACCGCAAACACGCTCTCGACTTCGCCCACTATCCACCTTAAGACGTTAAATTTATGTACACCCATGTCTAACAGGGCTCCCATTGCCTCAGGCCTTGCCTTCCAACCTCCGGGATCGGTAGGCACATCATTACAAAGCTCATAGGCTCTGGCCGCAAAAATGCGTCCGATTTTGCCCTGATTCACCAGTTCCTTGGCCAGGCGATGCGCAGGAGTAAACCTATGATTTTCTGCCACCATCAGTTTCACACCAGCTTTGCGTGCTGCCCCAATTATCCTGTCGGCATCCTCCAAGGTGGTAGAGATGGGTTTCTCCACCAGGACATGTTTTCCAGCCTCAGCCGCCGCCACCGTCGCCTCAGCGTGGAGCCAATGAGGAAGGCATACATCTACAGCTTCTATATCGTTGCGAGCAATGAGTTCATGATAATCCGTGTATGCTTTACCTCCATAAACCGAGACGGCCGTTTTGAGAGCTTTCTCATTCCTATCACATATGGCCACAATCCTTGCTTTATCTGGAATCGCAGCATAGGAAGCTGCATGTAAGGAGCCCGCGACTCCCATGCCTATTATGCCAACACCGATTTTTCTCACCAGATCGCCTCCTGCATAAATTCTTTCATTTAACCAATAAAGTCCTGTCAAGAGTCGATATTCTTTGGCATCCCGACTGATTGACCAAATAGGTGTCCTCCATGCCGATAAGCCTGTAGGGATCAAAGGGCGCCCAAATTTCAAGATCGAAGACCATGCCGGGCTGAAAAACTATCTCAGATGGCCCAGTCATGGGACTGAAGAAATAGAATTCCTCCGTTTGTAAACCGAGGCCGTGGCAGGTTATAAAAAATGGCAACTCCTGGCCCGTCCTTTCGTAAGCCTGTTGTCCTATTCTACTTACTTCTGTTGCGCTTACGCCAGGCACAATGGCATCGGCACATTTCTGCTGCACATCCACTATTTGAGCGATGATCTTCTTTGCCCCTGAGGGAATTTTACCCAAGGCGACATGCCGGCTGACATCGGAGCAATATCCTTTGTAAATTGCCCCTACATCAAAACGGGCCAGCTCATTTTTCTTCATCTTAACACCCGTTCCGGGTGCCTCCGGGTCACTCGACCCCAGACTCATAGTTATATGGTCCCACCCCAAAGCCCCTTCCTTCACCACCGTGCTCTTGGCCACTTTCAGAAGCTCTATATCGGTTACACCCTCCCTGAGCTGTTCAAACATAGCCAGTATCGCTTTTTCGGCTATGATAGTTGCTTTTCTTATTCGATCGATCTCTTCAGGAGATTTGATGAGCCTCATCTCCAGAAAGATATCATCTATAGTTTTAAAAATAGCCTTTGGAAAGGCCTTTTTGAGACCCTCAAATTGGTAGAAAGGCATAGCGCTCTCCACCCCTATGGTTGGCTTGGAAAGCTTAGCTTCCTCCATTAGGGAAATTACAGCGTTTACGGCGTCCCCCCTGGTCATAATCCCCCGAAAGTCCTTTACCCAGGTCAGAGCAGGATCAAATAATCCCCAGGCAATAACACTTTCCTCGCCATTTTGTCGTATCACTACTATTGTGGGGTATTGATTGGAAAGAACGAATAGTATGGGATTATTTTCCATATGCCTTACTGGTAAGCCACAGGTGTAGAATACGTTCTCCGGGGACGAAGCGACTATGAAATCGATACTCCTTCTCTGCATCACCTCCGAGATCTTCTTTTTGTCAAAACCTACAGGTTCCATACTATGACTCCTTTCTTGAGACTTTTATTTGGGCTGACATTGCTCACCACATTGAGCATTTCAAAGAAATATGCTAGCATACCCGACATACAAGGAAAAGATAATTGACTAACTTATACCAAGTTCCGAATGATTCGTCAACTTCACTACGACATAAAGGGGAAGGATGAAAAGTGCTAAAGGGCTTGCTAAAGGGAAACTTATTGTCACCGTGACCCTGGCTAACCCCTGGATATATCCCGAAGCAAATAACTACCCCCAAACTCTGGAAGAGATCGCGGGAATGGCGTGTAGATGCTGTGAAGAGGGCGCCAGCATCGCACACATTCATGCGCCCAAAGGCGCATGTTCTAGAACTATCGAGTTGATCAGGGAGAGGTGCGATATCATTGTGCAGATAGGCATGTCCAGCGAGCCTTTAGAGGAGCGACGTGAGGTCTTTGAAGCGAAACCCGACATGATGTCCATAATTTTGAACCATCATGATGAGTATTTTCACCAGATCGAGGTAAACCGGTTACACCCTCGTAACGAATTGGAAGAATACTGCAAGCTATGCCAGGAAACTGGCATCAAGCCTGAATTTGAAGTCTGGCACTATGGGTCCATATGGAACTTGAACTATCTCATTGAAAGAAATCTGGTGGGAAGGCCCTACTTCCTTACCCAATTTTTTGACTGGCCTGGAGGCACCTGGTCGCCTGCCACGCCCGACGAGTTCTTTCACCGGATGAGATATCTTCCTCCAAATTGCCTATGTTCCACCAGCGTAATGGGGCCAAAGCAAAACCTGATATTGCCCCTTGCCATCGCCACAGGGTACCACATGAGGATAGGTACAGAGGACTACCCTTATATTAAGAAAGGGATATTGGCAAAGGACAACGCCGAGCTGGTCAGGAAGATAGTGAATATCAGCAGAGGGATGGGCAGAGAGGTTGCCACTCCTGCAGAGGCAAGGAAGATGATAGGTATAGGCTAACCTGTTTTATCCAGCTGCCCAGCCGGCATCCACCAGCAGGTCGATCCCTGTGATATAGGACGCCTTATCCGAGGACAGAAATGCTATAGCATGAGCGATTTCTTCAGGGGAAGCCCATCTTCTCAGTGCCCCGATATCCGACCTCTCCTTGCGAATAACATCTATTGATACTCCTCGCCTCTTTGCTTCGATCTCAACATCGCCCAAAAGCATTGAGGTTTCCACAGAGCCAGGACTGATACTGTTGACCCTGATGCCCAAAGGAGCCAGCTCCCAGGCGAGTGCTCTGGTTAAGGAAATTATCGCCCCTTTGGTCCCACCGTAAATGGCATGATCGATCTGGCCTACATGCCCGGATATAGAGGCGATGTTGACGATAGAACCGCCCCTTTTCATATGCGGCACCACATATTTGGTGCAGAGAAACACACTTTTGTAGTTCGTGTTGACCACTCTTTCAAAATCCTCTTCTGTAGTCTCTGTCAGCGGCTTGACCAACACTATGCCGGCGTTATTGACCAAAACATCTATCCCTCCAAAGTGGGCCAAAATCTTTTGAACCATGTTCTCCACATCGAAAGCTTTGGAAACATCTGTGCGCACAAAAAAGGCTTCTCCCTTTCCCTTTTGTATAAGTTTGATCGTTTCCCTTCCTCCACCATCGTTTATGTCAGCCACTGCCACTTTGGCGCCCTCTTTAGCAAATAAAATCGCAGTGGCACGTCCAATTCCAGATGCTGCCCCAGTGATTATGGCTGCTTTACCGCTAAGGATACCTTTTGCTGCCATTTAAAAACCTCCTTATATCTGAATATCTGATATGGGCAATCCGATATAATAGCACGATCCCATCCAGCTATTGAGAAACCCCGGCTATTTGTGGATCGGTGTAGTATCCACCTTCGTAAGAATGAGCAACGCTATTAACAATGAGAAAGGAGCTATTATCCACATCACTCTATAGTCGTTACCTAAAGCTGCAATAATTGCCCCCACTATAAATGAAGCGAGCATCATGGGCAAGGCCATAAAGATAGTTCCGATACCCAAAAGCTCCCCTTCCTTGCCCGGTGGTAATAGGTCTGTCTGTATAGCATAACCGCAAACAGTGATTGCTCCAAACGTAATACCACTCATGACCATTATGGGGTAAGCTTGAACGACGTCGGTAACAAACCAGGCAAAAGGCATGCTGCAAATTCCGAGCAGCATGCCGAGAATTAGGACCTTCTTTTTGTTGCCGATCTTATCAGCGAAGATGCCTAAAGGGGCAGCGCAGAGAACCATAATTATGCTAAAGATGCCCATCAGGATCAGCGAAGCGCCTTCCTCCATATGGAGATATTCAGTGGCATAAAGCACAAAGAAAGTGGAGAATGTCCCCATGGCAAACCAGTAGAAATTGGTCACAAGGGCAAATTTGGCAAATTCTTTCGCCTCGAAGAAATCCTTTATCATCTCACGGAACTTCACCTTCTTTTCTTCCTCGATCTCAACGCCTTTTCTTCTAACCAGCTCTCTTTCCTTTATTCCAAAAGCAGTAATTGTGCCCGTAACAAGAATTAGCACGGCGAAAAGATAAAAAGCATAGGCGGGATTTATATCCCAGAGAACGCCGCTAACACCCATTGCTACAATTGCCCCCACTATGTTGAAAGCTTGCATAGCACCGCTGGCTTTTCCTCTCTCTTCTGGCTTCGTAATGTCAGGCATCAGTGCCCAATATGGTGCATTCCAGATATTGTAAAAAAGGGCGGTGATGATAAAACCAGCAATAAGAAATAGTATTGCCCATTCCGGGGCAAAGCCGCTATAAATCCTGTATTTGGCATAAACTGTCTGACCCTGTTCGTAGTTTGATACCACCAAGGTCTTTGTATTGCTATAGGGCTCCCACTCTGCCTCTTCAAAATCTTTATCTAAAGTTATCTTCATCTCTTTAATATTCACATCTTTATAGCTGCCCAATAATAGATTCACAGCATA
>Ga0315288_10006971_pt1 | contig 14329 bp, 15 predicted proteins | sample YL17G11_20_MG_FD_203454 | JGI IMG/M metagenome (GOLD analysis project Ga0315288, IMG submission 203454) | Sediment microbial communities from Yellowstone Lake, YNP, Wyoming, USA - YL17G11_20 | ecosystem: Environmental > Aquatic > Freshwater > Lake > Sediment | place: USA: Wyoming | collected... | reverse complement strand
GCCGGAAAGGAAGATCATCCAGAAAAGCCATCTTTTAAAGGTCCAGCGAGACATAAACCAGCTTTGAGCTATCAGCGGTCAGCTGTCAGCAACCATCTATCTGCGATCAGCGTGATAAATTTGCTTTTTTTGGCTGAAAGCTGATCGCGGAATGCTGACCGCTTTCTTTATTTAAATGCTTCCGGGTGAATGGCCCGGGCTATTTCCCCCAGTCCGTCCACAATCCTCGGAGAGGGCCGAAGGATCAGGTCTGCGTCGATGACATAAATGCTGCCGGAACGCACCGCAGAGATCTCTTTCCATTGGTCCCACCATTGCCTCTGGTCGGTCAGGGGGTCTTTCGACTTCATGGAGGAAAGGATGATTACCTGAGGGTCCTGGGCGATCACTTCTTCCATGCTGTACCGAGGATGTTTCCCTCTGGCGCTTTCCGCTATGTTGGCGCCGCCAGCGATACGGATCAAATCATCGACGAAAGTTCCTTTCCCGGAACTGATCAGCGGATCGTAAGCCATGACGTGCAGCACTCGGGGCCGGGGCCTCCTTTGGCCCTTCTCCTGGATCAGTTGGATCTTTTCTTTCATGGCCGCAATAACCTTCTGAGCAACCAACTGGGAGAAGGTGACTTCTCCGATGTTCCGGATGGAGGTCATTACTCCGGACACACTCCGGGGGTTGGTAATGTAGACCGGGATTCCCAAGGCAGCCAATTTATTCACGAAGGCTTTCAGGTCTCCATCCGCTGTCCCGATGGCTAAATCCGGCTTCAAGACAATGATTTTCTCCAGGGAGGGCGTGATGTAACCACCCACTTTTTCTTTTTTTAAGGCCTCAGGAGGGTAATTACAGTAAGTGGTTACGCCCACCACCCTGTCTCCGAGGCCAAGGGCAAAAAGGACTTCCGTGACACTCGGGGCCACGGATACGATGCGCTGCGGCGGAGCATTCACTTCTACCTTAATGCCAACTTCATCCGTGAAGGTGGCAGAAAAGCATTCCTGGATGCTGAACAACAAGGAAAAAACCAAGATGAAAAAGCCTGCTAAATCCCCCCATCCCCCCTTTTTTAAAGGGGGGCAAAGGGGGATTTCTGCGGGCCAACTTAGACAATCCCCAGTATAGATTCTTCCTAATTCTTTCCTTCTACCCATTGACCAATTTCACCAAGGTCCAGGAAGATGTATATTCAATGATGTTTAAACACCCGTAGTCTTGCTCGATCCGCAGGAGGTGGGCGAAGGGTAGATGGAGGGCTTCGGCGATGATCAGCCGGTTCAAGGCCCCATGGCAGATCAGGGCAAATTCCTGCCCACGGTGGCGCTCGATCAACTCCTGCAACTTAGGGATGGCCCGATGGTTCACATCCATTACGCTTTCTCCGGCGGGGATGCGGAAATTTTCCAGGTTACTCATCCATTGAGGGATGTCCGCAGGATACCGCTCCATGACTTCCGGATAACTCAACCCCTGCCAGCGGCCGAAGTGCATCTCTCGAAATTCCGGAAAACTTTCGGGTCGGAGGCTGTGAGGCTGGGCGATGATTTGCGCTCCTTTCTCTGTGCGTAGAAGATCGCTCGAATAAACCGCCGAAAGATTCTTTTCCTTCAGAAGATCCCGGAGGCGCTCCATTTGCTGGATAGCCGTGGCGGTGATGTCCACGTCTGTTTGTCCGTTGTAGACCCCATGGTTGACTACTTCGCCATGGCGCGCCAAGTAAACGCGGGTTCGATCGGAATCCATGTATCAACCCTCGCTAATCATAATGACGACCCTATTTTGTCAGAATGCCCAACCGACCCGGAGCATTCCGGAGGTCAAAATCAAAGCCAAGACTTCGTTGGTCTCGTTCGCTGCGCCGAGAATGTCCCCTGTGATGCCTCCGATCTTTTTTCCGAAGAAAGCCTGGAAAAGCAGGGTGAAAATCCCTACCACCAGCCAAAGCATGGCCCCCCAAAATCGGAAGAAGAAAAAACTGAAGGCCAAAGAAGTGATCGTAGCAATGACCATTTCCCTTTTCCTGAGGTTCTCTTTGAAGGGAAGCCCCAGTCCACCTTCCTGACGGGCGTAAGGAGCGCAGTAGGTCAATTGCACCATGGACCAACGACTGAGAATCAAAGCGACCACTAAAGCCATCCCGGAAACATCATTCGGTAAAGAGTTGAGGGCCAAAAACTTTAGACCCAGAATTAAGATCAGGCCCACTACCCCGAAGGTTCCGACCCGATGGTCTCTCATGATCCGAAGCCGCTCTTCCGGTGCCTTCCCAGCAGCCAACCCGTCGAGTGTATCAGCCAGTCCGTCCAGGTGGAGAGCTCCGGTAAGAATCACAAGGAGCGTGACGATCAGACCATCACCCAGGGCTCGGGGGAAGGCCGGAGAAATCACCCGGTGGGTCACCCAGAGGATCAAGCCGAGAAGGAGGCCAATAGCCGGGTAAAAAGCCATGGACTGCCCCAAGAGCCGGGGAGTGACCTCCCGGTCACTTTTCCACCAGGGAAGGATGGTCAAAAATTGCCAGGCCAGGGCGAAGCTGCTCATCCTTTTATTTCAGAGACTCCCGCTTCAGTGAAAGTAGCCATCTCATTCAAAATCTTCACCGCAGCCTCGATGATGAACATCGCCAGGGCCGCGCCCGTCCCCTCGCCCAACCGCATGGAAAGGTTCAGGATAGGCTTCTGGCCGATGTACTCCCACATGAACTGGTGCCCCACCTCAACGGACTGATGAGAGGCAAAGAGGTACTCTTTGATCCGATTATTCAGAGCCACGGCGATCATGGCCGCGGCAGTGGAGATAAAGCCATCTACAACTACAGGGATGCGGTGAGCGGCACACCCGATGATCAGCCCGGCAATTCCGGCGATCTCGAATCCCCCCACCTTGGCCAGAACATCCAGTGGGTCTTGCGGATCAGGTTTATTCGTCTCGATGGCTTCTTCGATGATCTGGATTTTCCGCATCAGGGTGGCATCGTCAATCCCTGTCCCCCGGTGGGTCACCAGGCTTACCGGAAGGCCTGCCATAGAAGCCAGGATGGCGCTGCTGGGAGTCGTGTTGCCGATTCCCATATCTCCCGTACCCACGAGGTCAGCCTTCTGAGCTCGGGCCTGGTCGGCCATTTCCAGCCCCACGGAAATCGCCTGTAGCGCTTGGATTCTGGACATCGCCGGCCCACGAGCGAGGTTTCCCGTTCCCCGGGCCACCTTCCGGATGATCAGTCCCTCCAAGGGCTCAAACTCGTGGTCCACTCCAATATCCACCACAACCACTTTTGCTCCCACGTGGCCTGCCAGGACGTTGATGGCTGCGCCTTTCCGGAGGAAGTTGTAAACCATCTGGGGGGTGACTTCCTTGGGGTAGGCGCTCACTCCTTCAGCCACCACACCATGATCTCCAGCAAAAGTATAAATGAACTTTTGTTGAATCCGGGGGTTTACCTCCTCTACGATGGCCACGTATCGTTTCGCCATTTCCTCGAGCTGACCCAGGCTTCCCAATGGCTTGGTCAATCGATCCAGTCGCGTCTGCGCGCGGGAAAAAAAATCTTTCTTCAAGGGTTGGATTGAAGAAAGCCTTACCCTTAATTCCTTTTCCATTCGTCAGCTACTCTTGACGGTCTCCTGTAATGGCGGGATTTAAACCCGTCCCACATTAGGAGGTACCCTTTAATTTTTGCGGCAGGCCGCTTACCATGAAGAAAACCTCGTCGGCTCTCCGGGCAACCTTCTGCTGGATCAGGCCGCTGAGGTCACGGAAGACCCTGGCCTGGGGATTATCAGGAACGATACCCATCCCTACCTCATTGCCGACGATGATCAGAGAGCACTTTACCTTCTGGCAGGCTTTCAGCAATCGATCCGCTTCATCCAGGATTTTGGGCTCATCCCACCCGGCCATCATGAGGTTGGAGATCCAGAGGGTCAGGCAATCCAGGAGAATGAGGTTAAAATGATCCCCGTGCCCTTCAATACACTCAGGCACCTTCAGGGGTTCTTCCAGGGGCTGCCAGTCTGCGGATCGATTCTTTTGGTGCCGCCGGATGCGCTCGGCCATTTCCTCATCCAGAGCCTGAGCCGTGGCCAAATAGGCTTTAGGGCCCGGAAATTTCTGGGCGAGCTCCTGGGCAAAATGGCTCTTCCCACTCCGCGCTCCACCGGTAATAAAAATCATCTTTTTATTCATAAAAGCTTTTTGCCACAGAGGACACAGAGATCACAGAAGTTCAAATGCGATAAAGGCAATGAGATAAAACCTATCTTGCCAGAAACTAACCTGAACCCCGAAACCATGACTTTTTATTTTTTATTTCCTCTGTGCCCTCGGTGTTCTCTGTGGCTGATTACAATAAAAAACCCCAACCTCTCGGGGGAAAAAGTTGGGGTCTCATCGATCTAATAAAATACCCGCCCTTCCCCGCGGAAGGGTTGAGAGATCAAAGCGGGTTGGGAAGGTTTCCTGGCTTGCGGCTTCCTAATCCCCACGCCTTCCCGGGCTTTTTCGCCCAGTGGCTGAAACCTTTAAGGGTATTGGGTGTTGGGTGTCGGGTTTCTGGGTTTTCCCTTTAACCTTTCGCCTTTAACCTTTTACCTTTTGTTTCATGTGGGTTTCGTTCCGCTCACAGTTGCGGGGCAGCAGTGGACTTGTACCACTTTCCCTTACCGTCTCGCCGTATTTTAAAAAATTTGGGCAACCTCCTGCAAAAAAGCTTTCAACGGTCGGCAAACAGCGTTCAACAAGAAGAAATATTCTATTCCCCGCTGCCAGCTGATCGCCTTATTATCTTCACACTCTGAAAAAGGATTGTCAATCAAAATTTGGAGCTAAGCGTTTCTTCAATCCCCCGGCCCCGTCTGAGGGTCCAAGTTTCCTTTTCCTTTGACACCTAAGACCTCCCTTTTTATAATGGGCGTGGTTTAAAAAGCGGACCTTGAGAGGAGAGGATGATGGAATTGAAAAATATAATTTATGAAAAGAAAGATTCCCTGGCCTGGATTACCCTAAACCGTCCTAACGTTCGCAACGCCCAGAATGACGACTTGCGGGCGGAGGTCCTCTGGGCTCTGGAGGACGGCAGGGACGACGACAATGTCCGCGTCATCATAATCACCGGAGCCGGAGAAAAGGCCTTCAGCGCCGGCGCGGATATCAGCGAATTTCCCAAGAGGACGCCGGCCGATATCCTCCGGGGAAAAGGCAAGAAGAGGATGACGGACTTGCTCCGGGAAATTCCCAAGCCGGCAATCGCCATGGTCAATGGCCTGGCCTTGGGCGGCGGCTGCGAACTGGCCATGGCTTGCGATATAATCATCGCCTCCGAAAATGCCCAGTTTGGCCAGCCGGAAATTAATGTCGGCGTAATCCCGGGGGCCGGGGGGACCCAGATTCTTCCCCGGCTGGTCGGTGAAAAGAAAGCCAAAGAAATGGTCTTTACCGGGGCTTTCATTTCCGCACCAGAAGCGTTGGCGCTGGGGCTTATCAACAAAGTGGTGCCCCAGGAAAAATTGCGGGAGACGGTTATGGAGATGGCCACGGCCATGCTCCGCCATAGTCCGATCATTCTGAAGTTGTGCAAGTTGGCCATTAACAAATCCCTCGACGTTCCCTTATCTGTCGGCATGGATTACGAGCGAGACCTCTTTGCCATGTGCTTCGGCACGGAAGACCAGAAGGAAGGATCGAAGGCCTTCCTGGAAAAGCGAAAGCCTCAATACAAAGGGAGATAGACTCCCGGATATCCTTCTCTCCAGGCTCGGCAAGGCAACGAGCAACCAGCAACTAATTCTGAACCCGGAACTCGAAACTGTTTTTCTGTAACCAGTAACCTGAGGCCTGTGACCTGAGACCTGAAGCCTGAAACCTGGCACTTGGACCTGTTCTTCTCCTCGTACCTCGATCCTCGTTCCTGTTTTTATGACCCGAAACTATTTTTCCGCAGGCCTGACATGATCTTCTTAATGTGATTATAATGTAATTACATTGCTTCGGGAGGGATTGCTAAATGAAGACCCGTTTAGTTCGCATCGGTAACTCGCGAGGGGTCCGGCTGCCTAAAGCAATCATCGTGCAGGCCGGTTTGACTGACCAAGTGGAACTGGCCGTGCGGGATGGAGCCATCGTGATCGCGAGTACCACCCCTGCCCGCTCAGGATGGGCTGATGCGGCCAGGCGAATGCGCCAGCACGATGACGACCGGTTGGTTGATCCGCCTGTTCCGACCCGTTTTGACGAGGAGGAGTGGGAGTGGTAACGACTGAGGCTGTGCATCGCGGAGATATATTTTTAGTGAATCTGGACCCGACGCGAGGGGGCGAGATCCAGAAGCCCCATCCCTGTGTAGTGGTCTCACCGGACGAGCTTAACGCCTATTTGCGAACTTTTATTATAGCCCCCCTTACGACTGAGGGCCATCCTTATCCCTTCCTTGTACCGTGCCGGTTTGAAGGGCAGGCGGGCTATGTAGTGATTGATCAGATTCGCACCGTTGATCGCGACTGGTGTGTCGGCTCGGCAAGTTGTCCTCATCCATGCTGAGTCGGGTTCTCGCCATATTACAGGAGATGTTTACGCAGTAATCCCCGCTAACACGCGGTTTAGGTATCGCCCCAAGGCGCATTTAAAAAATGCAAAAGTAAAGGATGTCCCCCATTTTTCCGCCAACCTTTTCCCCTTGATGGGACTTTCATCGCTCCATTCGGATTCTGTCCCAAGATCTGCTCTACATTTACACCTTCTTCCACTACCAGTTCGACCTTATTCTCTGAACAACTGATCTTGCCGGTGTTCCCACCAGGTAGTAGACCGGCGGGTCGCTCTGGCGCATTTCCGCCAAAACCTCCTCCGTCGGAATCCCTCGATCCATCACCCAGATGCGCTCGGCTTTGCCCTACCGCCCCTCGATCTTCTTCAAAAACTCTCGCAGGGTGGTGTTGTCGGCGGTGTTGCCGGCCAGGACCTCGTAGGCCAGGGGGAAACCCTCCGGGGTTATGATCAAGGCTATGACCACTTGCACGCAATCGAACCGCTTGTCCCGGCTGTAACCGTACTTCTTCTTGTCGCCTTCTGGAAAGCCTGAAAAGGGGGTAGGTCTTCACTACAACCTGTTAACCCCCCCCATAGGCTCTCCTGTCTTTGGAAATCATTGACAAAAAAAAATGAAAGAGCTTATACAACAAGCTGAATCCGCGAAGTCGGGCTAACCGGGTAAGCCTTCACTTCAACCCCAGCCTGCGGGCAATCACGATTCTCTGAATCTCGGAAGTCCCCTCCACAATTTCCCACAACCTCGCCTCGCGGTAATATCTCTCCATAGGATAGTCCCTGAGAAACCCGTACCCCCCGAATACCTGCAGCGCTTTCGAAGCCACCCGCTGCACCATCTTACTGGTGAATAATTTCGCCCAGGAGGCTTCCAAGGTATATTCCTGGCCCCGGTCGGCCTTCCAGGCTCCATTGTAGGTAAGCAGGCGGCCCGCCTCCAGGTCCATGGACATGTCCGCAAAGCTGAACTGGATCCCCTGAAATGTCCCAATGGTTCTTCCAAAGGCTTTTCTATTCCTGGCGTATTGCAGGGCTTCTTCCATGGCCGCGGCCGCGATGCCTAATGCACTGGCCGCACAGGCCAGACGTCCTTCGTTGAGCGATTTCATTAATTTCATGAACCCTACATTCTCTTCCCCCAGCTGGTTTTGTATCGGCACCCGGCAATTCTCAAATTTTAATTCGACGGTTTCCGATGCCCGGGTGGCCATTTTTCTCAACTTCCGGCCCTGGATGAATCCTGAGGTCCCCTTTTCCACTACGAAAAGCGTGATTCCTTTGGCTCCTTTGGTGGGGTCGGTCTTGGCTGCTACGATGACAAAATCGGCAATGCCGCCATTCGTGATGAATAACTTCGTCCCATTCAAGACATAGGTATCCCCATCTCTTTGGGCTGAAGATTCGATCGCTGCCGCGTCCGAGCCCGCACCGGGCTCGCTCAGTCCAAAGGCCGAAATCTTTTCTCCCCGGATGGCCGGGACCAACCAGCGCTGTCTCTGCTCTTCATTCCCGAAAAGATAGACTGGCAGTGTGGCCATTCCCCCTTGCAAGCCTATGCCGGCAGTCAACCCCGCCGAGACTCTATTCATCTCCTCAAGGAAGATGCAGTAGGTAACCAGTCCTTCTTCCATTCCCCCGTAAGCTTTGGGGAAACGAATGCCTAAATAGCCGCTTCTTCCCATGATCTTCCATAGCTCACGGGGGAATGTTTCGCTCTCTTCGGCTGCTTCGGAAAGAGGCTTCAGCTCTTTTTTGGCAAACAGGCGAACCTCCTCCCTGAACTTCCGGTGCTTCTCCTCAAAAAATGGGCTCATCTTTTTTTCCTTTTTTATTTTTCGGGTCCCCACCTAAAAAGGGATCAGGGGATGAAAGGTCGGCAAAAGGATGCTGAAAAAGTCCTTTTGGGCCTTAAGTTCATTCCTGTGGAAGCAGGAATCCAGTCTTTTCAAGGGATTCTATAGGGGTAAGAATGCCGCATTGGTTTGCAGCGCCCCTCCCTCCGAACCGGACTGGCGGATCTCCCGGATCCGGCTCTCAGGGCGGTGGTTTTACCTCGTTAAGGGTTGACGAACATCCTCAAAGAAATGCCGGGAGTTCACTCTATGAGATGGAAAGCAAGACAGAGTCTCTGCCTTCACCTTTCTCGAACGGTCGTCAACAGGAATAGGTCTGCCAGGATCAATGCCCCCTTTTGTGCGCCCAAAAAGGAAGCTCCAACGGGCTCAGCTTTACGGCACTCGCGCGGGTACCTTTTCTGCTCCTGGTTCGCCTCCTCTCCCTCCCCCTCCCTGCGCTCCCTTTGCTCCACGCCAATTACGGCACTTCCTCGCTCCAACGGGCGCTCTTCCTCCTACCCGCCCGGCTCTTCGTCCCCGTTACGTGGAGTGAACTCCGGCTCCCATCACGGGCAGGTCTCCCTGGTTCACACGGCACGACCTTCGATGCATTCCGTCACCAAACCCCTGACGCGCTCTGTCATCGCTTCTATGCTGCCCGCCCAGCGTGACAGACTTCCTGACCCTCCCCCGCTTGACTCCTTCGTGGATCAGGTCTGGACTTCACCCTTTATCCGCAGGCTCGTCGCAACGTGCGGCCGAATCGCGTTCGTCATCCTACGAACTGCATGTTCGCCTCCGGTTGCTCCCCACCCCGCCTCACGACGATGCAGTTACCTTCGGCTACCGCGAGCGGCATCTCCCGGAGGGGGACTTTCACCCCTCAAATCGCGCCCGCTTCCAGGCGCACGGATAATCCCTTTCGCGGGAATGACTACCCTGTACCCTGCGAATACTTCTGCAACCTTTAGATGCAGTTTGATCTCTGACGAACAGGAGGCGGGGGGGCTTCAAAAATCATTTCATTCCCTTTCGATCTTTCTTTTCCGAAATCGCGGGGGTATCCCTTGGCTATTCCCTTTTCCCTTGAGCCAAATATTTTGCCTTCAACTCCCTTTTTAAAACTTTTCCGGCCGGGTTGCGTGGCAATACATCCATAAACTCTACCTTCGTGGGAACTTTAAAATGTTCCAGATGGCCTTCGCAAAACCGGACCAGCTCCTCCTCAGAAAGACTTTGACCCGGTTTCCGTACCACTACCGCCATTACCGTTTCTCCCAAAATTGGATGAGGAGCACTGATGGCACTGGCCTCCAAAACTGCCGGATGTTTATGCAATACCTCTTCGACTTCCATGGAAGAAATATTTTCTCCACCTCGAATAATGATATCTTTTTTCCGATCTACAATATACACATATCCGTCTTCATCTACATAACCTAAATCTCCGCTGTAAAGCCATCCATCTCGCACGGTCTCGGCCGTAAGCTTGGGGTCCTTATAATATTCTTTCATGATGGAGGCAACCTTATAGGCAATCTCCCCGACTTTCCGGGGGGAAACTTCTTTTCCCTCGTCATTCACGATCTTTAATTGTACGACATCCCAGGGTTTCCCCACAGAGCCGGGTTTTGTCAGAATGTCCACATCCCAGAGGCCCGTCGCGCATGGGCAGCTTTCCGTCTGGCCAAATCCGTTGATGATCTCCAATCTGGGAAATTTGTCCCGCCACTGCTTCAGAAGTTCATAGGGAACAATGGCCCCACCCATCAGTAGCAATTCCAGGCTTGAAAAATCATACTTGGGAAAATCAGGGTGATTCAGGATCATGTTGCCCATTGCCGGTACGATAATGAGTTCCGTTACCCGATAATTTTGAATCGCCTCCATGGCCCACTGGGTCTGGTATTTTGCGCCTATGACCATCCGGGCCCCTGAAATCAAGGCAGGAACAGCAAGACAGTGTATTCCAAAGGCATGGAAGAGGGGCAATACTATCAGTATCGTCCTTCCCGGTCCCATGTGGAAAACTTTCGCCCAGTGCTGCGAAGCAAAGCTAACGTTCAATTGAGTATGGACAACCCCCTTGGAATCGCCAGTGGTTCCGGCGGTGTAAAGAAAAACAGCAAGGTCGTCGTCCTTCAAAGGGACGGACGGCTCTGCATCTTTGCCTTGGGCCATAACATCGTGGAGGGAGATTATGCCTTCAGGGGGAGGAGAGCCCCCGACAGTGATTACCTTGTTTACGTATTTAAGCTTAGGCAAGACTTCCTTAACAGTCGGAATGAACTGATCGTCGCACAGCAAGAGCTTTGATTCCGAGTGTTTCACGATGAATTCTATGTGAGAACCCTTCGATTGATAGTTCAAAGGGACAAACACGATTCCGGCTTTAAGGAGGGCAAGGTAGATTACATTGAACTCCATGGAATTGGCCAGGATGCCGGCAACTCGATCCTCCTTTTCTATCCCAAATTCCTTCAGAGCCCACGCCAATCGGTTGCTCAAGGAATCGATTTCCCGCCAGGAAGTTTCTTTTCCCTCAAAGACTACTGCGGCGGCGTCCGGGGTCTTTGCGACTTGTTGCTTAAATAAGTCCCTGATCAGCATCTCTTCTCTTTGAAATCGCCAATAATGCTTCAATGGAGAGGGGAATCAAACCCCGGGGGGAAGGGAAAGTACGAAAAGTCCATAATCCTTTTCCTTCGAACCATTAAAAGGCCCCCTCCTCCATGTCCAACAGGCTCCGATCCCAGGACGAGATGGTTTTGGCCAGGGCATCGACCTGGGGCAGGAGGTTGGAGACGGCAAATTGAGCGGTCAAGATTTTCCCCCGATAAAAACTCCGATCCTTCTCCGATTGGACGGAAGAAGAAAGCATAAAATCGGCGACGACTGCGGATTTCAAAAGCATCCAGGTACAAAGGATATGCCCCGTGAGGTCCAAAAATGGTTTGGCCACTGATAGGGGAAGTCCCGGGTCCTCTTCATGCTTGGCGGCAAAGGACCCTGCGGTTTCAACCATTCTCCCCTTCGCCTTTTCCAGTTCCCGAATCGACGGTCCCAGGAAAGGATGGCGAACATTTTCCCGGATGAATCCTTCTATCTCCCCGATCAGGTTCCGAAAAAGCCGCCCTCCCTTTAAATTGAGTTTCCTCCGCTGGAAATCGATTGCCTGAATCCCGTTCGTTCCTTCGTAGAGGCTCGCCGGCTTCACATCTCTCAGATATTGTTCCACGAGATAGTCCTTAGTGTATCCATATCCGCCCATGGTCTGGACAGCCGTCTCGGCAACGCGGAAGGCCATGTCGCTCGCATAAGCCTTACAGATGGGGGTAAGGATCTCGACCAGATCCTCGTGGAATTCCTTTTGCCGCTCATCCTCGTGGGCCTTCGCCCGATCGATGGCCAGACCCGCCTCGACGTTAAGCCGCCGGCATCCCTCCACAACCACCTTCATAAACAAAAGGTTTCTTCTAATATCCGGATGCTCAATGATGGAGACCTGCGTAAGCGAGTCTCCTTTTTTCCTTTTATGGGAAAGACCCTGAATCCGCTCTTTGGCAAACGCGAGGGCCATTTGATAGGCGGCCGCAGCCTGGCCGACCCCCTGGGTAGCCGTTTCCAGCCTCATTTCATTCATCATCTGGAACATCTGGTTGAGCCCTTGGCCTTCCTGGCCCAGCAGCCATCCCTGGCAATCGTCATTCTCCCCAAAATGGAGGGCTGCCGTGGGGGCCCCGTTGTGGCCCATCTTGCTCTCGATGCCGCTGCAGAAAACATCATTGAAGACGCCCCGGGTGCCATCCTCGTTGACCCGGAATTTGGGGACCGCAAAAAGGCTGACCCCTCTATACCCGCCGGGGGCCCCTTCGATGCGGGCCAGGACGCAGTGGACGATATTTTCCGCGAGGTCATGTTCCCCCGTACCAATGAACACTTTTCTCCCTTTAATTAGAAAAGCGTCCCCCTTTCTCTTCGCCCGGGTGGTTATATCCGCCAGGTAGGAACCAGCCTCCGGTTCTGTGAGGCACATGGTGCCCGTAAATTTCCCCTTGAGCATTTTATCGAGAAAAACCCTCTTCAGCCTTTCAGTACCGAAAGCTTCGATCAGATGCAGCGCCCCGAAAGACAGGGAAGGAAAAGCAAAAAAACCTCCCGAAGCTCCATTGTAAATCTCCCTTATGGCCGTCGCCAGACTCTCTGGAAGACCCAATCCCCCGGCCTCTTTCTCCAGGGTCAGGGGAATCCAGCCGGCCTCGCAGAATTCCCTGAAGGCCGAATGAACGGCCTTGGGCATGATGACCTGGCCATTCCTGTACTCAGGGGGATGGGCATCCGCAATCCTGTTCACGGGAAAGACAACCTGTACGGCCATCCGCTCCGCCTGGTTCAGGATCGCCTCCATTTGATCCTGGTCGAGATGCTGATACCTCTTAAAGTGTAAGAGATCCTGAATACGAAATACATCAAAGAGGACAAAACGGATATCCTTTAAATCCACCGAAAATTCAGGTGGTCTTCGCCTCATCAGATCCCCCCTAGGATTTGAGTAAATCCCATTTGGCGACATCCCTTGGCCTTATGGATTATTTAGACAATAGTTACAGTTATTCCCTTGCCTGCTTTAGGCAATCATGCTACCTTTACATGCACATTGATGCTTGGGCCCCTTCCGGTTCCTCTACTACACCCCAAAAAGCCCATTTACGTTGGAAGCCGAAGTGATGTATATCCACTCTTCCTTTCCCGTGCACCTTAGTTATCTCCTTTTCTATTGCTTCTGGGTATCGCCAAGGATTGTTTGGCAGCGTGGAAATCCATTCCTTTATTATTTTGATTAAGACTGGTTTTGTTTCAGAGGTAACCGGCTCAATCCAGACTACTGGTCTGGCTTTGGTGCTGAAAACGCATTCAACTAATCCAATACAATACGGATAGGTTGGACAAACAGGTTGATGCCACGCAAAAGTTATATTAATCTTCGGATCCCTAAGAGCAAAGCTATATAGCTCTTCACCAATAGATTGGCGAATTTCCTCTTCGGGCCTGCTATATTGAAACCCAAGCTTCCCCAAACTCTTTTCCATGGCTTCAGCCATTGGTCTAGGTTCTACAGTACTAGACCCTAACCATTTCTTTGTTATTATATTAGTAATCAGCCCTATATCCATTGTTTCCTATACCTCCTCAATATTTTGTTCCTATTCATTCAGACTTAGTAATGTCAAAAAGACAGACTTTGACTAATCCAACCTTTTTTCTGCATGCTTCCTTTTTCCACGTTCCGAATTCCATCTTTTAGCAGCAGTTTTTTTCCTTTTCCTTCCAAATAATTTATTTTAATCTAAATAACCCCCCACTCCTCCCACTTCCGCTTCACCATCGCTTCCATACCTTCTGTCCCCGCTTTCGGCCCCCGGACCCATACGAATAGCTCCTTTAGCCTCCCCTCTTCAAGCTTCCAGATAGGCTTGGAAAAGGCATTGACCCAATCTTTCAATATCCTTTGTATGTGGGGTCTCGTTTCAGGGCTGACCGGCTCGATCCATATCGATGGCCACGGCCTAAGAAAAATACATGCTATTCCAGATGGGCAATATGGAAAACTACTGCAACGGTTGCTATACGAATTTATACTTATTTTCATTTTCGGTGAATATAAATCAAAAATAAGCGTTTTTTCATCAGAGCGCCAATGGATATCCTTATCCGGATTGCTATATTTGTAACCTAAATTATCCAAGGTCTGTTTAGTAGCCTGTATCATTTCCTCAATTGATCTATATGTTATACCCATCCACACCTGGTTACTTGCTCGCTTAAGCACTTCATAATTCGGCATTTTCTCTTCTCCTTTTTCGAATTATTGTCGATAATCGCTTGGCTCCATCTTCATTCTTTTTGATATCTCCATTATTAAAATGCAAACCGACCCCATTCGGGTTGTAATTTCA
>Ga0315288_10006970_pt1 | contig 14329 bp, 9 predicted proteins | sample YL17G11_20_MG_FD_203454 | JGI IMG/M metagenome (GOLD analysis project Ga0315288, IMG submission 203454) | Sediment microbial communities from Yellowstone Lake, YNP, Wyoming, USA - YL17G11_20 | ecosystem: Environmental > Aquatic > Freshwater > Lake > Sediment | place: USA: Wyoming | collected... | reverse complement strand
ACCTATCTTCGCCACTTTCACATAGCTGACGCTGATTCTTGGCACAAACCCGATTCGCCAGTTAGCAATTACCAGTAGTCCGGGGGTTTCAAAGAACCAAACTTTTGGATAAAATCGCCCAAAATTGGCTGCAATTCTGATGAAAAGTTGGAAATAATTTTGATCCCGTACCCAAACAAGGGGTAAACGATCGTAAGTGTCAAATTCGTGAGATAATTTTTGAGGACTTTCAGATTTTTCACGATGGGATTTTTGCAGAAAAATTGTGTCAAACTGACCAGTACTTTTGTGAGGAAAACGATCAAAACAAAGCCAATAACCGCATGTTTCGACCAGTGCCGGATAGGCCGCATTTCAGCCCCTTCCTTCAGATCCCGGATAAATTTCTCTGCAAGGTCACGGTTCTTGTAGGCTTCCAGGATTTTATCCGGTTTGTCATCGATACTGGATTCGAGAATGAAGAACCCTTCAAGACCGGTCACGTAGGGGTTAGGGATTTCCCCGAGCGTTTTCTGGAAATGTCCCCGGGCAATAATCCAGCCTTTCGGAGCGATATACTGGCCGAGGTCTTTTCCTCGTTCAACCTTCTTTGAGAGTTTCACTCCTTTCTCCAGCTCTCTCTCAAATTTCTCAGCCTTCTTCGACAACTGGTCGCGTTCCAGATTCTCGGAGAAAAATACATACCGGATCTCCTCGCCAGTTTGATTTTTTACACAGGAATATGCTCGATTGTTCGATACAAATAAAACCCGTTTTTCTTTCTCAGCATTGAAGATAGCTATCTCTTTCCGGTAAGGTCCTTTCTTCTTGGCTTTCAGCGTCAGATAATGGAATTCCAGTTTGCGTATTCTTTGTTTGTTCTCCAGAGTGTTCCCGCCGCAGTCAAACACCAGGAGACTCGCCTTCGGCAGTACTTTTGAACACAACCGGATCAGGGATCTCATATGCACTTTGTCCTGAACATTTCCTTTCTGGATTGTCAGCATCGTCGGGATATTGTTCAGTCCGACACTGATCCCGAACGTGAACTGGAGCTTGCCCGGCTGGTTATCCCGGGAATATCCGCGTTTCCCCAAAGGGCAGTGAGTTCCTTCAAAATAACTCGAACTGAAGTCCATGAACTGAGTGGGATCAACGAGATTCTGCTGCTTGATCCAATGCTGGAATCTTTCAACGATAACCGGCTTGTTCTCTCCGAGTCGCTCCATGACCCGATACAAACTCCGGTCTGAAATCCTGTCCTCGAACCCGAATATCTCTAGAAGTTCACCCGGGGTAAAATCCAGCAACTTGTTGATTGATACCGATTGATTCAGCTTGTTGCTGATGAGCAGTTTTACAGCGGGTATGAATGATCTGCTCCGACCACCGATATTCCCAAGTACCGATTCGAAAAAATTTGTTTCCGAATCGATTTTATCGATCAACGCTATATTTCCTAATGAGAAGGTTATGTTTTTTGGCATAAATTTAGTTAAACATTACCTTCTCATGCTTCTTCTGGCGAAGTCAGGTTGGTATACCAAGATCGCTATATCGAACTGTTTTTTTCATGTTATACTATGTTTTTCATGTCTTTCAAGTCAAACCTTTTTATCCAATTACGAAAATTTTGGCTGAAATTGTGTCATGTGATTACCTTGTTTATGAAGCGTATCAGGTAAATTACTACAAACAGAGTTCAATGAGTCTTTTTTGAATTTTTCAGTCATCCTAAATCTGGAGAAGAATCATAAATATCGATTATATCAATAACCATAATTATCGCAATGCTGATCATGAATGTGAATCAAAATGGTGATAAGGTGAACAGAAAATAATACTTTGTGCAGGCTCTGAACAGGTCCGGAATAATCGTTGGAATTTTTCTTCTTCTCCTGATGATATTTTCCCCGGTAACCGCGGCTGATCTGGCTGATCAGTATATCAATGAGGGGCTTAATCTCAGTAAACTTGGCCAGTATTCTGATGCCGTTGCCGCATATGACAAAGCGGTTTTTATCCGCCCAAACAATGCTGATGCTTGGAACAATCGCGGCATCGCTTTGGACAATCTCGGACAATATTCAGAGGCAACCTCCTCGTATGACAAGGCAATTGCCCTCAAGCCGGGGTACGCAGATGCGTGGTACAACCGTGGTGTCGCGTTACGAAAACTCGGGCGGTATGCAGAAGCTGTCACATCGTATGACCAGGTGCTTGCCATCAGACCGGATTACATAGAGGCATGGCTCAACCGCGGTGTCGCGCTGGATTACCTCGGGCGGTATGAAGATGCCATTGCCTCGTATGACCAGGCGCTTGCCCTCCAGCCGGAGTACGCCCCTGCTTTGGAAAACCGGGAAATCGCCCTGAAAAAACAGAGCCAGTTCAACCCGGCAACAATCGGTGTACTTATTTTCTTCGTGATCATCATTACCGGTATAGTACTATGGTACACAAAACCCCGGCCCCGTTCCGAACAAAAACCGGATCAGAAGAAACCGGACCAATTCGCAGCAGAAGAGAAGAGACCGGAAGAGAAGAAACTGATGTACGGAATAATTCCGGAAGAGAGTAAATTACATACTCTGGCGAGTCTGTGCTGCGTGATAAATATACACGGACTTTCCATTCTTGATGAACCGGATAGAGTGGCAGCATTGCTCAACGAATTGTCCCATGATGGATATGAACGTGAACGAAATGCTCTGATTGTTGCCCTGAAGGACAAAATTCCCCAGGAGTTGCTGAAGCCACACCATGGATTCATGTGGGTCAGTACTTCAGCCCGGATGAAGAAACGCCTGAAAGAAAATCATGGAATGCCCGATTATCTCGCCCAGTGGGTTATTGAGACGTGGGCAAAGGCACTGGAGATGGAGAAATAGCAATTTTGTAGGCATTCGCTGGCAGAAAATTCATAATAAAGTACGGGAAATGAAGATCTCCCCTAAAAATCCCGATATGAGTGCTTCGTATTGTCTGACTTCAAGAAAGGGGACGATACGTATTTTATCATGCACGGAATCGGGAAAGCAGTGGTAACGCGGTAACTATTGCATTTCCCGGATGGGATTTGTTTAGAATCAAAACTATACATCGGGGATTCTGAAGGTATGGTCTGTCAGACAGAACCCTCAAAACAGGTCTTTATGAATAGCAGCACCAATAATCATTCATCGGTGTTATCATGCCAGAAAAATCCCATGAAAATCTTGCCGGACAAATCCTGAATCCAAAAGACCTCATAGTTTACCAGGGGGGGTCAGTGGTCAGCCGCATGATCGTGTACAAAAAGAGTGGTACCATTACGCTCTTTGCCTTTGATGTCGGTGAAGGCTTGTCAGAACATACTGCGCCGTATGATGCAATCGCCTCGATCATTGATGGTGAAGCAGAGATATTCATCGAAAAGGCGCAATATCTCCTCAAGGAAGGCCAGATGATCATCATGCCGGCAAACAAGCCGCACGCACTCCATGCACAGCAACGGTTCAAAATGATGCTGACGATGATCCACGAATAAGAAAGATCAATAACAGGGAAAAATGCGTGGGGCCGGATTCGAACCGACGAACGCCTGCGCGACGGGACCCTAAATCCCGCTCCTTTGACCAGACTCGGATACCCACGCCCTGCAAAGAGGCACTGATTAGTTTTCACGCGATGGTTAATCAATAGGACAATCCTGCATGATCACCCTCGCGTGCTTATTACGTAGGTGCGGTGAAAATATGAGCGTATCGTCAGTTCCGTGGGTATGATTCGATAAAAAATATATGGCTCTGAAGAAATGCTTAAAAACACAATAATCGCTCAACAGGAGTTTCACAACCGTTACTGTGGCGCCTCAAAAATGCAATAACTCCCAGAACAGCTAATACATCACAAGCCCTCTAAATGCAGGGGCGGTTAGGGAAGACAGGGACGTCTCCTCGTTTATTGAAGATGAATATATAATTTAATCTGAAAAAGGAATTCTCCGGAACGAAAAAACGTCTTTATAACTCCACCCTGGTTACCACACCGTGCATCTTATCTGACGGGAGCTTGTAAAACTGGACCAGGGCCGGCGAAAGGCGCTTTATCGCCGCAAAGATTCGCCAGACAGGGTGGGTGGTCACAATGTCTTCCATACCATAGAAGATGGTCTTTTCTTCAATCTCTGCCTCTTTTAAGATCGCCCCGATATCGACAATCTCCATGTATCCTAAGTATATCTCAAAGAGGGAGAGCCCTTGTGCGATCTCGCGGGTGACCCCCCATGTCACGCCAAAGGGTTGTTCGGTCCTTATGATCGAAACGATAATATTATCGTCATACATGATATTGTTCGTGAACATAATCCGTGGAATATACGGGGGCAGCCTGCGGAAGTCACGGGCTAAGAACAGGGCGGATCCTGAAATCCTGTTGTTAGATTTATACACTTCATTGTACTGTTCCAGGAAATCGTTGAGGGGAACCGGTTGCATAGCAGAGGCGAGTTTTTTCTGACCGTTAATGAAGATAAAAATGATAGAGAACGGAATTAACGCGATAAGCAGGGATATGTATCCTCCGTAGGGAATTTTGCTAAAATTGGAAATGAGGAAGACAACATTAACCGTTAACACACCCAGGGCAATCATTGTCTTCACAATCTCACCGCGGAGGATGAGAATCCAGAGAATCATGAACCCCGTGATCGCCATGGTGCCGCTTACTGCAAGACCATAAGCATGCGTGAGGTTGTTTGAGGTTTTAAATATGACAATCATGAGAAGAACGGCAAGGAGTAAGGACCAGTTCACAATATCAATATATATCTCAGACCGGAGTTGCGGGGAAGTAAAATCGATATGCAGCAAGGGCATGATGCGGGTGGTGATACCCTGGTATACAATCGAAAATATAGCAGAGATCATTGACTGGGAAGCAATCACGGAAGCAATGATGCTGAGAATCAGGAAAGGAATATACAGCAGTTGCATCTCGGAATACATCATCTCAAAAAGAATATTCTGCGCACCGGGATGGGTAATCAGAAATGCACCCTGTCCAAAATAATTTATGGAAAGGGCGATAAAGACCAGATACCATGCCTTTACGATAGGCTCTCTGCCCAGATGACCCATATCCGCGTACAATGCCTCTCCTCCGGTTGCACAAAGGATAACTGATGAGAGGATAAGAAATCCTGCAAGGCCGTTATGCATCAGGTAATTGATACCATACATCGGGTTGAGTGCAAGGAGCACCTGCGGTGCAGCGAGTAGCGCAACCAGACCCCCGGCAGCAAGCGCCAAAAACCAGACTACCATAACCGGACCAAATGCCCAGGCTACTTTCTCAAAACCGCGTGCCTGAAATGAAAAAAGAAATATGGCTATTATTCCGGCAACGACCATAAGTGTTACCTGTGGCGTATTCTCCAGACCAGGAATCAGGAGTGACCCCTCAACCGCGGAAAGGATAGTGATCGCCGGCATGATTACACAGTCACCGACAAAGAGAGCAATGCCTACGATCGTGAGGAATGAAACAAAAGCAACCTGATTTCCCTTTTTCAACAAGGGTAATAGGATCTCCTTGAGCACGATCGTGCCGCCTTCACCCTTCTTACCAAGGTGCATAGCAAGGTAGGTGTATTCTACCGTTACAAGGATAGTGAGCGTCCAGACAATCAGCGAAAGGATACCCATCACGTTCTGGGGTGTGGGGGGGATGAGAAGAAAAATTGCCGTTAAGGCATACATCGGACTCGTACCGATATCTCCAAAGACAAGCCCCATTGACTTGACGATTCCCGGGATTGCGAAATAGTTTTTGAGCATTCCTTCAATACCAGTCATCAGAAATAGGGTATAATCCTTTCTCTTTTAACACTGGAAATGTAATTGCCGTTTATTATGGATGAGACGACGATCCTGGTCCGGCTCGTTCCTTTTTTTCCTGCACATACATCCGGTAACTGGTGATGAGGAGGACGATTATGACCGGGCCCAGAACAAAACCGGCCAGCCCCATGGTAAGCGTGCCTCCGACTATCCCAATGAACATAATTACCGGATGAATCTTCACCCGCCTGCCCACAAGCACCGGGCGGACATAAAATTCCGGCACGCAGGAAACGATCAGGTAACCCAGGAAAAACAGGATGAGCACTCCCCGGGTATCGCCCAGAGCAAATGCATACGTCCCCATCAGGATAAATACGACTGATGACCCAAGAACGGGAATAAGCTCACAGAATGCAGCGAGGAATGAATAAAAGATGACGTTTCCGTACCCCAGCAGATAAAAAACCGGTAATGCCATAAAGAACGTGAGAAAAGCAATTGCGATCTGGACAATATAAATAGCATAGAGGGTGTCCACCGTCACTTCAGATAACCTCCTGACATACCCGGACAAAACTTCGGGCACGCGACGCGATAAGGTCATTTTGAGTTCTTCACCCCACCTCAGGAGGGAAAATAAGGAAACGAAGAAAACAAACATCTTGAACACGATAAGGGAAAGATTACTGAGAAGGGTCTCTTGATAGTCCACAAAAAGTGCTGTCCCTTTATTGAGCAGGTCTGACAGATTTGCCTTGGTAACCGGGATACCAAAATCCAGGGGGTTGGTTGCAGGATTATTCAGCCATGTCCCAATTGTACCAAACAACTCCGTCAGGGTGACTACGTTTGATGAGAGGATGAGGAGAGTGAAAAGTGCCATGATGCACCCCGCGAAAAAAATCGCAAAGGTCACGATTGCCGCAGAGATCCCTGGCAGAGTGTGCCGTGAAATACGATGGTGCAGCGGAATGAGGACGACCGCAAGCGAAGCACCGAGAATTACCATATCCATAAACGACCAGAATACAATAAATGCAGCGAGGGTAAGAACGACAAAGAGAATGAAGGGGAAAAGGTCGGCATAGAGCTGTTTCATGAATGAATACCTATTGTGCCGTGCCAGAAATTAATAGATGTGTTTGATTTTTTAACCAAACACCTGTACTAAAAAAAATATACTAAAACTAAAAAACGATACCCATAACAATATTAAACAACCAATCACCTTGGTAATCAGATGAAGCGCATCGAAAATATCGCCATAATTGCGCATGACATGGGTGTAACTTTTAATTTCCTGGGCATTGCTTCACTGCTGCCTTTTCTTGTCCTTGTTATTTTTCGCGAATGGGATATGTTTCTCCCCATGGCCTCCGCTCCGCTGGTGTTTTTAATAGTCGGGTACCTGCTCTCCTATGTTCACCCCCCGGATCTCGCGCCAACGCTCTCCGTCTCACTCGTTGTGGTCGCCTTTTCCTGGTTTGCGATCGCTCTCGTCGGGGCGCTTCCGTTTGTTTTGGGGCTCAATATGCCGTACACCGACAGCGTTTTTGAAGCGATGTCCGGCTGGACCGGCACCGGTTTTACGATGATCACATCCCTCGATACTACCCCCAACACCCTGCTGTTCTGGCGGTCGTTTACCCAGTGGATCGGCGGGATTGGGATCATTGCGTTTCGCATCTCGCTCAGCAGGAAGACGAGTGCCACGCTCTTCCAGCTCTACCGTTCCGAGGGCAGATCGGAAGAGCTGATGCCCAACGTCGTTTCGACAGGGAGAAAGATGTGGCAGATCTATCTCTTTTTAACCTTCATGTTCACGGGTATGGTCATGCTGTCGGGAACTGCACTGTGGGACTCGCTCAACCTTGTCATGGTTGCTCTTGCAACCGGCGGATTTTCTATCCATGATGCCGGTATGATGTATTACAACAACCCGATGCTTGAACTGCTCCTGATCCCCGTTATGCTTGCTGGTGCACTGCCGTTCAAGATCTATTTTTTGCTCTACCGGGGGAATATTAAAGCAATGTTTAAGGACCAGATCGTGCAGGTGCTTCTCCTTATCGCTGCAGTCGGTTCAGCGATCACCTCCCTTGACCTTTTCATTTTCAACAATCTGACTCTTGAACAAGCGATCCGTGAAGGGACGTTCTGTGCAATATCAGGCTTCACGACGACCGGTCTTCAGAACTCCAATCCTCATCTATGGTCAACAATCCCCATCGCGGTGGTCACGATGATGATGCTGATTGGCGGTGCATCGGGAAGTACGGCAGGCGGTATCAAGGTGAACCGCGTCATGCTTGCATATGAGGGCGTGAAATGGTGGTTGAAACGCTTTTTTGTATCGAGCCGGGTGCTCGTCCCGTTGAGGTTGGGGGGGCGAACGTTTCCCCGGCAGGTCGCCGATCTTGAGATCTCAAAAAATATGGTTGTCATCATGCTGTATGTCATTACAATCTTTTTGAGCACGGTTATTGTAATGCACCTCTACATTACGACGTTCGGGATCAATGAGGTGGTCTTTGAGCAAGTATCGGCAATCAGCAACGTGGGACTGGGCGTTGGCTACATCACGGCAGCAAGTCCCTTTGCGATCAAGTGGATTTTCATCATCCTTATGTGGCTGGGAAGACTTGAGATCGTCCCGGTGATCATTCTTGTTACGGTAGTCTTCAAAGGGATTCAGGACGATCTGACAAAACAGAAACCAGCACCCCAGGTTTATGATCACCATGAAAGGTATTAGAAAAGGTGAATCACCCGATCACGCCTTCTCTTTCGGCCATACAGGAATAATGCAACTGCAAGGATTACGATTCCTGCTACAATCAGTACATTTTTTGTCACCATATCAATGATCCACAGGATCATACCAGAGAAGGTGGATATCGCGGTAGGGGGTGGTGGTGCTGCCACGTGAGGGGGGAGTTGCGCAGGCACAGGTGTTACTGATGGTGAGGCAGGAACAGTTTTCGTGAAGAGAGCAAAACAGCAGAAATGCGACACCTCAGCAGTGACTACACCGGTATTCAGGTTGTACCCTTTAGGATGCCGGTGATTCCCGTACCAGCTAAAAGACAACGATACTGTCGCAGATGCCACCGGTAACGGTCCTCTGGCAGCAAACCCGGATCAGAACGATACCGATTGTGATGGTCTTTACGATGCCGGTGATCGTGTAGAGTATACCCTCTGGAATTTTCTTCTCCCATTGACAGGGATGCTTGTACTACTGCTCACGGTGTTACAACCGCCGCTTCCACCACCCGAAGTAGGCAACGAGCGTGATTACTGCAAGCACGATGGCAATAATCAGCGGGTTCTGCACGACTGAGGAAATAATCCATCTGTACATCTCGACATTGGTGGACATGGGGGATTTCGAGGCCACGATTATAGTCGGTTCCGGGATAGCTGCTTTTGTTATTTCCGGCAATTTTGCAAACAATGCAAAGGTGCATAAGTGGGAGACCTGCACGGTGATTGTACCGGTCTGGGGATTGTACCTTGACTGGAGAGCCTGCCATGTACCGGTTGCAATATCATATTCCTGTATGACATACTCCTTTCCCCACTGCACCTGCGGGATCGTGTATGAGAGAGGGATGGCCGGGGAGAATGTCGCACCATCCGGCAGGATGTCGTAGGCCATGCCGGTAAAGGACAATCCCGCTCCCGGCGGAGCAGCCGGCAGTTCGCCTGCCGGAATCCGCCTGATACTGAGGGAGGGGAGGGGCATACCGCTGCTGTTCCTTGCAATTGTACCAAGGCCAAGGGAGACGTTTGCAAGACCGTCGGTTGACTGGAGTGTCATGGCCTGCGAGATAACACCCTGTGAGTTAGCGTAGATCCTGGTGGTTGTGCCGGGATCCGGCAGAGTGGCTTGTTGTATCTCCGCAGCAATGGTAGGCTGCACAACGGCCGGGGAACCCGGGTTACCCGACTGGCTGATGACTTTTACGGCAACAAAGGCGATCACCTGGAACGGGTTACCGGAGCCGGATACCTGCGCAAGACCGAAGTTCGTGAGATACCCTGGTGTATCTGCAACAAAATAGTCGATACCTCCCACCCTGTAACGAGCTGGTTTCAGACCTGCACCAATGGTATTACCTGAAGAATCTTTGCCGGTTCCGATGATGATAACAGGGGTGGTCGGTGTTTCCTGGATCGCATCGTACCATGAAGAACTGATACTCATGGTAATGATTGCATTTCCCTTGCCAATGAGTGGATCTTTTTTTACATGAGCCGTGAACGGAATGACACTGACCGTTGTAAATCCATTTGGAGGGACCATGGAGGCAAAATACTCAAACTCTGCCTTATCAGCCGGCAGTGCACCTTCCCATATTTCACTGGTAGTGACGGACTTACCAGGGTATTTTGAATCGCTGAACTGATAACTCAACCCAATCTGTTGACTGGTGTTGGTTGCTGTCAGATCCTTCGTGTGGAAATATACCATCGAAAAGTTGCCGGTAATAGTATGGTTTGCATCTTCCCTGAACCCTGCTCTGTCAGAAGAAACAAAGGTAATATTCTGCCAGCCATATCGTTCAGGAGGGACAGAAATGACAAGAGATTTATCGGGTTTTATTGTATACGACGTAAGGAGTGAACCATCTAACACGAGGAATGATTTTTTGTTTGACTGTTCAGCAGTTATGCCGTCGACAGGTGTTATTGATCTCTCTGATGCCCCTATCAGGGTCGTGATATAATCAGGTATCTCTCTGGTCCTTGTTTCCGCATTTCCAAAGGTATTGTTCACCGTGAGCGAAACGGTATATGCAGATCCCGGTATCAAATATGTGTGTTGCGGATTCTGCAGTGTTGATGTGCCCCCATCCCCAAAGTCCCACTTCCAGGTTTTTGGTGCACCGCACGAGGTGTCCTTAAAGTTAACAGTGAGTGGCGTGAATCCATGGTCCGGTGATCCATAAAAATCAGGTTCAGGTGGCGAATCAACATAGATTGTATTTTTGCAGAGAACAGGTGTGATGTTTCTGCAGAGGGGATTTCCCACGGTCAGTGTTACCGGATAGATTCCGGCACTGACAAAGTCGTGGGTCACAGGACCGGCGGGGTTACGAAGAACCGGCGATCCATCCCCAAAATCCCATGTACGATGAAGGATGGGGGCTCCCAGAGAAGTATCCGTAAAGGTCACCGGTAGTCCTGCCGGTCCCACCGGTGATGTTGAGGAGAAACCTGCTACGGGACATTCGACGACAGGACCCAGGGTGAACAGGTAGATGTCCCACACATTCCCGTTACCTGCCCGGGTATCCGCCCAAACAATCCGGTTTTCGTAGATATCGGGGGTCAGCTGCGAATAAGCGAAGGATTTTGGAGAGAGCCGGGTCTCGCTCCCTGCCACAAGATCGTAGACATAAACGTCGTGCAGTGCGCTTTCGCGAGCATCTTCCACAACAACACGATTACCGTAGATCGCGGGGTGAAACTGGTCAAAGGGTGTTGCTGTCTGTGGTGTCAGGCGCTTTATAACACCCTTATCGTAAACATGAATGTGGGTTCCGTCACCTGAAAGGTTGGAAGCTTCCCAGACAATTTTTTCACCGTAGATATGGGGAAGAGTTTCCTGGTAGAATACTTCTGAGACGGGAACTGCAGTATTATTACTGAGATTATACAGCCATATGTCTGAAGGTGAGCTATACGGGATACCTGTCCAGTTTTCATAGACGATATAATCCTGGAAGATTTCCGGATGTTTCTGGTCCCCGTCTCCGTAAATAATGAGTTCAGGTTGTGATCCGGTATTTCTCACAACAGAAATATCCCAGTTACTGTTGGTTACATTATAGTCCTGCCAGACAATCGTGTTTCCGGAAATCTTTGGATAATTGAATTCAGAATTCCCATCAAAGTTGCATGAATATTCATCCCGTGTCCGGGTAACCTTGTCATATCTTATAATTTTTATACTCCAATCGGTACTACTCATCTCAGTCCATACTACAGCATTCCCATAAATTGCCGGTTGATACTGCCAATTCTGGGATGAATTGACAGGATTTTCCTCACCCGTATTTAGATTATACTGATAAATCTGATAGGGGTTGTTAGGGTCTCTATAGTCCTCCCAGACGATATTATCACCATAGAGTGCCGGACTTGTGAGAGAGTTACATGTAGGAGTGATGGGAGTCTCGGTGCCAATCGGGAGAGCAGATGTAAAGCTGGTAAGGAATGCGAAAAAAAGGAGTGCTGTAAAAAGAAGCATTACCTTCTCTCTCATTTTTGCTGGTTCGCCCCATCCGTTAACGACAAAATGCAAGCCTATATTCATTACAACCCACCTGAACTTTTCCTCAGTGTTACACTACTGGTCACAAGATTATTTGATTACAGGGTTACCCACCCGAATCCTTTGAAGTAATCCTTAAATACACTTGCCCTGAGGGCAAAGATGGCATCGTTAGGATCAGCAAGGTTCGGTATCTGATACCAGGGTCCTGACGCCAGCGCATCCGATGGTAATGATGAAGGATCCGGGTCGCCATATCCTGATCCTGGCATTGCCCCCTTCTGCCCCCACGGATTCCGCATGACAATGTAGTAGTTATCCGTAGGAATTTTGTGAACCCCAAGGACAGAATAGGCGTGGTTAGCCACAATCGTTGCGTCAGTATATGTTATACCGGGAGGAGGGCTCTCTATCCTGGGATCATACGTATATGCGACCATCGGCTTTGCGGTAGTCCTGTATCCTAAAGTTAATTTACATAACGAATAAATTTTATTATAAATCTCAGTTCCATCTTTGAAATTCTTCGTCAAGCATTTTGTAGCTGCAGTATAATTCCAACCGGTAAGATTCAAGAGGGCTAGCACAGGGTCTCCCGTGCAGATTAACGAATAATCCGGTTTATCTCCCAAGGCTCGGTTTTTCCAACACGCAAATGCTTTCTCATACATTGCAACCCAGATCTCTCCCGTGGTAATTGACTTTGAGTAAGGATATCGATTATACGAATCAAAGGGGAGTTTGTTCGATATAGTTACCGGCGAATCAGCTTTGGGTAATCCATCTACCTGATTATAGAATGTGTAGGAATAGGTCGTACTATTGGGAGGAGTATTGGGTTGAGCTTGCAGGAGTGAAGTTTTTGGAATCGTTGAAGCTGCAAAAGCAACTGATGAAAGGGCGGCAATAAAGAAGCAGTTGGGAAGATTTCCCTGTATCAGCTCGTTGTATGCCGCCGTTGGGGGGCCACCAGTGGTATATACGCTTCCTGTGGGAGTCCAACTGGGATTTAATATCGGTGCACATGGTCTCGTATCTCCCACAAAAAGAGGAGATTCGATTGAAGGATAGCCGGTTGTAGGATCGAAGAGCTGGTTATACGGTATTCCGAAAGCTTTTTCGAGTTTTTTTCTTTTTTGCCCTGCTTTCATCTCGCTCCAGTTTATTTTTTCGTTTAATTTGCGCTCGGCACAAACGAAAGGATTCCTTGCTCCAATACACAGTAGTGGTTCAGTATCTTCATCAGTCATCGCATATCACCTTAAGTTGAATAGAAACACTCCCATATTATAAATCTATTCGAACAATTATCGTGACAATATTCTTGTATCACCCATAAATGACATCCTAATAGTTTTCGAAAAGTGTACGAAAAAAATGAGAGAAATTTGTTTATTAGAAATACGCTGAAAATTTCTGATATGCCGGAACCAGTGGGAAACATGTATCTCACTCAGAGTATGCTGAGCATTCTGTCGGTGTCCGGGACGTTACCTGCGAAACAGGATATTTCTTTTTCGATTCTCCTGCCCCACATCATCCTTAATCTGGATGAAGCGCAAATAATGGTGGAATAACGGAGCTCAATGGGAGAGATAAAGATCATCGGGACAGCACATGTCTCGCAACAGAGTGTCGATGAAGTGCGGGCAGCGATCGGGGATTTCATGCCGGATGTCGTGGCCATTGAACTCGATGCATCACGATTTACAGCACTGAAAAAGCAGGCCCGCGACCCTTCGGTAAACGACGTACTCGAAGTGAAGAACTTCAATTCGCTCCTTGTCCAGTGGCTGCTTGCCTACCTCCAGCGCAAGATTGGCATCGATGTCGGTGTCGAACCCGGGGCTGAAATGAAAATTGCCATTGAAGAGGCAGAACAGCGGGGCATCCCCATCGCTCTTGTAGACCGGGATATCCGCCTTACCCTTCTGCGCTTCTGGAGTTCTTTGAGTTTTTTTGAAAAGATCAAGATGTTCTGGGCGTTAATCGCATCTATAGCTGAAATTGATAATGGGCAGGAGATCGATATCGAGTCGCTCAAGGAACAAAACGTAATCGATGCAGTCATGGAGGAATTCCGGAAGTTCTCACCCAATGGCGCACGTGCTTTGATCGATGAGCGTGATGCCTTCATCGCTCACCAGCTCATCCTTCTGAAGGTCCAGAGACCCGAGGGGCGTATCCTCGCAGTTGTTGGTGCCGGACACCGGCAGGGGATAGCAAATTATCTTGATAACCC
>Ga0315288_10006968_pt1 | contig 14331 bp, 10 predicted proteins | sample YL17G11_20_MG_FD_203454 | JGI IMG/M metagenome (GOLD analysis project Ga0315288, IMG submission 203454) | Sediment microbial communities from Yellowstone Lake, YNP, Wyoming, USA - YL17G11_20 | ecosystem: Environmental > Aquatic > Freshwater > Lake > Sediment | place: USA: Wyoming | collected... | reverse complement strand
CTGTCGTTGAGACATTCCCACCTGCTTTATTAGCGGTATTATCCCCATTAGCTGCACCACCCGTAAGGGTTACTGTGCCACCAGCACCACCCGAGCCAGTGCTATCTCCAGCGGCTCCCGCAAGAGTGGCGTTTCCACCAGCACTACTAACAGCCGCGGTACCACCCGTTGTTGTGACTGCGCCACCAGAGGCCGCCCCAGTTCGAGTGGGCATAATCACTGTGCCAGTAAATGTAGGAGACGCAGAAAAAACAACGTTCGTTGTGCCCGTGGTTCCTGAAACTGTCGTGCCTTGAATTTTTGCAACAGTCGCGGCCTGACTTCCTGATCCAGGTCCCGCCGTTACATCTCCCGTCAACTGATTGATTGCCGGCCCCGCACCACCCGCCGCAGCTAAAGAATCAAGGGCGTCTTTTACCGTAGTTCCTACCGCCGCCGAATTATTTTTGATCGCCAGATCTTGATCTAAGAATCCAATGGTCGGAGTGTTCACGGCCCATGTACATCCAGCGGCTAAGAAAGACGTGTAGCTTGCTGAATCCATTTTCACTGTTCGGCCTGCGGTATTCACTGAAAATACAACCGCCGAGGTGAACCGAGAATTAAAAAACCCCATATCCTCTGTGCCATACGTCAATGTGGTGACTGTGATGGTTCCACCAATCGCACAGTTATACATGCCTGAAATATTAGCGACGACGTAGGTGCCAGTGGTCGAGCAACTTTCCCACTTCTGCATCGTGATGTTGCGGCCTTCAATGCCTGTAAAGAATTTAGAGCCCACAGCAAAGCAGGTTTCTGTTCCTGCTGTTCTCGCTCCACCATTCACGGTTCCATCATCGGTCGTATACTGGCCTTGCATAAAGCAGTTAATAAAACAGGAATCGTGTGTACACCCAGAAGCTCCAGCCGCATCACTCTCAAAGAATGAGCCAGACGTTTCCACGGCAACGGCCGCATTTGTTCCCGTTACTCTCGTGGCCTCAAATGTATCTGCTGAAATCTTCAGAGTGATGTCGTATGTGGCATTGTAGTTTGTCGTGCCAGTGACCACCATTCGAATGAGGGGCTCTGAAGGATACGTTGTCGGGATCGTAATGGAATAGGGATTCTGTCCTGCCGTAATATGAACGGTAATTTTATTTGTGCCGTCACCCTGAATCGAATCAAAGTTTCTGGCCAAAATTGTGGTGCGAACAGCTCCCCCAATATGGAAACCATTTCTTAATCTCTGCTGAGAATCCCAAGAATTGACCGCCCCAATGACAGTCAGCGTGGGACGCATATCAGCAGACGTACAACTGAAGGCTCTCGATTTAGAATATTCTTTGAGAATATCGCCAAAGCCAGAGTCTACACCGTTAACATTGTTTCCAATCTTTACACCGTTCCCAATCATCGTGATGGGACGCGAGGGAACTACGAGATTTTCTTTATAGACCGCATTCCATGATTGATTTGCTCCTGAGTTATTCCCAACGCCTGTTGTCAGAGCGTCAGATAAATAAATAATAATGTGCCGCATGTAATCAGCCATCGAGATGGGCTGGCCTATGAAATTCAAACAGGCTTGAATAGTTTTAAATGGCTTATTAACAGAACCATCTGCTGTGGTATCGTTGCCTACGGTTCCGTCTACGTAATACTTACTCGTGCTATACGTCTCAACATCGCCTTCAATCTGAATGCCAGTAGGTCCGATTTTTAAAAACTTCATTGTCATTCGCGCACCAATCTCGGACCCTTCAGCACAAAGAATTTCGTATCAGAAAATGGCTGCCCAACTTTTAAAACCACATGACCTGAAAGTGTAGGTGGTGTGATCGTAATGGCTCCTGGAGTCACATCACTTAAATAATATTCTAGTGTGGGATCGAGACTCGCAAAGATCGAAGCTGTGACTCCTAACACTCGTATATTACAAACAGTGGTTGTTACTTTCGTTTCGCACATTCCTAAGACATTGGAATTGGCCGCGCTATCGGCCAGAGCACGATCTGCAATATTACTTGGATTAATGAATAAAAAATCTCCTACTGAAACAGAGGCACTGCAGGTCACGTTGGTGAGAACAATATTTGCAACGGTGGCTGGTCCGAAGAGATCTGGAACATCTTGATATGACATATCAAAATCCTTTCAGATTTATTCGACCACTCATCAATCCTGTTCCAGCTGTTGCCGTATAAGAAAAACGGACATAAAGATAATGCGGAGCTAAGGCGTTCCAAACATGACTGCCAGCATCAGTTCCGATTGGCTGATCTGCCGTATCAATCGTAGTCCAGTTGGTAATCGTTTCAGCACCTTGAATTAAATCGTCTGAGACCTGTAAGTGCAGAACTCCTGTGATCCCTGTTCCTGACCATGTGACCTGAATAGCATAGCCTCCAATATGAGCAAGAGAAGTGGGCAGGCTCTGAAGCGAGCCCGCCATATCTCCGTTAGTCATGATGGAATCATTCAGAATCCTCATTCGCTTAAGCTTTCAAACAGATCTTGTAGGTTGTTCCATTAATTTGAACCGTAAGAGTCGCATCTGAAACAACTGTTTCACTCACAACGGCCGTTTCTGTTCTCAAAGCAAGAGTCGCACTACTTGCAATATCAACCGAGCCAATGGCAATCTTATTTGTAACAGCTCCTGGATCTGCTTGATTTGCTATGTGAAGGGCTCCACTTAAAAGAGCGGGAGTCGAATTGGATAAATAAAGACTCCAGTTCCCAGTGAAGACATTAGAATCAGAAATGTCAGCGTTGTTATCTCCTACTGTTTGGGGAACCAACCAGAGACCAACTGCGTGCGTGATGGTGCTGTTGGTTCCTTTTGTAACTGCATTAGAGATAAATTGTGCGGCCAATGCAGTAGTATATGGACTCCCAGAATTACCAGTTCCAATAGACGAGTTAAATCCTCTGACTTGTGTAGTGGCGGCAGTTGTTCCTAAAAAGAAGCAAGACAACCCCATCTGAGTCGTGCCTGTAAGCGGGTTACTTGCTGAAGTTCCATCACCGACACCAAGTTGAGCAAACGTATTGATTGTGGAAGTAGCAACCGCCACAGACTTCTTGATTGCTAGATTGCCACTTAAAAGACTTGGATTTGCGCTCACCAGATTGATAGCCCATGCTCCACTAAATGAGAAATTGTCTGCGATCATCGCATTGGAAACGCCCTGTGTTTGCTCTTCTGCATAAAGACCAACCACCTTTGTAATAGAACCGCCGCCACCATGAGTGATTGCATCAATCTCCGCTCCAATGGCAATTGGAGTAACAAAACTTGCTGCTGTATTTAAGCTCGAACGAAAACCAGCCGTACTGGAGCTCACCGCACTCGTTGAAGTAAATTGAGCCCAAGCCCCGACTTGTGTAGCACCCGTTAGAGGATTCGTTGCCCCTAATTTTAGGATTGCAGAAGCGTCAGTAGCGCCCCCAATTCCAGCTGTTTTAGTGATGCCAAGACTCCCGTTTATAGCATGAATCTGAGTGCCCGCAGCGGCTCCAATGGTAAACAATCCAGCATTACTGATAGACCCGTTAACAGTCGTTCCATTACGAAAATGAACCTGACTGGCCAGTGTGGCATGAGTGCTTCCATAAACAGCAATTTGCCCACCGGATGAAATCGTATTGTCTCCGTTTAGAACTATCCCCGTATCTTGTGCGCTTCTGAAAATAGCAAATACAGCGGTTCCAGCCAGTTGGAGATTACCACCATTTAATACGTGAGTGGCTGAAGACGCCGATGGTCCTAGAGTAAATAATCCAGCGGCTGAATAAGATCCAATCTCAACACCGTCGGCTGCAAATCCGAGAGCGTCTGCCGCTTTTAAAAATAACCCAGTGTTGTTGTTTCCGGCAGATAAGAACGCAAGGCTTGGAGCCGCTGCCGTTCCATTATTGAGCAACAAACTTCCCACCGGAGCTGGCCCAGTACTCGCAATCGAAAACACTTCTGTGCCTGCCACTGAGAAATGAATTCCTGTGGAGTTAAACCACATTCCATCACCCTGTCTGGCATAAGCCGCCAATGATGGAAAACCCACAGCTCCATTTTCTAGTAATAACGCGCCTCTTGTTTTTCCTGTGTCTGACATAAATCCTCCTTAAAATCCCTTGATGTACACAGTGCCATTCAAAACGCCTGTGCTTGATGTGTTGGTGTAAGTAAATCGAATCTTCTGATGTCCGAAGTTTGCCACACTTGAATACGTGTTTGATGCTCCTCCAGCCGCTGCCGCAAGTACCGGTGATAATGTAAATATGGACCATGTGGTTCCATCATCATCACTCACCTGGCAGGCAAACGTGCCATTCGGTGTTCCGGTCCATACCATTTGAATGCCAACAGAATCAATCTCTGAACAATCCACTGCGGTGCTTGTCAACACAGTCGTGCCTGTCATCACGCCAGCAGAAAACACCTGCACTTTCTTACTACGTCTTACGGAACTCATACAATCCTCCTCGTTTATCGTTTCTGCAGTTTGTCTACTGCGCTTTCTCTGTTTTCAGTAACTTTAGAAGCCTTTGAGCCTCCAAACATTTGTGCTTGTCCCTTCATGGGAGATCCTAAGAATGGCCCTTGACCACCAGGATCTTGATGCGCTTTTTGCATCGCCATTACAAAATCAGGTCTCATCGTTTTTTCAACAGGCATTCCCATGATCAAACTAATCCCCACCCGATCTTTATACGCTACGTTGCCCTCATGCTCTGTTAAATAATCAATGATTTTATTCTTAATCTCCGCATGAAGATTCGGAGAGAGAACAGACAGAGCTTCCACGTGTTCTTTCGTAAGAGAGCCGTGCTTCAACTCATCTAAAATAGAGAGCGGGTTATTTGCTATTTCAAACTTACGCGACCATGCCGAGAGCTCCTGGTCTGATGGTTTATATTCTGTCTTAAACACAGAAGGCTCTGATTGCTTCGGTGCACTCTCGTAAAGATACTTGACTGCGGCCGCCTGTTTTTGAACTAACGCATCTGCGAGTTTAGGAGCGGCTGCTCTCATGTCTTTCGTGTTCTCTATAAACTTCGTCATCGCGGCTTCAGGAGACGCCATGAATTGAGAGAGCTTTGTCAGCTGGTCTTTATAGGCATCATTCTTACTTTGTTTGCGGCTTCTTTCACCAAACGAAGTGTTCTGAAGAACCCGAACACCAGTAGGAATCGCAGCCGGTCTAATATTCGGACTGCCCGCTGCTTTAAAGAAGGCCCCCAGAGCATCTCCGATTTGCTTTGTAACCGCTCCGCCTTCTCTTTCAAGCATAGCGTAAGCCTTCAAGAGTTTCGTGGGGTGGCCCAAATGCAGAATGTTGCCAACCATTCCAATGGGAGATGATCCCGTTTGTAGATGCTTAAATTTACTTTGAGCTCCAAATTCGGCAAATTGTTTTTCAATCGTCGAAATTGTTTCTGCTTGCTTCTTAATCATGGGCGCAAGCCGTTCAGACGATTCAAAAACATTTTGCAAAGGCTTTGCCGACTTCCCCATCTCCTCGGCAACAGCTGCAAGATCGCGGGTATTTTCTAACATTTTTGTCAGCCATTCATTTCGATAAATGAAGCCCGGCTTATCGATGTCTTTTAAAAATGCATCGATGCGCTGAGCATTGACAACGGTCTTTTTCCCAATGCCGCCCACATCTGTCATTTGCCGAAGCCACTGATTCTCTCGGCCGAACTGTAAAAGATCGTAATGTGTTTTCAGGAGATCATTTAAAAGCGACGTCTTGCCGCCCATCTCTCCCCAAATCTGATCGTTGGTAACAAATTGCTTCGCTTGGAATCTTAAGTCTTTTACCTTATTCAGCGCGGCCCGTTCAGAGGCGTCTGTAATCTCCGCTTGCCATGGAATTACATTATCAAGTTCATTTTTGAACTGCTCACCGAGATTATAAACATCACTGGCTTTCATGAGGCCCTTAGTCCCCGCCTCTTTTTCAGCCATTGACTTCAGTGCATTTTCAAAATCATTTACAACAGTTTGATTGTAAACATTTGGCTTAGCTTTCATTTCTTCGAGCAAACCCTTGCCGTAAGTCTTAAGCTCATCATAAGCCACCGTGGCTTTGGCAGTTCCAGCGGGAGAATTATCAACCGAGATTTTAATCTGAGCAGGTTTTAATTCTCTTGTGATACCATTTTTAATCTGCTCGGCAGAATCAACAACTTCACCAACATTTCGAATCGCGGCTTCTCTGTCTGCCATCTTAATAACATCGGGCTTAATCACAGCTTCTCGAGCCACTTTCGATCCGGCAATATCCATGAAATATTCTTCTGGGACGTTGTAAGCCTTGCCTGCTGTTTTTGCGATCCCTCGAGCGGCCGCATTCTCAGCCTTCGTTATAAAATTTTCCAGACCCAAACTTGAGGCCCTGGCTTTTTCTATAATAGAAGGCCCAACTGTCAGGGCTGGTCCTAAGACTGCGCCCATTGTTCCATTCAATAGGGCGGCCATTCCAATACGAGCGATGATCTTCTCAGAGGTCAGATCAGGATTGCCGAGACCGGCTTCTGTGATAATTTTGCCAGTCTCTAGAGCTGTTCCATACGTCGCTGCATTTGCAGCACCACCGAGAGCTGAAGCCAGAATTTGTTTGGCAATCGTCTTCTTCGCTCCGGTCTCGAGACCCGCCGCGACTAATCCTTCAGCCATCTGTGCGGCTTTGAAAGCTGCATAACTCGGAGCTCCTAATGATTTCGCAACGAGGCCAGAGCCTCCACTCAACACAACCGGAGCAATAGCTCCCGCAATTTCACCCGTGGTGGATAACTTCGGCCATAAATCTTGATACTTCTGTATCTCATCTTGTGTCAGTAAACCGCTTTTTACTGCCGCCAGATCAGATAGATTTAAAGAAAGGCCACGTGCTGTTGCAAGTGCTGCAGCCTTAGCACCACCGAGCATTCCACTTCGATCTTCGTAGTCTTGTCTCTCAGCCTGGAATTGATTTTGATCAAGAACTTTTCCAGTGAGTTTAAATCCTTCTGGCAAAGTAAACTGAGACGCAGCAGCACTTGGCTTCGAAGGATATAATTCTTCGGCCTGCTGATTGACTGTATCTATAATTCCTTCACCACCAAAATCAGGCATGTTACTCCCGAGAAACTTCAGCTAACTTTCCATTAGGCAATCGAACGTATGAGCTATAACCCGAATCTTGAAACGGAGATTGTCCGATCGCTTGCGTCGGTGTTCGATTTGAAACTTTCCCGACGTTCCTTAAAACCATTTGATTTAAAATTCGCGTCTTCATTTCTCTTCGTTCTGGCGTATCGCTCGGTGTGGGCATGAATGACGTTTTGAATTCTTGAAAATCTTTCTCTTTAAATGGCTCACCCTTCTTCACCACACTAAAGAGATATCTGGCCGAATCATCTATGGCTTTTTCTTGTTTGCCACCACTGAAAATGGCTCCGGCCTCTCTTAGAGTCTTCGGATCTGCCACCACTCCAATGGCCTCAGAGGCTTGTTTCGCTTGAGTGGCTGCCAATAATTGATCTGAATCCATTTGAGGATTGGCTTTGAGATAATTATCTAAAACTTTGCCCTTAATCTCCTCTTGGAACTGAAGCCTCTTCTGCCCGACTTGAGCTAAGAGCTGTTGAGCTTGGGCTTGAAGTTGCGGAGATTTAAATTCAGCGGCTGAGGCCGCAATCTTTTGCTCCACGTTCTTATAAGACGCGTCCATGTAAGATAAATCTGTCAGATGATCATCGTGTAACTTCGCTCTTAAATCAGAATAAAGTTGCTGATTCATATTGGCCACTCGGCCTTTTTTCTCAATATCAATCTTCTGTGCTTCCATATCTCTATGAATCGCATCGTTGATAATATTCAAAGCCTGGTTCTGATTACTTCTTTGAAGTCCCGCACCGAACGCTCCAAGCCCAATAGCGATGGCCGCTCCTATTTTTGTACCCACGCTTTTTTCAGTCCAGAAATGATCGGGATCGACGGAGGTGTTGAGAAACTTATCCATTGATTCTTGAGTCTTTGCAAATTGCTTCTCGGCATGAGCGCGACCTTCTTGCATTCTCGCTTGAGAATCTTGCAGTTGGATTTGCTGAGCATCAGCCGCTTGTTTGCGAAGAATAGCTTCTTGCTGTGCAGCTGCTTGCTGTGCCTTGGCTTGTGCTTGAATTCCAGCGCCCTCTTGTTGATACGATTGATCCAACTGAGACTGCATTGTCGGGGCTGCTTTTTTAGGAGCTTCAACTGGTGATTGAGGCGCTGCAGATGGCTCTGGGAGAGACTTTGCGGGCTCTTGAGGAGATTCATATTGGGCCGCCGCCACTTCTGATTCACTTGGTTTTTGATTTGTGAATCCCTTTATATAGGCCAGATACTTTGGGTCTTTTAAAAGCTCTGGAGAAATGCCTGAGCCCTGTTGTGGCTTTGCAAAGTTTTGCTGAAACGCATTATAACCAGGAACAGGCTCTACTGGTGGAGGTGGTTCAAAACTAGCATTAGGCGAAGCTTGAGGTGATAAGCCTAGAGCTTCAGGCCCGCTCAGCCCACTCTTAGCGACCTGAATAATGCGGCCATCATCTGTTTGAACTGTTAAACTATCTACGCTCTCGCCAATTACTTGTGCCATGAATTCACTCCTTACGCCAAACCACTGCCGCCACTACTGCCATCAGTCCCACTGGTATAATCTCCGTAGCCCGAGGATCCACCGCCACCACCAGCATTACCTGAAGAAGATCCCTGACTTGGAGCATTTCCTGAACTCATCATTCCAGAAATTGCAGCGGCTCCCAATTGCCCCGCTCCACTCAGCGCAGAACCCCAGAGATTCGAACTGGCCTGAGCATTGGCTCCAGCAAGGCCCGCATTAGTTTGATAGGCAAGAGCCCATTGTTGTGCCTTTTGCTTTTCAAGATCCATCATGGCCTGCCACTGGGCTTGCTGCAGACTCAAACCCTGAGACGTATAATATTGAATCATTTGATTCTGAGTTTGCTGACTCGAGATATCCCCAGTTCTTCCTTGTTGAAGAGCGTTAGCATAGAGCGTTTGATTCTGATTCTGCTCTTGCATTCTTAAGAGCGCACCTTGTCTCGCAGTATCAGCGGCCGTATTCGCTCTTAAGTTTTGAGCTTGTCTTAATTGAAGTCCGACATTTTGACCACGCATGGAAGCTTGCTGAGCTAAAGCCGCCTTCAGATTTTGATCTTGTGCAGCCTGATATTGAGCTTCAGCTAACGAAGGCGTTTGCCCGGTCGCCTGTTTTTGAAGTGTATCTAAGAAGCCTAGTTGTTGTGTGCGAAATGGATTACCACCACCGAGATCTACACTTTGCCCTTGAGCAGCAGTCACTCCAGCGGACATGTCCGTAAGATTTTGAGTGAGATAGGGATTTGTCCATGCTTGTGTTTGAAACGGATATGGAGTCGCATTGCCCTCAACAAATCCAGCCCAATTAGATCCTAAATCCACCCCTTTGGTATAAATATCTTGACCAGGAAAACCCACCACACCCTGTGTCGGCTGAGCCCCTGAAGATCCTTCAACAGGAGTTGCGCCTGAACCGCTTTTCACAATATCAACAGTCGCGCCACCCACAGGTTTCCCATCTTTTACAGGCGTAATATTGAAACCGTAAGAGCCATACGATCCATCAGAAGGAATGATCCGGCCGTCTTGATACGTTCCAACATAGACCTTTCCAGTTTTAGGATGTGTCCATGAAATCGTATCGCCATTTTTAGGAACACCTGTCGCCATAACCTTCTCCTATCCGCTCTTCTCAGCTCTGAGTTTCGCCTGTCCTTGTTTCAATGCACATTCAAGTTGTAAATGAGACAGGGCTAAAGCCTTGCCACTCGAACTTGCTGGCTGAATATTTGAAATTCTAAACTTAATCGACTGACACTTCTGTCTCGGAATATGAAACCGCGCTTGATACACATTATCCGCCACTCCACCGAACACAGACTCACTACCAAAAATACCCGTGCCAAATGTGCCAGACACAATGGCTGCTGCCGCTGGACTCCACGTTAATGAATCGGGATACGCATCAAAGTAATCATAAGCCATGTCCACCTTCAATTGATGGTCTGAGAAATAATCTCCCAGGACATGCAGACGTCTGACTCTCTGATAATTCTGAATGCTCCCCACCTTAATCCACGGTGTTTCAGCCTGAAGTGTAATGGTTCGGTTGTCGTCAAGATAATGATCGGCAGTCTCTTTGTATACGTGTCCTAACGAAGACCGGAGATAAACATATTCGCCATTCCAACCAATCGCGTCTTTGCCTTCGTGATTATCAAACGTGGTCCATTGTTCGTAAAACGTATCGTAAACAAGGCATGGTCCAGTCGTTAGGAAGCGCACCTGATTCTGTCCGACAATCAAATCCGCGCTTGTGACTGTGTAAGAATCAAACGCCTCAACAGGAGCTCCGATATATTGCAGATTCAATCCGCGATCTAACAGATATTTGCCCTTAGAGGATTGAAATATTAATCCCTTCGGTGTCAGCACAATAGAATTGGTATCTCTTAATCCCAGATCTGATGAGATCAATTGAGGATCTGAGAATGTATTTTGTGCGCCTGTATCTAGCGGACCATCTCCACTGATGGCGTAAATCTTTGAGCTCTTAAAAAAGATCACCTTATCATCCATCGGATAAAGTCCGACAGGATCTCCCCCCAGAGGATCTGTTCTGATTTTAAATAAGTCACTAAACCCTAAGCCCACACCCGGTGTGTATTGTTTGGAGTACCAAAACTCGTTAGGGTCTTCTGAATTATTTAAAAAGATTCTGTTCTTCGTATGCACGATGTAGTGCGAAGGAGGTGGTGCAATATTTTCTACCTCTCCACTCTCCGTATACAGGATCGGCTGGGCAATCAGATTCGCATCACTGGTTGCGTTGCTGTCGATCACAAACGCTACGGTATCGGCTGCGGTGTTATTGAATAAGGGATTCAAGGCGGTTGTAGACGAGGCCACAAGATAATGAATCGATCCACCAGCGACCGTACGATAAATCTCAACAACGACCTCTCCTCGAGGAGATTTCTTTGCAGTCAGCCGAAGTGTCGGAACTGTGACTGTAAATTGCTGTGCAGATCCCCCACCAGAAAGAGTGAGTGAGGCCAAAGGTGATGCGGCCGAGCGGTGGACTTGCCCAAAGTTATCGGTCCATGAATAAACAGCACACACAGAATAAACTCCGTTTGCAAGATTGCCCCCACTGGCTGATGTGGAACCGAGACTGATGGATTCTGGCCAGAGGTGAAAACCATGTTCGATTACGCTGGCTCCATCATAGGCATTTACAAATCCGCCATTGATCAACAGGTTATTGCCGAGCTGGCTCGAGAAGTATTTATCTGTACTTCCAAAATCTAGGGTGATCAAACAGATCCCAGTTGTGGAGAAGAAGTCAGATCCATTACTGACAAACTGAACTTTCTTTAGAGCGGCTAGTGCCACAGTATCAGAATCGATCTCGATAATTTGTGAGAGGTGGGATTGCTGTTGCACACCCGCCACTCCGGGCATCATCTTTCCTACGATCTTACCCGTCTCATCGATGACAAAATAGGTCGCTTGAATTGGTGAGTCATGAATCAATCCCACATATTGGTGCGAGGCTAATGAGAACGCTTTTGAAGTCAATCCGACAGATCGCGCTAAGACAGCCACTCCTGTGAGTGTGCCGGTTGCTGTAATCGTTGCCACCTTGGAGAAATGTTTTGTCTTTGAGGCGTCATTGACCTCATAAAAGATTCGAATGGAATTGGAATCAATCGAAGCGGCAGTGATGTTTGTTGTGATCGGAGTCGTTGTGGCATCAATTGTCGTGGCTGCTAAGCTCGGAGAACCTAAGTTGTAGGTGTAGCCAGCCACTCGCGTACCGTTTGTGTTGTTGTGAAAGAGCACATAAACATTTCGATTCGAAGGCTCGACAAAACAGCTCAGGCAGTTGGTGGCCGTCTCTGCTAAATTCACCACAGAGGGAAGACCGGCTGCGACCGTAGATCCATCTTGATCTACATATCCAATATCAATAGTTGTGTCTGTTTTGTGAGCCACCCACAAAACATATTGCCCACTGACGCACAGATCAAACCAGGGTGAGGCTGTTGAGACAGACGTCACTAATCCCTGCTCTGCTAAGAACGTAAATGGATTGGTCAGATTCAATCTCTTAAACTTGATAATGTGTGTTGTGGTTTCTTCGTAGAACACTCCGATGTAACTGCCACTGAGAGCAATCACTTTAGGATTGTTCCCATTGGCATTAATTAAAACATCGGACTGATATGTGTTGCCGCTCAAAGCATCAAACACGCTAGATCTGACACCACCAGAGCTGTCCACCCAGGCATAAACTGCGACATTATTTAATTCTGCAGCATCGCATTTGGTTTGTGTGCGGGCGTTTTGAAGAATCGATTGATTGGAAACCAACAGAGGCACGCTGCTGCCCTTACTGACATAAGCGTTTGAGGCATCAGATCGAGAGTAAAGAGATGTCTGATCAAACATTAAAAGCTCTTCGTTGAAAACTCCGAGAGCCTCGCCACTTGTCAGCTCGGTTGTTCCAGTTGAGGCCACAAGATTGGCACCGAGGTTGGTATACCCGTAGCGCATATTTAATCTCTGACCTGCTTTGCCACCCGTATCTCGAAAGACTCCGTTCACGACATTTAACATTCCATCGGTGACGAGCTTCGAATCAGTCTTTGTGTCGACACCTTTATTAAGAGGCAGTTGAAATGTTTGAGATTGAAGTGGCATAATTTAAAGAGCCGCCTTTCGTGCTTCAATTTCAAAAGAGATATTCCTGTAAGCTAGTTTGTGGCTTCGATATTTGAGAATATTTTTTACATATTCGACGAGATACAATGAATAGAACTTAATGAATCCCAGTCTTTTTATCTGCTCGATATGTTTTGATTCATGCAATACAACTCTCTCGCTCAGAGGCTTTGCTGGATTATAAAATACGCCCCATGGCAGCGTGATCGCTGCGTAGTTCTTCATGGGCCAATGTTTCCAAATCCATTCAGTCATGTTAAATCTCGTAAGCAACTAATTTCGTTGTTACAATACTTGAGCTTGTTCCACCGGAGCTGTTTGCCAGTTGTATTTTAAAGACATACGTTCCAGCCGCGACAGCATCGAGACAATTAACAGACGATGATGGGGTCTCAATCGTGAGTCCAGGTGGGGAGCTAAATAATGCATTATGTGTCGCTCTAATCCTAGTCCGAGATACTTCTACTGCGTCTCTAAGAATTTTTATAAAACAACCTGGTTGCTTGGCTGTTGGAGTCAACGCCTCAGAAATAATCCCCGACAAAGAATCTGCAGTTCCGGATACTAATCCAATAAACACCGGTCTGCCGGTGGTGGTTAGCGTCACTGAAAAACCTGTGGCATCAACAAAAGTCGTACTTGATGTTGTGAAAGTTGCTTGTGTACAGAAAACAACACCACCAGCACCAGGATTTGTTCCATCTGTTTTTACCGTTCGTGTTCGCGCATTAGCCGCGAGATTCGCCTGAGTGGCTGGAACAACAGATACATCTGCCAGAATAGCATCGGCTCCTGTCGCCGTCATCGCTGCACCAATCGCGTCGGCGCTCACATTAGCTAATACTCCAGCTGTAGATATAGAAAGGTAAGATGTAGCTCCTGGCAATCCCGTTGGTAGGGTCAGACTATAACTCGCTGCTAAAGCCGCAGACGATTTAATCGTGACTGCATTTGTGATGCCTGCAGAGGCTTCAAATATTTTAACATCCCCAACATCAATTTTTCCATATGTCGTGGTCCCACTTTTAAATACAAAATCAGGACTTGAAAAACTTGCAGAGGCCGGAGCTGCTAGACCAGAAATCCCGTTCACAGATCCGACATTAATTGTAGATCCCGATGTCAATTGAATGGCGGTGCCTGAGCCGTTATTCCAATAAAGATTTCCACCCGCATCATACACACAGTTTTTAAAACTACTCGAAAGAGATGTAGTCTGATCACTAAACGTAGCCGTTTTCAAATCAGTGGCTTGTGATCCTCCAAACGAGAGATCCGCATTAATATTCAATCCGGCCGGAGTCACTGGGTTACCCTTACCCGTTGAATGATCATGTGAATCTACAAGACCTAATGCTGTCACAAGTTGTGTTGCCCAATCGGGCCCAACTGTTGTGCCTGGATTGGAAGAACTAAAGTCATGTAAGGTGTTGCCATAATTAACTCCTAAAAAATCCAAATGTCCGCGAGAGTGGTGCCAGAAGCCACCGATAAAATAATGAACGTATCCTTTGCATTATTAATCG
>Ga0315288_10006967_pt1 | contig 14332 bp, 13 predicted proteins | sample YL17G11_20_MG_FD_203454 | JGI IMG/M metagenome (GOLD analysis project Ga0315288, IMG submission 203454) | Sediment microbial communities from Yellowstone Lake, YNP, Wyoming, USA - YL17G11_20 | ecosystem: Environmental > Aquatic > Freshwater > Lake > Sediment | place: USA: Wyoming | collected... | reverse complement strand
CCTCACGCGGCGCCCTCTCCCTCTCCGCCGCTGCTCGGCCCGCGCCGGGGAAACGGGAGCGCGGCCGCGGGAGCGGCCTCGACCAGCCTGATCATGTCCCCCGTCCCGCGCACGTCGTGGCCGTCGACCGTGACGGCCGCGCCCGCGCCCGCGTAGGGGTAGGCTTTGACGGCCGCGGTGGCGGGGTCCCGGTTTTGCGCCATCTCCGTGGTGAGCCAGGCCGTCAGCTCCTCCCCCAGGCCCGCCTCCCGCAGGCCGGCCGCGGTCGCGCCGCCCTCGCCGGGCTCGTACGGCAGGAACAAGAGCTGCGCATGGAGAGGAGGGATGGTTTGGGGGTGTCTCGGCGTTTTTGTTTTTTTCCGACCCACCCCCACCCCCACACCTCCTCCACTCCCTACCTTGGCCCGCGTCTCCGCGCACACCGACACCTTGAGCGCGCGCCACAGGGCGGCAAACATGGGGGGCGCGCCCACGAGCACGAACCGGGCGAGGCGTTCTGGGTAGTGCGTCGCGCAGAGGTTTAGAAACGCGCGCCCGATCGCGGGGTTGAGGTCGCGCACGCCGAATCCGTGAAAGTCAGAGACCCAGACCCATTGTGCGGCAAGAAGAGGAGGAGAAGAGGACGGGTGCGTGCTTGGACCACCCCCGAGACTCATCACGCGGCAGCACTGTTCAAAGACCATCGTCATGTGGTCGCAATTGGCGGCGACGCTCGACCGGCCGCGGGCGAGGGCGAGGCAGGAGTAGATGACGGGGCGGGCGAGGGTGTCGCGGCCTGGTGCGTTTTTTTGTTTTTTGGGGGGGTCGGTTTTTGTTTCCCGTTTTTTTTCTCGATCCACCCATGCCCCTCCCTCTCTCCCCTCCACTCACCTGCGATGAACATGTGGTGGCTCGTGGGGTCGGCCGCGCACGCGGCGCACGCGCGCGCGTGCGGGCGCGCCGCGGCGCGCCAGGCGAGGGTGGAGGCCAGGCGCTTGGAGGCGGTCGCCACGTCGCCGGCGGCGGCGCGGAGAAAGGCGTTGATGGTGTCGTCGACTTCGGCGGCGTCGCCGGTGAGAAACGCCGCGACAGCGGCGGTCGCCGAGGGGTCGGGGGACGCCGCGGCCGCGAGCGACCGCCGCACGTCGTCCACTTCTTCATCCGCCACGGCCGCGACCCTGGCGGCCAGCTTGGGGTCGGAGGGGAGGCGGCGGGGCGGGCGGGGGGCGGGGGAGGGCGCGGGTGCAGCGGGCGCGGCGGCGGTTGGGGTCGCGGGCGCCGTCATCGTTGGGCGGCTGGCTTGGTCGACGGGCCCGGCGACGGGCGCGGCCCCGCGGGGCGCGAGGCGCCGATGGGAGAACGGGGTTCTGGCCGGGCGCTGCCCGACGCGCGGCAGCGGGCCTCACTCGCCGGCGGCCGCCCGTCACCGCCCCGCCATCGCGGCGCGGCGCATGCGCTCAACACCCGCCGCCCGCCCTCAGCCCGCCGCCACGCTCGCTGCCGCGCGCGGCGCCCGGCTAGCCGCCGCCGCCGCGGCGTGCGGGCGCGCTGCGGCGTTCACAGCCATGCAGGCGCTGCCAGCGTCGGCCGGTGTGGCGGCAGGGACGGCGCTCGAGGCCGGCGAGCCGCCGCCGCCCGCGCCGCCGCTCGCGCGGCCGCTGCTCTCCGTCGCGCCCATGTGAGCCCGCGGGAGATGGCGTGTGGGAAGTTTGTTGTCCCTTGTGCCCATACACGGGGCGAGAGGGCGGGAATGCGGCGCTCCAACCCCATTCACCTCCCTCTAGGATGGACTGGACCGACGCCCACTACCGCCAACTCGCCCGCACCCTCTCCCGCCGGGCCGTGCTCTACACGGAGATGGTGGTGGACGCCACCGTGTTGCACGCCGAGGACAAGGACCGGCACCTCGCGTTTCCGGCGGGGCAGCGACCCCTCGTCTTTCAGGTCGGCGGCTCCGACCCCGCCAAACTGGCCGCGGCGGCGGCGATTGCCGCGTCCTACGGCTACGACGAGATCAACCTGAATTGCGGGTGCCCGTCCTCGCGCGTGGCGGGCGCGGGCTGCTTTGGCGCGAAACTGATGCTCGACCCGCCGCGCGTCGCGGCCGCCGTCGCCGCCATGGCCGCCGCCGCGCCGGGAATCCCCATCACCGTCAAGTGCCGGCTGGGCGTGGACGACGTGGACTCGTACGAGGAGTTGACCGCGTTTGTGGGGGCGGTGGCGGCGGCCGGCGTCTCCCACATCGTCGTGCACGCCCGCAAATGCCTGCTCGACGGCCTCTCCCCCGCCCAGAACCGGACCGTGCCCCCGCTGCGGCACGGGTGGGTGTACGCGCTGGCGCGCGACTTTCCCTGGGTCGGGTTCACGCTCAACGGGGGCGTCGGCGACCTGGCGACGGCCGCCGCCGCGCTCGCGGCCGCGCCGGCAGCCGCCGCCGCCCCCGCCCGCGCCACCCCCCTCATCGCCGGCGTCATGATCGGGCGCGCCGCCTACCACGACCCATGGCGCACGCTGGCGGGGGCGGACGTGGGCCTGTGGGGCGACGCGGCGCCCGCGGTGGGGTCGCGGAGGGAGGCGTTGGCGGCCTACGCCTCGTACGCCGCCACCGTTCAACGCCCCGCCGACGGCGGCAAGCTGCGCCCGCCGACGCGCGCCCTGGTCGCGCCGTTGCTCGGCCTGTTTCACTCCGAGCCCGGCGGCCGCCGCTGGCGCGCCGCAGTCGACGCCGCGTTGAAGCAGCCCGGGGCGACGGTTGCGTCCGTCCTCGACGCGACGCTGGGCGCGCTGGACGGCGGCGTGCTCGACGCGGCGCCGGCGCCGTGGCGCGGCGCCGACCCAGCGTGGTCCCCGGGCGACGTCCCTCCCCCCGCGGGCGCGGGCGCGGTCGAGGAGTGAGCGGGAGAGGGCCGCGCCCCGCCGTCGATGCAGCGTGCAACCCGGCGGGCGGTCTCGAGGTTTGAGAGAGAGTGCCGCGGCGTGGCCAGCGCGCCGCACCCTCCCTCCCTCACACTCTCCCCCTCCCCGGGGCCCCCAACCATGCGCGCCCTGACGCATGGCGGCCCGTGCGCGCACTGCGGCCGGGTGTCGTCCCCGTGCTGGCGCCGGTGAGGCGAGGGGCGGGCGATGGCCTCGCGCTGCGCGGCGCGCGCGCTCCCGCCCACGCCTCCCCCCCCTCCCACCCCCGCAGCGGCCCGCCCGAGAAGCCCGTCCTGTGCAACGCGTGCGGCGCGCGGTGGCTGGTCAAGCAAGACTTGACGGGGTGAGGAGGGAGAGGGGGGGCAAGCGGGGAGGGGGGCGGAGGCGGCGGTTATGCCTCGCCCGGCGCCGGACCTCGCCCGTGACGGAGGTGCGTAAAGCTTTGCGTCCGACTATGGCCCTCTCCTTGCTCCGCAGCTACTTCCCCGGCGCCAAAGCCGCGCGGCGCGCCGATGGCCCTCGCGCGCGTGCGCCCGCCGCCTCCAAGCGCAAGCGCAAGGCGTCCGGCAAGCGGTGTGTGCCCTGATGGTGGCAGGCGTCGTGTCGGGGGGTGGCGAGGGCGCGATTGGGGAGCGGGCGGGGGCGCGGGAGGGGCGCGCCAGCTCGGCGCCAACCGCCCGCAGGGCGCCGACCCCTCGTGGCCGCTTTCCACCCTCCAACGCCTCCCTCTCCCTCTTTCAGCTACTCGGGCGACGTCCTGCCCATGAAGCGCACCACGTCCGACGGCGACGCCGGCGCCGAGAGCCCGCTGCGTGCGCCCGGCGGGCGCCGCGGGTCGCCCTCGCGCTTTGGCCCTCCCGCGCCCCTGGACCGCACCACCCCCCCGCGCGGCCTGCTCGCGCCCCTGGTCGCCAAGCACAAAGGAGAGGTGGTTGACGGCGCCGGCGTGAAGGTGGAGCGCGTGGCGGCGCCGCCGCCCGCGGGCCTGCCCTCGCTCTTCTCCGCCGACCGCGCCCCCGCCACCCCCGGCCGCCGCCGGCGCAAGCCGGACAAGCCACGGCAGAGCGTGCTGTTTTGAGGGGGAGAGAGCGCGGCGCGGCCGCGCGGGGCGCGCCTGGCGCGGCCCGCGCGGCCGCGCGCGCGCGGCGCCCCCGCCCGCGGCTTTGCCCGCCCCACAACCACACCCCATGACTTTATTTTGTTTTTTTCCCACTATCCCACACCACCCCTTGTGCGCGGCGGCGCCGGCGGCGGCGGTAAAGGGGCGGCGCACGCGCACCCGCGTTGCGCCGCCGACTCCCCCGCCGCCCACCCCGGCGCCGCCCGCCGCACCGGTACTGAGCCTACCGCGCACGCTGCACCCGCACGCTTTTCGACCTCTTGTGAGCACGAAAAAAGACTACACACGCGACACACGGCGAGGGGAGGAGGACAGAGGCGTTCCCTCCCTCGCGCCCACGCGCCCTCTCTCTGTCTCTCCCTCACGTAAACTCGGTGGGCGCGTTCGCGCCCGCCCAGAGCAGCGCCAGGTTGATGGCCCCGATGACGGCGAGGCCGCGGCCGGCCCCCTCGCGGCGCCTGCGCGGCGCGGCGCGCGGCGGCAGCGGGCGGGAAAAGAGGCCGCGCTGCTGGGCGGCGAGGACGCGCTCCAGGCGGTCGCCGTCCACGGGGCCGCCGGGCGGGACGACGGCGACGCTGGGAGAAGGAGGGGAGGAGGGGCGTCGGCGGAAGCGGCGGCGACCACCCCAAAACCCTCTCTCCCTCTCTCACACACTCACTCCCGGTACGGCAACTTGTCCAGCACAGTGCGGTCGCACGTGACGGCGGACCGGATGACGGACGCGAGGTCGCCAAAGCCGAGGACGAGGCCTGAAAGAGGAGGAGAGGGATGGGGGGCCGGGGTGGTGGTGGTTGTGCGCGCGATGCCGCCCGCTCCGGCGCTCGCCACCACGCGCCACCACCCCCTCACCCCAGAGAAACTCGCGCAGGGGCGTCGGGTCGGACGCAAAGGGCACGGCGACATTGGCGCGCGGCGGCGGCCTCGCCGCGCTGCGCCCGCCCGCGGCCACGACGCCGCGCCGCGCGTACTTTGTGCTGGGCAGGCGGGCGCCGTCGGCCGCGTACGCGCCGACGGCGGGGTCGTCCCAGCCGGCGAGGCGGGTCGCGAGGTCGCCCAGAGCGGGGGACGCGAACGAAGGGGGCGTGGGGTGGGTGGGCGGCATGCTGGCGGGCCGCGGGCGGCGCGGCGGCGGCGCCGCGCCGGGAGGGGGACTTGGGGGAGAGAGACGCGCGCGCTCCCTCAGTTATCCGTTGCAACGCTCGCCGCCCTCCCGCTCCCCAAAACAGACGCACCCCGGGACGCACCAACCCCGCCCACCATCAACCCTCCTCCATGTCGCCCGCGGCGAGCGACGCCTCCAGGCGCGCCACTTCCTCGAGCGTCGCGGCGCCCGCGATGGCTGCCGCGACCGCGGCGAGCCGCGCCGCCGTCGGCGCCGTGGTCGCGCCGCCGCTGGCGGCCGCGAGCAGGCCGGCGCCCGGCTCAAAGGTGGTCGCGGGCGCGCCGCCGGCGGCACACGCGGCGTCGGCCGAGGCGCGCTCGCCGGGGCCGACCTTGGTCCAGTCCAGCCGCGTCAGGCTGCGCAGCTTGTGGATGGCGTATTGGCTGGGGAGGCGAGAGGGAGGAGGGGGCGTCGGCGGCGCGTTTTGTTTCTTTCGGGGGTCTCCGACCCTCGACCACCCCCACCCCCCACGCGTCCCCTCCCCCCCCTCGCACCGGTACTGGGGGTGCTTGGTCACCTCGTTGTCCACGAGCACGAGGTGGGTGAGGCGGGGCAGGGCAGCGAGCGGGTCGAGGTCCTGAGAGGGGAGGGGGTCGGGGCGTCGGCGAGGGTTGGCCGCAGCCCGCTCCTCCTCCCCGCCCCCTCCTCCCTCCCACACCTTGAGCGCCTTCAGCTTGTTGTTGGTCAGCACGAGCATGGCGAGCCCCGGCAGGGCGGCGTCGAGGCCGGGGCCGAGCCGCGCGACGCGGTTGTTGGCGGCGACCAGGGTGGCGAGCCGCGGCAGCCTCGGAAAGCCGTCCAGCAGGGCGATGGCGTTGTCGGAGAGGTCGATGGCGTCGAATTGGTTCTAAAGAGACCGTCGGGGAGCGTGGAAAGGGGTCGGCGCGCCGCCGCGTTTCCCCTGCTGCCGCCCCACCAGCCCTCGCCCCACCCTCTTTCTCTCCGCACCTTGGTCGCGCCCAGGTTTTCGATAGCCGCAATCTTGAGGCCTGGGGGAAGAGGGCGGGAGGCGGCGATCGGCGCGCGCCGGCGCGACGGCCGCGCCGCGCCCGCGGCCGCTCTCCTCCTCCACCTCTCTCGCACCCCTCAAATCGATCTCATACTGCCCCACGCAGTTCATGAATTGGGGCGCCGCCGCCACCGCGTCCGCGGTGAGGCGGCCGACCACACGCGGCGGCGGCGGGGGCGGCGGGGGGGCGCCGCCGTCCGCCATGGTGGCGGGCCAGGGGGGGGGCGGCCCCTGGGAGGCGCGGCGGGCGGGGTCGAATGGGGAGAGAGGCGAGGTGTCGGGAGGAGCCGACGCAGTCTCGCTCGCCGGCGAATGGCGGCCTCCTGCTCGCGCCCGCCCCCGCGCGGCGCCGCCGCGCCGCGCCGCGGCCGCGTCGTGCCCGCTGCCGCCCCCAGGTTCAACCCGCAAAACACGGACGACCCGCGCGTCGTCCCGGCGCCCGACTTCTCTCCAACCGCCGCCGTCGCCGCCCAGCTGGCCGCGCTGGCGGCCAACGACGATCCGTGGCCGGGACACGGCGTGCAGGTGTGGGGAGGGGGGGCGCGGGGCGCGTGGGCGAGGCGGGAGGCGCGACCTGGCGACCGACCGACCCTCGACACCCGTCTCTCTCTCTCTCTCCCCCAGGCCGCGTACGTGTTCTGCCGGGACGCCGGGTCCATGGAGCTGTCCCGCTATTTTGGCAACAGCCGGAGCCTGTACCACGAGGTGAGGGGGAAGGGCGAGGCGAGGCGGCGGGCCGCGCGCGCGCGCGCGCGCGCGCGCCCACCGTCTCCACCGCCCGCCGTGCAGGACCATTTCGTCGGCGGCTTCCGCACCGCGTTCCCCGACCTGCTCCCCCCCAACCCGGTCGCTGAGACGACCGGGGAGACTCCCGACGGCGACGCCGCGGTCGTCGTCGCCGTGCGCACCGCGACCGGCCGCGCCCTCGCCTTTCGCATGGTGCGCTGTGAGGTGGGGCGGCGGAAAGGGGCGTGGGTCACGGCCAGCGTGCTGGAGGTCGAGGGAGGCGAGGGGTGAGGGCGCGCGCGGGGTGTGGGTCGAGGCTAGACACTGCGCGGCGCTCCCGCCCCTCTCCCACCCTCGTGCGAGCACAAGTGCGGGCGCAGTCACACGAGCCCCCCACGTTTGGGTGGCTGCGCCCCGACCGCGCGGCGGGCCCACCGCGCGCCCAAAATCAGCCGCAACGCATCGCCCGCGCGCCGGCGCGACCCATCTCCAGCAAAATCGTCTGTTCTTGAACCTACCTAGGACCCAAAAATGCGAAAACCAGCGCCGAAGAATCGGCGCGGGCGGCTACGGCCGCCCACCCCACCTCTTTCATTCGCTCAAAGCGCGCGCGCCGCGGCGCACGCCCCCAGCGCGCCCACCGTCGACCCTTCCGAATCGTCCGACGCCGATCCGGACGCGGACGGCTCCCGGCGGGTGGCAGGGACGCCGTGCGGGGAGGTGACCGGCAGGGGGGCAGCGCCCGCGGCCGCTAGGCGCGACCCGGTCGACGCCCGGCGCTCGGACCGGGGGATGGGGACCGTGGGGATGCAGTCGCAGTTGCAGACCTGGAGGGGGGGGGAGGGAGGACAGGTGTGGGCGAGGGGCGAGGGTCGGGCCGCGCGCCGCGCACGCCCCAGGCGCTTCCGCCGCCGCCGCGCGCCTCGATCATGTTGCAGTCGGGGTCCTTGAAGAAGATCTGGGGCGAGGACAAGGGGGGGAGGGCGTGGAAGGCCGGGGCGGCAAGATCGAGCGTCGCGCTCGACCCCCTGTCTCCCTTCTCGTCTCACCTGCGTGACCAGGGCGCCGCCCTCCACCACCTGCTCCCGCACCCAGGGGATGCCCAGGGCGGAGAGGCGGGCTTCCACGGCGGCGAGGTTATCGGCCTAAAGCGAAAAAAGGGAAAAAGGAGGACTCAGCGCGCCGCGGCGAGGGCCGGTCGCGCGCCGGGCGGGCGCGTTCACGCGCCTCCGTTGGACCCCACCCTACCCCTCGCCGCCTCCGTCGCATGCGCTTGACCGCCGGTGCGCCCCCAGAAAATGGAGCGCGTTCAAAGGGCGCCCGCACGCGCCGTGGGCACGCGCGGCCGATGGCCGCCATTCCGCCCGCCTTCTTCCCTCGCACCTGGAACGACAGGTGGTCCCCCCGGCTGTCCATAGCGGCCGGCCGCTCCACGGGCGTGCCCTGGATGAGGTGCACGCCGAGGCCGTAGCCGGAGAGCCTGCGGAAAAGGAGAAGGGGTGCAAGGGTCGGTGCGTGGGGGCTCGGAGCCGCGGTCGGGGCGCGCCCACGATGTCGCACACGTGTGTGGAGGTCGTGGGGAGGCGGAGGCGGGCTTGCGCGGCCGCCCGCGGCTGCGCACTCCGCCATGTCGCCGCCCGCATCCCGCCCTCCTCTCCCTCCCGCCCCCCATTCCCCCCACCGCCCCTCCCACTGACCAGCTTCCTTCAAAGGTAAAGGCTTTCGGGCGGCGAACCTCTTGAAAGCCGAGCACGTCGCGCCAAAACGCGATGGAGGCGTCCGCGTCGCGCACGCAGAGCGACACGTGCTGGAGCCCGCGCAAGGGGAGCGGGCCAAAAGGCGGGGGCGCCATGCAGGAGCGGGAGGGAGAAAGGGGGTGGCGAAAAAGGGCGTGGCCGGGGTGTGTGCGAACGAATGGTGGGCGCGGGGGAGAGGGCGGGACGGTCGGCGCACGGGCGCGCGCGCGCGGCCCCGCCGCACGTGCCGACGGGAAGCGCGCGCCGCCTGTTGCACCGCCGCCGCCGCCCGGCGCCGGGACGGCGCGCGGTCCTGCCCTCCCCCCCAAATCCTTCGCCCCCTCGTCCCTAGGTCTCTGCGTAGCGCGGCCCCCCGCCCCCCTCGGGCGGCGTCCACACAATGTTGTCCGCCGCGTCTTTCACGTCGCACGCTTTGCAGTGCAGGCAGTTGGCCGCGTTGATGCGCAAGCGGGCGTCGCCGGCGAGGCCCGCAGCGACCGTCTCTGTCGCCGTCAGCGCCGCCCCCGCCGCGCCGTCCGACGCCCGGTAGTACTCGTACACGCCCGCGGGGCAGAAGCGGGCCTCCGGGCCGCCAAACACGGGGGCGGAGAGCACGGCGGGGACGCCCGGATTTTTGACGCGCAGGTGGCAGGGTTGGTCGGGCGCGTGCTCCGTGCCCGACCGGGCCAACGCCTCGGCCAGCGGAAACGTGAGCTCGCCGTCGGGCGGCGGGTAGGTCCGGGGCGGCCTCGCCGCGGCGGGCAGCGTCGCCGACCGGTCGGCGGAGCGGTGGCGCAGCGTCCAGGGCGCGGCGCCGCGCAGGAGCAGGGTGTCGACCGCGGCGGCGGCCAGGCCGGGCCACAGACCATGTTTGAAGCTAAAGTGAAGAGGGGGGGGGGCGGGGGTGGGCGAGGGAGGGCGGCGCGAACCGCCGCCCCCGCCGCCCCTCGTTTCCTCGCTCACCCGGGCCGCACGTTGCGCGCCGCGCGCAGGTCGTCCCCCAGCCACGACTCGCGCAAGGTGGTGTCGTACGCGCTGAGGTCGAGCGGGGCACCAGCCGCTCCCGCGGCCGCCAGCGCGTCGGCGACCGCGTCGCCCGCGAGCGACCCCGACGCGACCGCCGTGTGCACCCCTTTGAGCGCGGGGACGACGAGGGTGCCCGCGGCGCAGCCGAGCAGGGCGCCGCCCGGGAAGGCGAGGGCCGGGAGGGATTGCCAGCCGCCTTCGTTGAGCGTTTTGGCGCCATACGCGCGGACCGACCCGCCGCGCAACACGCCCGCGATGCGGGGGTGCGCTTTGAACCGCTGAAACTCTTGGTACAGGTCGAGGTGGGGGTCGGGGTAGTCGAGGCCGACGATCAGGCTGATGAGGGCGGGGGAGGGCGGGGTGGTGGGCGGAAAAAAGGCGCGCCGCGCGGCCCCGCCCTCCACACCCCCACTCCTGCTCTCACCCAACGGCCACCCGGTGCCCGTCCCCCCCCATGTGGTACAGGAAGCCGCCGCCGTACGTGTCGCCGTCCAGCGGGGCGCCGACGGTGTGCCAGGCGGTGCCCGGGGAGTGGCGGTCCGGGGGCACCGACCACACCTCTTTGAGCCCCAGCGCGTACGTTTGCGGCTGGCAATCCCGCCTCAACCCGTACCTCTCCATGACCCGCTCCGACAGGGACCCGCGGCAGCCTTCGGCGAGCAGGGTGGCGCGCGCGCGGATTTCCGCGCCGCGCGCGAAGCGCGGGCCGGGGCGGCCGTCCTTGGAGACGCCGGAATCGCCCGTCACGACGCCCGCGACGGCGCCACCCCCGTCCAGGATGACGTCGGTGGCGGCAAACCCTGGGAGGAGGTCGACGCCCGCGGCCTCGGCGCGGGAGGCCAGCCAAGCGACCAACTCGCTCAGGCTCACAATGCGCGCCCCAACCTTTTTGCCGCGCATCGGGGGCGGCACCGGCAGGCGCAGCGAGTGGCCGGACCGGGCCAGGAAGTAGAAGGCGTCGCGGGTGAGCGGGACGCCCGCCGCGGACCCCGCGTCGGCCGCCCAACTCTCTCCCAGCAGCGTGGCCAGCGGCCGCGGGTCGATCACCGCGCCCGACAGCGTGTGCGCACCGGGCGTCGCCGCCTTGTCCAGGACGGCGACGGAGATGTCGGCGCCGGCCTCGGTCGCGCGCTGAACGAGGCGCGGGGGGTGGTGGGCCGAGCGCCTTTTTTCTTTTCTTTCAACCCTCGGCCAGCCTCCCTCCCGCCCCGCCACCACCCACCCCGTCCTCTGCCCTACCTGCTTCAACCGCAGCGCTGCCGCGAGGCCCGCGGGGCCGCCGCCGACGACCGCGACGTCGACCTGAATGACCTCCCGCGGCGGCAGCGCTGTCCCGCCGCCGTGTGGTGCGCCGGCCGCCCCCTCGGCCGACGACAGGCCGCGCAGGGCGGGCGCGGCCGCTCGGGCGGCCGCGCGCCGCGCCGCGCGGGCGAGCATCGGGGCCGCCGTGGGCGCGGGCGATGCGGGAGAGGGGTCACGGGAGAGTGCGCTGCGCGCTGGGCGGCGCGGGAGGGGCGCCGGTGGTGTGGCGAGGCGAGGGAGGAGGGCCGCGTCGGCCAGCGGCCGCCCCCACTCTTCCGCCCGCCTCCCCGCCTAGGCGCCGCGGTCGTGTTGCAGGCGCTCTGTGCTCCCCCCGATCAAAATTTGTGCGCCCCGCGGGCCGCGGGGCGCCCGTCGCTCGAGCCGCGCCACCCCCCTCTTCCTCTCCCTCCCTCCCTCACTGCCCCTTGTCCAGCAGGGCGCAGACGTCGGCCAGCGCGGCGATGAGCTTGTCCGTCTTGGCTTTGGGGTAGGGGGCCAGGCCGTTGGAGGCGAGGTGGCCCAGGATGTTGTCGACGGCGATGTAGGCCTGGGTCGGGGTTGGGGTTAAGTTAGGGTTTTTAGGGTTGGTGTGGGGTACAAGAACCGACCGCGCCACCCTCTCCCGCCCCCACCTTGCGCGCGCTGGGCGTGCGCGCAGACCCTCCAGGCGCGTACTTGGACACCCACCCCGTGCCCGACGCTTTCAGCGCTTTCTGGGCGGGGACGCGCGACGGGTCGGCGGGGTCGAGCGAGACGTACGCTTTGACGGCGTCGATCAAGCCCCGCGTCGCGCCCGCGTACTCGCTGCCGAGGGCGGCGACCGGGGACTGGGCCGCGGGCGCCAGGGTGGCCGCGGTCTTGGCGCCGCCGAGGTTGAGCCCGCGGTTGAGGTCGCGCGCGAGCGTCGCGGACCGGCACCCGTCCCCCGCCGCCCCCACGGGGCAGGAGCCGAGCGCGGAGGAGGTGCCGTCCCACACGCCGATGGCGGCGGCGGCGGGCAGGGGGGCGAGGGCGGCGGCCAGGGCGGCCAGAGCGGCGCGGCGCGCGAGCGGCGCGGCGGCGGGCGGCGGGGCGCGCGCGGCGGCGGCCGCGGCCGTGGCGGGGTGGGCGGGGAGGCGGGCGTGCATCGCGGCGGCCGCGATGGGGTGTGTGCGGTGGCTGGCCGAGGGACGGGGGCGGGGCGCGGCGCGCTCGCCCTCTCCTCCCACCCTCGCCCCCGACGCCCTCACACGCCCCCGCTCACCCCGCCACCGCCGCCAGCCGCGTGCGCAGCGCGCCCCGGGCGGGCGGGGAGGGAGCGGGGTGCCCGCCACCCTCCCCGCCACCGCCGCGCGGCGCGGCGCACGCAAACGCGGCGTCGAGCACCGCCTTGTCCAGCCGCGGCGCCGGCGCGAGGTAGGGGAAGAAGACGGCGCGCACGCCCTCGGACCGGATGATGGGGACGATGATCGCGGTGGCGGTCGCGAGGAGCGCCAAGGCGAGCCTGACCCCGCCGAGCGTCGGCCGCGGCAGCAGCAGCCTGCCGACGCCAAACGCGGCGACCGCGAAGAAGTGGGCGACGAGCACTGAGGGGCGAGGGCGGAGGCCCGAGAGGAGCGCGACGGGGCCCGCCGCGCACGACCCCCCGCGCTTCAAATAATCAAAGCACGCCCCGCGCATCGCGTCGTGCGCCGGGTCATCCTTGGCGCAAAACACAGCGTACAGCGCGTTGGCCAGGGTGTTGATGGTGGCGGCCAGGGGCTTGCGGGAGGTGTAGAACGAGGCGGTGGCCAACGCTGTCGCCGCGGGGTCGGCGAAGTCGGGCAGCGCGGACAAAACTTTGGTGAGCAGGGCCGCGTCCGACAGGGCCACCGTCATGCCGCCCCCGGTGAGCGGGTGCCGCATGTTGAACGAGTCGCCGAGGAGGAGCGCGCCCGGGACGTGCACCGGGTTGGCGGGCATCTGCTTGTTTTGCATCGACCGCATGCCGCCCCGGCCGACGGCGGCCACGAATTCGTCCCGCAAGCAGGCCGGGACTTGGGGCGCGACGACGCCCAAGAGGTGCGCCGCGAGCGCGCCGGTCGAGGTTGACGGGAGCGAGGTGCCCGGGATGTCGACCAGGCACCGCACCTCGCCCGAGGAGATGGGGTAGAAGAGCACGGGCGACGGCGCCATGAGCACGACGTGGCCGTGGGACGGGGCGGGGAGGGTCACGTTGCGCAGGATCAGCCCCACGAAAAAGGACGGCGCCGCGATGGACGGCGTCGACAGCTTGGCCCGCAGGTTGGAGTACATGCCGTCGCAGACGACGGTCAGGTGGGCGCGCGCGGTGGCGGGGGGGGCGCCCGGGGAGGCGCGGTGGACCACGCCGCAGACCGGCGACCGCCCCTCGACCCACGGCCCCCCGTCAGCGCCCGCCAGCGCCCGCACGGTGGATTGGCGCAGCGTCAACCGCGGCTCCGCGGCCGCCGCCTGGCGCAGGCGCTGGACGAAGCGGCCGTTGTGGAAGGAGCGGCCAGCGACTTCCCCCGAAAAGCCCTCTGTCGGGTACGCGACGCGCGCTTCCACGCCGTCCTTGAACATGGCGTACCCATAGACCTGGAAAAGAGGACAAATGGGGGCGGTTGGGGCGAGGCACGAGGGGAGTGCGTCCGCAACCACCTCTTCTCCCCTCTCTCTTCTCTCACCTTTTGCGCGTCGATCCCTTCCACCGCGCTCCCCAGCCCCAATTCCACCAGCTTCAGCACCCCCCCGGGCTGCAACAGTTCGCCCACGATGCGGTCGGGTTGGGCCAGGTCGCGCTCGAGGAGGAGCACGCGGCGCCCCGCGCGCGCTTGCGCGGTGGCCAGGGCGCAGCCGGCGATGCCGGCGCCGACGACGACCAGGTCCCAGGTCTGGTGACGGGGGCGGGAGGGGTCGGCGGGCGCCACGGCGGGCGGAAGGCGGCCGGCCTTTGCTGGCCGCGCGCGCGGCAGCGCCACGGCGCGGCGTCGCCGCGCGGCGCCGCCCGCGCCCGGCTCGCCCGGTGCCCGCTGGCTGCCACCCGGGCGGTCCGCCATCAGTGGCTTCGTGCCGGGAGAAGGAGCAGCGGTCACCGCGCTCGCGCGGCGGCGCGACGCCGCAATCGGCCGCGCCGCGCGCCGTCGCGCTCGCCGCCCACGCGCCGGTCCACCTCCCACCCGCCCCATCACCCCACACCACGCCCACCTCCGGGTCGGCGCCCGTGTCGTCGTTCGAGGGGACGGCAGGGATGAGGACCGAGTCCTCGCGCGCCTCCTCCGCGGCCTCCACCGCCGGCGGCGGCGTGGCGCCCCGCCGCTTGAACATGATCGGCATGGCGGCGGCGACCGGGGCGTGCGCCGGGCGGGCGGAGCGCT